>Ga0181535_10000302_pt1 | contig 75942 bp, 56 predicted proteins | sample PEATcosm2014_Bin_44_FD_119774 | JGI IMG/M metagenome (GOLD analysis project Ga0181535, IMG submission 119774) | Peatland microbial communities from MTU Mesocosm Facility, Houghton, MI, USA - PEATcosm2014_Bin17_30_metaG | ecosystem: Environmental > Terrestrial > Soil > Wetlands > Peat | place... | reverse complement strand
CTTTGCGGTGCGTGAAGCTGAGCTTCTCGAATCCGGCCAACAGGCCTTCCTTCCTCAACAGCGCCTTGAATCCTGGCGGAATCGCAACCACGCGTTCGCCCTCGTCCTTCCACACCACCACGTTGATCGTGTCGCCCGGTCTTTTGCTGGTCTGTTCGCGGACTTTTTTCAGCACGCATAGCATGTGCTCCGGCCTGCCATATTTGATCAGCGACCCTGAATACGGCACGCCGGCCAGGGTGGACTGTACGGCGACCCTGCCTTTGGTTCCGAACTCCTTCTCCACGTCATAAGGAAAAAGCACGAACGCACCGCCCGTGCCGACGGTCGCTTCCTCGATCCTTGCCTTGAACTTGTACTTTTTCATGGCTCACTTGCCTCCCAAGTGTTCACTCAAGAGTGGTCCCATTGACCTCAATCTCGCACACGCCCCGCGGCCCATTCAAGAAAAATTGCGGCTCCGCATCCGATGGTCAAAAAAACAAACATCCCATCCCGCGCAACTGCCCGGTCATGCAGCGCGAGGATGGGACGGTCGATTCGAACGATATCTGAGGCGGACCTAAACCAGCTTCGCGTCCAGCGTGATCTCGGTGTTGTTCGCGAAGAGCTTTGAAATCGGGCAGCCCGCCTTCGCATCCGCCGCGGCTTTGTCGAACGCTTCTTTCGTCGCGCCTGGAACGCTGGCCGTCGTCGTCAGCGCGATCTTCGTCACCGCGAAACCGGCGTCCACCTTAGCCAGTGTCACTGCAGCCTGTGTCTCGATCTTCGTCGGCGTCAGCCCCGCGCCGCCCAATTGCGCGCCGAGCGCCATTGAAAAGCAGCTCGCATGCGCTGCTGCAATCAACTCCTCGGGTGTCGTCCCGGTGGATGCTCCTTCAAACCGCGTTGCAAACGAATAATTGGCGTCCTTCAGCACGCCCGTTGCCGTTGAAATCGTGCCCTTGCCTTCCTTCAATGATCCTGTCCAGACCGCGCTTGCTTTGCTTGCCATAGTCCCTCCTTGGGATGCCCGCTCGGGGCCTCTCGTTCTCTTGTTGTCTGTGGTTTTTGGGGCGCCTCACTTCGGGGATGACCGTTGCGCCGCGTTCCTGCTGCCTGTGTTCTCTGTTTCCTGTTCTCTGCTTTTCTAGCTCCGCTAGCCCCGCTGACTCCGCTGCTTTCTCGCGTTGATCTCTCGTGCGCCTGAGAAAATTCTCTGCACCGGCGTCCACTTCTCCATGCTAATCTGTCGGGCATGTTGCCCGCGCTTCCGCGCGCCCTGAATTCCGGTTTTCCGGCCGATTCTGCGGCGGAAATCTCACAAAGTGGTGCGATTTGCGCCGGTGGCGGCGACTTGTGCGCGGAAGCTCTTCCTGTGGACCATCACTGCCAGGTCTGCCCGAATTGCGGCCATCGGCTCACCGGCCACCATTGCAAGCTGGTCTGCACGCAGTGCGGCTACTACCTCAGCTGCGCCGACTACTATTGATAGCTCCCGACGCCAACAAACTTAATCCTGGGTCCCGATCCCTGTCTTTCCGCCACCCTTTCCTTCGCGCGAACCGAGCTGATGGCTGAAGGCTGCCCCTTCTGTTCCCTATTCCCTATTGGCTGCTCCGTTTTTTTTCGCTCGCCTTCCTCACCGCCTCAAACTCATCGCCCGGCTGCCACTGAATCGGCTTTGTCTGCTCACTTGCCAGCCATCCCAAAACAAATCCGAAGCGCGCCAGCTTCGCGTTGCCGCGGAAATCCCAGTCCGTTTTGTACTCATCGGAGGGCTGGTGATAATGATGCGCAACGTAATCCGCGGTCTGCGCCTCACCCCATGCCAGGTCGTGCCCCGCAAATAAATCGCCCTGGTCAACGGAGAACGCCGGAATCCCCACGCGCGCGAGCGAGAAATGGTCGGAGCGGTAGTAGTGGCCCGCCATCGGCGTTGGATCGGGCAACAACTCCAGGTCGAACGCCTTCGCCACTTGCTTCACGGTCGGCAAAAAATCGATCCGTTCCGCGCCTGTCAGATTCACCGACCGCGGAATCCCGATCGGCAGCAGCATATCGTAATTCAGATCGAGCCCCATCTGCGCGGCGGGAACCGGCGGATGCATCCCGAGGTATTGCGAGCCAAGCAGCCCCTGCTCCTCGGCCGTCACCGAGGCAAAGTACACATCGTGCGGCGGCTTCACCGGCGACTGCGCGAACGCGCGCGCCAACTCCATCACAATTCCGCACCCGGTCCCGTTGTCGGCCGCGCCGTTGAAGATGTTGTCGCCCTTCATGTCAGGATCAATCCCCAGGTGATCGTAGTGCGCCGTGTATAGCACCGCGTTTCCGCCGCTCGCCCCGCCCGCCACCTTCCCCACCACGTTCGCGCTCACGTAGCGCCGTACGCGGCTCTCGATGTGCGCCTTCAGCCGTACCGGTAATTCCACGGCGTGAAAGGCTCCCGGCACTCCGGCGCGTTCAATCCCTTTGTCCAGATCGCCGAGGCCGGCCATCGTAAACAGTTTTTGCGCCACGTCGTGCTGGATCCACGCCGCCGCGCGCAGCGTGGCGCTTGGGTCCCCTTCAAGGTAGCTCTTCTCGACCGCCTGCGAGTTGCGCACCACGTCCCAGCCGTAGCTGGCCAGGTCTTCGCGGTGAATAATCAGCACACCCGCGGCGCCGCGCCGCGCAGCCTCTTCATATTTGTAGGTCCAGCGCCCGTAGTAGGTGAGCGCCTTGCCCTTGAAAAACTTCTCGTCATTCGACGGCGGCTCGTTCACAATCACCAGCAGCACTTTCCCTTTCACATCGATATCTGTTCCGTCCGGGCCCGCGTAATCGTTCCAGTGGTACTCCGGCGCATCGATGCCATAGCCCACAAACACAATCGGCGCATCAATGTCGGCCGTCGCCTGGCCCGTCTGATCCTTGGCCACAATCTCGTCGCCGTATGCCAGGTCCAGCGCCGCTCCGTCGACCGGCACAAAGCTGAACTTTGTTTTGTCCTCCACCGTGTGCACGGCATACAGCGGTACGCGCTGAAAGTAAGTTCCGTTGTCGCCGGCCGGCTCAACACCCGCCAGCGCAAACTGTGTCGCGATGTATTCCGCCGCCAACTCGCCGCCGCGCGTCCCCGGTCCGCGCCCTTCCAGCAGATCGAGCGACAAAAACCGCACATGCGCCCGAATCTTTTCTCCATCAATCGAAGCCGCCGCGGCCCGTGCACCCGCCGGCAACCCTGCAACGGCTGGAAACGGATTGATGACCGTCATTTGCGCAGGCTGCTGCGCCGATTGTTGCAGAGGCGCAGTTAAAACTATTGCGGCGAAAACAGACGCCGCCCATAAAACCGGAATAAGCCTCGAATGCATGGGATTTCCCTCCGAAACCGGCTCCGCGCAAATTGCTTCGCAAATTCTCGCTCATTCACCGGCCAACTGGTCCATTGAACTTTTCAGACTACGGCTTGAACGCGCCGATGTGCAATTGCTTCCGCCGCCGGCAGAGCCAGCAGGCGCGCGCGCACCAGAACTTTGCGGGTGAGACCGGTCAACGCCATGCCTGCCGCTTCGCTCAGCGAAACCCACCGCCGCTCTCCGCCTGCCGTTGTGACCGCCTCCACGTCGTCCTCAAATACGGTGCGAATGCGGACGTAATAATTCACCTGCATGATGGCGTGCCGCACCGTCATGCGCAGCTCGCTCTCGGGAACCTCAGGATGCCGCAGCGCCGGCAACTCCCACATATCCGGCATCACCGAAGTATGCGCGGGCCGCTGCTCAAGCAGCACTTCGCGGGTGCTCGGGCCGTGCTCCTTGCCGGCCTCGCTGCTGGTCCGTACCGACAGAGCGTAGGCCACAACTTTGCTGGTCATCGGCGCGCGCTGCGTCGTTTTATGCTCGCCGCGAGTTTTGCAATCCGTCGTCAGCGGGCATGCCGCGCACTGCGGATTCCGCGGCGAGCAAAGGGTCGCTCCCAGTTCCATCATTGCCTGGTTTGAATCGCCGGGCCGCGCGCGGTCCAGCAACTTGCGCGCCAGATCCTCCACCCTGCGCCTCAGCGCGGTACGGCCACTTTTTCCCGCCCCCCAGCCCGCGAAGCGGCAAAGAACCCGCTCTACATTTCCATCCACAACGGCCACAGCTTCTCCGTTTGCGATGCTTGCTATCGCCGCGGCCGTGTAAACGCCAATACCCGGCAGACCGCGCAGTTCTTCCGCTCTTACTGGCAAATTGCCGCTCAGATTCGCACTCACGAACTGCGCAGCCTTGTGCAGCATGCGAGCCCGCCGGTAGTAGCCCAGCCCGCTCCACATCGCCAGCACATCCTGTTCCGGCGCCAGCGCCAGCGCCACCAGCGTCGGAAAGCGGCCCATGAACTCCCTGTAGCGCTCCACCACCACCGCCACGCGGGTTTGTTGCAGCATGATCTCCGAAACCCAGATCGCGTAAGGATCCGCGCTCCGCCGCCACGGCAAGTCACGTTGGTTGCGCGCGTACCAGTCCAGTAAACGAGCGCTAGCCGCTCTCAACTTCTCGCGCTCCTCGTCATTCCTCGCCATGCGCTCAGATTACGGCATTTACGCGGTCCGGCGGCCGCGGCGTGAGCCGTACCGAACGGTGCCAGATCGACTGCACTCACCAGAAATGTGTATTGCCCCGCCTCCAGTGCATTGCTAGATTGAACCCACATTCCCATTCTGGCAAGGGTGTGCCTGCCGACGGGTGATTTTGCGGGCCGGGTTACTGCGGTTCATCTACGCTGAGGGGTCGCCAATGCAATTTGCACGATCCACTGGCGAATCGAACGGAGACATCATGAAACATCTTGCTTGCTTTTTGACGCTCACTCTGCTGGCTGTACCCACTGGCCTGCTTGCTCAGAATTCCGACCAGCCCGCTCCGCCCCAGTCCAGATTCGAAAAAGGGGAATCACCTGCGCCGTTTTCCCGTCTCGCCGTCTCTGGCGGCATCGGCGTCAACGGCATCAATATGCAGGTCGCCGTCGAGGCCAACCGCTACATCAACATTCGCGGCATTGGCAACTACTTCACCTATAACGTGTCGAATTTCACGATCGACAATAACAACGGTTCGAGCGGCATTGGCGTCAGCGGCAAACTGAATTTCGCCACTGCCGGCGCTGCAGTGGATCTCTATCCGTTCCCGAATCACGGATTCCGCTTGAGCCCCGGCGCGGTTTTCTATAACCAGAACGCAGTCACCGCCACCGGTATCGCCGCCGCTGGAACCAGCTTTACCTTCGGATCGCAAAAGTACTACTCCGACACCGTCAACCCGCTTAACATCACTGCCGCTCTCGGGCTCAACAAGAACAAAACCGCTTTCTCCATGACCACGGGATGGGGAAACCTCATCTCTCGCCGCGGCGGCCACTTCTCAGTTCCCTTCGAAATCGGCGCAGTCTTCACGGGCTCGCCCACCCTCGCCCTCAACCCCACAGGCAATGCCTGCCTTACTGCCGTCGACGCGGCCACTAACGGCCCCTCCTGCGTCAACATTGCGACCAACTCTACGGCGCAGGCCAACGTTGCCGCCGAGGTCGCCAAATACCAGAAGGACCTCAATGTCCTTCCCGTCTATCCCATCCTTTCCATCGGCATCGGCTACAACTTCAAACTTCACTAAACCGTCGAACGTCCTGCAATCAACATCCCACAATAAAGGGGTGCCCCAGGTCTCGTTTCTGAGACCTGGGACAGCACAAATCCTCGCTTCGCGCGCTCCCACAAAAAAATCCGGGCCCTTGAGGCCCGGATTCTGTTCACTACTTCACTCTTTCACTTGTTCACCACTCACCGTTTACCGTTCACCGTTCAAAGCATCTCTCCCACAATCCCAGGCGCCGCCTCGAGCGCACGATCAATCTGCGTCTGATCTTTTCCGCCGGCCTCCGCAATCTCGGGCTTCCCTCCGCCGGATCCGCCCACAATCTTCGCCACAGCGCCCACCAATTTGCCGGCTTGAATGCGCTTCACCAGCCCCGGTGTCACCCCTGCAATGATCGCGACTCGTCCTTCAGGCTGCGCCGATCCCAGCACCACCACGCCCTCTCCGAGCTTCTGTTTCAAGTTGTCAACCAGCGTGCGCAATTGCCCGCGCTCCAGATTGTCGGCGCGATGCACGAGCACCTTCATGCCCTTCACTTCCACGGCGCGCGAAACCGCCTCATCCAATCCTCCGGCTGCCGACTTCATCCGCATCTCTTCAATCTCGCGCCGTAGTTTCTTCAGCTCGTCGTCCTGCGCCGCGAACTTCGCCTTCAGGCCCTCCGGCAAATTCTCTGTCGACGGGACATATTGCCCCGCCACCTTCGCCAGCTCAAAGTCTTTCCTGAACGTATCCAGCGACCCCATCCCGCTGATCGCCTCGATGCGTCTCACTCCTGACGACACCGATTCCTCGCCCGTCAGCTTCAGCAATCCGATCTCGCCCGTCGCCGCCGTATGCGTTCCGCCGCAGAGCTCGGTCGAGAATCCGTCCGAGAGCTTCACCACTCGCACCTTGTCGCCGTATTTTTCTCCAAAGAGCGCCATCGCGTGGTACTCATTCACAGCCACATCGATCGGCACGTCTACGAGCGTTTCCACCGTCGCGTTCTTGAGCACCTCGCGATTCACAATGTCCTCGATCTCCTGCAGCTCTTCGTCGGCAACCTGCGCAAAGTGGGAGAAGTCGAACCGCAACCGATCAGGATGCACAGCCGACCCCGCCTGCTTCACATGCGTACCCAGCACCTGCCTGAGCGCCGCATGCAGCAGATGCGTCCCCGTATGGTTGCGCCGAATCGCATCTCTCCGCACTCCATCGACCACCGTATTCACGTGATCGCCCACGGCCAGGTCCTGCTTCAGAATCGCTTTGTGCGCGCGCACTCCCTGCACAGGCAGAACGCAGCCGACGATGTCAGCGACAACTGAATTCCCGTCCAAAGCCAGAAAAAGACCTAAGTCGCCAACTTGCCCGCCCGAGTCGCCATAGAAACTCGTGTGGTCGAGAACCACTTCAACCTCATCGCCCGCTTTCGCCGCCGGAACCCCCAGGCCGCCCTTCACAATCGCCAGAACCTCGCAGTTGGTCGCGGTCAATGACTGGTAGCCTTCGAACACCGTCTTAGGCAAATCGCGAAACGCCGGGCTGGCCGACTTTTGCGCGCCGCCCTTCCACGAAGCGCGTGCGCGAGCCTGCTCTGCTTCCTTGGCGCGCTCGAACCCCTCGTGATCGAATGCAATTCCCGCATCCCGCGCCGCATCCACCATAAAGTCCAGCGGCAGGCCGAACGTCTCGTACAGATGGAAGGCGTCCGCGCCGAGGAGAACCTGGGTTTTGCCGCGGTCCTGAAACGCATCGCGGATCGTCATTTCGACCATCGCACCACCGAATCTTGTGCCGTTGAATGCTTGACGGAGCAAGTCGGTTCGTTGATCTTCGTTTCCATTGATGAAATCTTGGCTATTTATAACCGGCGCGGCGATTTCAAAGGTTGTCTGGGCTGTTGCCAGATCGGGGTTCCCTTCAAAATGAAAACGCTTCAAGTAGAAGTCAAATCGAAGCGGGTCGTCCAAACGGATGTTCGCAATGATCTCGTCGAGTCTGACCAGCCCAACCTTCAACACTCGATCAAACTGCTTCTCCTCCGCCTCCACCACCTTTGCCACGCGCGCCGCCGATTCCACCAACTCGGGATACGCGCCCTTCATCAGATCGCGCACCGCAAACACCATCTCGAACAGAAACGGTTTCTCCTGCCCCAGCAGCCGCCCGTGCCGTATCGCGCGCCGCAAAATCTTCCTGAGCACATACCCGCGCCCCTCATTCGACGGCACCACGCCATCATTAATAAGGAAAGTCGCCGCCCTTGCATGGTCTGCAATGATCCTCAGGCTCGCATTCTGCACTAGCTCCGCTGACTCCGCTAACCCCGCTAGCGCCGCTGCTCTCGCAATCAGCGGCGTGAACAAGTCCGTCTCAAAGTTACTTACTACCCCCTGCAGCACCGCCGCCACGCGCTCCAGGCCCATCCCCGTATCGATTGATGGTTTGGGCAGCGGAGCCAGCTTGTATCCCGTCGTCTTGCCCGCCGCATCAACAACCGCGGAGCGATCAAACTGCATGAAGACCAGGTTCCAGATCTCCACATACCGCGCATCGTCGTGCCCGAAGGGCTTGTCTACTCCCGGCGTCTCCGCAGCCTCCAGCCCCATGTCGTAGAAAATCTCCGAGCACGGCCCGCACGGCCCCGTCTCGCCCATCTGCCAGAAGTTGTCCTTCACCCCGTACTCGCCGATCCGCTCCTTCGGCACGCCCACTTCCATCCAGTACTTCTCGGCTTCGTCGTCCCGCGGAACCTCCGCCGTCCCCTCGAAAATCGTCACATACAGCCGGTCTTTGGGAATCCCGAACCACTCCTCGCTCGTCACCAACTCCCACGCAAACTGGATCGCGTCGCGCTTGAAGTAGTCTCCAAAGCTGAAGTTACCCAGCATCTCGAAGAAAGTATGATGACGCCGGGTAAAGCCCACATTTTCAAGGTCATTGTGCTTTCCGCCCGCGCGCACGCACTTCTGCGAGCTGGTTGCTCGTACATAACTGAGCTTGTCCAAAGCCAGAAAAAAATCTTTGAACTGGTTCATACCGGCATTGGTAAACAGCAGCGTGGGATCGTTCGCCGGCACCAGCGACGACGAGTGCACCCTGCGGTGCCCCTTCGACTCAAAGAAGCGCAGAAACAGCTCGCGTATCTCATTTCCCGAGCGCATTTGCATAGCTTCTTCAGTGTAATGTCCCGCGCTCACCAAACCGCCCCACGAAACCACTTCCGAAACTCTCGCCCGCCTCGCGTCATCCAACGCCGTAGGAGGTCCCAATGGACACACGCGCAATTCTGGCATTGGTTGAGGCCAAGCCCGGCAAGGAAAAGGAACTGGAAGCATTTCTCAAGTCAGCCCAGCCACTGGCAGTCGCTGAGCCCGCAACCACCACTTGGTATGCCGTCAAGCTGGGCCCGGCGAAGTTCGGCATCTTCGATACCTTTCCCGACAATGCAGGCCGCGACGCGCACCTCAACGGCCCCATCGCCAAGGCGCTTATGGCCAAAGCCGACGAGCTCCTGGCCAAGCCTCCGCAGATCGAGATGCTCGATATTCTCGCGTCGAAAGCCTGACCAAGGGTTTTGGCCCTCTCAATCCAACACTGCATGCGGTGCCCCGTCCTAACTTTGTTAGGGCGGGAACCGAGAGCTTCCACCATCTGAATTCCAATCGCCCTCAAGCCCGCGTCAGCGGGCGCCAGATGGTAGCCCCCGTCGCAAGCCGGGAGCTGCGCCGCCATCAGATCGTCGGGCCGCGCGAAGCGCGGCGCGACGATCTCGCAATGTGTCATCCTGAGCGGAGCGGCTTGGGGCCCCATGATCGCAACGCGATCATGGGGTAAGCGGAGCGAAGGATCTGCTTTTGTTTCTCGGGCTCGTTTGAGCGTAGGAGCTCGAAGGACAGCCCCTTTTTCCGCAATAAGAAACCACGACCACGCGATGTCTCAGTCCCCCGGCCCCTCTCACTCGTCCAACAATTACATGGCCTCTCGTCTCCAGACGACCTCCCTGGCTCTGCTGATATTTGGGTGCCCCATCCAAGCTTTGCTTGGGTGGGGAATCGCGCCGCTGAACGCCCAGCCCGGCTCCCACCTCCCGATCGCCGAAGCCGATCACATCCAGGTCGGCTCGTCCACCCTCCAGGTCGATTTCGCCGAGGGCCCATTCGATCTTCCTAAATCCGCGATCCTCGCCCGCATCGCCACCGCCGCCTCCGCCGTCGCCACCTATTACGGGCAATTTCCTCTCGCGACCGCCCGCATCCTCGTCATTCCCGTCCCCGATCGTCACGGGATTCTCCAGGGCACGACCTGGGGAGACATCCACGGTTCGCCCGGCTTCACGCGCCTCCGCATCGGCCAGCACACCACCCAAGCCGAACTCGCCGCCGACTGGATGATCACCCATGAGCTCACCCACATGGCCTTTCCCGATATGCCTTCCAATCCGGACGATCCGCGCGGAGATTCTCCCCAGCACTGGATCGAGGAGGGCCTCGCTACCTATATCGAGCCCGTAGAGCGCGTCATGATCGGCGATCTAACGGCGCCAACAATTTGGCACGACATGATGCGCGACATGCCGCAGGGCGAGCCCGGGCCCGGCGACCAAGGCCTGGACCACACACACACATGGGGCCGGACTTATTGGGGAGGCGCGATGTTCTGCCTCGTTGCCGATGTCCAGATCCGCGAGCAAACCCACAACCGCCTCGGCCTTCAGGACGCATTACGCGCCATTGTCGCCGCAGGCGGCACGATTGACCATAATTGGGATCTTCCGCAGACGCTCGCTATCGGCGACCGCGCGACCGGCACGCACGTCCTCACCGATCTCTACACCCAATGGAAAGACACGCCCGTCCAGTACGACCTGCCCGCGCTGTGGACTCAGCTCGGCGTTCTCTCCACTCCGAACGGCATCGAGTTGTCAGACACTGCACCACTTGCCGAAGTCCGCGAAGCCATCACGCGACCCAGGCAGAGTCAGGTCCCCGCAACCGTCGTCCAAACGCCGCAACAAAAATAAATGCCCGCGCCGGCTCCGCAGATAGTCGGGCCGCGCGAAGTGCGGCCCGGCAGTCCGCAATGTGTCATCCTGAGCGGAGCGGCCTGGGGCCTCAATCACGCTCGTCGTGATTGGGGTCGCGGCTTACCGCGGGGGGGAGCCGAAGGATCTGCTTTTGCTTTTTCTTGCGGCAGTGGTTTGCACGCGTGCGCCGCCCAGCGATGTCAAGAGCCTCACAAGCCGCAAATCACCCTAAACCACTCAAAACACTTGGGAAATAAACTTCACCAAGTTTGCCGATAATTTGCCCCGCTTGGCGCACAATCATTCCATAATCCAGTTTCAGACGAGCTCTGTATCCAGCATGAGTGCATCTCAAACCTAACTGAAAGGGTCATATTTCCACGAAAAGACAGGATTCACCCCAAAATCACCGGCTAAACCGCTGAATCCAGGTATTTTAAGTTCTAACCTCTTTAGAATCAATGGGTTGCGGCCAGCGCTGGAACCCATAAGTCGCTGAAAACAAGTCTCTTAGCCTGAAATTGAGGTAAGAAGTTTTTCCCGGAGAAAGCGGGATGCCGGCGTGAGGCAAAGGGCCGCGCCACAGTTCGCCCCTCAGCTGCCTTGCGGGATTCATGAACTTCGCTGGCCCGGCGCAACGCCTCATTCTTCGTGCGCCTCGGTGTCCACGTTCTCCAGCGCCGCCAGCGATTCCTCCGCTACATCCCACTTCCGCAGCACCTTGTAGATTGTGCCCGTCGAGAATCCCGCCGCCACCAGCCGCCGCATCACGCGCGCAGTTTCCTTTTCATTGGCCGGCTTGCGGATGCGCTTGCGCTCGAGATGCTCGCGCACCAGCTTCTCTTCATCGGTCTGGCCATAGCGAGCGTCGACTGTCTCGTTGATCAGCTCGCGGCGAATTCCCTTCTGCTGCAGAGCCTGACGCACTCGCCGCGCGCCCAGCTTCTCATTCTCCTGCCGCAGCCGCGCATAGGTCTCTGCAAAGGCGCGATCGTCGAGATACCCGTGCTCCTTGAGCCGCACAATCGCCGCCTGAACCGCCGCCTCGCCGCTCTCGCCCTGCTCGGCGCGCGCGCTCATCAGCCGCCGCAGCTCAACCTCGGTGCGCATTTGCCGGCCCAGCGCCTTGACGGAGTAGTTGTACAGCTCCGCCTCGTTCAGCGGTTCGCGCGGCTTGCGGGATTTGATTCTCAACACGAGCGTCTAGCCTCTAGCTTCTAGCCTCTCGCTGATCGTGCTGAGCGCAAGGCTGTTCGTTTTGCCGACACACAAGCTAGCCGCTAGAAGCTAGCAGCTAGCGGCTGCTCTTCGTCCACTCATCCACCCAATCGTTCACCGTCTTGTACCAGAGCTGCGAGTTTTGCGGCTTCAGCACCCAGTGCCCTTCGTCGGGAAGGTAGAGCATCTTGCTTGGCACGCCGAGCAGTTGCAGCGTGTCAAACAGTTGCAGTCCCTCGCTCAAATCGAGCCGGTAATCGAGCTGCCCGTGAATTACCAGCGTCGGCGTCTTGAAGTTCTTCGCGTAGTACGACGGCGAAAACTTGCGGAACGGGTTCTCGTCATCCGGCTTTCCGTAGTAGTCCCACGGATGCCCCTTAAACTCAAAGATGTTGAACCAGTCCTCTTCCGTCGTTCCAAACGCCGACTCAGCGTTGAACATTCCATCGTGGCTTACGATGCACTTGAAGCGGTCCGTGTGCCCCAGCACCCAGTTGGCCATGAATCCGCCGTAGCTCGCGCCGAGGGCGCACTCGCGCGTCTTGTCGATGAATGGATAATGCTGCTCCGCGTAATCGAGGCCGGTCATCAGATCCGTAAAAGGCTTGCCGCCCCAGTCGCCGCTTACGCCTTCCACGATGGCCTGCCCATATCCCGTTGACCCGCGCGGATTGATCATGACGACGACATAGCCGTTGGCAGCGAAGAGCTCGGCGTTCCAGCGGTAGCTCCAGTCATCGCCCCACGCGCCCTGCGGCCCTCCATGAATCAGGAACTTCACCGGATACTTCTTCGCCGCATCGAACCCCGGCGGCCGAATAATGAAGCCTTGAAGTTTTGTGCCGTCCGCGGCGTTGAACCAGAACGACTCCATCTTCGGCAGATCGAGCTGCGCCAGCAGCGCGTCGTTCAGGTGAGTCAGCGCCCGCGGATCATAAGGCGGAACAGGAATGGATTCACCCTTGCCGTTCGCGTCGATCCGAAACGCACGCACCGTGTCGTCCATTTGGACAAGGTCGCCCATCGCGACCTCGGGCGGTTGATCGACGTGCATGAATGCACCAATGATTCGCTCGCGGCCGTCCTCTAGATGCACGTGAATGTCACTCCAACTGCCGGAAACCCTGCCTTCGCGATGTATGTCGGCGCTCCCAATCTCCGCATAATATGGCGTGACGTCGCCCTTGTCGTCCGAAACGAGTAGAAGGTGGTGCGAGTCATCGACCCACGCAAACTCATCCACCCAGTTGTCAAACTTCGGCAGCAAATCCGTCACCGTCTTCGTCTCGCGGTCATAAACCGCCAGCCTAAATTGGTCGCTCTCATATCCGTTCCGCGCCTGGCTCCGCCACGCTATGTACTTTCCATCGGGCGAGTACGCAGGATTGAAGTTGCCGCCAGCCGACTTCGACACCTTCACCGGCTTCGCTGCGGGATCGGTCAGATCAAGCGTAAAGATATCCGCATGCGTCGAGACGGCCGGCACTGGATCGAAATTCTCCGTAAATGCCAGCTCTTTCCCATCCGGCGATATGTCGCACCCACAGCCTTGCTCGATCGATGCGTAGTCGGGCGGCACATAGTGCGTGTCGCCGGGATTCAAATCGCGCATCCCACTACCATCAACCAAAACCTGAAAGAGATGGAGTCTCTTGTCATTCGTGAAGTGGTCCCAGTGCCGATACATCAGGTGCGTCCAGATCTGCGCCTTCACCTTGCTCGCCGCCAGCACCGCATCGCGGCCCGCATTGCACTTGTTCCCCGTGTCGAAGTCCGTCATCGAAATCGCCGGGCAATCCGGATAAACCTCCGACGTGAACACAATCGACTTCGAATCCGGCGACCATTTCACATTGTCCGCCTCGGTCGCAATCGCCGTCAGCTTCTTCGCATTGCTGGTCGCGCCAGTTGCCGGATCGAAGTCCGCGAACCATACCTGCTGCCCGCCGTCGCGGCTCGAGAGAAACAGAATCCGCTTACCGTCCGCAGAGAACTGGATGCCGGAGTCTCCGGGTTGGGCGACAGCGACATTGATCGGGGCAGGTGCTTCAGCGCCCGAACCCGCAATCGCCTGTAACCACAGCCCCTGCGTTTTGGTGTTTTGTTTCAGATCCACGGTCGTGACGGCATATGCCAGCCACTTGCCGTCGGGCGAAACGGCCGTGTCGCCCAGCCGCTTCATCTGCATCATGTCCTCAAAGGTCATGGGGCGCTTGGCGGGCTCGGGTTGTGCGGACTGCGCATCCGAAGATGCGCTCTGGCCGAAGGTAAAGGAAATCGAAAGGAGGGTGACGCCAAGCAGCATGGATCTGCGCATAAGTCTTCCTCACACCCGGAACAAATCGCCGCTCCGAATGAAGAAGAAGTTTACACCGCAAGGGGCCTTTGTAGCGCCAGTCTCCAGACTGGCTGTAGTGGCGGCGTCGGCGCCGCCACAAACGCACTCACCGCGAACAATGAACTCTCGCCCCAAAGCTCACGACCCGCTGTCCCCGTTTACTTCGTCACTTCTTCACTGTTAACGGCCCACGATGCACCACTGTTCACGCTCCACGGCCTCTACTTGTTCTCGTTGCCTGTGAGCCGGAAGGTGATGGTTCCCCAGAAGAGCCGCGCGCGCATCTGCACCGGCAGGTGGCGCTCGTCGTCGGTGTACCAGATCCAGATGTTGCCGCGGTTCTTCACCACGCCCGCGTCGGCGGTTGGCTGCACGCGGATCGTCTTGAAGGTTCCGAGCGGGGTCTTGATCTCTTCGCGCCCCTCCACCTTCATGGTTACGAGCACTGTGCGCTGGGCGTCGGCTACGGGCATCACGAAGCTGTTGCCGACCACCAGTTGCTGCGAGCCGGGGTAGAAAACGCCGGTCAGCAGATCGGTGAGGCAGCCCTTCACAGGAGATTCCGCATGCTTGGCCTGGCCGGTCACCATATTCTTTTCGTCGAGAATCGATTTGGACGTGGCGTAGTCAATGTGCAGCGTCGAGTTGAACTGGCGCCTGCCTTCGACAGTCTGCTTGTCGAAGTCGGCTGTGCAGCCCTTTGCGAGGTCAAAATCAGATTGGAAGTTGTCTACGACGTGAAAAATAAGATTGATGGCGCCGCTGGTATATGCGGAGGCGATGATGCGCTCGCGATCCCCCGCCGACTCAAAGTGGACGACGGCTGTGCCCGCCGGAAAGACACGCCAATCGACCGAATAGGTGAGCGTCTCTTTCTGCGGAAAGCTGAAGCCTACGCGCGGCGGCACCAGGATAGCGGGATCCTGGCCGAGCGCTGTGGCCGCTAGCATGAGGACAAACAACGGGGTGAATGCGCTGGCGCGTGTCTTCAATGTTCGGCACGTCTCCTCGTGGCCCGGTTTCTTTTGGATTGACCCAGCCGCTTCTCTTTGGACTTGACTTACGCGGAAAGCGCTCACCAGGTACGGCGCAAAAGGACTCCCAGCACCGGTCGCAGGTAGAGCAGGCTCAGGTACAGCAGTGCGGCCCCTAAGGCAGAATTGTACTCGCGGTGCTTGAGGTAGAGGGCGAACGAAAAGCCACCTGTTGCTGCTTTGGTAACCGGCTGGGAAACAGCGGCTCGGCTCGGCGAGCCAGGCAGCCGGGCAGGTGTCAGGCGCGGGATGAATCGGGGGACGCTGCGACAGTAGTTATCGAACTCAGGGAATGTGGCGCGAAGGAATTGCTCTTCGGACGCGATGACCGGAATGTAGATTGCGGCGAATCCGGCTGCAAGCAACAACGCCAACGGCCAACTGAGCGACGCCACCGCGAACCCGGCTGCGATTAGCGTGGATCCAAGGTAGAGCGGATTGCGGGTGTACGCATAGGGTCCGGTGATGCTCAGCTCCTGATTCTTTTTGACTGTTCCGGAAGCAAGCGCGCGCAACGCCAATCCTGGAAGCACGAGCGCAAGACTCCATGCGATCGCCGTTGGATGGGATGCGCGGCAAACAACCTCGACGAGGTACACGGCAGCAGTGACAAACCCCAACGGAACACGAATGCGGCGCGCAACCCTCTGCCACGATTGCATCGAGCAGCCTTTTGGAGGAGAGCTGTGGCTGGTCTGCTCAGTCATCGCGACCCTCCTCGGCGAGCAACTCATCGGCGGCACGGAGGACATCGTCTGGCGCAATGGTGAGAAGGCCGGGCTCTGGTTCGGAACGGCGCGAGTGGTCGCGGCGGCTGTCGGGACTGCGGAGGACGCAGGCGCGCGTACCGTAAGGACCGTTACGGCTGGGATCGGTAGGACCATAAATTCCGACGACGCGTCGGCCGAGAGCGCTGGCCAAATGAAGCGGTCCCGTGTCTCCACCAATACACAGGGTGGTGCGGCGCGTGAGCGCGATCAACTGTGGCAGCGTTGCCGAGACTCCAACCCCATGGCGAGAGGCGATTGCCGCAGCGATCGCCTCCTCATTCGGGCCGGCGTTGACCACCACATGCAATCCGCGCTGCGCAAGCCCGTCGGCGACGGTAGCATAGCGTTCTGGCGGCCAACGCTTGGCGCCCCAGCCAGCTCCGGGAGTGATAAGAGCGATGGGCCGCGAGGTTCCCGGAAATGTGTCTGCAAGCCACGCCGCACACCAGGCCTCGGCCTGGGGGTCGATTGGCAACTGTGCGTCAGCAGCGGAAAGCGCGTCGCCGGCGACGGCGGAAGCGAGCTCGACGTCCTGCTCGATGACATGCGCGCCGTGCGTGACCACACGCTCGGTGAAAAGCCACTTTGCAGGCCACTCGCGTGGGCTCGCTTCGCCGATGCGGCGCGGGCAGCCGCTCATGCGAGAGATGACTGCAGAGCGGATCGCGCCCTGAAGGTCCAGCACAGCACTGTATTCCACGGCGCGAAGTTCGCGGCGCAAGGCTCGGATCGCTCGGCGCGTATCGGCGCTGAGCGGATGGCGCTTCCATTCCCGGCTGGGAGCAAAGTGCAGACGATCAACCACAGGCATTGTGGGGCCGCGTGGGAACGTTAACCCGTATTGGGCTTCGCTGTTCCCTGTTCCCTGCTCCCTGTTCCCTGCTTTTAACAGCGATTGCCAGCGTGGCTCAACCACCCAGCCGATCTGCCAGTCGGGATGAGCAAGACGCAGCGCCGTGACCGCCGGTAGCGCGTGAAGAATATCGCCCATTGCACCCAAACGGACAATGAGCAGGCGGAAATTGGACTGCGTGTGCAAAGTTTGATTTTCGCACAGCGCGAACAGTTGGTGGGGTTCGACGCGCGACCGCAGGGTCTGCGCGCCGATTTAGCAACGCCTGTTTCGCGGCCGGTGGTGCTGCGAGCGGGGAGCCGGGCGTGATTGAGGTGAAGGCCTTCGCGAACATGAGAAACGTGCGGGGTCCTCGAGCGCGGCGTGATGAGGATTCCGCGAAGGATTTGCGGACTCGGCGAGTATACGCCGGGAGGCTGTCATTAGTGGTTCGTGATCTGAGAGCGAGGGATCTCGGTAACAAAACGGCCAGTGCCGGCGCTGCCGGTTACACCTCCTCGGATACATCGGTTACAGGGAGAATGTCGGAATCGCGGGCCACCCACGCGTAAAGAGTGGGAAGCAGGAAAACGCTCATCAGGAGATTCGTGATCAGGCCGCCGACGATCACAATAGCGAAGGGGCGCTGAGAATCGGATCCGATGCCGTGAGACAAGGCGGCGGGCAGCAGACCGAGGGTGGCGACAAGCATGGTCATCATGATGGGACGCAAGCGTACCACGGATCCTTCTACAGCGGCGTCCTCGACGGTCATGCCGCGGGCGCGAAGTTGATTGATGTATTCGAGCAGGATGACGCCGGACTGGACGGAAACTCCGAAGAGCGCCAGGAAGCCAACCTCAGAAGAAACGCTGAACTCGGTACCAGTAACCAGCAGCACCAGCAGGCCGCCGATGCTGGCCATAGCCACCGTGGCCATAATCAGGATGGCCCACTTGAACGACTTGAACATGGAGTAGAGGATGATGAAGATGAGCAGCGCGGTGATGGGCACGATGATCAGCATCCGCGCTTCGGCGCGCAATTCGCTTTGGAATTCGCCCTCCCATCCGATGTGATATCCGCGCGGCAGCTTGACCTGCGCGTTGACTTTCTGGATGGCTTCGCGGACAGCGTCGCCCAAAGCCCGGTTGCGCACACTGTATTTGATGGCGACGTAACGCTGGTTGTTTTCACGATAGATCTCGGAGCCCTCGTCGGCTTCACTGACGGTGCAGAGCTGAGCGAGGGAAACGCGCTCGCCCGATGGCGACAGCAGGCGGATGTTGTCGATGGCATCGCGGGTGTTGCGATACTGGGGTTGGTAGCGCAGGGTGAGGTTATAGACTTCCTCGCCCTTGAGAACCTGGGTAACCGCGTTGCCTCCGACGGCGGTCTGAATGGCGTCCTGAATGTCGGCTACGTTGATTTGCCAGCGCGCCGCCGCCTGACGGTCGACCACGTAGTCCAGGTCGGGCTGGCCGGTCACATTCAGGACTCCCAGATCCTCAATGCCGCGAACCTGGCTCATGACGCCGGCAACCTGGTTGGCGGTGTCTTCAAGCACGTGCAGGTCGCTGCCGTAGACCTTGGTCGCGAGTTCGCCCTTGACCCCGCTCACAGCCTCCTCCATGTTGTCCTCGATGGGCTGCGAAAATCCCCAACTCACTCCGGGGAATTTCTTCTCGAGTTGCTCCTGCATCGAGGCAATCAGGTCGTCTTTATTCTTGTGGAAGACGGACCGCCACTGGTCTTTTGGCTTAAGGCCGACGAAGAACTCGGTGTCGAAGAAGCCGGTGTGATCGGTGCCGTCATCCGGTCGGCCGGTCTGGCTGGTGCAGTCGGTGGCTTCAGGAAACGAACAGAGCAGGATTCTAGCTTCGTTGGCAACGCGGATGCCGTCAGTCGGGCCCGCGCTCTGGTCAAGCTCTCCGCGAACCCAGAGCGCGCCTTCATCCAGGTGAGGCAGAAACTCGGAGCCGATGATGCCGCTGAAAACTAGAAAGACAGCCAGGACAAGCGCGGCCGCCCCTCCGGCCAGCACTACCAATTGATGATGAATGGCCCAGGTGACGCTCTTGCGGTAGCGCTCCCGCAAATACTCCATCACCGGATTCTCCCACTCCTTGGCGCCTTTGCTGAGCAACAGGCTGGTCAGGACAGGAGCCAGGAGAATGGAGAATATGAGCGCGCCGAGGAGCGCAAATGCCACCGTCAGCGCCATGGGGCGGAAGAGACGGCCTTCGACGGCCTGCAGCGTGAAGATGGGCAGGTAAGCGGTAATGATGATGGCGATGGAGTAGAAGACCGGGCGCTGAACTTCATGAGCGGCGTCGCGAATCTTATCCTGCGGCGCGTGGTCCTCTTCAGTGTGCGAGAGGTGCCGGATGATGTTCTCGACCATCACCACAGCTCCCTCAACGACCATGCCAAAGTCCAGCGCGCCGAGCGAAAGCAGGTTAGCGGGAATGTGCGCCAGGTCGAGGCACGTGGCGGCAAAGAGCAACGAGAACGGGATGGTTAGTGCGACGATGAGTGCGCCACGCGCGTTGCCGAGAAAGAGAAACAGAATGATGACAACCAGGATCATTCCCATGGTAAGGTTGCCCAGAACCGTATTGGTGGTGAAATGCAGCAGGTCACTGCGGTCGATGAAGGACTTGATTGTCACCCCTTTGGGCAGAATCTGGTCGTTGAGATCCTTCACCTTCTGATGGATTCCGTCCAGCGTGGGCTGCGCATCATCGCCCTTTTGCAGCGCCGCGATGCCTGAAACCACATCGTCGTTGTCGAGGATTCTGCCGTCGGGCAGGTGCCGGGCGCGGCCAAACCGGCCGAGGCGAATCTCCGGCCCCTGAGTAACGACGCCGATATCCTTGACGCGAACCGGAGTGCCGCCTCTGGTTGTCAACACTGTGTTGCCGATATCCTGAATGTCCCGAACGAGGCCGACTTCGCGGACATTGACCTCCTGCTCGCCTTCCTCGATGAAACTTCCGCCCGCATTCGCATTGTTGCCGGCCAACTGTTGCTCAACCTGGCTGATGCTTAGTCCATAGGAGATGAGTTTGTTGGGATCAACCTGGACTTGGTATTCGCGGGTCGGTCCACCAAAGGGGTTGACATCGACGACGCCGGGGACCGATTTCAGATTCTTTTCAATCACCCAGGTTTCGAGCGATTTCAGATTCATGACGTCGTATTCCGGGTTGGAACTTTCCAGGGTGTAGAAGTAGATCTGCCCGACCGGGCTCCAGTCTGTCCCCATTTGGGGCACGACACCCGGGGGCAAGCTTGCCTGCGAAAGCCGCTCGAGGACGTGCTCGCGATTTTCGAAGTTGGTTGTGCCTTCGCCGAAGACCATTTCCACCGTGGAGAGCCCGAAGATGGACCAGGAGCGGACGTGCGCCACTCCCGGAATTCCGTTCATCACGGTTTCAAGCGGGATGGTGACTTGTTGCTCGATTTGCTCGGCAGAGATGCCGGGCCACTGCGCGATGACATCGACATAATTGTTGGCGACGTCGGGATAAGCTTCAACGGGCAGGCGATGGAAAGAGACGATACCCCAGGCAAAGAGAACAATTCCGATGGCCAGCACCATCAGGCGGTTCTGGAGCGCGAAGTCGACGAGCTTTCGGATCATTGCGCCTCCGCCGTGGCTTCGAGCTCGAGAACGTTCCTGACCACCTTCTGACCGGGCGCGATGTTGGAAAGAATCTGCTGCATATTGTCCGGCATCATGTCGCCGGGAGTGACTTCGACGCGCTTGAACTGGCTGTTGCCAGCAGGCTCAAAAACCCAGTCGCGATCGTGCAGGTGGAGGATTGCGGTAGCCGGCACCACGGCATGCGCGACCGTGTCGCGGCTCAACAGCGTTGCGGTGACGTACATGCCTAGGCGGAACGTCCCGGGGTTTGGAACCTCTATGCGGACTTTTGCGGTGCGGATCGTGGGATCGAGGACGGGACCAATGTCGCTGACGCGGCCGGTGAACACTTTGCCGGGAATCGCGCTGAGCCGTATCTGCGCATCCTGCCCGACGCGCAATTTGGGAAGGTCGTTCTCGAAAACGTCGCAGACGACCCAGACCACAGATAGGTCGGCGATGGTGAACGCCGTGGACGAGCCCGAGTATGTAACGCCGGTCGCCGCGGCATCGGTGACATTCTGCGCGATGATGACGCCGGAGATCGGCGCATACACGTTTACCACGCTGCCGGGGTGGTTCTTGTCGACTCCGAGCGTCGCCAATTGCTGCTCTGCCGCGGCGAGGTCGGCTTTGCCATCGTCCTCCGTATCTTGCTCCTGCTCCAGCATCGCCTGCGAGATGGCGCCATGTGCGAAGAGGTCCTGAGCGCGAACATACGCCTTGTTCGCCAACTGCTCGTCGTTTACGGCCTTCAGGTACGAGTTGAACGCATTGGTAATGTCGGGACTCTGCACCTTGAGTAGCAACTGGCCCTTCTTGACGTTGTCGTCGAGGCGAGCACGAATATCGACTACGCGGCCACTAGCCAGCGAGATGACCGGAACCTCGCGGTCGATGTCGGGAAACACCGAGCCAGTGACATCGAGCTTGCTGGGCGTATCGATGCGTCCCGCAGTCACCAGCGGAAACTGACTGGGATCCTCCACGGAGATCAGCCCTGCGTCGCCGGTTTGAGTGACCTGTGTCTGCTGAGCTTCGCCGCTTGCGGGATCGAACTTGCTTTTGCAGCCAGCCAGCGCAAGGCATCCGGCAAGACAGAAGACGGTTGTTAATAGGGAAGGACTTTTCATTGAATCACCTCTCGTCCAACGGCGAGGTTCAGTTGACCAACGGCAGTTAGGTAGGACCCGATCAATTGCGCGTAGGCGAGTTGCACCTGGCGGAAGTCGCTTTGTGCGTTGAGGAAGTCCATCAAGGATGCGCCGCCGTGTTCGTAGGCGTAAGTGACCGTATCGCGCACGCGCAACGCCTGGTCGTTATATTTTGCCTTGTAGGGCTTGAGGAGCGCGATATTGCTGCGAACCAATTCATAAGCCGTGTCCACGTCGCCGAAGACCTGTGCTCGCGTGGCCTCACTTGACTGCTGGCTGCGGTCGATGTCGATTTGCGTGCGCTGCTTCTCGCCCTGGTTACGGTCGAAAATGCGTAGCGGAATGCTCACGCTCGCGCCGATTGTCTCCGGGCCATTGGGGTTATTGGTGGAGGCGTTGTGGGTGTACCAGCCCGAAAATGTGGGATCGGTAGAGCCGTTCGCGATCGCGAGTTTGTGGTTGGTGTCGGATTGCTGAATCGTCTCGAGCGCTGCCTGCAGGTCGGGCCGAGCCGCCAGGGCGGCATCGCGGAAAGTTTCCAAAGGCTGCAAGGTATCGCTGAAATCGAACGGGCCCGTCACGTCGAATTGTTCCACCGGAGTGCGATCGTTCAACATCTGCAGGAGTTGAATCTTGGCGGTGCGCAGGTTCACGATGGCCGTTTCGATTTCCGACTCGTACTGCACGCGCTGCAGTTCGATCCGGTCCAGATCGATTTGCGCAAGGTCACCGGCGCGGAAACGGTTTTGAGAGATATCGATGATCTTGTCGTAGTAATCGAGGTCCGCTTTTGCCAAATCCAGCACGAACTTGGCCTGGAGCGTTCCTACAAACGCCGCGCGCAAAGCGAAGATCATGTTGCGGTCCAGGTCCTCATGTTCCGACTGTGTAATGCGCGTGCCTTCCTGGGCGCTCTCCAGGCGGAGCTCGCGCTTGTGGTCGCGCTCGTGCAGGTAGCTCACGCTGGGCTCTTCGTACGTACCCTTGAAGGGAGTCCAGGCACCATCATGAGAGGCGATCTGTGTTCCGTCGGCCAATAGAGAGAACTGTGGGTTGGGTCGGAGAAAGGCTGTGATCTCTTCGGCCTTCATTTCGTCCACGTTGTCGGCATCGGCTTTGAGAGCAGGGTTTGAAGCTTCAAACCTCGCCTTCACCTGGTCCCAGGTGAGGGCTTGCTGCGCGCAGGCTCCCGAGGAAGCTACGAGCAAAGCCAGAGTGAGTACAGGCCAATAGAGCCGGAAATTCATAGCGTGTCCATTCATCGCACGAGCGCGATCTGGTTAGAAACAGCAGCAAGAAATGAGAGCAAAAAGGGGAAGCGCTGTTTACGCGGCAGGAGGGGGCCTGGACCACTGCGTGAATGCGTGTGCTGTGCCCTGGGCGGGAACGGCAAAATCGGTGGGCGGGAGGGAGAACTTGATCAGGAGACTGGGACGCAGAATTGGAACGACGAGCGCAACGACGCCGGACGCACCATGATGGGCCTGTTGGAAGGAAAGGAGGTGGTCGCGCTTCCCTGCGCCCCGCTCGACCTCCGCGGGATTGTTCGCGGCCTGCAGATCGTCGGTGATGGAGATGACGGGCAGCAGGATTGCGGTGAGCGCGGCGAGCGAGATGAGCTGCACCGCGATCGCGGGAAGAATGGCCGCAGTTTTGGAGTGCCGCTGGCGAACGAGCCAGATGCTCCAAAGGGCGAGGGTGACAGCTACCCAAACGAGATTGCAGAGCGATTCCATCAATCTGAGATTATACCGAAGCAATGTTTTCAACGGTGTAAACAGAAGGAATAATGACACTTGCGGGTGATTACCTCTGGAATATATCGATGGGTTGGGTGAGCCACTGTGGCGCGAAACGAGCCTATCCGGTAAGTCACTCCGTTCGCCATTGCAGGGCAGGTGTATGATTCCGTGCAGTTGCAATCGAACAGAAGATTCGCGGGATAACGCGTTCGTTGGGGCGAATTGCGCACCAGAATTGTGCCGGGTTTAAAGGTGTCAATCGCTTCGCCGCCGCGCGAATCGTGCGTCCACGCTCTGGAGTTTCAAAATGTACTTCGGCCCCGAACTTTCCAACGCCAGCGAGGAGAGTGAAGGCGAGATCGTAGATCTCCCATCGCGGTGCAAGATTCGTTCTTTGTTTTGCATGTGTTGCCGTGCACTGGGCAGGCGTTTTCAGCCAATGAGTTTTCTGTTCTCTGGCTTTCTCTTCGCATTAATATTCGCGACGATCGATCCGGGACTTCCCGCGCAGGCTCCGAGCCTGATTTCTGCGCCAATCGACTTTTCGAGCGTGCAGCCGTTGCCGAATCACCACCCGCAGTGGGCGAACGCAGCCAACGACGCAGGTCCGCTTCCGGCGAACCAGCCTATAGAAAGCCTCACGCTGGTACTTGCAAGGCCAGCCCAGCAGGAAGCGGCCCTTGAGCAGTTTCTCGCCGATCAGCAGAACCCCTCATCTCCCGAATACCATCATTGGTTAACCGCAGCGGAGATTGGAAGCCGCTTTGGACCTTCAGACGCCGATGTGGCGGCAATCAAGTCCTGGCTCCAATCCGAGGGGCTGCAAATGGGTTGGGTAGCGCCGAGCAAGACCTTCATCGGTTTCGAAGGCACAGCGGCGGATGTGTCGCACGCCTTCCAAACCGAACTCCATAACTACCGGGTGAACGGGAAGAATCTGGTTTCGGTTTCTTCCGATCCGATGGTGCCGCAGGCAGTGGCGCCGGCGATCAAGGCAATTCGCGGACTTTACACGATCGAAGATTATCCGCAACACGCCGCCAAGGCGATGCAGATGGATTCGCCGGCGATCACAGCGTCAGACGGTACCCACTTCATTGGCCCCGGTGACTTCTACACCATCTACAGCCTGCCCGATGGAATAACCGGCGCGAACGTGACGATCGGCATTGTGGCCCGGTCGCGGACCGATGCGGCCGACTTTGACAATTTCAAGTCACGACCTGGAGGATCCTTCACGGATCCCACTGAGGTGGTTCCCACGGCATTTGGTGGAATCGACCCCGGGCCGGCATACACGTCTCCGCCGGGCTCGGGCGTCTCGGTCGGCGATCAGGCCGAAGCGACTCTGGACGTGGAGCGCGCGGGCAGCGTCGCTCAGGGAGCGCACCTGCTGCTGGTGGTGGCCACGCAGGCGAGCGGCGGCATCGAGGTGGACGCGCAGTACCTCGTGCAGACCGTGCCCACACCGGTACAAGTAATGAATATCAGCTTCGGCTCGTGTGAATCGTCCGCGGGCCCGTCAGGCGTACATTTTTGGGATTCGCTTTTTCAACAAGCGGCAGCGGAAGGAATTTCTTCCTTCGTCGCATCGGGAGATTCTGGCGCGTCGGGATGCGACGCGGCCTTCGAAGCCCCGCCTGCGAATCCGCAGCCCAATAGCCCGAATTACATTTGCTCGTCGACCTACGCCACGTGCGTTGGAGGCACGGAGTTCAACGATGCATCGAATCCGTCGATGTATTGGCAGGGTTATGCGGGCGGCATCAACACCACTGCAATCGGTTACATCCCTGAAGGCGGCTGGAACGAGTCGTGGAATGGCACAGCGAGCGCAGTGGCCGCGTCGGGCGGGGGCGTCAGTTCCGTCATCTCGACGCCCTCATGGCAGCAAGGCGTCCCAGGCGTTCCCGCGGCCAACGCGGGTCGGTATACGCCCGACGTGGCCTTCTCGGCCTCAGATCACGATGGCTACCTGGGCTGTTTTGCAGCCGGAGGAGGCAATTGCGTAGTTTCTAACGGGTCAACAAGCTTTACGGTTTTCTCGGGCACCTCGGCCGCTGCGCCCAGCATGGCGGCAATTGCGGCAATGCTCGACCAGAGCGTTAGCGCGGCGGAAGGCAATCTGAATCCCGGACTGTACTTTATGTCGATGAGCGCGCCGACAGCATTTCACGATGTAACGCTCGCTTCGAGCGGTGTCTCTTCGTGCAACATCAACACCCCGAGCATGTGTAACAACAGTATTCCTGGCCCCAGCAGTTTGAACGGCGGCCAGGCGGGGTACGAGGTGGGAACCGGATACGACCAAGTAACGGGACTTGGCTCGCTGCTTGCTTCAACGTTTGTTTACGCCTATCCGACCGCGAGTAAAATCCAAACGCCGACGGTTCAGGTCGAATCGTTCGTGTGGCCTGTCAACCAGCAAATTCCTATTGGCGTCGGAGTTGCCGGCGGCGCATATTCCCCTGGACCTACCGGGAACATTGTTCTGACCATCGGGAGCTACACGTCTGCCGTAATTCCGGAGACGGGCGCGTACCAATACGTGGATATTCCCGCCGGGACGTTGGCGATGGGGAACTACACAGTGACGGCAACGTACACCCCCGATGCCGCGAGTTCTGCGATCTATCTACCTGTGTCGAGCACGGCACAACTCACCGTATCGAGTCCGCAATACATCACACCGCTCGTTGGATTGTCGCCTTCCGCATCGACCATCACCAGCATGGAGCCGATCACGCTTTCAGTGAGTGTGCGCCCCGGTGTAGGAAACCCGGCACCGACTGGAACCGTGATTGCGACCAGCGGCAGCTATTCGAGCGGGCCGGTGACCTTGGTGCCCGGGAGCGGCACTTTTAACGACGGAGAGGCAGCCATCAACATTCCCGCGGGGACCTTTCCAGTAGGTCAAGACACGCTGACTGTCACCTACACTCCCGACGCCTCCGGTGCTTACCTTTACGTGACGGCTTCGGGTTCCTACTTGATCACCAATATAGGCGCCATGGCCACTCCCTCGGTCCAAGTGAGACCAGGCTCCCAAAACGTGACCACGGCTCAGATCCTGACTGTCGCTGTGGTCGTCGGCAGCCCGACCGGCGACCCAACGCCGACCGGCAGCATCGTGCTTTCCGGTGGCAACTACACTTCCACTTCGACCAGCCTTACTGGTAATGGGCAGGCATATGTGCAAATCTCACCCGGAGCCCTTGCTGTCGGTACGGACGTGCTGACTGCGACATATACTCCGGATGCTCAAAGTTCACCGCTCTATTCGGGGGCATCGGGGTCAAATTCCGTCACCGTGACAGTCCCCGCCGACGCGAGCTTCACGATCGCTGGGAATTCACCAGTGATCACCAAGGGCTCTGGAACTTCGAATACCGCAGCGATCACCGTCACGGCGACGAATGGTTTTGTGGGCACCGTGGCACTGACCGCCGCAGTCACGGCAAGCCCGTCTGGCGCGCAGGATTTTCCCACAATGACTTTCACGCCGCCTTCGGTGAACCTTGCCGGCCTCAACACGGCGACTTCTACGCTGACCTTTACAACAACCGCTGTAACTTCGGGCGAGATAGCTGATCCGACAGGCCCCGTGGCACGCTGGTCCGCCGTTGCCGCGCCGGTTCTGGCTTGCGTTGCTTTCTGGCTTGTACCACGGCGCCGCCGCTTGTGGCGGAGCCTGACGATGCTCGCCGCTCTCGGAATTTTCATTGTGGGCGGAATCGCGGCGTGCGGGGGCTCGGGTGGCGGCACCGGCGGCGGCGGAGGTGGTGGGGGAGGCGGAGGCGGGGGAAACTCCGGCACGACTTCAGGCCAGTACACGATTACCATCACCGGCACATCGGGCTCCATGACCGAGACCAGCGCAATCACTCTGACTGTGCAGTAGAAAGCGTGCGCGCAGCAAGGGGACAGCGCGGAGGGAACGCTGCGAGACGGTGGACCCGTCACCGCTGGAAAATATCGATCGGCTGGGTGAAGTCAGTTACGCGCATGTACTGGGCGAGCGTGGGGTACTGGCTCTGGAGCTTCAGATACATCTCCCAGGCAACGCGGCGATAGCTGAAGTGGCCGGCGGGGCCGGAGCGAAGTTCGGAGATGTACTGGGCTTCGGCGAAATCCATTTTGAAGAGGGCGCGGATGCGGGTTGCGAGCGGGTAGAGGTAGGTAGCGGATTGCGCCGCCTCAACGACTGGGGCGGCGGCGATCACGCTGGCGGTGCGGTGGGCGGCGTCAATGGCGGCGCGGTACTCCGAGAGGATGCCGGCCTCGGCGAGGATGTCCGAGCCGGCGGGCAGGTCGCCGCAGCCGGGGGTCTCATAGCCATGCAGGGCGGTGAAATCCTGGATGATTTGCGTGCAGCGGCGATGGCGATGAAAATCGCGAAAACCGCCGATGTCCATGAGAATGTCAAAGCGGATGGCGGCGCCGGCGTGAAAGACACGGAGTGCTTCGTCGTGCCTGCCGCGGTGCTTGAGGCCGAGTTCGATGATTTCAGTGATGCGAGCAGCGGGAAGGCCAGAGACGAAGTCGCGAAGCTGGCGGTAAGGGTGGCGGCTGACGGAATAGAGGAGTGTGGCCGCCAACTCGACTTCGAGCGTCTCGGTGCGCTCGACGAGATCGACGAGTGGTGCGGCGGCGGGCGGCAGGCTTTTGAGGATCTCGGCGGCAGCGCGTGCGAGGTCCGCTCGCGTCTGGATGATGTATTCGCTGGGCTGGGCATATTTCACGAGAGTGGGTGCAGTGCGGACTTCGCGCGTGAAGAGTGCAGCGGCCTGAGCGGCCAAATCCGGGGCGACCTCATCATCGAAGGCGGCGATCTTGTCGATGATGGTCTGGGCTGCCTTGGCGTTCAGGTTCCAGGCGGGACCAGTGGCGGCTTCGCGAAGCTTTTCGCCGAGGAGGCGAATCTCGGCGGCGGGGTGGGAGAGCAGGCGCGAGACCTGGGTTTCAAGCGTGCGGGCGCTGACGATCTGGCCGAGCGAAGTATTGGTGGCAAGTGGAAGCAGGTAGCGCGCGACGTCAAAGGCGCGGGCGCGAAGGGTGCGCTCATAGGCGTCGGGCTTAAGGCCGTCAGGACGCGCGACGTGGCGGCGAAAGAGATCGACGACGGCGACGGTAGTGCGCTTGTAGGCGGCGAGAAGCGATTCTATGGTGCGCTCATAGAGGTCCTGAGAGTGGGTGTCGCCCGCGAAATTGGGATAGTAAAAGCCCGACTCGAGGAAGTTCTGGTAGCGGGTTGAGCGTTCCTGGCCGTCCCATCGGGTTTCATCGACGAGGACGATGGCGGCAAGGAGTGAGAGGCGCTCGACGGCGAACGCGATGTGCGCAAGGTCGGCAATCGACCGATGGCCGTATTGAAAATAAAAGGTGTTAAGGAACTGCTCGGCACGCTGCGCGCTGATTTCGGCTAGGGAATCTCGCATCGAGAGAGCCGAACGGGAGTACTTGGCCATGGCGTAGGCGAGAATCTCGGGGTCGGCGCCGTGGATGGCGATGACTTCGGTCAGGTTGCGCGCAGAGGTGGGAAGCGAAGTTTCACTGGACATGAGGATGGTCTCGCGGACAGAATACGTCATAAGGGAGCATCTGCGCCCGAGAGGCGGAGTGGGAGCCCTGGAGCACGGGAGCAGCAATGCGGGAGTATTTGGTGCGAACGTCGCACAAACCGCGGCCCTTGCCGGCGGGACGCTGGGCCATGACCCAGCGCTGGAACGACTTGCTGCTTGCGCATTGGCCGATCGCAACGGCGAAGATGCAGGCGCTGCTGCCGGATTGGCTTGAAGCCGATACGATGCAGGGTTCGGCATGGGTAGGCGCAGTTCCGTTCTGGCTTGATCGCATCAAGGTCCGTGGCATGCCCGCGATTCCTGGCCTGCGAAGCTTTCCTGACTTGAATTTGCGAACCTATGTGCGAGATCGATTCACGGGCACGCCGGGCTTCTACTGCTTCAGCGTGGATTCAAGCAACCTTCTGGCAGTGGCGGCGGCGCACCTGGTATACCACCTGCCATATTCGCTCGCGGAGATGTACCTGGAGCCGCGGTCGGAGCGTGAGTTTGCGTTTTATAGCCGGCGGCGGTTTTCGAGGCGGCAGGTGATCTTCAAAGCTCGGTACCGGGGTATGGGGCCGACGCGGGCGACGGCGGAGATGCGACTTGGATCACTCGAGTACTTCTTCACGGAGCGCCCATGTATCTTTTCAACGAACCGCACTGGAGAACCGATCAAGGCGAACCTGCACCATGTTTCGTGGCCTCTGGAAGAAGCTGAAGCGGAGATTGAGCGCAACGACTTGGCGGCAGCGGTGGGATTGGAGCTGCCAGACCGGGAGCCAGTGCTGCACTACTCCCGGAGGCTGGCTGTGTATGTGTGGCCTGCGGAGCTGGCGCGTCCGGCGCTGGCGGCGCGGCCAGTGACCGTCGCTGCTACGCCGACGTAGACGCGGCTTTCAAACATCCGCTATCGGCTTTCGGCGATTTCTGTGCCTGCGCAAGGTGGATTGAACTGCTGACTGGTTACGCAGGCTACCGATGCGCTGCGCTGGCTGGTGCTTTCGAACCGTCTCCGACGATCACATCCGCGGTTCCGTCTTTGCCGTTGCGAATATAGCCCACTTTGGCAACGGTACCCGGTTTCAAAGCGAAGATCGAACTGACGAACCCGGCAGTGTTCTTCACAGGATTACCGTCCAACGCATCGATGATGTCGCCGACCTTCAGGCCTGCCGTTTCGGCGGGGCCTGCTGGAACGACGGCGGCAATTCTCGCTCCGGGTCTGACGATGTGCTCCTTGGCTCCAGTCCCGGTCGTCACGTCCTGTAATTGAAGACCAATCACGCCGTATGGTTTGACAACACATACTGACATCAGGTCGGCGTCGCTGCCGCTTTTCTCTTGCGTCCAGTTGCCTCCGCCATCGTCGGTGTGCAGGATGACGCCGCCATGACCCACGACCCAGCCCGACTGCGGGGAAGCAAAGTTCACTTCATCCAGCTCCGCCCTGGTGCCGCTCGCCAGTGACTTCCATGTGGCGCCGCCATCGTCGGTGTGAAGAATGACTCCATCACGGCCCACCACCCAGCCTGACTGGGGTGTGACAAAGGCGACCGACATCATATCCACTCGGGTGCCGCTGGCCTGCACTTTCCAGGTCGCCCCGCCATCGTTGGTATGCAGGATCGTACCTTTTCTGCCTACGGCCCAGCCTGAGGTTGCGGTGGGAAATGCAAGGCCAATCAAGGACCGGACGGTGGGGCTGCTTTGCCGTTTCCAGGTCGTGCCCCCATCTTGGGTATGGACTATAGCGCCGTCAGATCCCGTTGCCCAACCCTGCTGGCTGTTGAGGAAGGTCACATAGGAAAGAAAGCCAGGGGCTCCGCTGTTCTGCGGTTTCCAGGTTTTTCCGGCATCCTCGGTGTACAGAACCGTCCCACCGTCTCCGACGATCCAGCCAAGATTCGGGTCCACAAACGCTACCTCGCTAAGGTCGTCGGTCGTGATTCCTTTGGCCTGCTGACTCCATGTTGCGCCACCGTCGTCTGTGTGAAAGACGGAGCCCCCACTGCCAACTACCCAGCCCGACAGCCTGGTCGGGAATGCAACGGAGTAAAACGTTCCGTTACTCGTGTTCTTCGTGGTCCACGTAGCGCCGCTGTCTTCGGTCTCGAGCATTTTCGCTTGCGTACCCACCGTCCATATCATCCAAGGCCCACCCGATACGGCGCCCGCGTTTATAACCGGAGCCTGGTGGTTCGCACTCGATCCGCCCTGGTAATTTGATTGCGAAAAGAGATGCGACCAGAACAACAGTGACACGCCAACTACGACCACGCAGATAGCAGTAGTGATAATCGCCGGCCGGAACCTCTTATCGGGCTCCGTTGCCTGGCTTGGGCCGAGCGCCGCGCGCGCATCAATTACCGCGCTCCAGATCCACGCAATCGATACGAAGAAGAGCGAGATAAAGAAGAAAGCAAAACTCCATGCGCCCCAGTCCGGTTTCTGAGAAAAGGCCTGGCACGAGTCTGTGAAGCGGTAACTGATAAGCGTTCCTGTAAGCCATGCTGGTGCGTCGCCATGCCAGGTTGTGGCGCAACTCCGCAGCGTGAAGAGGCCCAGAGGAGCAACGATCAGTCCAAGCGAACCGCAGAATCCCTTTATCAATGCCCACACAATGGGAGGCAGGTAACCCAGTCCCCCCGCAGACGTTGACCCGCTCCTACCGCGGAATTTATGCGGCCACATCGCTCGCATTCCCAGGCGAAGGATTTGATAACCAAAGAGAATAACGACCGTGTGCTCGACAACCCACCACGACATTTCGAGGAATGGATGGTCGTGCACGATCACCCACGCCGAATCAACGTCTGCCCCCATCCAGCTAAGCCACTTGGGAGTGACGCCGTTGGTGACAATCGGAGTGCCGTATTTTACGAGGCCGAAGAATCCGACCAATCCCCAAACCGTCATGATGCAAGCGCCGATTCCCAGCAGAACCCATCCCAGGATTCTGAATTTGAGCGGCTGAAGGGTGGGCAACATTTCAGTGGATTCGCTCGCTGCGTGGCGGCGATAGCGCCTGAGCCGCTGGAGGCCCGATCGAAACCATGCCAGACCGCCCGCGCCTACAAACAACGAGAGAACCGCGAACATAGGCAGCACAATATAGGTGCTGGTTGTATTCGAAGTTCCCGCAAATACCGTGTAAATGCAAAGCATGATGAACACAGCCGCGGCGATGCAAACAATCGTTCCAGCCAGCACGGCTGCCCAGCTGACCACCATGGCTTGCACGCGGCGGCTTGCAAGCACAGGCTGCACCAACGCGTCGTGACTCAATTCGTAGTAAGTGCTGTCCGATCTCCGATCCGTGCGCAGCAGGCGGCGATCGACCAATTGGCTTAGCGTCTCGCGCGGCAGTTTTAACTGGCGAAGCAGCTCGCGTTCCTCAACGCTGAGCCTTCGACCTTCCGGACTGATGAGGTACTGCTCGCATAAAACACGGACGGCGCCCCGGAGGTATCTGGCCGGAAGCGACCGGATGGCGTCCGTATAGAAGTTCTCGAGCGTCTCCGTGAGCGCGGCATCGCCTCCCAGATCTTTGAAGCTGACGACAACTTCTCCGCTGGAGGCCTTCTGTTTGAAAGCAGCAATGGTCTCAATGCGCTGGCAAATCAATTGCAAATGGAAGGGCTCCACTTGGCGCCCGCCGGTACTGCGAGCACCAGGCGCCGATTTGGTGAGATAGGCGAGAATCGACGTCACGACGTCGGGCTCCAGACGGAATGCCCGCGTGGAGGCGTCTTTGGACTCGATTGCGGCCGGCCCGGTAATCGCCTTAGACGCCATCTCATAGGTCAATGGAGCCAGACGATAACGGTGATCCAGAATTTCCGGTATGTGATCTGAAGCTTCTTCAAGCAGGCCCAGAAAGTCTTCGCGCAGGGATAGTGCCACCCGGATCGATGGAGGACCCTCGCTGGCAGTTGACTCGATATTCGGCTGCGACGGCGGAGCAATGCCGCGAATCAAATAGCCCAGCTCGGAGAGAAAACCCTCCCGCGCTTCCTGCGATTGCAGCGTGAACAATTCCTCGAATTGATCGAGAATCAGGACCGGTGTGAGGAGAAGATCGTTGCGCCAGAATTCAACCGTCTTGAAAAAACTCCAGAGCGAAGTGGGATCTCCCGGAACATATTCCACCTGCTGCCGCTCCGCTTCCGCCTTCACGCCTTCGAACACCGAAAACAGCGGGCCGTTCTTAATGTCGTTGACGCGCACAAAAAGCGGCAAGCTGTTGGCTTCGCGTAGTCGAGGCGCCACACCGGCGTTCAGCAGTGAGGTTTTTCCCAGACCCGACTTGGCATAGATAATGACTAGCCTATTAGCAAGGATCTGGTCAGTCAGTGCGACAGAGGCCGGCTCACGCCCAAAAAATGTTTGACGAGAAAACTCGTCGTCGCGAAACGGTTGAGCGCCGGGATAGCGGTGGAGGGTTTCCATCAGTTCTCTCTATCGGTTCCGGCGCTGATATTCGCGCTTCAGGGTTGAAATGACCTTCGCGAAGTCCTCGTCAAAATCCGTTTCCCGCAGCTCCATTTCATCGAATTTGCGGAGGGCGTCAACCCGGTCTTCGTCGGCGAGCACCTCTGTCCTCACAGGAATCAGGAACGATCCGCGCACGCGGAGGGCACGCTCGCATGCCAACGCCACTTCCTTGTTCACGTAGCTGTCGGTCTTTTGGCAAAACGCCGGCGTGTAAAGCACCAGCACGAAGTCCGAAGCGTCGAGGTCATTTTCGATGCGCTTGTTCCAATCGTCACCGCCCTGGAGAGACTCCTGATCGAGCCAGGGCTCGAAGTACGCCTTTTGCAGCGCGTCAAATACTCTCGAGGCCAGGGCCGCATCCTCGCGAGCGTAGCTGATGAACACGCGGGGGCGGGGCCCCAACGGCATGGCTTGCCCCACAAACCCACCATCGGCCTCCAGTCGATCTGAAAGCTTGGTGAGAAATGTCCCCACGTCGGCATCTTCAAGCTCGACACGCGTGCCACGCTGATAAAAGAGGATCATCTCATCGCGATCCGCGGGGATGAGGCCGTCAAGCGGTTCGGCCGCGATGGCCGGGCCGCTGCGATTGAGTTCCAAAGCGCGCAACAGGATTTTGAGAAGAATCCGCAGATCCCAGTGCTTGATTCCGAAACCGACGAACAGGAAACTCTGGCCGACGCGTTTGAGCACGCGCAGCAGGCTGTTGGGAAGCGGCGGCCGTTCGGAGACGACCCTGATCAAAAAGTCGAGAACGTCATTCTCGCTGAGCACGAGGGACGATGGTTCCTCTGCGCTCCCGAACAAATGGAAGACGACCGGCGAAGCGGGATTACCAGGCAGCACAAACTCGGGGTTTTCTCTCTTGTCGCCACGCAGATGATAGCGATGGACAATGGGCGTTTTGCCAGCCGCCTTGAGCGCTTGTTCCAGCATCGAGTCCTGGCCGGTGGTTACGATGAGCGAAAACGGCAACGCCGCCAACTGTTCATGAACCGTGGATGGGCCATATTGGCGCGAAGTGAGAACCATCTCCGCGGTGGCGCGCAAAGTGGTGGGCCCAAATCCCTCTGTGTCTTCGTACTGTTGTGCAAGGGCGGCCAGAGTGTTGCCGCTGGGAGCGCGATCGTCCTCTTCGAGTTCGCGGGTGAGACGCAGGCGCAGCTCGTCAGGCAGGGTGGTTCCGGGCAGAGCTCCATTCGCGGAAGGCGCGGAAGATGCCTTGACGGGAATCTCGGAGCCGAGCATGAGAATGCAGTTGCCATGCCGGAGAGAACCGACCAGATTATTCCAGTGCCGCTCTTTCACTCTTCCTCCACCGGCAACTCGGCAACTGCGATTCTGATTCCAGCTTCTCCGTCGGGCGCAATGCCAAAGCTCGGGTGGCTGCACTTTTTATGAGACGTGGCAAAGCTCAGCGGGGACGCTGGTTTCAACCGGGGATTCCATTCTAACCCGCAGCAGGCGCTTAATCTACAGGAGCATTCAATTGCCGGGAGGTTTTTTGAGGACAGACGAACACCAGGGCCGGACCCGAATGTTGCTCGGGTCCGGCCCCAGCGCTCGGTCGCATATGGCTGTTCAGAACGTCAGTTTGAGCGCCAGTTGAATCAGGCGAGGATTGTTGACCGTGGAATTCACGGCGCCGAATCCAGCCGCGTTGATATCGTTCACCGGGCTACTGAATTCGGGGTGGTTGAAGAGATTGAAGAACTCGGCCCGGAAATTCAAGCCCATCCCCTCCCGGGCCAAAGGAAAGTCCTTGATCACCGAGACGTCTGAATTGACGAAGTCGGGACCGACAACAGGGACACGCGCAGCATCGCCGAGCTCGCCGGCGGCCGGCGCAACAAAGCACGCTGCGTTGATCCACTGATGCATGCCGTGATTCGCTTTGTACGGATTGCAGCCTTTGACCTGATCGGGCCGGTTGAAGTTGTTGTCATTGCCGCCCGCATTGAAAGTAGTGCCGGACTCGAAGTTGTCGCTGTCTATTAAGGGAACCGGGAATCCGGAAGAGACACGTTCGATCAGCGTCAACTGCCAGTCGCCGAGTAGCGTGTTGGTCACAGGGTTCCAGTCGTTCCCGAACACCTTGCCCTTGCCGAATGGCAGATCGTAGATGACGCTGCCCGTAAAGCTGTTGTCGAGGTTGATCTGCGATAAACCCCAATCGAGTTTTTGCCAGTTGGGCAGCGGGAAGTACGGCGCGCTCAGCTCCGATCCCAGGCCGTCGGACAGGCCGTTGTCGTAAGTGCGGGAGTACGTGTAGGCAATCAGAGCGTAGAGGCCGTTTTTGGCAGTCTTGGTCTCCGCCTTCACCTGGAACGAGTTGTAGTTCGTCTTGCCTGGGTCGCCGTAAAGCAGGATGGCGTTGAAGTTGGGAGGATTGTAGGGATAGACGTAGGCAGCGCCGCCGGGCAGGCAGCCAATCGTATAACCGGATATGGTTCCACATCCCGAGGGGCTGTTGACGTTGAGGTCATTGCCGATGACCGTCAGATGGCCGCCCGTCGACCCGGCATAGCCAGCGGTGAGCAGGATGTCGCCGGGCAGCTCGCGCTCGACGTTGGCGTTATATTGGTGAACCCTGCCCGGCTGGAAGTTGGTTGGCTGGTAGGCGTATGTGCCCACAAAGCTGGATGTATCCTGCGGGGTGGGCAACAAGGGAAATCCGGTGGAGAGGGTGAAATTCAATCCGTTGTTGGTTAACTCCGGTGTCTGGTCGAGCACGGTGTGGCAGTACGAAGTTGCAAACGCGCAGCCGGTTGAAAATGTGACAGGAAGTTGATCGGACTCGCCGAGATTGGGCGGATTCTGCCACAGGCCCTGCGCGCCCTGGTTCCAGGACGAGTCGTGATAAATGCCAAAGCCGACGCGAACCACGGTCTTCTCGCTGCCAAGAACTTTCCAGGTAGCGCCCACGCGCGGTTCGTATGCGCCCCAGTACATATTGACGCCAGCCGAATTGCTTACGCCGTTCTTGCCGGCGATGAGAAGCTTCCCCGTTGAAGGGATATAGTCGGCCATGCGGTTATGCTCTTCGGTGGTGGGTGTGGTCATATCCCAGGCAAGGCCGAGGTTGAGAGTGAGAGACGGCGTAACGCGCCAGTCATCCTCGACGAAGGGCCTGACGATCTTCCAGCGGCGGCCGGTGACCGCGCCGTCGTAGACCTGATCATGAACGCCCAAGCCGCTCATTCCCATCAGCAGGTCGGCTTCGGTATTGCCCGGGGCACTTTCGCCGTCGCCGGTGAAGGCTCCGAAAAGGCCGACGATCCAGAAGCCGTCCTGAAAAGCTTCGGTGCCGACGTTCATCTGATTGGCGCGAAGATCGATGCCGGTGTGAATTTCATGCTTGCCGCGAATCAGATCGAGATCGTCCTTGAAAGAGTAGATGTCGGTTCCACCCTGAAACGGGGCGTAGCCGCGATCGCCGAGAGACCAGTAGCCCAAAACCTCAGTGGAGACCAGGCCTTGACTGTATGAGCCGCCGGCGGTCGGGGTTCCGCCGGATGTACAGCCAAGGTTCGCGCCAGGAATCCCCAGCTTGGCAGACTCGCACGTGTAGTTATCCTGCGAAGCAATATAGTCAAAGATGCGATCGTAACCCACGGTGGCCTGGTTGAGCGTATTGGGCGAGAATACGTGAGTTTCGCCGAGCGCTGCGTTACGCGCGTGGTTGATGAGGGTCTCATTGCTGCCGAATGCATTGCCTTCCGCCAGGTACGGCGCGGGCGCGCCGCCGGTGCGAAGGTTCGCGCCTGATCGTAGCTGAATCGGGCGAAGGCATTGTCGCTGGCGGTAAACGCCTGATCGAGGCGAACGTCGAACTTCGTTTCGTTCAGAGCGCGCACCGGCTCGGTGACGTAGTTATAGCTTGCGCCGGCAACGCCGGCATTGGCGTTGGGCGGAGGATAGAGCTCGATCATGGACTGGCCAACATGGTCGATCAGGTTGGAGGGGATCTTGTTGCAGTTGGCTCCGGGGGCCTGGCTTCCGTCGGCGTTGGCAGGGATAGGGGCGCCCGTCGATGCATTGCACTGGAAGTAGACATTGGGGTGGGTAGCCGGATTGGTCGACGCGCCAACCATATTCGGATTGGCAATTTCCGGGATGAAAGCGGAGCCGATTCCGGAGAGGGTGTCGCCGAAAGCATCGGCAGAGAAATCGCCGCCACGCATGGCCATCGAGGGAACCAGGCCGGTGTAGACGATTCCCTCACGCTCGTACTTCTGCTCGCCATCGACGAAGAAGAAGGTCTTGTTTTTGCGAATGGGGCCGCCCACGGAGCCGCCAAACTGGTTCAGGTTGAACTTCGCGGTTGAAGTGGCGAAATCGGCTCTCGCGTCGAGGTCGGTGTTGCGGACGAACTCGAAGAGCGACCCATGGAGGTCATTCGATCCGGATTTCGTCGTGACCAGAACGGTCGGTCCGGCGCGCGTGCCGTATTCGGCGGAGTAAGTGTAGGTCAAGACTTTGAATTCCTGAATGTCGTCGATCGAGGAAAAGATTCCGATTCCGCCTGCCGTGAGCTCATTATTGTCGACGCCGTCAAGCAGCCAATCCGTGCTGTTGGGGCGCGATCCGCCGACCGAGAGCGAGTACGAGCCGCGGGCCGACACTTCGCTGTCGGTGCCCCCTGTGAAAAAGCCGGTTGTATTGGTCTCCGCGGTGGCGCCGGAGGTGAGTGTGGCCAGTTGCACGAAATCACGGCCGTTCAAGGGCAACTGCGACACCTCCTGCGAGGTGATGACCTGGCCGAGTGACGGATTAGTGGTCTCAACAGCCACGGCCTCGCCGGAGACAGTCACCGACTCGGTGACGCTCGCAGGCACAAGCGTGAAATCAAGCTCGCGGGCCTCGTCGACCTGAAGACGCAGATCTTTGGAATCGGCGCTTTGAAAGCCGGATGCGCCCACTTTAATGTCGTATGTCCCCACAGGCAGCAGTGGGACGAGATAGTGCCCGGCGCTGTCCGTCTTCGTATCTCGCTCCAGACCAGTCGCCTGAGAAGTTACGGCGACACTGGCTCCGGGGATCGCCCCTCCGGACTTGTCGTTGACATTACCGGAGAAACTTCCGGTGGCCTGGCCTCGCAGCGCGGGAGCGAATCCGATTACGAGTACGCAGAGTACGGTCAAAAATAGCGTGCTAAGAGCGTTTGTCCTGGCCGAAATATTCACAGTTTTGAAACAATCGATGCCGATTAAATTGTTTTTCATCTTCAAACCCCTTTCGGATGAGGTGGTTTTGTACCGATTGCGCCTGGCATACGCCGGGCCTCGAGAACAACCTACAGAATGTTTTTTGTTGCATGAGGAGGAACGGTTTCGCCAGCCCCGCTGCGGGGAACGATCAGTTGCAGCCGGTGAATGGTGAGGCCCTTGCCATCTCCCACGAAATTGGAAGGAATTGCAATTACGCTTGCAAAAAACTGCAATGAACCGCAACGGGAGGACTCTAGGTGATTAGACTGTATGAACTTACTGGCCGAAAGTCAACGAAAGTTTTGCACCAGTGGTTGATATTCCTCTCGCTCCAGCGGTAGCGGGTCACCGGGATGCGCCCATCTATAATGAGCGGTGGAAAGGCGCGGCTCGCGATCAAGAGTGCGCAAAGGTCGATAGAAATCATGGGAGATTTGCAGGGAAGAATTGCGCTGGTGACGGGCGGAGCCCAGGGAATCGGACGCGCAATTGCCGAGGAGTTGGCCGCGGCGGGCGCGACGCTGGCGCTGGCGGATGTGAACGAGGCCAAGCTGGCCGAAACCGTGGCCGAGATGAAGACCAAGGGGATCGATGCGACGGCGTTCACGGTAAACGTATCGAGCGAGGAATCGATTGACGCCGGAGCCAAGGCGATCCTGGAGAAGTTCGGCAAGGTGGAGATCCTGGTGAACAACGCCGGCATCACGCGCGACAATTTGATGCTCCGCATGAAGCGCGCGGACTGGGACTTGGTGCTGAACATTAACTTGACGGGTGCATTTCTGCTTACGCAGGCGCTTCTGAGCCCGATGCTGAAGAACCGCTGGGGAAGGATTGTTGGAATCGCCAGCGTAGTGGGGAGGGCGGGTCAGGCGGGCCAGGTGAATTACGCGGCGTCGAAAGCGGGCCTGATCGGGTTGACGCGATCACTGGCGCGCGAGGTTGCGTCGCGAAACATTACCGTGAACGCCGTTGCCCCAGGCTTTATTGAGACGCCGATGACGGCGGTGCTAAGCGATGAACAGACAAAGGCGATGCTTGCGACAGTTCCGCTGGGACGCCGCGGGACGCCGAAGGACGTGGCGCAGGCGGTGAAGTTCCTCGCGTCCGATGCCGCGTCGTACATTACCGGCGTTGTACTCGACGTGAACGGCGGAATGTTCATGGGAGGGTGAGGGCGATCCCTCGAAAGTAACAAATCTCAGTCGCCTTTCTTTCAAGTTGCCGCAGCGGTCTGCCGATAAACGGGCGGGAAGGATCGCATGGCGGCTCAGGTAGAAGCACCGAACTCCACCGGATTTTCAGCGAGCGCTGTGTGCGCGGCTCCCGAACCGGTAGCCGGCGTCCTCTATGTGGCGCGGCAGCCCATCCTTGACCTGCGCGGGAAGGTTCACGGGTACGAACTTCTATTCCGGAACGGGCCTGAGGCAGTGTTCCGCGGAGATGGCAACATGGCCACCCGCACGGTGCTGGACAGCACTGTGCTGTTCGGTTTGTCGTTGCTGACGGCCGGATTGCCGGCGTTTGTCAACTGCACCGAAGAATCGCTGACGCGGGACCTGGTCCACGTGATGCCTTCCGGCATGACGGTTCTCGAGATTCTGGAGGATATCGAGCCTGCGCCCAAGGTGATTGAGGCGTGCCGGCGATTGAAGGCGTCGGGGTTTCGGCTTGCGCTGGACGATTTCATGTGGCGGCCGGCCATCGAGCCCCTGGTTGAAATCGCCGACTATATCAAGGTCGATTTTTGCGCGACCGATCGCCGCGAACGCCGCCGGCTGCTCGACGGCTTGAGCGGTGTGACGGTGGCGCTTGTCGCGGAAAAGGTCGAGACCCAGGAACAAGTGCAGGAGGCGCGCGACGAGGGCTTCACCCTTCTGCAGGGGTACTACTTTTGCAGGCCGATGCTGATGGAGAACCGCAAGATTCCCGCAAATCGGCTTTCCCACGTAGCGATCCTGCGACTGATGGAAAGCGAGTCGATGGACCTGCACGATCTGACGCGGCAGGTGGAGCGCGATACGTCGCTCACCTATCGCCTGTTGCGGCTGATCAACTCCCCCGCATGCGCCATGCAGCAGGAGGTGCGCAGCGTGCAGGCGGCGCTGATCGCCGTAGGCGAGGAAACGTTCCGGCGCGTGGCCACGTTGGCGATTACGAGCGAGCTGAACGCCGGCCAGCCGGCGGAGCTGTTGCGGATGGCGTTTGTGCGCGCGCGCTTTTGCGAACTGGCGGCCGTGTTCACCGGACTGGATCGCACGGAGCAGTACCTGCTCGGCTTGTTGAGCCTGCTTCCGGCGATGCTGAAAATACCCATGCAGCAACTGGCGCCCTCGCTGCCGCTGCGCGATGAGATCAGACGTGCTTTACTGGGCGAGAAGATTCCGGAACGCGCCCTCTTGTGCTGGATCGAAGGACACGAGCGAGGGAAATGGGAACTGTGCGACCTGATCGCGGCGCGCCGCGATCTGCGGCAAGAGGATCTTTTCCGTTGCTACGAGGAAGCGCTGGGGTGGGCCGAGGCCATACTCAAGTTCTCCTGATCGGCCTGGTGGCCGAGCAGGATTTGCGAGCCATCTCAAGTCTGTTGTGAGCACCGCCGATTGGTACTTCAGAGGCCGACTTTGACAACCGACGCCCAAACCGCGCATTGCGCAAACACCCCCGTTGCGGACCCTGGCGAGAGTGTGCGCTACGTAACGCGCCAGCCGATCCTGGATCTGCGAAGCAAAGTGCATGCATATGAATTGCTGTTTTCCGGCGGCCCGGGAAAAGGCTCAATCGGTGATCGGGAGAAGGCCGCGCGCCTGATGCTGGACAGCACGGTAACCTTCGGCCTGGACAAGCTGACTCGCGGGCTGCCGGGATTCGTCAAGTGTACGGCGGAAATGCTGACCGGGTCGCTGGTTAGAATGCTGCCCGCCGCAATGACGGTATTGGAACTGGTGGATGCAGCCGACGGTCCACCGCAGCTGATCGAAGCGTGCCGCGACTTGAAAGCAGCGGGATACCGGCTGGCGCTCGACCAGTCGATATGGGATCCACGGGCAAAGCCGTTCGTAAAAATCGCCGACTACCTGAAGGTTGATTTTCTGCGCACCAATCCCCGCGAGCGGCAAACGCTTCGCGGGCAGGTGGCCGACACGACGGCAGCGTTGGTCGCGGAGAAGGTGGAAACGCAGGAACAGTTCCGCGCGGCGCGCGACGAAGGATTCGCGCTGGTGCAGGGCTACTATTTCTGCCGGCCGGTGGTGCTCGGAAGCCGGCAGGTGCCGCCCAATCGTCTGTCGCAACTTGAGATTCTGCGGCTCTTGAAGGATGACTCGCTGAACCTGCACAAACTTACGCAACTGGTGAAGCGCGATGCTTCGCTCACCTATCGTTTACTGCGGCTGATCAACTCGCCTGTGTGCGCCATGCCGCAGGAAGTGCACAGCGTGCAGGCCGCGCTCCTGGCCGTGGGCGAAGAAACGTTTCGGCGCATGGCCACCGTGGCCATTACGAGCGAGATGAATACAGGCCAGCCGGCGGAGTTGCTGCGCATGGCGTTTGTGCGCGGACGATTCTGCGAGCTGGCGGCAAGAGCGAGCGGCCTCGACGGCACGGAACAGTATTTGCTGGGACTGCTGAGCCTGCTGCCGGCGATGCTGCGCGCGCCGATGAAAGACCTGGCGCCGATGATGCCGTTGCGCGAGGAGATTCGGCGTGCGTTGATGGGCGAAGAGATCTACCCGCGGTGCTTGCTCCACTGGCTCGAGCGCTATGAGCTGGGCGATTGGGTGGGATGCGGTGAGATCGTCACCACGCGGGCATTGGACGAGACCCAACTGTTGTGCTGTTACCAGGAGGCCGTCGCCTGGACGGAGGCCGCACTGTATTTTGCTTAAGCGGCCACGCGGCGCTGGCAGCAAGCACACATCGCAGATCGCGATGAACACTTGAGGTCTGCGGCCACGCGCAGCACCAAATCGTGAGCCAGTATAAAATCCCTCCGAGTCTTTAACCGTACGATCGGAGGGATCCAATGAGCGAATCCGGCCTTCCAGGGCCATTCAATCCACCTGCTCCACTGTCAGCGTTCGCGCCGCCCTCCGTGACCCCGCCTCGCAGTCCGATGACCTTCGGACAAATTCTGGATCGAGTGCTGCAACTCATGCGGGCCAACTGGAGATTGTTTATGGGGATCGGGCTGGCGCCCGCCGCAGGCATCATTGCCTACTTCGGGATTATCTTTGCGGCTCTCTGGCCGGTGCTGAAGTTCGTAATGCGGCAGCAGGCGACGCAGCACCAGACGGTGGGTTTTTCGGCCATGGCGATGGGGAAGCTAGGTGCGGCCTACATTCTGGGCGTCGCGCTGATGATTGTGATCTATGCGCTTTACGAACCCGCCGGAGTCTACGCCGCGCTCCAGGCGAACGCCGGAAAGAGGGTGACCCTCCGCGCGGCCTGGGCTGTGTCGTGGAGCAGAGCCGGCCGCTACATCTGGCTGGCGATCCTGCGCGCGGTGATTGTGATGCTGCCTATTCTGCTCTTCGGCGCGCTGATCGCTGGATCTCTTGGGCTCTCGATGGCGCGCGGGCCTGGCGGCATGGATCCTTCGCTCATGGTTCTCATCTTCCCGCTCTTCATGCTGCTCTACCTTGCGTGGATGGTCTATACCGTGCTGATCATGCTTCGGCTGGTGCTGGCGGTACCGGCGAGCGTGGCGGAGGATCTGAGCGCATGGCAGAGTTTGCGACGGAGCAACCAACTCACCAACGGCGCCAAGGGTCGCATTTTTCTGATGGGACTGTTGATTTACGCCATCGCGTACGCTGCATTCCTGGTGGCGGAGGTCGTCATTTTTTTCCTGGGTGCAATGGCCGCGCTCGTGGCGATGTTGCTGCATCTGGCCATGGCGCCCTGGGGGTACGTCGGGATCGGCGTTGGGGCCACTGTGTTCGCGTGCGCTTACCTTGTTTGGATCGCCGCGGTCGCCTCGGCCTATTGCGCCTTGTTTGCAGTGGTGTACCAGGATCAGCGGCTGCGCCTGGAAGGGGTTGCGGTGGCCGGCGCCGATTGAGACGGCGAAATAACTTAAAGTGGCGAGCTCTGGTGAATCCCGGCAAGCCTGCGGCTCATCTGAGAAACTAATAGAAGTGAAACGAGAGAGACATCTTGCGACTCATGCGCCATCGAGTCTCCATCTATTACCGCTCGCCGCGCGGTTCGTCGCCTTTCTAGCACTGACCGGCAGCATGGCCTTGGTTGCCCAGGCGCAAAATCCGAATTCGGCGGATAACCCCTTCTGGGGCAGCGTGACAGCTCAGCCGGTGACGGTCGAGCCGCTGAAGCTGTCGCTTGATGATGCCATTCAGCGCGGCCTCAAAAACAACCTGGGCCTCACGGAGGTTGTGAACGAGGAGAAGGTCTACCACGCCGAGGTGAATGAGGCGATCCAGTTGTTTCTGCCAACAATTTCGCTGACCGGTGACACGGGCTACTACATGCACGACCTGGCGGCGCTCGGATTCAGCCCCAAGGTGATTGGCGAATTTTCCACGCTGTTTCCAGGGGGCAAGCCCCCTGCGGGCCTTTCGCTGATTACACGCGACGATTTGACCGAAGGCAAGATCGAGTACAACGAGATTCTGTTTTCAGGTCCGGTGATCCAGGGCTGGAAGGCGGCAAAAGGAGCGGAGCGCGCAGCACACTTTGCCAAGATGACGGCGCGCGGCCAGGTTGTGCAGGATGTCGCCCAGGGCTACCTGAGAGCGATCGCGGACCAGAGCGAGGTGGAGAACGCGAAGGCATTGGTCCAACAGGCACAGGTCATCGAAAATCACGCGCACGAGGCGCACGAGGCCGGGACTGCGGCAAATCTTGACGAGCTGCGTGCCAAAGTCCAGTTACAAACGCAGCAACAGGCACTGATCGCATCGCAGAACCAGCAAGCAAAGGATTTGATCCTGCTGAAACGGGAGATCGGCATCGATCCTGAACAGGGGATCGAATTGACTGACCCCGCTCCCTACAGCGATCTGGCCCTCCAGACCCCCGAAGAGGTGAGAGCCACTGCCTACCAGGACCGCCAGGATTACCAGAATCTGCAGAACCAGGTAGTCGCCTATCGGGCGCTGAACAAGGTGTATCGCAGCGAGCGGCTGCCGACGCTGAGCTTCTACGGGAATTACGGCACCAGCACCGTGAATGGCGCGGGGACGCACGGCGACTTCGTCGCCATCGGCACGCTGAGCTTCCCGATTTTTCGCGAGGCCAAGCTGCGCGGCGACGCAGACGCATCGAAAGCCCAGCTTGATTCCGTCAACGAGCAGCTAGACGATCTTCGGAATCATATCGACGAGCAGGTGAGATCGGCGTTGCTTGATGTGAGCGCAAACAAGCAACTGGTGGATGTGGCGCGGTCGAACGTGGACCTGGCAACGCGCGAGGTGAGTGATGAGATCGACCGCGTTAACGCCGGCGTGGACGACAACCTGCCGCTCGTGACCGCCCAAACGACGCTCGCTACCGCGGAGAATAACCTGGTGGAGAGTCTTTACGCGTATAACGTCTCAAAGATTGGGCTGGCCAGAGCAGCGGGCGTGCTGGAGCAGCAATACCGGGATTATCTGGGGCGATAGATCCCTCTGAGTTTCACAACCTAACCGAAAGCCCGAGCTTCTCTCCGGTATAACCTCGAAACGGCAGGTGCATGCTGATGCCTCAGAATCTGAAGATCGTTTACTATGTCGAACCAAGTGCGGCTGCGCTGGCGCGGCGGGCGGCGGATTTCTTTGTCGAACAAGCGTTGCAGGCGGTCGCGGAGCGTGGCGTGGCGCGAATCGCGATCAGCGGCGGATCGACACCCAAGGCGGCATTTGCCACGCTGGGCGAGCGGGGCGAAGAGTGGCGCGAGCAGATGCCATGGGAAAAGCTCGAACTGTGGTGGGTGGATGAGCGATGCGTGCCGCCGGACGACGCCGACTCGAATTACCGCATGACGCGCGAAGCGCTTCTGGACGATGTGCCCTTGAAACCGGAGCAGATTCACCGCATGGAGGGGGAGCTCGAGCCCGACAATGCGGCGGCCCGCTACGAAACCGCGCTAAGGAAGAGCTTCGAACTCAGTGGGGCGGACATTCCGCGATTCGATTTGGTGCAACTGGGGATGGGTCCCGATGGACACACTGCGTCACTTTTTCCGCACACGGACGCTCTTCACGTGGTCGATCGGCTCGTAACGGCAAACTATGTAGAGAAGCTCGACATGTGGCGCGTGACTCTAACACGGCCGGTGATCAACCACGCAAGGCATGTGTTCTTTCTGATCGCGGGCACGGATAAAGCCGTGATCTTGAACGAGGTGTGGGAAGGGCCGCTCGATCCGGAGCGGCTGCCGAGCCAATTCATTGCGCCCGTGAACGGTATACTGACGTTGCTTCTGGATCAGGCGGCAGCCGCGCTGCTGCCCGCGCCGGACGCTCAAGGCTACGGAGTAATCGAGAGGACTGAATGATTCTGGCAGGCGATGTAGGCGGCACCAAGGTTCACCTGGCGCTGTTCGATTTTACCGACGGAAATTTAAAGCACGCGCGCGATAAGCAGTTCCCGGCCAAGGAATACTCGGGCCTCGAAGAGATTGTGAAAGAGTTTGTGCTGACCGATAAAGTGACGTCAGCTTGTTTCGGGGTGCCGGGCCCGGTGCGCGAAGGGCGGTTGCGGCTAACCAACCTGCCCTGGACGCTGGATAGCCGTGAGCTGGCGAGCGATCTGGATATCGATTACGTTTTCCTGATTAACGATCTCCAAGCCAATGGATACGGAATTGCGGAGTTGGGCGCGGATCAGATCTACACGCTGAGCGATGGCGATTCGCGACAAGTGGGCAATCGCGCCCTGATCTCGGCGGGAACAGGGCTCGGCGAGGCGTTTCTGGTGTGGGATGGGCGAGACTATGTTCCTTATCCATCGGAGGGCGGCCACTCGGACTATGCGCCGCGCAACGACGACGAGATTGACCTGCTGCGTTTTCTGAAGCAGAAATACAACGGGCGGATCAGCTTTGAGCGTGTGGTGAGTGGACAGGGAATCACAAACTGTTATGAGTTCCTGCGCGAGGTGCGCGGAATGGAAGAGCCCGCCTGGCTGGCGGAACAGATGACGCAGGAAGATCCGAATGCGGCCATCACCGAGGCGGCGCTGAAGGCGAAAGCCGGGATTTGCGAGAAGGCGCTCGACATGTTTGTCTCGGCGTACGGAGCCGAGGCGGGCAACCTCGCTCTGAAGGTTCTATCGGTCGGTGGAATGTACGTGGGCGGAGGAATTGCGCCTCGCATTCTGGAGAAGCTGAAGGACGGAACGTTCATGAAGGCCTTCACCGACAAGGGAAGGTTGAGCCAACTGCTGGTTAACATGCCGGTCCGCGTGATCCTGGAAAGCCGCACGGCGTTGATGGGCGCGGCGGCGTATGCCGAAGCGCGCGCGGCGGAGCTGAGCGGAATCTCGCCGCGTGCTGCCAGCGTGAAGTTCTAAAGAATATCTTCTAGCCAAATGCAATACACGATGAGGGTGCGGCGCGAGTCGTGCCCTTTTCTTTTGTCCGCCTCGCCGTTAGCCGAGTGTATAGATGACGTTGATCGTCGTCTCCACCTCAACCGGTTCCCCGTTTAAGAGGTATGGTTTGTATTGCCATTGAGAGACGGCCCACAATGCCGACGCAGCAAGCGACGGCCATGGTGCCTGGATGACCCGCAAATCGTGAATTCTGCCATCTCGGCCGATTAAAGCCTGCAAGACTACTGTGCCGGAGACACGCTCGTGTTTCGCGTCCGGCGGATAGATTGGGGTGGTTTTCTTAAGAAGCATTCCGACAGTAATTCCAGCCCCGAGATTGACCTTCTCGAGCTTCGGAAAAGTCGCATGGGGATCAGGCGTCAACGCGGGATCAACCAGAGAAAGACCTTCGAGCAAATCCACGGTCGCAGAAAGAATCTGGCGTTGCCCCTCATAAAACAAAACTTTCTTGGCGAGGAACCGTCCCTGGAATTTCACGAAGGAATCGAATCCTTCAGTGAGTGTTCCGAAGGAATAGGCTGCGCGAAGCACGGGAACTTTCGGATCGAAACAATACGTGGGGAAAAGACCGAGTGGAACATTAGGCAGCGGCTCGGTCTGCGGCTGGCCGCGTTCAGGCATTAACGGCATCACCATGACGCAAGGAAGTTTTACATCGCCGAGCTTTACGTCTTCCCGATCGAGTCGGCTTTCACTCGCGTCCAGGTCATGTGTTGCCGGCAATGGAGATACAAAGGCGGACTCCAATTTGCTTTCGAAGAAATCGAGTCCGCCTCCGCTAGAAAGGTGGGCGAACTTGCCATCTGCCGTATGCCAATCGCTATGGGACGCATCCGGCCGCGTCCATGTGACGCGATAGACCTTTGGCGAGGCCCACCAATACTCGAACGTCCCCTGCTCGGAGGGATTGCCCTTTTCGTCGTAGAGCTGAAACGTGGCCTTCAGGTGCCAGGGCTTCAGGGCCGGATCGGAGAAGTCATAAAATGGCGCGGCTGCGGCAAGGATCGCGCGTGGATCCTTTATCTGTCCCGGCTGTGGGGGAGTCGCATCCTGTGCGAAACTCGCAAGCGCTCCTGCGAGAAATACAGCAATCAAAATCTGCACGCGCATAATGCCGACAGGGTAGCATAGCGCAGAAGCGCGCGCGCCGGAGCTAAGCGGAATCTCGCCGCGTGCTGCAAGCGTGAAGTTCTAGCGCGCCGATCGTTCGACGGCTGTCGGCGGCAAGCTCGAGCGGCTGGCCGTTGTGACATTCGTTGGGCTTAAGCGTGCGAGGATCAGCGTTTCGATCTTGTCCCACAAGACGCTGTCATTCTCGATCTCAATATGGGGCTTCATAAAAGCGCGCGCGTACCAGCTGAATCCGGCCAAAGAGACTGGGTGGCTTTTATAGCTGGATTCGTAGTTTCCCATGATCGTTGTGAGCTGCGGGTTTGCGGCTTGAATAGAACTTCTGCCGTGAAGCAGGCCGTCGAGTTGGTAGAAATTAATCGCGTCCTGCACGTTCGGCGGGATGGTTCCATCGTCTTCGCCGGCTTTCTCGACACTGTCGACCTGAATGGTTAGCAGAACCGGAATGCCAAGCCGGTTGAGCGCACGGGCGAAGTTGATTGTCTCAGAGCCTCCCCAGCTGTGACCGTAGATGACGACACGAGCGGCGCTTTTCTCCGCTTGGCTCAGTTGGCCATCTTTCCCGGCACCGAGAAGCTGGAAAAGTGTGCGAAGAGCGTCGGACTCATGGCGATTCGCGAACGTCGTGGCATAGATCGCGCCGGGGTACTGCCGGTCTAGGTCACGGGCAAGAAGCGCCTCTTTGTGCACGAGATCGCCGGCGCGAACACGGCCGCCCATGAAACCAATAACGATGAGTGGCTCCGGCCCGCGGCAAGCTGCATTTGGATGAACGCGATCAGGAGTGACGCCGCATCCGTCGACTGCAGCGACGGGAGTCACTGTTGCCCCTGCGGCCAAAGCCGAAAGCTGTTGGCCCACCAATTTATCAGGCGCTGCAAGGTTCAGGACTGCGATTGTGAGCAAGAGCAACGAAAGGGAATGCACCGCAACACGCGATCGGGATCGGGGGTGTGGACGAACAGAGGTTGCGAGATTTCGAATGGTAGTGTGCAAAGTACCGTCGCTGGCGTTTGCTCTAAAGTGTCAGGATATGGACCGGCGACTTTGCAGGTTCACACTTCCGTCTCGCCCAATCAAGGAACGCCCAACTTCAATTGAAGTTCGACTCATTCTACGCTCCAGGATCAACGCTGCGCGATGCCTTCGTCGCTCATGGTTTTGATGGGCTCAAAGTTGCCGTTCTCGCCTTAAACGAATCGATTCAGATACGCTAAAGCCAATCGCATGCCCTTTGCTCACTCCATCGGGAGCCGGCGTTACAGCTTTGATAGTTTGCGCGAGTTGCTGGCGAAGGCAACTCCTCTGCGCAGCGGCGATGTGCTGGCCGGAGTGGCGGCTGAGAGCGCCGAGGAGCGGATCGCGGCGCAGTCTTCCCTGGCTGATGTGCCGCTTGCGCACTTCCTGCAAGAGCAGATTGTGCCGTATGAAGCCGATGAAGTTACGCGACTGATTGCCGATACGCATGAGCCCGCAGCCTTTGCGCCGGTGCGCTCCTTGACCGTGGGCGAGCTTCGGGATTGGCTGCTCTCGGACGATGCGACACCCGAACGACTGGCGTTGCTGGCACCGGGTTTGACGCCGGAGATGGCGGCCGCGGTAAGCAAGTTGATGCGGGTGCAGGACCTGATTGCGGCGGCTAGGAAGATTCGCGTGGTGACAACGTTTCGCACGACGGTTGGATTGGCAGGAAGGCTAAGCGCGCGACTGCAACCGAACCACCCTGCGGACGATGCGATGGGGATCGCGGCTTCAATTCTGGACGGACTGATGATGGGCTCTGGCGACGCGGTGGTGGGAATCAATCCCGCTGGCGACAACGTGGAAACTACGGCGCGTCTGCTGCGCATGATGAATGCCCTACGCGAGCGATTCCAAATCCCCACGCAAAGCTGCGTTCTGGCACATATCACGACTCAGCTCGCCGCACTGGAGCGGGGTGCAGCGGTGGATCTTCTGTTCCAGTCAATTGCCGGAACCGAGGCAGCCAATCGAAGCTTCGGCGTGAATCTCGCGCTGCTCAATGAAGCGCATGAGGCAGGGCAAGCGATGAAACGAGGCGCAGTGTGCGCGGATGGGCATGTGGGCGAAAACGTGATGTACTTCGAGACGGGACAGGGATCGGCACTCTCGGCCAGCGCGGACCACGGAGTTGACCAGCAAACGCTGGAGGCGCGTGCCTACGGTGTGGCGCGGCGATTCAAGCCAATGCTGGTGAACACAGTTGTGGGGTTTATCGGGCCGGAGTATCTATATGACGGCAAACAGATTGTTCGCGCCGGACTGGAAGACCATTTCTGCGGTAAGCTGCTGGGTCTGCCGATGGGCTGCGATGTGTGCTACACGAATCACGCCGAGGCCGACCAGGACGACATGGACACGCTGTTGACCCTGCTGGGCGCGGCGGGGGTGAACTACATCATGGGAGTGCCCGGCGCCGACGATGTGATGCTGCACTACCAGAGCACGAGCTTTCACGACGCGCTCTACCTGCGTCGCGTGATGGGACTCAAGGCCGCGCCGGAGTTTGAAGCGTGGCTTTCAGGCGAGAGCTTTGCGCGGCTGGCGACGGAAGCAAACCATCCGGAAAGGCTGCTGACAGGATGAGCGGGCTGGAGCGCTACGCACCGGAACCGGCAGGCGAAGTCACGGCGCGCTTGCGAGCGCTGACGCCGGCGCGGGTGGGGCTGGGGCGGACCGGAGTGAGCCTGGAGACCCGCGACCTGTTGGACTTTCAGAGGTGCCACGCTCAGGCGCGCGACGCCGTTCACGCAAGGCTCGAGGTCGCGTCATTGGCCGTGGCTCTAGGCAAACTAGTAGGCCGCGAGGCGCTCAGATTGCATTCGGCCGCAGCGGACCGGAAAACATACCTGCAGCGGCCCGATCTGGGACGCTCGCTGGACGAATCCAGCCGGAAGGCGCTGGAGCAAACGGCACGGCTGGGTGCCTGTGAGCTCGCATTGGTAGTGGCCGATGGGCTTTCGGCGTTGGCCGTGGAACGGCATGTGGCACGTCTTCTGACTGAGTTGCTTCCGCGGCTGGATGGTTGGAATCTCGGGCCGATTTGCATCGTCGAGCAGGGCCGTGTGGCCATTTCTGACGAGATCGGCGCGGCGCTGAAGGCGCAGATTGCGGTGGTGCTCATCGGCGAGCGGCCGGGACTGAGCTCGCCAGACTCGCTGGGCGCCTACGTTACCTGGGAGCCGCGGCAGGGGCGCTGCGATGCCGAGCGCAACTGCATTTCAAACATCCGGCCTGAGGGGTTGACTTACGCGCGGGCGGCTGCCGACCTGGCGTATATTCTGAACGAGGCGCGACGGCTGAGACTTACCGGCGTGGCGCTGAAAGCCGAAGCCCAGCAGCTTGGGCCTGGGAGCCGGCACTGAAGGGTGCATCGACCTACACACCCTGTGAAAGCGGAAGGATGATGCGCTGGCTTGGACGGTGGCTCTTGAGGGTGCTGGTCGCGATCGCGGCCATCTCTCTCGTCGCGTTTGCTGTCGACTGGACGGTCTATAAGTTGCGCGGCTCGCCTCATTCGACCGTGACCGTGAGCCAATTCCTCTCCGTTCCGCTCAAAGGCCAGAAAACCGAGTACGACTATCTCGGTTCAGCGGACGTGTCCTGCTCGATTTCGCTGCTTCCGCAGAACGGGCAAGAGCCCTGCTGGTACCTGAGGAGACACCCGAACCAGTGGGATAACGCGGGCGCGCCGGCATACTGATCGCACCGAAAAAAGCCGCCGAGACAGCAGTTCCCGAGCCGGTATGAACATGCCTGGGTGATGCGAGTCACCATCAGGGAACATACATCGCGCCTACGATTTGAAAGTATTTCCTCAGATCGCTATGTATAGCCGCACACAAAACGAAAATGGCAGCTTCAACTCGCGCTGCCTCGATTGCTTTTTGACCATTGCCTCGTGCGTGGAAACAGAAAAAGAGCTGGACGAGCGCGAGACGCATCATTTGTGCCCGGAAAAGGTGCTGGCGCAACTGCTAGCCGAGGAACGGTCTACGACTCCGCACCAGTCCCTGAACTGATTTGGACGGATGTTGTTCCCTTCCCCCGCTCGCCGAGAGTGCGCAAAGGCCTGAGCGGGGCTTTGCCAATTGAGAAAACGGGTGCATACTTCCTCAATGGCGGCTTTCCGCGTCTAACAATTGAAGCGCATCCTTTTTCGAGTCGACCCCGCGCGGGATTCGATCTTAGATTTCGATTTCCTCCTCAAAGCCGGCCCTCCGAGCGGCTAATCTTGCTCTCAACCGCAAACCACGCGGATGCGGCCACGCCGTTTCCCCGCATCGCACGTCTTTTTGAATACAGCCAGTTTTCCCCGACAGGACCGCATAGGAGGCCACGAATGTCTGCAAACCCATTTCCCCAGACCCTGGGTGAACTGCGCGCCAGTAAACAGTTTTCAGAAGGCCAGATAAAGACACGCAGCGTGAAAGACGAGATGCGCTCGAACTTGATCGCGCGGCTGAAGACGCGGGAGACGGTCTTCCCCGGCATCGTCGGCTACGAGGACACGGTCATCCCGCAGATCGTGAACGCGGTTCTGTCGAAGCAAAACTTTATTCTGCTGGGCCTGCGCGGCCAGGCGAAGAGCCGCATTCTCCGCGCACTGACGGCGCTCTTGGACGAGCGGATGGCTTACGTTGCGGGCTGCGAGATTCGAGATAACCCTTACCGGCCGTTGTGCCGGCGCTGCCGCAACCTCATTTCCGAGCGCGGTGACGCAACACCGATTGCATGGCTCAACCGGGATGACCGTTACGTTGAGAAGCTGGCGACGCCGGACGTGACCGTTGCGGATCTGATCGGCGACCTCGACCCCATCAAGGCAGCGCGCGGGGGCGAGGATCTTTCCAGCGAGCTGACCATGCATTACGGATTGCTGCCGCGCGCCAATCGCGGTTTGTTCGCCATCAACGAACTGCCTGACCTGGCAGGAAAGATTCAGGTGGCGCTGTTCAATATCATGCAGGAAGGCGACGTTCAGATTAAGGGCTATCCTGTGCGCCTGGCGCTGGATGTGGCGCTCGTATTCAGCGCCAACCCGGAGGACTATACGGCGCGGGGCAAAATCATTACGCCGCTGAAGGACAGAATCGGGTCGGAGATTCGCACGCATTATCCGGAAACGCTCGAAGAAGGCGTTGCGATTACGACGCAGGAGGCCTGGGCGGCGCGCGGAGAAGGCGTGATCGAGATTCCGCAATATCTTCGCGAAGTTGTCGAGCAGGTAGCGTTCAGCGCGCGCGAAGACAAGAAAGTAGACAAGCGCAGCGGCGTGAGTCAGCGGCTGCCGATTTCTACTCTGGAATTGGTGGTCTCAAATGCGGAGCGGCGGGCGCTCACGACCGGGGATGTGCCAGTGCTCCCGAGGGTGAGCGACATCTACGCGGCAATGCCGGGAATCACTGGCAAACTTGAACTCGAATACGAGGGCGAGATGAAGGGCGCCGACATCGTCGTGCGCGATCTGATCCGCATAGCAGCGGGCAAAGTCTACGACCGTTACTTTGAGAGCGTGGGCATGGAGCAGATTGAGCAGTGGTTCAACCTGGGCGGAACGGTAAAGCTTGATGAAGCTCAACCGGCGGCCGCCGCGCTCAAGGAACTGAAGGGAATTCAGGGATTACTGGAAAAACTCGCGCCGCTGGGCGTGAAGAGCGGCGACGCGCCGCCGAAGGTGGTGGCCGCAGCGGAATTCCTTCTGGAGGGACTCGTGGCGCATCGCAAGCTGAGCCGCAATGAGCAGCATGGATTTGCCGCGGAGAAGAGCGCCCGCCTGCGTGACCGCGACGAAGCGGCGCCGGAGCGGAAAGATCTGGAAATGGAGTATGAAGATTGGCAACGCGCGCGGAGATCGCGCAGGGGTGGCGGATTGAATTAAGGCAAGGAAATAGGGACTATGTTTAAGAATGCTCTGAAACAGTTCATCGGATGGCCGGCGTCGATTGCTCTGTTCGCTGCAGATTGTGTCGCTGAATGGACATGTCGCTTCATGGGAGGCAACCTTGGCCCGTTCATGTGGGTAACTCTGCACTTCATCATAATGCCCATCCTGAGCGCAGTTCTCCTCGTTCTGATCAGTGTGCGTGTGTTTGCCGAAAAGGGCACTACAAGAAAGCTAATCCTCTTCGGTTCTGTAAGTCTCCCGAGTCTGATTATCTTGCTCGCCCTCACGACGGATCCGAGGACACTCAAGCTTTTCGGCACATTTCAACACTAAGGAGCGGAATGAAGCGCGTTCACTACACGAAGTACAGCGGCGATCTGGCCTCGGAGATCGATCTCGAGAGTCTGCTGCAGGCTCTGTCTGACTATCTGCTCGACTCCGGTTTTTACGATCCGCTGAACGGCTTTCAAGACCTGGACCACACCATGGACGATCTGCGTGAGGCGCTGCGGCGGGTCCTCGAGTCGGGCGATTTTTTCGACGGCGAGACACGCGAGCTGCTCGACCGGATGATGGCCGAGGGTTCGCTGGACGAACTGATCGACAAGCTGATGGAAAGGATGGAGCGCGAGAATTACATCTCCCCACGGCCGCAGAATGGGCCCACGCGTATTGATGAAGCCAACGGGCAGGCGGGCAATGCAGAGGGCCGCGACCGCGAGAACGTGCGCTTCGAGGTGACCGACAAGAGCCTGGACTTTCTGGGCTTCAAGACATTGCACGATCTGATGGGGTCGCTGGGCAAGTCGAGCTATGGACGCCACGACACGCGGCACTGGGCGACGGGGATCGAGACGAGCGGTGGTTCACGGCGCTACGAATTCGGCGACACATTGAATCTGGACACGACGGCAACGCTCAGCTCGGCGATTGCGCGAGAAGGTTTGGAGCTGCCGCTAAATCTCGAGTACGACGATCTGCAGGTTCACCAATGCGACTACCAGAGCTCGTGCGCAACTGTGGTCATGCTGGATTGCTCGCATTCGATGATTCTGTATGGCGAAGACCGATTCACGCCGGCCAAGCGCGTGGCCATGGCGCTGTCGCATTTGATTCGCACGCAGTACCCGGGCGATTCGTTATCGCTGGTCCTGTTTCACGATTCAGCGGAGGAGATGCCGGTATCGCAGTTGGCGCGGGTGAAGGTGGGGCCGTGGCATACCAATACGCGCGAGGGATTGCGCGTGGCGCAAAGTGTGCTGGCCAGGCAGAGAAAAGATATGAAGCAGATTGTGATGATCACCGACGGAAAGCCGTCGGCGCTGACCCTCCCCGACGGACGGATCTACAAGAACGCTTATGGGCTCGACCCTCTTGTAGTGAGCGAAACGCTGGAAGAGGTGGCCCGCTGTAAACGGTCGAACGTGATGATCAATACGTTTATGCTGGCGCAGGATTACGGCCTGGTGCAATTCGTGCACAAGGTTTCAGAAATGTGCCGTGGCAAGGCTTATTTCACAACGCCGGCGACGCTGGGGCAATACGTGATGATGGATTACATGCAGCGGAAGTCGAAGACGATCCACTAGAGCCCGTCATTCACGTTGGCGGGTGAGGCGCAATTCTCGTCATACACGACTGCTTTTTTCGCTTCCCGGGAAGCAAGCTCAAGGTCTCCTCTTGCTCACCGCTTGGTTTCCAGGAAAACGAAGATGTTGCCGTCAGGATCCTTGGCAAAGACAAGACCGCCGTCGCGTTGCGCGTTCACACCCGCGGACTGCATCGCCTGATAAGCCTTCTTGGCATCGGGAACAGGAAACAGGAACTCGGGCTGCGCACCGGGGGTGGCCGCGCGCAGTTCCATATGCAGATCGGGCGCCCCCGGAGCCGTCAGGCGCACGTTGCCATTGGAGTCTTCAGCTTCGAAGCCGAGGTCTGTGTAGAACTCCTTCATCGCAGCGCCTTCTCGTACCGGCAAGTCGATCCCCATCAGCTCGGTGGAAACGCGGCCAGCGCCGAGATGCTGGCCCACATCAAGTGTGTGCCGCGAACCGGGCATATATTGCGTAAACTCGGTGACGCCGTGCTCTGGATCATTAATTGAGGAGATTAAGTTTCCGGCAGCGGCCTTGCGCACAGGCGCGGGGTTGAGGCCTTCACTGGCGTAATAGTGCTGAAGCGTGTTGAGGTCGCCGGCTTCGTAACAAACATGCATCCAGCCAAGAGGCTGCGAGTGGTCCGTCTGGGGATACAGCTCGATGAACTCGTGATCGTTAATCTTGATGAAGACCTCGGTCGTTTTTCCGTAGGTGAGGGTAAAAGCCTCTTCGAACCCCAGCTTGCCGAGAAAAGCGATTTCCCGGTCGAGATCACTTACACGAAAAGCAACGTGCGCGATGCCGATGATGCCTTGATTGGGCGGTGGTGGCTGCGCGAGAGAAGTCGCCGAGCAGGCGCAAACGAGCACGAGCGAGAGCAACAGGCATAATCTTTCCGAAATCCTCAAAAAAACCTCCAAAGCCCATCGGGGCGAAAGCAAGGCAAAGCGGGAAAAAGTGATGCAGCAGAAGGCTAAGTGTATTCCTGGCGGCAAGGGGTAAATACGTCAAGAACCTCAGAAGGCTCGATAGCGGAGGCCTCGTGCTCGACGCCTCCATCGATGACGATACTGTCGCCGGCGCGCATCTCCCAGCTGGAACCCTTGGCCTGAAAGCGAATGTGGCCGCGAACGACATAAACCATTTGATGATGCGGATGGCTATGGCGCGCACCCTTCCAGCCTTTTTCAAGGGTGTGACGCACGAGCATGAGGTGCGGGTTGTACGCGAGGACCTGGCGGACCATGCCGGGCTCGGGCGCGGTAGTCGGGGTGGCGTTCGTGGCGGTGTAGATGGCTTCGGAAGTGCTCATCGATTCTGTCTCTTGGGCTCCCGTGGCCTGCACCGGACGCCTCAGTGAATAGGATCACCGGTTGAGCCAGCCCCCGTCCACTACCAGAATGTGGCCATGAACGTAATTACTGGCTGCGGAGGCAAGAAAGACGGCCGCGCCCGCGAGGTCTTGAGGCTCGCCCCAGCGGCCGGCGGGAATGCGCTCCAGGATCTGACGGGCGCGCTCGGGATTGTTACGCAGTGCCTCGGTATTGTCGGTATCCATATAACCGGGTGCGATGGCGTTCACGTTGACGCCCTTCGAGGCCCACTCATTCGCAAATGCCTTCGTTAGCTGGCCGACACCGCCTTTGGCCGCCGCATAAGAAGGAACGAGAATTCCTCCCTGGAATGTGAGCAGTGAGGCAATGTTGATGATTTTTCCGGAGCCGCGCTTGAGCATATGCCGGCCGGCATGTTGGGTGAGGCGAAAGACACTGGACAGATCGACGTCGATAACCGACTTCCAGTCTTCTTCAGAATGCTCCGCGGCAGGCGAGCGGCGAATGATGCCGGCGTTGTTGACCAGAATGTCGACGGTTCCGAAATGCTGCACAGTCTCGTTTACGAGGCGCGCGCAAACTGCAGCGTCGCCAACGTCGCCGACGAGCGCGGTGGAATCGACGCCAAGAGAAATCAGCTTTTGCTGCGTGCCAATCGGAGCGGAACTGGAGCCGTGCACGGCGACATTGGCGCCAGCCTCGGCGAAGGCAACAGCGATTGCCGCGCCAAGCCCGCGCGATGAACCCGTGACCAAAGCGGTTTTTCCCTTGAGGCTGAACAGATCGAGCATTGTTGCCTGGAAGGTCAAGGGCTAGAGTCCTTTCCGACTTGTGTCACTCCGCAAGTCTTGTTGTCTTTATTATGTGCGAACCGAGCGGAGGAGAGCGCAAAAGGTTCTGCCCTGGAATGAGTTCCGATTTCAACAACCCGTCGGCTCCAGCACCGATGGAAAGACGATTTGATGGTAACGGCACTTTGGCGGTGACCCTGTCGCTGCAGCCTATTTGCTCTTACCCATTCATGCCAGCACAGCCTCGATAACCGGAGTCCGAGTCACAGCGATGACGCTAATGTCGTCGTCCTGGCCGAAGGCTTGCGCGGCTCGGGCGATGTTTTCAGCGGACGTCTGGCTGATGGCTTGGGTGTGCGCAAAGCCGAAGAGCTGGCCGTCTTTGCCGCGTGCCTCCACCACTCCATCGGTGAGGAGGGTGAGTTGTTCGTTAGCGGGCAGGTTGAGTTGCGTTTCAGGATAGCTTGAATTCACGGCGAGGCCGAGCGGAAGGCCGCCTTCGATCTCTTGCTCTGCGCCCCCCAAATAGGGCGCAAGATGGCCGGCGTTGGCTGCGCTGACTTTTCCGTCAGGAGCGATGCGCATGACGAGGCAGGTGGTAAATCCGCCATTGGTTCGGCCGAGCATGCGCTGATTCATAGCGGCGAGAATCTCACTGGGGCTCTCAGTGTAGCGAGCGAGTGTGCGCAGGGTTCCGATCAGCAGGGAGACGGTCATTGCGGCTGGCATGCCTTTGCCGCTGACGTCGCCGATGGCGGCGAGCAGGCCGCCGCCGGGGAGGGGGATGATCTGGGAGAAGTCGCCGCCCACCTCCTGGGCAGGCTTGTAGACGCTCTGAATCTGGAACCCGGGGATCGCCGGGATGTCTTCCGGGACGAGCACCTGCTGAACGGCGCGAGCAGCCTCAAGCTCGGAGGTGTGACGCTCCTCATCGCGTCGCGTGCGGGCAAAGCGAAGCACGAGGATGGCGAGGATGGAGATCTGCATCAGGAAGTCTGCGATGTTTTGCGCTGAGGCGGGAAAGGGCCAGGAGACGATCCGATTCAACCGGGCATAGAGGTCCCACTTGGTGACGCCGGCGATCGACAGGGCAACAAGGACGAAATCGACGATGCCGACGAAATAGGCAAGAGCGACGGGGCCGAGGAGGAGACGCGCATCGAGATTGCCGCGCCTGATCGCAAAAAACATGATCAGGATGACGCAGGCCGCGTAGGGCAGATGGGCGAGAACGCTCGTACCAAGCCACATGGAGTCGCTGAGCAAATTCAGCGAGTAGGCGAAGGTAGGGGCGGGCGCCAAGGCTGCGAACGCCAGCCCGATCCAGAAAATGGAAGTGCGGCGCTGCTTGAGCAACACGACGAAAAACATGTAGAGGCTGGTTGAAATGACGACAGAGATGCAACCAATGAGCGCCCAATGTCCCTGCCACCCTGATGCCCTGAAGTCCAGATCGTCTCCAAAGGCAATGGCCATAGCGTTGAAGATCTCGGCCAAGGCGAACCATAGATATTCGCGTTCTCGACGGCGTAAGAGGAAGAGTCCGAGCCCGGCAAGACCTGCAAGGAAGTAGGCGAAAAGCAGAATATTGCCCGCAAAATCATCCCGAAATTGACGGAGAATGGCGGCATCTTTGCGATCGTTCAAGAGACCGGCGTCGCCGATGAGGATCGACGCACCTGGTCCGGCACCACCAAAACCCACAGACCAACCGGACCATTGCCAGACGCGGACGGCAATGGTGAGCGAACCGCCTCGAGATGTGAGGTCGGCCGGGAGGAGAAATAATCGCTCCGTTCCAACCCCGAGGCTGCGAAGAATCTCTTCGTGAGGAGGTAATCCGCCGAGCTGCCCGATCAATCGGCCATCGGCAAAGACCTGGTAGCTGGTTCTGATGTCGGGAATGTACAGCGCCATGGGTGTTGGGGTTGGCGGCAGGATGACGCGAAACCTGTACCACGCAAAGCCGGTGTAGTTGGGATAACCCTGCACGGTCCATGGATCGTATGGCCGGAGCAGCTTCCAGGAGGAGTCGTCGAAATCAGCGCGGGCCCACCCGAGTTGGCCGTCTGGATCGTCACCGGTGTGAAAGCGCCAAAGGTCATGGACTTTCACGACGGGCTCGCGTTCGTTTTGAAAGTCCACGACCTGAGGCCGAGCGCATGAGATCGCGGCTACCGCGAGCAGTGCAGACGCAATGCATGAACGGGCACGGAGAAGCATGACGGAATTATCGTTACACGGCAAAAAGGGGCGCGCAATCAGAAAGCGCCCGAAGATCATTTGGGTTGCTGGCGAGCAGCAATCCTGCCATGTTTTCTCATAATGAGTCGATCAAGCCGCACTCTTCAAGTCCTCGGAGGCAAGAAGCTCGCCGCATTGACCTTGATGCATCGTGAGCGCGAGTACCTCGCGTACAATTGCCACTCTGGCCGTCCAAAATGGGCCCTGACAAACCGTGAGTACGATACTGACGCGCAGCTTGCTATATAACTAGCTTGATCGTCGCGTATTCCGCGTCTCCGACCCACCATGCAAATCGCTCTGCTGATTTTCTGCATTCTCACTATCGCCGGCGCTTTCAGTGCCTGGCGGAAGAGTCCGCTCTATTCCATCATGACTACATTTAAGCTGGTCGGCGGTTTCATGCTGATCGTCGCGGTGGTTGCGGGTTCGATCTATGTGATCGCGAACAGCTCTCTAAGCCGATCGCCGGTCGCGGAGATAATTGCTAGTCTCGTGGCCGTGATCGCGCTGGGTTGCGGAGCCAGCGTCTTTATCGTCCGCATCACCGATGCGCATGTTGCCGCGCTGCCCCCGACCGCAAGACTCGTGAGCTTTAATCGGCATAAAGTCTACCGGTGGATCGGTCGTCTCGGGGTCTTTCTGCTGGTCAACGCAATTGCGGCCCTAGTGCTTCCATCCAGCTGGCAATGGCTGCCTGTGGGCCTGGGCGGATTTGTGTTGATTGCTTGCGGACCCATGCTTTCGATCGGCTACATGATGGCGCGCCGAAACGATCGCGGGATGTCCGCGGTGATCGATAACCCATGGGCGCACTGGCAATATACGCCGGAGAAATGGGCGCAATGGGCAGAGAATCAACGTGAGTGGGAAAAGGCCCGGGAAGGCCCGTGGAGTTGGAAGGGCGTTTCGGGTTTTGTCCTGCTGTGCGCCGGGCTTTTTGCGTTGGGCACTCTGTTTACGGGCGCGAGCCTCAAAGAAAACGCAATCATCGTTGGTGGTTTGACGGGTTTTATCATTTTGCTCGCGTTGGTGGCGTACTGGTTCAAACGCACCAACTTCGACCGGCGCTATCGGCGGCTGCTCTCGGCGGCTCCGGAATCGTGGTTCGGCGACGAGGGTGTGTTCTGCAACGGGGAATACATGCCATGGGTCCTTTCCGGAAGGTACCTGCAGAAGGCCACGGCTGCAACGGATCAACCGGCTCGATTGATGTTGGTTTTTGAATCGTTCAACGGAAGTTCGTCAAACCAGACCACCCAGCGCATTCCGATTCCCGATGGCCATCTTGCCGACTTGGCCGTGCTGCAGCAAAAGCTAAGTTCTCATTGCCCTACTGCCTCGGTTCATCTTGGTTCGACCTAGGGTCAGTTTGAGCCGATGAAACGATCCCCGCCGAAATTCGGCTAGACAGCGCGGCCTGCCGCTGCGCCCGACGCCCAGGCCCACTGGAAGTTGAATCCACCCAGTTGGCCCGTGACGTCAACCACTTCACCGATGAAGTACAGCCCAGGCAGGCTGCGACACTCCATCGTTTGCGCCGAAAGCGCACTCGTGCTCACCCCGCCCGCAGTCACTTCGGCCTTTTCATACCCTTCAGTTCCGCTGGGCTTCAATGCGAAAGCATGCAGGATATGGTCCAACTCATCGAGCGCGTGATTCGTCCAGCTCTGCGGCGCCGCGACTTCGATCAGCCGATCTGCCAACCGCGCCGGCAGATGTGCGCGCAGCGCTGCTTTCGCCGCGGCTGGTTCGCGGGTCGCGTTCTTGGCGCGCAGGGTCGCGAGTAATTGCTGGCCTGGCGCCCAATCAATCTCAATCGCCTCATGCTTTTTCCAATACGACGAGATTTGCAGGATTGCTGGCCCGCTCAGCCCTCGATGCGTGAACAGCATTTTCTCAGCGAAGCTGCGCTTGCCGCAGGCGACAACGACCGGTGCAGAAACACCGGTGAGTGGAGCGAACTGCACACGTTCCTCCCCGGTCAACGTAAGCGGAACGAGCGCTGGGCGGCAGGTTTCGATGGGAATCCCAAACTGGCGCGCGATGTCGTAGCCGAACCCCGTTGCGCCCATCTTTGGAATCGACAGGCCGCCGGTGGCAACAATGAGGGCTGGCGCAGTGAATACATCCTTACCGGTGACGATCGTGAACGCCCCGGATGAATCGTCACGGCGCACCTCGCTTACGGCAATCGACAGAAGCACGCGCACGCCGGCGGCCGCACATTCCTTCATGAGCAAATCGACGATCTGCTGCGCAGATCCGTCGCAGAAAAGCTGGCCCGGTGTTTTTTCGTGAAAAGCGATGTCATGTTTCTCGACCAGGCGAATGAAATCCCCAGGCGTGTAACGAGCCAACGCCGATTTCGCAAAATGGGGATTGGCGGAGAGGAAATTGTCAGGCCCTGTATGCAGATTTGTGAAGTTGCAACGGCCTCCGCCAGAGATCAAAATCTTCTTGCCTGCCCGCTCTGCGCGCTCCAGCACCACGACCCGCCGTCCACGGCGGCCCGCCTCGATCGCGGCCATCAGGCCCGCTGCGCCCGCGCCCAGAATGACGACATCGAAACTGGACTGATTCACGATGCCGTCCTCATAGTTTGGTCAATCGCAGTGTCAGGCGCGCGTATTGGCGACAGACGATAAACTGGTACCTCTCGGCAGCGGGCCAGGCTTAAAGCCGCGCTGGATGGCCATGAGGCCGGCGCGCAAAAAGCCCAACGTGTGCGCCATGCCCGCATGCCAGGGTGCGGAGCAGGTCATCTGCGGGGCGTGGTCGGGAATCACGACGCCATCGAATCCGTTTTTGTCGAGGAGATAAAGGATCCGTAGCATGTCGACTTCGCCGTCGTCGATGAAGGTCTCGTGATAGTGCGGAGCTTTGCCGGCGATATTGCGGAAATGGACGTAGGCAATCCGATTCTGGCGGCTGTAACGGTCGACTGTGTCGTAGATATCGCCCTCCGTCATTTCGGCGAGCGTGCCGAGGCAGAACTCGAGCATGTTTGACGGGCTCGGCGAAATATCGATGAGCCGCTGATACATGGCCTGCTGATAGACAAGCCGCGGCTGGCGGCGCATGGTTGGGGTGGGTGGATCGTCAGGATGCGCGGCAAGACGCACCCCCGCTTTTTCGGCCACCGGTAACGCCTCTTCGAGGAATCTCTGCAACCGGCGCCAGAGCTCGTCGTGGGTAATGGTCGGCAGGCTGCCCGGAGGCGCGTTGGGGTCAACGATCATATTCCAAACCTGGCCGTTGGGGACGGGCGTATCAACCAGGCCATCCATTCCAACCGACTCAGCGCCACCGCGCGCGAATGGCCCACTGGTTCGGCCTGCAACACCGGCGATGGAGAAGTTGTAGCCGAAGATCGGGATGCCCGATTCGCCGACTGCACGCAGGATCGCAAACACGTTCTGCATGTGCTGCGCGCGCCTGGGGCCGTCGAGAAGAATGTCGTACCAGTGTGCGGGGTCGAAGTTCTCGAGGGCCTCAAGCTTCAGCCCCGCGGCTTCAACCTGCTTGCGGAGCTGAATCAGCTCAGTCGCCGTCCAAAGGCGGTTGGGATCGCCGGCCAAGCCCCATGGTTGGTCCTTGCCGCCGGTGGGCTGATTGTTCGATGGATTCGCGGAACCCTGCTTGAAGTAATCGACGAGATGGACAATAACGTGTGTACAGCCGGCCTGCACGGCGAATGCGTAGTATTCGTCGTTCAGCATGTGCCGGTAGAGTCCCAGGCCGAGCTTCATAAACACCCTGAGCCAGTTTAGTGCAGGCGACAAAAAAAGCGGCGAAGGACCAGCGAATATCTACTTCAAATACTTGTCAAATGTTAAAAAAATCGTGTATTGTCAAAGACCTGCCGCCGGCCTCCCTCGCCGGTGCGCCCTGACGGAGCTTCCCTGATTCCGGGCCGGATGGGCACGAACGCCACGCGCCGAAGGTGCGTTGCGCCTGAACCTTGTTGCGGCGGCGCGAACCACGAGGGTCCATTAGCAAGCCTGCTTCCCCTGTAGGCACGAGGACTCGATCGTGGAGGAGGCGTGTGTGATCGAAGTACAAGGACAGTTTCTGTCGCCTTCAACGGCGGTCAGCCGACCGATTGAGTTGGCTGGCGAGCGGCCGATGCTGCTGCGCAACAATCGAGTAATGATTTTCCTCACGTTTCTGGGCAGCATAGCCGCACTCTGCATTTCCGTGAGCATGGCGATCGTCGCCTTCATGTATTTCATCCCCTTCGGCGCGATCAACCTAGACCGCTTCGCCGCAGGTGCGCTGTGGGGGCTCGGCGCCTGGCTCATGGCCATGTCTCAGATCTTTCTTTGGAGACAGGGACACATGTTGGCTCATTCCTCGGTCCTGCTCGACACGGACGGAGCGCACTTCAAGCTGGGAAATACAGAGGACGCCAAAGTGGTGTTCATGCCGTGGAATGGAATCGAGGCTGTTCACTACAAGCGGATCGAGAGCGTGCAGAAGTTCACGATCCTCGGTTCCGACACCAGCATCGTGACCTTCACGTCGAACAGCTTCTACCGGCCGAAGCGCGTGGCGCGGCTCGTTGCGGAGCGCGCGGGCTTGCCGCTCGTGAGAGGCTAGACCGGTTTCCCTTCCCTCAATCTCGCATGAATCCGCGAGCCTGAAAAAAATGCCCACAAATTGAAAACGCCAGAGACCGAAGTCTCTGGCGTCTCAATCTTGATGGTCGCATAGTACAACCGGTTGTCGCGTCCCTCGGCTACCCCTGAGGCGAACCTGCAGCTTTCGCTGCCGCTCCTTCCTCTGGCTGCGCCGGCACGTTGCTTTCGGCTTGCGCCTACTTGCTCGTTCCCCGGCTCGACCGTTGGCCGACTTCCCCGGCTCGGATCGGTGTTTTCCCGCCTGGCTCGTCCGGTGGCAAGCAACCGGCTTTCACCGCCTGCTACGCACTTCCGATCGACTGGCTGCTGACCTTCCAACTTGCGTTGGCGCCCTGCCTCCAGCTAGGCCTGCGATTACTTCCGATTCACATCTGGCGTCGTCCTTCAGCTCGGCTGGCTCGAACAACCTCCGGCTTTCGCCGTTTGCTGTTGCAGGTTCCGGCTTGCGCCTTCCGCTGCTGCAACCTGCAGGCTTGCGCCCGCCTGTCGCCCCCTTTTGCCAAACCGGCGGTGATCCTCCGACTCGCATCGGCTGTTTCACCCTCCGGCTTTACCGGTTTCGATTCGCCCTGCTTGCGCGTGGCGCTTCATACCTCCGGCTGGGCCTTCGATACGCCCCTAACTTCTACCGAACCTTGCATCGCCGGCTGAGCCGTCGATGAGTATTCCGTTTCCGCCGGTTCGCGTATCTTCCGGATCTGTCAGCTAAACAACTTTCGGCTTGCGCCGACTTTTGCATCTTCTGACGCGGCCAGCGATCCCTCTTCGGCTTTCGCCTCAGGTTTCACCCTCTGGCTGGGCTGGCGGCGATTTTCCGACTCTCATCGGCTTTTCGTTCCACCCGCCGTTCCGGCAACCAACTCCCGATGCCCTACATGGCTCATCAGTTGAAGTGACGGTACTGCCGCTGAATCTGTGGACGCAAGTGCAAAAATCAAGTTAATTTGTGGATTTCACCAAGGGTTGTGCAGAATAAGGATCGCGTAAAGAAACCGACGGCTTTTCAACCGCATTTGCACAGGCGGATCGCCCTAAAAAAGAAATCCCGGATCGTTCAGCCACTGCGATGGTAACCCCTTTGCCCATCTGGGCACTCGCACCCCGTCCAAAAAGGAGCTATGCTTGCTGCGCAATCCCAGTGGGCTCAGCAAGGAGAGTCCAGCGATGCAACACGCGAGTGCAACACGCCCCTCCTCAGAAATCAGCTCTCAAGCAACCTGTCCTTCAACCCATTCCGCGATTCCCCATCTCGGGACAAGGGTCACGGTACGTTTTGCCACCATAACGCCTCTGGTCATTGCCCTTTTCTTCCTGCCCGCGGGGACACTGCGGTGGTGGCAGGGATGGGCATTCCTGGCCGTCTATGTCGGTTTCGCCGTGGCGGCGTTTTTCTTCTTTCTCAAAGCCGACCCGCAACTTGTAGAGCGGCGGCTGCAGGCGAAAGAGCCGATGCGAGAGCAGAAGCAGATCAAGCTGTTCGGAGCGTTGGTGCTTTCGGGCATCTTTACGCTGCCGGGCTTCGATCACAGGCTGGGATGGTCGCGAGCGTGGCTGGGCACCGAGCCAACGTGGCTTGAGATCCTCGCGCTGGCGGGAGTGCTTGGGGGAGAGATTGCGATGGCGTGGGTCATGTGGACCAACCGCTATGCCTCTCGAACGATCCGCGTGGAGCAGGGACAGACCGTCATCAGCAGCGGGCCGTACCGGTTGGTGCGGCACCCCATGTACGCATTCAGCCTCGTGGCTTTTCTGTTCGTGCCGTTGGCGCTGGGGTCATATGTGACAGTTCCGGCGCTGGCACTGTTTTTGCCGATCTACGTGCTGCGAATTCTGAACGAAGAAAAGCTTCTGCGCGCGGAGCTGCATGGCTACGCCGAGTATTGCCAGAGGACGCGCTGGCGGATGGTGCCGCTGGTCTGGTGAGAGATGTGCCGCGGAGGGCCTGGCGAGGCGATTGACAAATATATCCATATGAATATAATCGTCTCATGAGGCCAATCCGCTTCCTCGGCAGCTCGCTCGCCAGTTTGCGGAAGTTTACAAAAGCAGCACGGCAGAACGCGGGCTACCAACTGGAGAAATTGCAATGCGGCGAGTTGCCCGATGATTTCAAGCCGATGCCAGCAATCGGCATGGGTGTGGAAGAGATCAGGGTTTAGGACGAGTCGGGTACTTATCGGGTGATTTACACGGCGCGATTGAAAGGTGCGGTCTATGTGCTGCACGCGTTCCAGAAGAAAACCCAGGCAACGCCGAAACGTGACTTGGATGTGGCGAAGCGCCGCTTCCAGCAATTGATGCGGGGTGAGCGATGAAGAAGAAAACGATCAGGACCTACGCCAGTGTTTGGGACGCGGTGGCCGACACGCCAGAAGAGGCGGCAAACCTGCGGCTGCGTTCCGCGCTCATGCAACAGATTGCCGGGATTCTGGCGTCGCTTGGATGGACGCAAGTCGAGGCTGCCGCGCGCTGCGGCGTTACGCAGCCACGCATCAATGACCTTCTCCGGGGACGTATCTCTCGCTTCTCGCTGGATGCGCTCGTGAACATTGCGTGCGCTCTCGGGCGCAAAGTGACGGTAAAGCTGGAAGACGCGGCATAGACGTTAGGAAGACGGCGCCCTTTGCGAGCATCGCTTCAATCCCTCGCAGCGCCAGGCGGGTCCGCTCTTCAATCTCGATGAGGGCGAACCGGACGTGGTTTGGCCTGAAGATCATATGATGGCCCAGACGGAGGGAAGTGATTGCCGGGGAGGGATCAATCCGTCTCGGGAAGAGGAGGCAGAAGTGGACCTCGCGATCGTACGGAAGGTATTGACGGTTGGAGCAGCAGCGGCTTTGGTCTTGCTCGTGTCGGCCGTAGTGCCGGCGCAGGGAACGCTCGGCACGAGTTCACCGGGGACGGCAGTTCTGCACGCGACCGTGACCATCACTGGAGGCCTGAGCTTTACAGGGTCGTATGACGATCGCCTGTCCGTCCGCACGTGTGCCGACGTTGCGAAGAGCGGAACAGGCCAGACCGGCGGCACGGGCGGCGCGATGTTCTATGTGCCGATACCGCCGCAAGATCCCGGCGGCAATCCCGGATCGGTGGGCGCCGGCCATAACTTTTCGACCGATGCCGCGGCGGGGCCTTACCACGGCCCTGGCACATACACGGGCTCGGGGCTGACGGCGACGCAGTTGGACGCGGACACCCCGCCCGGTTCCCAGGACACGCATATCTTCGCGTTTCCAGCGAACATCGGGACCATGATCGTGAAGCCTGACGCTTCGGGCTCGTTTCAGTTCGCCGGCTTGCAGGATCCTGGCAGCGTGATCATCTCAGGCCAGGTCACCTGGACCTGTTCGTAGCTACGCCGGCACAACACCCTTGGCCAGCATCGCTTTAATCCCCCGCAACGCCTGCCTCGTCCGCTCTTCGTTCTCGATGAGCGCGAAGCGGACGTGGTTGTCGCCGTAGTCGCCGAAGCCGATGCCGGGACTGACGGCGGTCTTCGCCTCGGTCAGCAGCAGCTTGGAGAACTCGAGCGACTTGAGGTCGCGGTAGGGCTCGGGGACCTGGGCCCAGACGAACATGGTGGCGCGGGGCTTGGTGACTGCCCAGCCGGCCTTGTTGAGGCCTTCGACGAGGACGTCGCGGCGGCGGCGGTAGTTGTCGCAGATTTGCGCGACGCATTCCTGGGGCCCTTCCAATGCAGCAATAGCGGCGACCTGGATTGGCGTGAATGTGCCGTAGTCGAAGTAGCTCTTGAGGCGGGCGAGCGCGGCGACGAGTTTCTTGTTACCAACCATGAAGCCGATTCGCCAGCCGGGCATGTTGTAAGACTTGGAAAGCGTGAAGAACTCGACGGCGACATCTTTGGCGCCGGGAACCTCAAGGACGCTGGGCGGCTTGTAGCCGTCGAAGGCGATGTCGGCGTAGGCGAGGTCCTGAATGAGCCAGAAGCCGTGCTCGCGTGCGAGCTCGACGAGGCGCGCGAGGAACGGCAGCTCGACACATTCCGTGGTGGGATTCGACGGGAAGTTGACGATGAGCGCCTTGGGACGCGGCGTCATGCGCGGGATGAGCTCTTCAAGCTGCGCGAGAAAACTTTCCTGATTGTGGACGGGGACGCTGACGATGTGCGCGCCGGCGATGACCGGTCCGTAAATATGGATCGGATAGCTGGGGTTGGGAACGAGCACGGTATCGCGCGAGTCGAGAATGGCGAGGCAGAGGTGCGCAATGCCCTCCTTCGATCCGATGGTGACGATGGCCTCGGATTCGGGGTCCAGATCGACGTCGTAGCGCGCCTTGTACCAATTGCAGACCGCCTTGCGCAGGCGCGGGATGCCGCGGGAAACGGAGTAGCGATGGGTGGCCGGCTTGCGGGCGGCTTCAACGAGCTTGTCGACAATGTGTGCGGGCGTTGCGCCGTCTGGGTTGCCCATGCCGAAGTCGATGATGTCTTCGCCGCGGCGGCGGGCGGCCATCTTCATCTCGCCGGTGATGTTGAATACGTAAGCGGGCAAGCGCTGAATGCGGGAAAACTCGTCCATGATGACTCCAGAATACAAGGATCAGAGATCAAGGGTCAGTGATCAGAGCTACGACTTCGTAGCTCAGACACCATAAGTGTTAACTGCGATCAAAGAACTGAGATTTGGGGATGAGGTGAGGCAGAGAACTAGGCGGCGCGAGCCGCAGCAGCAGCGGCTGCGCGGGCGGCGATGATGAAGGCGGGGCGACTGAAGAGGCGCTGCATGAATTTGATTATAGCGAAGAGGCAGCGGAGTTGGCGAAGCGAGCGGACAACCGGGATCATTGGGCCGCGTTGGCAGTCGCTTCGGCGTGAGCGAGAACGATGGCAGAGCGCGCGGCTGCCTGATCGTAGTCGCGGACGAATTGTTGCGGCTCGGCAGCCCGGTATGGGGCCAGATTGTGGGCCCAGCGGTAGCCGACTGGCTGATAGATAAGTTCGGCGGCGATGCGGAAGGGACCGGCTGCGCCGTTGGTGGAGAGGTCGTAGTGCGTGGTGCTGGAGCCGGCAGTGAAGTCAGGGTCGGCGGCGGCTTCGCCGTGGACAGCGATGTCAGGCGAGGCGGTGGATTTGTCGAAGCCTGCGGGAAGGATGCGGTTGTCCTTGAGGTATTGCGTGGCGGAGAGCAGGCCGGTGGTGACATGGCCCTGGCTGTCGCCAAGGATCGGCTCGAAGATCTGAACCTGATCGGGCTGCGTGATGCGGGTGTAGTGCGGGGAAAAGCGTGTGGGGTCGGAGTCGTTGGCGTTGCCGGCGATGGAGCCGTCGGGGTTGAGCTTGCCGGACTCGAAGACGATGTGGCCATCAGCGGCGGTGACCACGATGTGCAGCCATGCACGGCGCGAGGGATACGCAGTAGGCAGCTTGTGGCCGGTGAGGTTATCAACACGGACGGGGAAGGAAAGATCGCTACCGGCAAGTGTCGCGGGGCCGAGAGTAACGCGCGCAGACTGCGATTGCAGGAATGACGAGATACGCGTAGAGGCAACGGCAAGATCGGAAGGCTGAGCGGTGACGGCGAGATCGTCGCGATGCTCACCGAGCATGCCTTCGAGAAGGAAATTGGCACCGACAAAAGTGTGCTCACGGACGCCTTCGCGCGGCTTGCCGAGAAGCGATGCGACAGCCACCGGCTCGCCGACGGCTGGCATGTGGCACTGCTGGCAGGTCTGCTTGTCGCGATAGTCGCTGTGCTGCCACTCGAGGTAAGGCATCTGCTCGGGAAGCTGGCCGATTGGTTTGCCATCGGGGCCGCGCGCGGTGGTGTAGAGGGTGTGGCAACTGCCGCAGAGACCGCCGTCGCGGATATGGTCGGACTGCGCAAGGGAGTAGCCAGCCGCCATGACGTGGACTTTGGTGATGTTGTCTGAGTCCGGCGCGTAGGGGCCGAAGAGCGGACGCGGATTGGTTGCGGGCGGGGCCACGGTGAAGGCGCCGCCATAGGTCGCGGGCGTTCCCAGGCCGGCTGCCTGAATCTGATGGCAGACGGTGCAGGAGACGCCATCGGCGGCTGCGGCGGCATCCGGATGGTTGGTGCTGAGAGGCAGCAGCGAAAACACGGCCGTATCGCGCTTCTGGGCCTCGTCCTGTTGGTACTGCAAGGGCATGTGACAACTGGCGCATTCGGACTGGATGGCGGCGCTCGATTCCGGATGGTCGATGGTTTCGCGGCGCACACTGCCCTGCCAGTAGGGATCGCGCGCGGAGTTTGCCATGATGCTCGCGGACCAGTCGACGTTGATGGAGACGTCTTCACCTTTCGAGGTCTTTAGCTTGTTGTGGCAATTGGCGCAACGGTCGGAGGTGCGAAAGTCGTTGGCGGGATTCTGCGACGCGGCAGCCTGCGCGAGGGCGGGCATTGGCAGCGGGCGGATGGCGAAAGCGGCTACCAGACTCAACGCGAAAGGGACTTTCTTCATTGCTTCCTCCAACGTGGCCATCATAAACCCGGCGCGACTTGCGGGTTTGGCGGCGGTTTCGACGTGAGGAGTGCGCGCCTCCAGGCGAAAGTGATCACATTTGACCAGTTTTGCAGCCGTTTGGTGGGAGAATAAATGCAGGACCAGTTCGCCGCTCCGAGCAGGGCCGCACTGCTTCCATCGGGGGAAGCACGACCTGAATCTGCTGATCGCGCCCGCGCAGCCACTCTTCCTGCTGAGAGATGGCCGATGAATGCGCTGCTGATCTACCCGGAATTTCCTGAGACATTTTGGAGCTTCAAACACGCGCTCAAGTTTTTGGGCAAGCGTGCGGCACAGCCTCCGTTGGGCCTGATGACCGTGGCAGCGCTCTTGCCCGGCTCGTGGAAGAAGCGGCTGGTGGATACGAACGTGGAGCGGTTGCGCGAACGCGACCTGAAGTGGGCCGAAGTGGTGTTCGTAAGCGGGATGCACATCCAGCTCGCGTCTTTGCAGGAAATCATCGAGCGCTGCTGCGAGCACGGGGTGCGTACGGTGGTGGGCGGGCCGATTACGAGCAGCGTGACGGCTGCGGAATTGAAAGCTGACCACGTGGTGGTTGGCGAAGCGGAGAGCCTGATTGGCAAGCTGGCGCGAGAGCTGGAGACAGGGACGGCGAAGGCGGTGTACCAGGCGGCGGAACGGCCCGAAATGGCGACGAGCCCGCTGCCCGACCTGAGCCTGATCAAAATGAAGCGTTACTCAACGATGACGGTGCAGTACTCGCGCGGGTGCCCGTTTAATTGTGAGTTCTGCGACATTATTGAGATTTACGGGCGGCGGCCGCGCATGAAAGCTGTCGCACAGGTGCTGGCGGAGCTGGATCAGCTGCTCGCGGCGGGCTGGCGCGAGTCGGTGTTCATCGTCGACGACAACTTTATCGGCAACAAGGCGCGGGCTAAAGATCTGCTGCGCGCGATGGCGGAGTGGCGCAGGCAGACGGGCGCGCGATTCGACTTTATTACGGAGGCTTCGCTGAATCTGGCCGACGACGTGGAGCTGATGCAGCTGATGAAGGACGCGGGGTTCAGGTCGGTGTTTCTTGGCGTGGAGACGCCGGATGAATCGGGCTTGATCGCGAGCAACAAGCTGCAGAACACGAGGCGGAGCCTGCTCGAGAGCGTGGCTACGATCCAGAGCTACGGGCTGCAGGTAATGGGCGGATTCATCCTGGGGTTCGATACGGATAAGGAAGATATTTTCGACAGGATGGTGGAGTTCATCCAGAAAAGCGGGATTCCGATTGCGATGGTGGGGCTGCTGCAGGCGATGCCGGGGACGCAACTGTTTCGCCGGCTGCGGACCGAGGGACGGATTGTGGATGCGGGCGGCGGCAACAATACGTTTTGCGACCGGTTGAATTTTTTGCCGCGGATGGATTCGGCGAAGCTGGTGGAAGGTTATCGCGATGTGATGAAGAGAATTTATAACTGCGAGGCCTACTACGAACGGGTGAAGATCTACCTGAACCGTGCGAATCCGAAGCCGGCGAGGGGCGAGAAGAAGCCGGCCGGACAAAAAACGCCGGCGCTCGTGACGCGGGGCAATATGCGCGCCCTGGTGAACTCGATTGTGCGGCAGGGAGTTTTTGGGCGGCACCAGTGGAGCTACTGGAAGTTTCTTGCTTCCGCGGCGACGAAGTACAGGCGCTGCTTTGGCGCCGCGATGACGCTGGCGGTTATGGGGCACCACTTCCAGGTGATGACGCGGAAGCTTGGCAAAGCTATGGACAAGGCAACGAAGGCAGCCGCAATCGAAGAGCGATTGTTGGCCGAGACGGACAGATCAGCCCGGTAGGTTCGGCGGAATTTGTTTGGATTTGATTACCGGAGATCCGATTGAATTTGATCAGGCGCCGGTGGTGAGCACGACGCGGAAGCGCGCCTTGCCGCTCATCATGCGGTCGTAGGCCTCCTCGGCTTTTTCCAGCGGATAGGTTTCGATCATGGGCTTGATGCCTGTGAGGGCGCTGAAGTTGAGCGTGTCCTCAGAGTCCATGCCCGTGCCGGAAGGCCAGCCCACGATGGACCGGCGGGTTTGGATGATCCCGCCCGCATTGACGTCGAATGGCCTGTCGGGGACACCAACGACGATCAGTTTGCCGCCCGGTGCGAGCCCGCCGACCGCAGAGGAGAGAGCCGGAGCGCTGGTGAGCGTGGAGAGGATGACGACAGCTCCGCCGAGTTTTTGCAATTCGGCCGCAGGGTTCTGGGTGGTGGAGTCGATGTAAATGTGCGCGCCGAGCTCTTTTGCGAGCGGGCCCTTGTCGGCTCCGCGGGCGATGGCGACGGTGCGATAGCCGCTCTTGGCGGCGTACTGCACGCCAAGGTGGCCGAGGCCGCCGATGCCGAGAATGGCGACGGTATCGCTGGGGCGGGCGCCGCTGTTACGAAGTGCGTTGTAGGTAGTGACTCCGGCGCAGAGGAGCGGCGCGGCGTCAATGTCGGCGAGACTGTCTGGAATGAATGCAAGAGCGTTGGCCGGAGCAATAACGTAGTCTGCATAGCCGCCGTCAAAGTTGATTCCGGAAACCAAGCCATTCAGGCAAAGGATGAAATCGCCGCGTCGGCAAGGCGGGCAGAAGTTGCAATGGCCGCCGTGCCAGCCCAGGCCCACACGCTGGCCGACTTTGAAGAGCGGCACATCCGTGCCGACGGCATCGACGGTGCCGGCAACTTCATGACCGGGTACGCGTGGGTACTGGATCCCGGGGAAGATGCCGAGCTTGGTGACGGCATCGCTGTGGCAAACGCCGCAGGCCTGCACGCGAATGCGAACCTGGCCGGGGCCGGGATCGGGGAATTCTTTTTGGATGAGTTCGAATGCTCCGCCGGCGGCGGGGACCTGCATAGCTCGACCTGTAACTGTGGGCATCGGGAAGATTCTCCTGTCGGTTTGAGAGATGACCGGCGCTGGCGGCAGGATGCAGGGAGATGGATGTGGGAATGTGAATTGTGGATGCGCGGGCCGCGGCTCTGAGCGTCCACGGGAGTTGTAGGCCGCAAACTTTATACTTGATGGGACATGCAAGAGCCCCAGACCCAGAAGTTTCTCCCTGTTGATGAACAGATGGATTTGCTCCAAAAGGGCGCGGCGGAGATTATCCGCGTGAGCGACCTGAGGGAGCGCCTGGAAGAAAGCCGCAAAACCGGACGGCCGCTGAGAGTGAAGGCGGGGTTCGACCCGACGGCGCCCGATTTGCACCTGGGCCACACGGTGCTGATGCGCAAGCTCAGGCATTTTCAGCAGCTCGGGCACACGGTGATTTTTCTGGTGGGTGATTTCACGTCGCTGATCGGCGATCCGACGGGCCGCAACGTGACGCGCAAGCCGCTCACGCGCGCCGAGATCGACAAGAACGCGGAAACGTACAAGCAGCAGGTATTCAGGATTCTCGACGAGAAGACGACAGAAGTCCGCTACAACTCCGAGTGGCTGGGCAAGCTGGGGTACGAAGAGACGATCCGGCTGACGGCACACTTTACGGTGAGCCAGATGCTCGAGCGCGACGAATTTCACAAACGATTTCAGGAAGAGCAGCCGATCAGCTTACACGAGCTGCTGTACCCGGTGATGCAGGGCTACGACTCGGTGTGCCTGGAATGCGATGTGGAGCTGGGTGGGACGGACCAGAAATTCAATTTGCTTTGCGGACGCGAGTTGCAGCGGCACTACGGGCAGAAGCCGCAGATTGTGCTGATGACGCCGATTCTGGAAGGGCTGGACGGCGTCCAGAAGATGAGCAAGTCGCTGGGGAATGCGATTGGCATCAATGAGCCGGCGAGCGAGATGTATGGAAAGCTGATGAGCATCAGCGACGAGCTGATGTGGAAGTACTGGGTGCTGTTGACTGACCTCAAGCAAAGCGAAATCGACGCGATGCAAGCGGACGTGGCGGCCGGGAAGCTGCACCCGATGGAGGCGAAGAAAAAACTGGCGCGGACGATTACAGCGGGATTCCACGGCGAGTCGGCGGCCAAAAGCGCAGATGAGAATTGGGCGCGGATGTTTCAACAGAAGGGCGAGAGCGAGGACCTCGAAGAGGTTCTGATCTCCTTCGCTGATGTGGCAGGATCGGAGCCGAATCAGATTCGGCTGCCGAAGCTGCTGGTGGCGATGGGCCTCGCAGCGAGCGGGGCAGAAGCGAACAGGAAGATCGCGGAGAAGGCCGTGAAGGTGGACGGCGAAGTGGCGGGCGGCGCAGTGATTTCTGTGCGAGCGCTGCCGGCGCTGTTGACAGTGCGGCTTGGTAAGCGGGCGAAGGTGACGGTGATTCGTTAGACAGTCTTCGATCACACCAACCGGCGAAGACGAATCAAACCGGGGATCCCGAATTCTGAGGCAACCCAAGTCACGTTGGCTCCGCTGAAGTGAGACGCATCACATCACGTAAACCGAGAACAGACTATTGTTATGGGATCTATTCGACCAGGGAAGAATTGTGCCCGGCGATGTAAGGCTGTTTAAAGCTGCCCGCTTTCCATAGCGGATTGCCTGCGACACGCAGGCGTTTTCCGGCGTTGATTCTTGCGGTGTCCTGCTCATGGAAAGTCATCCAGGCAAAAAAGACCTATCTGGTTCAAAAGCCATAAGGGCCCATTGCGACGGCATCGATCGTCCGGTGCAGAATTTCGGCGATGG
>Ga0181535_10000300_pt1 | contig 76034 bp, 78 predicted proteins | sample PEATcosm2014_Bin_44_FD_119774 | JGI IMG/M metagenome (GOLD analysis project Ga0181535, IMG submission 119774) | Peatland microbial communities from MTU Mesocosm Facility, Houghton, MI, USA - PEATcosm2014_Bin17_30_metaG | ecosystem: Environmental > Terrestrial > Soil > Wetlands > Peat | place... | reverse complement strand
TGTGGAGCCGATCCTTATTGCGGAGCCGGCTTACGCCGGTGAACAGTCTTCCGATCCGTTTCAGCGGAGGATTGACAACGCATTGCGGCACGGCCTTGGGTCAAGGGAATCGCGGATTCTGCCCCGCGCACTGAGCGGCTTGCTGTCCCGGGCGTAGAGCAGCGTGACGAAATTCGGGCATGCAGGTAGAGATACGCGGGCCTGGATCGGTTTGCGATGTGCCCGAGAGAGAGTCTGGCGGCTTTAAGGGGCGCACCGAGTTTTGGGGATTCGCGATCCTTTTTGCCGTGGTCGAGGGCCGGTCTGTCGGATCCGAAGAAGAATCCATGGACGCACCGGACAAAAGCAGTGCTGGATCAGTCGGAGCACAGGGAATCGTTAAGGGACGACGGGCGAGAAGTCCGCACAAGATATTGAACGAACCGAAGATCGATCGGCTCCGGCATTCGAATCAGCAACCGGCTTGGAGGGAAGATGAATAAAGAGGTATATCGTTTCGCCTTCGATGAAGCGAACGCCGAACTCTCCCAGATTGTTGGGGAATTTGAGCAGCTCCGCTTGAGGAAAGAGCGGGTTGAGAAGGTCGTTGAAGCTCTGAAGCCTCTGGCCGGAGTCGACGCGCAGGCCGCGACCGGCGAGAAGAAGGATTCGCAGTCGCCTTCGTATTCTTACTAGGTTGATCTACTAACGTTTCATGTTCTGTTGTCCCGGCAGGCTGCGGCTCTCGCAGCTGCTTTGGATGCGGGCGTTGATTCGTTGCCAACCGCATTCAGGCCGGATAAGACAAATCCAACACACAACAAAATTTCTCGATGAAGAATTGTCCGCGGATCAGCGTCTGACTCTCGTACGACGCCGACTTGTGCGGGAAATCGCGCCTGCTGAACGTCCGATTTGGATTTTGATCGAGCACCGCGTCTAGACTCTTTGGCACCCGAGCTGGAGCCCGGGATACTGTCGTCCGATGGCCTTACAGAAGGCCTACGAATTAGATCCAACGCGGGAAGCGGAAGGTGTAGGGTTGTAGCTGCCGTTTGGCGAGTCGTTTTCGCGACGGTTTCCTCATGGAGGAGCCGATGAATCGTTCCCAGGCGATCGCGCTGCTTTTGCTGGCCACTGCGGTTTTTGGTTCCGCACAGAACAAGAAAAAGCATTCGGACGTTTTCGCTGTTTTCATGAATGCGAAGTATTTCTACGTGGAAGCGCAAGCGGGCGACGTGATGCGGCCGGGTTTGTTTCCCGAAGATCGTCAGGCCATCTTCGATGTGCAAAACGGAGTGCAGGATTGGAAGCGATACACCTTGGCGACCAGCCGGGATCAGGCAGAACTGGTTTTCGTGGTGCGCAAAGGACGTGCAGCAGCGGGGCAGGTGGGCGTGGGAGTTCCAGGTGGGCCGCGACCGCAAGGTCCGCCGACGCAGAGCCGACCGCCGGGGCAGCCGCAAGACGATGACGGCGTGGGTGTGGGAGCAGAGGTTGGACCCAGCGATGACATGCTCCAGGTTTATACGACGAATCCCGACGGCAAACTGATTGGGCCGGTGTGGAATCGTGAGATGAGAGAGGGCCTGGATGGCCCTGATGTTCCGCTGCTGCGCCAACTGCGGATCGCAGTGGAGAAGGCGTATCCGATTCAACCTGCTCCGAACCAGCCTTAAATGAGCGGTTGTGTGATCGGCTCGCATTGAGGAAATCTCTGGATTCTGTGGAAATCATGAGGAACGGTGCGGGTTCTGGTTACCGCTGCCCGCATTCGTTACGCAATGCGTGTGACCATTTAGTCAATGTTTTGTGCGCTCCGGGGGATGAAAATGGGAGGAGCGGACCTGCAAAGTTGTAGTAGGAAAGTTGGGCTGGATCTTCGATTCCCACAGTTTGACTGCGTGTTAGACTACGCGCCTGGAGCGAGCATGAGACAGGAAGTTTACCGCGTTGCATTCGATGAGGCGAGCGCGGAGCTGAGCGAGATTTTGGCGAAGTTTGAGCAACTGCGCTCCCGCAAAGATCGGATCGAAAAGGTTGTAGAGGCGCTCAAACCTCTGGTCGCGATTGAATCGGCGGCTCCTTCGGCAGATCGCGCTGCGGCTCCGGTCGAGCGGCAACCTGTTGCAAGCGACGGGCCGGGTCACGCTCTCTCCGATGCCGGTCAAGCGACAACGCCAAGCCCGATTCCTTATCCGATGCAGCAGCCGGCGAGCGATCCGTTCTCGCGGCGCATTGAAACCGCGGTGGGACAAAGCAGCTCCGCAAAAGATGTGAGCGAGTACAGCCGGCTATTCAACACGGGCGTTACCCGCGGAAGCTAGGTCTGTCACCGCGTAATTCAATGTGTTACGTTCGTGCTGTCGCAGGTCTCAAAAGCGAGACCTCCACCCCACGAACGAAGATCTGTTCGTTGGGACCCCGGACCTGGGGCACCCAATTTCGTGTTGATTGAAACCTTCTGAACCGCAAGTCCTACGACTTCCCCCGTTATGCTCTCGCCACGTGATTTATGGTTGAGAGCGAGCGATGAAGCAGATCCTGATCCGTCTCGCACTCACACTTCCGGTTGTCTGGCTTGTCGTGTCCCTGGTTTTTCTCCTGATTCACATGGTTCCGGGTGATCCGATTCTGCAGATGCTCGGGGATGGAGCGACTGCGGCGGATGTTTCCGCGTTGCGCCATCAATACGGCCTGGATGAGCCGCTCGGCGTGCAATACGCGCTCTATTGGAAAGGCGTGCTTCACGGCGATCTGGGAAGTTCGATTCGACTGCACGACTCGGTGGGGCACCTGATTGCGGCACGCTATCCCTACACACTGGCATTGACGGTGACGGCGTTAGTGCTGTCGCTCTTGCTGGCGCTGCCCGCGGGCATTTTGGCGGCTGTGCATCGCGGTCAGTGGGTCGATCAGTCGCTTTCGGTTGTGAGCCTGTTCGGACTCTCCGTGCCGGGGATCGCGCTGGGGCCAATTCTGATTTTGATTTTTTCAGTATCGCTGGGATGGCTGCCGGTTTCGGGCGCCAGTGGCGGCGGCGCGCATGGTGTGATCGATTGGCATTATCTCGTGCTGCCGTCGATTGCGATGGGTGCTTCCCTTGCGGCAATTCTGACAAGGATGGTTCGCACGGCGATGCTGGAAGAACTGGGGCAGGATTACATCCGCACGGCGCGTGCGAAGGGACTGAGTGAGCCGGCGGTGGTGTGCCGTCATGCGCTGCCCAATGCGCTAGTGCCGATCATTACAGTGGTTGGATTGCAGTTTGGCGCGCTGCTGGCAGGCGCTATCGTGACGGAGAAGATCTTCAGCTGGCCGGGCCTGGGCCGGCTGATGGTGGATGCGATTTCAAATCGAGACTATGCGTTGGTGCAGGGCTGCCTGCTGTCGATTGGGATGACCTACGTGCTGGTGAACTTGCTGACGGATGTGGTGTACCGGTGGGTGAATCCGCGCATGCGGGGATGATGTGCGCACCAATGCGGTTGTACTAGCTGTCGGATGAGGAGATTAGGCGGACAATCTCGGGGCGGAGTGCTGTTCCGGATTCGAGAGTGAGCATGCCGATTGTCGGCGACAGGTCGAAGCGGCGTGGGCCGCAGGAGCCGGGATTGAAGTACAACACGCCTTTTCGTCGATCGATGCTGGGCCGGTGGGAGTGGCCGTAGAGAACGGCGGAGAACTTCGCCGCGACGGGATCGAGACGAAGCGTGCCGAGATCGTGGAGCAGATAGAGGTAGTGGCCTTCGAAGAGCAGAACATCGGTTTCGGGCAGGCGGCTGCAGGGGCCGTCGCGATCGATGTTGCCGCGTATTGCGTGAACGGGTGCGGTCTTTTCGAGCGCCTTGAGAATTGCGGGGTCGCCGACGTCGCCCAGATGCAGGATTTGATCGACGCCAGCCAAGGCGGGAAGCACTTCGGGGCGCAGAAGGCCGTGGGTGTCACTCACGACGCCGATCTTCATCTGCTGAAGCTGAGGACTCGCGACCAGAGCCCTTTGTGGGGCTTCTCAGTGCGCGCTCCGCGGGCGAGGAATGGATCGTCGATCTGGCGAAGGTTTCCTGGATCTTTGGGGTCTTCCATTGCGATGCAATAGAGGTCGGTCCAATTTCCTTGCCAATGCCAACCGCGGGCATTGATGGTATTGCGCTCGATATGGGTTGCCGCGTGCTCGGCCGAAAGAGTCGATTTGCAGAAGACGCAGCGAGGCGAGGCACCGGCGCGAAAATGACCACCGCACTCACATGGATCGATGAACTGCTCCCATTCGGGATCGATGACCTGATGGGTTGCGGAGGCCCGCGGCATTTTGACTAGAAAACTGTTGGAGTAATTGAAGGTGGCAAGCATGCCGCAGGAATCGCAATAGGCGTAGGAAAAATCACCGAATCCCGCATGCAGAAGAGTGTAGCGAAAGGTTCGGAGACAGTGTTCACAGTCGCCCTTGTGCAACGCAAACATGGAAACATCATAGCCCTATTTCGAGGCGGGTACGAGGGTCAAGGTGGTCTCGCAGTGCGTCGCCGAGGAAGTTGAAGCCGAGAACGGCGCCGGCCACGGCGGCTGCAGGGAAGAGCACGAGGTGAGGCGAGTCGAACAGATGCAGACGGGCATCGTTGAGCATGGCACCCCAACTCGGCGCCGGGGCAGGAATGCCGAGGCCGAGAAAGGACAACGTCGCTTCCGCAAGAATGACGCCGGCCATTCCAATAGCTGCTTGCACAAGAATGGGTTGCACGATGTTGGGAAGAATGTGGCGAAGGAAGATGCGGACTCCTCCTGCGCCGAGCGCACGGGCGGCGTCGACATACTCCCGATCGCGCACGGCCATGACTTGCGCACGGACGAGCCTGGCATAACCGGCCCAGCCACCGATGGCGAGGGCTAGTACCAAATTAGTAAATCCGGGACCCAGGAATGCGGCGAATGCGATGGCCAATAAGGTGCCGGGCAAGGCTAGAAAAGTATTCATGGCGAAGGTGGTGAGAGCGGTGTCGACCCATCCGCCGAGGTAGCCAGCGAGGCCGCCGATGATCAAGCCCAGAAAAAGCGAGACAACAACGACGGTGACGGAGACGGCCAGGGAGAGACGCGCACCCCACAGAAGGCGAGACAGTGTGTCGCGACCGAGTTCGTCTGTTCCGGCGAGATGAGCGACGGAAGGGCTCTCGAGGCGGTGCAGTAGGTCGATGGTGGCTGGGTTGTGCGGTGCGAGCCAGGGGGCTGCGATGCCGCCGATGAAAAACGTCACCAACAAAACGGCTCCGATTACCGCGAGGGGTTGGCGGCGGAGTAGCTTGCCTAGAGCGGTGGACGAGGATGCGGTACCGATGGACATTGACACAGAAAGGATATCGCGACGGACGCAGCGGAGTAGTGTTGAATGAGGCATGGAGCTTATGCAACGCAGGAATTTTCTTTGTGCATTGGCGATTGGCTGTGCGGGGTTGGCATGCGCGGGCCTTGGCAGCGGGCCGTTGATGGCCCATGGGCAGCAGAGCGCGGGCGAGCTGATTCCGGATGCGGCGCGGAAGTTGACGGTGCTGGCGAATCAGGAACGTGCGCAGTCAGGTGCGGGGGCACTCGAGTGGGATGAAGGGCTGGCAGCGGCTGCGCGGGATCATTGTTTGCGCATGGCGGCGGAAGGGCCGATTTCGCATCGTTACGGGGGTGAGGAGGATCTTTCGACGCGCGCGGGGAATGCGGGAGCTCGCTTCGATTTCATTGAAGAAAATGTTGCGATTGGTCCGACGGCTGGGGAGATCCACGAGGAGTGGATGCATTCGCCGGGACATCGCACGAACTTGCTCAATCCTGAGGTGGATCGCGTGGGGATCGCCGTGGTGGCGGCGCGTGGCGTGTTGTATGCGACGGCGGATTACGCGCGCGGTGTCAAGGCGCTCACGCAGGCAGGGGTGGAGGCGCGTGTCGCGGGTTTAATTCATGAGCGCGGATTGACGATCTTGACGGACAATGCGCAGGCGCGCGAGGCTTGCGCGACCGACCATGGGCTACCGATGGCGCAGGGTTCGCTGCGGCCGGGATTCATTATGCGCTGGCAGGATTCGGAACTGGGCCAGTTGCCTGCGCAACTGACAGAGAAGATGGCATCGCGCGCGTATCATCGGGCGGCGGTGGGGAGTTGTCCGGCGCAGGGTGTGGAGGGCTCGTTTACGGCTTATCGCGTGGCGGTGTTGTTGTATTGATGGTTGAGCAATCTTGGATTCGTAGCGGAATCGGCGTGTGGGGAAGTATTGATGTGCTGGGCAAGCATCTCTGAACGAGCGAGCGAACGTGCGGTAATGCGAGTCAAGGGGATTTTGAGAACGGCGCTGTTTCCTTGTCTGATGCTTGTTGGGACCTTCAGTGCGGCGCAGCGGGCGGAGCCGTCTCCGCCGCAACAACATGCTCCCGCAGCAGAGCCTTCAAAAGCACAACAACTGTTTGAGCTCGCGAATGAAGCGCGAGCTGCCGCTGGCGCGGGGCTTCTGACATGGGACCCGGCGCTGGCGGACTCGGCACTGAAGCACTGCCTGCGTATGGCGGTTGAGGGGCTGATTGCGCACCGCTACGACGGAGAGCCGGACCTGACGACGCGTGCCGGAGGGGCCGGGGCGCACTTCAGTTACGTCGAGGAGAACATTGCGGTCGGATCGAATCTGGAGACGATTCATCAGGGTTGGCTGGATTCGCCCGAGCATCGCGCCAATTTGCTGAATCCCTCTGTGGATCGTGTGGGCATAGGCGTGGTGAGAATCGGAGAGCTGATTTTTGCGGTGGCCGATTATGCGCGTGCCGTGCCGGTGCTGACACAGACAGAGGTGGAGGCGGTTTTTGCGAAGCTCCTTCGCGCGCGGCAGGTCATAGTTCTGCAGGATACGAACGATGCGCGGAACTATTGCGCGTCTTCGGGCAGGTATTCAGGCGGTGATCCACCAAGTTTTCTCTTTCGCTGGCAAAACCCCGATGTGACGCGACTGCCCGAGCCGCTGTTGGAACAGTTGGCGATTGGGCGCTATCACAAGGCGGCGATTGGGAGTTGTCCTGCGCAGGATGTGAAAGGCGCGTTTACGATTTATCGGGTGGCGGTGTTGTTGTATTGAGGATCTTGAGGGACGCGCCGAGATCTTCAGTTGACTGAAGTTAGTTTGGGTTCGTGCTTTCCCACTATCGCGGAGATTGACGCTTCGCAAACCGCAAGGCTGCTGACTCCGATCAACCGAAGTCGCGGTGCTGTCGCCAAAGCTCGGGCCAGGGCAGGCGTGGTGGGCCGCAGACGAAGATGTCGGGATGATCTTGGCTTTCTTCGTTGCGTATTCCCAGGCTGTTGCCGTTGTGTCCGGCCCATCGGCAGTTGGTGAAGATGCTGTCGGCGTCCTTGCGCGAGATTCCGAGCGCGATGATCGTGGTGGGCGGCGGGGTTGGATAGCCCCGTAGCCACGCGGAGTTGGTGGTGCTGATGGGCGGCGGCAGGCGATAGGCCGGGCCGAGCATTTCAATTGCGCCCTGCTCGCCGTAGTTGCCGACGGTGATGCCGAGTTGAGCCCGTTTGTCCGGGGGCAGAGAATCGCGAATGTTCGCGACAGTGCGGACCAATTCGTCCCAGCCGATTTCTTCGCGGAGGTCACCGCTATGGTTCAGTGCGAAATCGTGCAGCGGGCCAGCGGAGGCGATGGGCACCCAGCCGGCAATGAAGAAAGCTCCCGTTGCGAGAAGCCCTGCAAAAAAGACAGACTCGATCGTGAGGCGCGCCCAACGGGGCAGGCCGCGCACCCAGCGCTCGCCGACTACCGCTCCCATCGCGATGAGCATGGGATATGCGGCGCAGAGGTAGTAGAAGCGGCCTTTGGCGAACCAGAGAATTGCGAAGGGTACGAGGTACATCCAGGCAATCATGCGGTAGCGCTGGCTGCGCAGGAATGCGACGAGCCCCGCAATCCATAGAGGTGCAGCGAAGACATTGGCGCACGCCATGAACTGGCCTTTTAGAAATCCTTCGGCGCGGCCTTCGCCTACGTCGCGTGTGTGGATGTGCTGAAGGAACTGGTAAGAGATGAAGTCGTGGTGGACTTGCCAGAGGAAGTTGGGGAGAAAGATGAGGAGTGCGAGAGCGATTCCAGCCCAGAACCAGCCTGATTTAAGAAAGCGCCGCGCGGGAGTGAGGACAACGCCGGTGAGGATTCCGGCGATGTAGAAGACGATGGAGTACTTGGTGAGAAGACCCGTGCCGACGGCCGCGCCGATTGCCAACCACCAGCGTGGATTTTCGGATTTGAGCAGACGGATGGTGAACCAGGCGATGAGCACCCACCACAGGATTTCGAATGATGTGTACTGAAACTCCGTGGCCTCAAAGATGGGCAGCGGCGAGAGCGCTACTGCGAGTGCCGTTGTGAACTGAGCGAGACGACGGCCGCCGAGGTCGCGCGCTATGAGACCGCTGACGACGATGACTGTTGCTTGCGCGAGGACAGAGAAGAGGCGAAGACCCGTGAGCGAGAGGCCGAAGAGGGCGAGGCCGATGTGCTCGAGGAACGGAGTGAGCGGGGGATAGGCGACGAAGCCCCAGTCGAGATGGCGCGCGTCGGAAAGAAACTGAAGTTCGTCCCGATGGAAACCGTATTGGCCATTGGTGAGGATGTGGCCGAGGGCGGCGATGGCGGCGACGGCGAGCACCGGTAGAAGATCGGGGCGGGGGGGTGCGGCGATTTCTTCGGTGCCGTGATGTGGCTGGGTTGAGAGCATGCGCCGGTAGCTGCAATGATCCTACGTTTGCTGAGGAGACTCGGTTCCCCAATTGATTTGCGGTACGAGGACGGAGGCCATTCCGGCGGCGGTTGCGGCCTGGATGCCGAGTGCAGTGTCCTCGAAGACCAGGCAGGTTGCGGGTTTTACGCCGAGGCGTTCGGCGGCAAGAAGGAAGCAGTCGGGCGCTGGCTTGCCGTGTACGTAGTCTTCGGCGCAGACGAGGGTGTCGAATTTGTCGAGGATGCCGAGCGCCGTGAGCGAACCGATCACCGAATCACGGCGGCTGCCGGAGACGACTGCCAAAGGAATGCGGCCGTGCTGGGCGAGAACATGCTCGAGTACGCATGGAATGGCTTTGAGCTGAGGCAGTTGCTCGTGATAGAGGGCCTCTTTGCGTGCGGCGAGTGGTTCGACGGGCATTTGGAGGCTGTGCATCTCGTTCAGGTCGGCGATAATTTTGCGGACCGGCTTGCCGCCCCAAGAGTAGAAGAGTTTCTCGTCGTAATCGCAGTCCCACTCGGCGAGAGCTTTTTTCCATGCGATGTAATGGAGGGGCATCGAGTCGGCGATGGTGCCGTCACAGTCGAAGAGGTAAGCACGGAAAAATCCTGCGGGCAGTTCGAGCTTCATGCGAGCGATGGAACTCCTTGCGAGGCGGGTTTGAAAGAAAGCTAATTGGGTCAGAAGAGGAGTTGGCCGCTAATTGGGGCGGAAGGTCGTGAGGTACCAGGAACGATGGCTTCGGCGGGCCGAGATGGATTTCACCGGGACGCGATAGTCTCGGATTGCGCGGTCACGCATCCGCCCTCCCCGGCTTTTGTGGGCTCCATTTGCAAGGCGTTGTTGAAGCGGTTGAAGCAGTTGAAGAGACCGATGGCGCAAAGAAGCTCGACGATTTCGCCCTCAGAATAGAAACGGCGAAGCTCGTCAAATTGCTCGTCGGTTACGTCGTGTGCGTTGCGGGTGACGGTCTCGGCAAGGTGCAGGGCGGCTTTTTCGGCAGGGGTGAAGTCGTCGCGATGGGACCAATCGGCGAGATGGGTGAGCTGGTCGTCGGTCCAGCCAAGACCGCGAGCCAGGACGGTGTGGCTGGCGAGGCAGTAGGGCGTGTCGTTGACCTGGCTGGTGCGGACGATGATGAGTTCTTTCAGCTTGGTGGAAACGGTGCCGGTGTTGAGGACGGCACCGAAATGCGCCTGCATGGTCGAGAAGATCTCAGGCCGGTGCGCCATGACGCGGAACATGTTGGGTACGTTGCCACGCTGGGCAAAAGCCTTGTCGAAGAGTGCTGCCAGATCAGAGGTCACTTCGCTACGATCAAGGCGGGAGATACGGGACATTGGGCCTCCGTTGGGCTGCATTTATGGTATCGCCTGCGGGCGAATCGCAGTACGGGAGGTTTTTGACGTGGGGTTGCGGGTCTGCTAATTTGTTAAAGGGCAATCCACCGCCAGACACTCCTCAGTAGCTCAATGGCAGAGCATTCGGCTGTTAACCGAAGGGTTGTAGGTTCGAGTCCTACCTGAGGAGCCAATAAATCAAATACTTACAGCGTTCCTCAAATTCCTCAACCCCACAGAACCCCACATTAAGCAGAAACACCTGCCGCAGACCGCATTTCGGACTTCGGATTAATGAGCATCTGGACCACTTTGCTGTTCGCGTCCTGCTTCGCGCGCAGCGTGGAATTGCCGTACACGTTCATCGTCGTTGCGACGTTGCTATGGCGCATCAGTTTCTGCTGAACCCCTACCGGTGCGCCGGTCTCATCGAGGAGCGAGCGGTAGGTATGCCGAAACGTATGCCACCCCAGCGCGATGATGCCAACATCTTTTCCCCTGGGTCTTAGGATCTGCCGCTGGATCATCCCAGCGTGATAGCAGCCTCCCGTGACGTGCGATGGAAAGACGAGCCCGGCTCTCTGCTTGCCCCGGCGATTGAGCAGCACCTGGGCAAAAACCGGATCGAGTGGGATCTCATCATGCGAGGCCTCGGTTTTGACCTTGCCGATGCGTCCGTTGACGACGCCCTGCTGGACCAGCATCGCGCCCGTTTTGAAGTCGATATGTTCCCAGCGCAGGGCAAGGATTTCCGAGACCCTGAGTCCAGTGCACATCGCAACGATCGCCATGATGCGGTAAGGATCGCGCAAGCTATCCACCAGCTCCCGAAACTTCTCAGGCGTGATGATTTGCGGCCGGCGCGTTCTCCGGCTCGTGCCTTTCAGCTTCACCAGTTCGATGGGGTTGCGCTGGATATCGATCAGTCCCCAGAGCATCGCTTTCTCGAAAAGCAGGTGAAGCAGCGCGCGAATCTGCCCCTTTGTCTTAGGAGACAATGCCAGGTCTTTCAGCCATTCGTTAACTTCAAGCGGCTTGATGTTGGCCAGCGTCGTGTTGCCCCACTGTGGCTCAATATGCCTGGACAGGTACGAACGGTATCCAGCCACGGTGCTATAGGAGAGACCATCAACGATAAATATGGGACCGGGGGGCTGCTCCATGATTTCCTCGAAGCGCTCCTCGGTCCTGAACCTATCGATGACGACTCCCATGGTTGGCTTGACGTGGGCGCGGAACGAATCCGGCCCGTTGATACGAAGCACCTCTTCATGCAGGCGAAGACGGGCTTTCGTTGCGGTTGGATATTCAAGGACGCTCAGTGTGAGTTGGCGCATGGGGCTGCCGGGTTCCGCATGATCGCGAAATCGGTATTCCCAGACCTCAGCTCCGGACTTCCTGCGCACCTTGCGAAGACTTCCTTCCTGGAACCTGTTACGCGGGGATATCAAGATCATCTCCTGTTTCCACGCGGAACGGTCGGCTGATCCGATTCTGATGCTCGCGTACCCAATGGTCAAGGTCCGACAGGCGAAATCGCCAGTATTTACCGATCCGCGCGCATGGAACCTGTCCTTCGCGCGCGAGGCGCTGGAGCGTCTTCACATGAATGCGGAGGTGGATCGCGGCCTCCTCCGCGCTGAAGAGTCTCTCGAATCGGGGTCCTTTTTGATCGCTCATTAGCGTCCTCCCCATCCGGCGGATGTTTGCGACGGAGTGACAGCGGTCGTGAGCTGAGAGATTCGGAAAATCCATTTCTTGCGGATCTTCCCCGTCCCGATGGGGTATGCCCCGGCAATCCCCATCCTCGCCATGTCAAGAAGCATCTTTCGCTTGATGCCTAGGAATTCCGCCGCCACATCTGCGGATACGAACGGCTCTTGCGTTGGGTTTCTGTCCAGCACATTTCACCCCCGTGCTTTTCTGAGCAGCATTTTTCCGGTAGGGCAGGTTCCTTCCTGCCATTGTGCCATGACCTGGCCCGACCCGAAATCGGTAATCGAGAAGCCGGACAATGAGCAGCCGTCTCCGGGCGTGCCAATCGTCTGATCGACGGTGAAGCTGACACCGCCATCCCGAGGTGCTCCGGTCATGACCGCCGAAACCGGGCTGGTGGCGCGTATCACATCCGCGATGCTGCCGCGAGCGAGCTTTCCACCGGCCAAAGGCTGTAAGGGTACACAACTCTTCTGTTCGTAGCCTTTCAGCTTCTTCGGCAGGTCATCACTCAGGCGGATTTCAAGCTGGATCTTGCAGCGGTTCTGGTCTGGCATTAATTCATCCCCAATCCAGATTCCTCCGTACTTGCCAGCTGCCACCGCCTCAGGGGAAGGAGGCGGCAGTGGAGCGGTTGGCGGGGCAATCGGAGCATAGTGAGCGGCGGAAGTCTTGCCCTGATCCGCATGAGCATCGGTCGGAATGAACATGTGAAGATACCTTGGCCCGAAATGGATAACGGCAAGGATCGCAACCACAATGGCGATGATTTTCTTTTGCTTGTCGGTGAGCTGTTTCATGGAAAACCTCCTTTGGGTTAGCGGATTGGGTTGTCGGGTGAGTAGGCGCGTGCGATCTGCTGCACGGCCGCCTCGCGGATTTCCGGGGGGATGTTCTTGGGGAAGGAAGCAAGTCCAATGGGGGCGAGCTCTTCATCGGTCGCGTCGCCCTGAACCAGTTTTGAAATTAACGGCGCGCAGTTGCGCATATCGAAGAGGTTGCGGAGATAGGTCCACGCCTCTTGCTTTGCGATGGTTCCTTTCATGAACAACGCGAGCGCGGCAAAGCGGAGGTAGAGTGCCAGCCCGTCCTGAATGATGCGCAGGTCCTGAAGCAAAATTGAAAGCAATACGACCAATGACGGTTCCCATACGATTCGCACGAAATAAAAAGTGCTCTTCGGAAGGAACGCGAAAATCGCAAGCGGAGGCCCATCAAAGGTCGAGACCACTTCCTTCTCCATGTGAGCCATCAGGTAGGCGATACGGACGAGGTGGATTGCAGCGGCGGCAAAGTAAAGTTTGGCAAAATCACCGAGGCTGAAGAGTCCAACTGCCGGCGGAATGCTGGCCAACGGAATCGCATGCATGAAGCTCGTGTAGAGAGCGCCAATCGCTGGGAGGAAGAGCATCAACGCCGAACCGATGAATACAATCGGTGGATTTGCGAATCGCGTTCCGTATCGGGGCCGGAGGAAGCAATCGACGGGATAAGCAAACCCTGCGGCGAGGACGTAAAGAAAATTGTTCGATCTGTTTTGGAAATGCTGAACTCCGGCTGTCTGTGAGTTTCCAAACATAATTCCTCCTATTCACGAGAGAACTGGACTTTCAGGAACGGAAGTCCCTGAGGTCGATTGGCGGTTTTGGTCGCATTGAAGGTGCGGCCCGTATAGACAATCGCTTCGGAAACTGGGTTTTCGCCATCACTGCGGAGCAATTGTGTGAAGGTGATGGGTTCTACCAAATGCACTAACTGTTTGCTGCCGCTCATTCCGAAATGGCTGTGGTGTTGACCTTCACCGGCATTCCATCCATCCATGAATCGGTATGCGCGTCCAATTTGGTCCGAGGCGTAAATATTTGACTGAATGTCGCTATTCGCCATGAAGATTTTTGTGCCAATGAGGCCGAGAAAGCCCAGTGTTCTTGAGCCGGGAATCTGTTCGCCGAACTCATCGCCGGCCATCGTTAGAATGTTCTGCATCAGGAGAAATGGAGCGATCGCGCTGCTTCTGCAGACCATATGGAAATAGGTATCCATCCTCGACATAAGGAAGGCGGCTTCGTCGATGTAAATGAAGGCCCCGTGGCAGCAGCCAGGGCGATATTGATGACGCAACCAGCCGCGAGTGAGGACGAGCTTCAGGAGAACCTGGCACAGTCGCCCTGTGTCACGGCCAACCTCAAGCAAAGGCATTGAAACGAGCAGGATCTTGTGCTCATGGGTTATTTGCTCGGGCAAAAAATCCATTCGCCCCCTGCACAGCATGGAGCGAAATGGCTCATATAACAGCTTTGAACAGAGTCCAGTTAGCGTGCTTTCAACGTTCGAGCGCGTGCGTGGATCAAGGCCGGGAAAACGTTGTAGTAGGTGAATGACTGCAATGTCGAGATCGTTCCACCTTGGCTCAGAGAACGTGGATTTGCGCGCGCGGAGTTTTGCGATGATCAAACTGCAAAACGAGGTCTTCTGCCATTCCTCCGAGTCAACTTCCTCCGGCCGCGAAGGCAAGGAGCAGATGAACTTGTGAATCGACGGAATTGTGACGGGCTCTTCGGCATTGACCAGAATGACGACAACGGCCCTGACAAGTTCAGCGACCGCGTCCTCGAAATACCTTTCACCACTGGACGGTTGGTAGACCTTCCCCACGGCAATGAGGTTGTTAAAAAGCTCGGCAATCGACTCGGTGAGACCAGCGGATTTTCCCGTCGCAGCAATGTAGGAAAGGGGATCAAACGAGGTCGTAAACTCCGGGCCGAACTCAATTAAGTCTCGTTCGCGCCCGGCTTCCCGAATGAGCTTTCGCCATTGATCTGGCTCATCGCTTTTGACACTGAGGATGACACCGCCATAAGGGCCTGAAAGGAATGACCGGGCGGCCATTGCACCAACCGTGCTTGTTTTCCCGGCTCCCAGCCCGCCAAGCGTTAGGCAGCCACCAGCTGTCAAATCTCTAAAGGACAGGGTGTCAGTTGGGCTCAGTTGCAGAATGACGCGGTCGAGAATGGGGTCTTTTGCCATTGGTTGCTCCTGAAAATGGGGCGGGGAATTACACCCCGCCTTAGTGGTTGGGTTGAGTTGGTTTCGCCGGATCAGCCAGCATTCCGGGAGGAAGCGGGATAGCATCAACCGTCGTCGTATGATCAGCGGCGAGGCAATATTGTGTATTGGCGATCAGGACTGTTCTCGGTGGACAGACAAGCACCGGCTTGGCGTTTGCAGCTGGTGCTTGCGGGACGGGAGCGGGCTTCTGGCTTTGATCGGGAGTTGGTTTTGGTGCCGGCTTCGGGGCAGGGCACGGAGCAGGCTTTGTGGCTTCCTGAGCGGCCTGATTCGCATCCACCCCTTGGCCGGTTTTCGACTGGATCTTATTGATCTTCTGCTGCAGCCAGGTGGGAACCTGACTGTGAATCCATTTAGGAGGCTTCGCCTGGGATTGGGTGCACGGCGCGGGGTTTGCCTGCGGCGCTTGGGGCGTAGCGGTTTGCTGTGCGATCATGGTCGGAACGCTAAGGGCAACAGCAATAATCCAAAGTGCTTTTCTCATTGAGATTCCTCCAAGCCCTTCTCTCTCGGGTAGGGCGTGGAAGAAATTTAAGTCGATCAGGTTCTGGAGGTCGATTGTCTCGAATTAGAAGGCGTTAGACGGCGGGGGAGAGATGGCTCAAGATGCGCATGAGCTCGTGCGGAAGGTGCTCAAATCTGAAGCACTGAAGAAGTCTGCGAATCTACGGAAGCTGCTCTTATACCTTGAGAAGCACATGCGCGACGAAATTACGGCTGATGACATCTGGGAAGAGGTCTTCGAAGAGACAGAGGCGGAGACCGACGGGCAGCGAGTACGGGAACTTGCCTTCCGATTGAGGAGCGCATTGAAGGATATTGCGGCTGATTCGGGGAACGAAGAGTTTCTACGCATGCCTGATGCGGACGAAATGCAGGAAGACGGGAAGAAGGGTTTCCGCCTCCTAATCGGGCACCGAAGACAGAAACGGGTCACGGAGCTTTTCTGGAAGCCGCACTCGATGTCGGACAACGTGAGGCTGATTTATGCGGAGCCAATATTTTATTACGACATCATCAGCTTAGGATATTTTCGTTATTTAGACACCGATCCCGAAACCACAAGAAATGATCTTGCGGTTAAAGAATTGGAGATCAGGCACGGTGATGAACTGAAAAAGATTTTTGGGGACAAACTGGTTGAACGGTTGCGGCCAACGCGTGTCTACATGGGTATTGGTGATGCGCAGTCTCTTGAACGCTTGAGCGGATGGTTCGAGAAGAGGGCGCTTATTAAACCGACAAAAACCGCCAGCGATCGTGTCTCTGGACTGCAAGGTTCCTGTCCGATACTCATTGGAAGCGAGCGAACTAACGTGATCATCAAGAGCTTTCTCAAAAGTGAAGATGGACAAAAATTCTGTTATCGATCCTCGCCGGAGCGAATTGGGCATGTAGATATTCGTGGGGCGACGGATCAGGAGAGAAAAGGCATGACTGGGTATGACGTTTTTGAGAAGGATGGAATAACCCTATTCGGACAAGCCGCAACCATCTCCCAGGTAAGAGATAGGCCGGCAGTGGTCACGCGTATGCGCATGCCGGGAACGAAAGGCACCGTCACGATGGTCAGTTCAGATTCGACTGTCGCCATCAGAGAGGTCGTGTTCGCGCTCACCGACGATAACATCACAGAAGGTTTCGTCGAAGCTTCAGGGTGGGGTCCGAAGGATATACCAGCAGAATTCGAGATGTTGCTTTCTGTACGTATAGCGCCCGCACACTTCGAACACGAAGGAAGCATCCCGAAGCTAATTGGTACAAGGTCTTATTGAACAGGAAATCGAGAACCTTCTAACGCTGTCTCACGCTGTTTTACAGACGAAAGAGAAGCACGGTTTCATCATCAGAGATGAGGTGAAACCACATGCCTACCGAAGCAGAAAAAGTCCAGAGTCTTCCTCCCGAAATCAAACAACAAGCAATGCAGGCCGGTGAATCGGCGCGCGCATTAATGGACCGCGCAACGGTTCACCATCAGGGATCGGGTGCGTCCGCAAGCTCGCATGGCGACAATCGCGAAGCGCTGATGCACACGGCAGGTGCTCCGGGAAAAACGCAGTCGGCACTCAGCCCGACGGACTCCCATAAAGGGCAGACCCACACACAAGGGCGCCAGCAAGACAGAGGGCGAGGCATTGAGCGCTGACTGTCCAAACCAGAGGTTAGGGGAGACGCATGCTAGTCAGGTGTGCATAACTTTTTCTTCCCGAAAACCGATTGCCGTAGGTTGAATACGATGCTACGGATGCAACCTACGTTAGAAACATCGAGTGCCGATCATGCTACGGATTACCCCAAGCACGAGTGCCAAGGGAGCGAAGGAATACTTCACCCAGAGCCTCACGCGCGACGATACCGGCTACTACCACGAGGGGCAGGAACTGGCCGGGACCTGGGGAGGCAAGGGGGCGAAGATGCTCGGTCTCACAGGCGAGGTTTCGCAACAGGATTATTTCGCTCTCTGCGATAACAAGAATCCATTAAACGGCGAACAGATGACCCCGCGTAACAAACAGGATCGCAGGGTGGGTTTCGACTTCACCTTTTCGACACCAAAATCGGTCTCAGCCCTTTACGAGATATCCGGCGACGAGCGCATCCTTCATGCCTTCCATGATTCGGTCAAGGAAACGATGAACGAGATCGAAGCGGAGATGAAAACGCGGGTACGGAAACGCGGAACGGATTACGACCGGGAAACCAGAAACATGGTTTATGCGAAGTTCACCCATTTCACCGCTCGTCCCGTTGATGGCATCCCCGATCCTCATCTTCACAGCCATGTTTACGCCTTTAATGTGACGAAGGATGAAATCGAGAATCGCTGGAAGGCGGGCCAATTCGGGGACCTGAAACGGGACGCTACCTATTTTGAAGCGGCATTCGATGCACGGCTTGCCTATAAGCTGAAACGCCTCGGAATTGCAACGGAGAAAAACCCCGATTACAGCTTTGAGGTCGCCGGGGTTCCGAAATCGCTTATCGACAAATTCTCCAGCCGGCGCAACCAGATAGAGGCTGCGGCTGCCGAGAAAGGGATTTCCGATGCCGAGGGTAAGCATTCCATTGGCTATTACGGTCGCGAGCATAAGAATACGAACCTCAATAAGTCAGAGCTTCGCGCCGAGTGGAATTCGCGCCTGTCCGACGAAGAGCGTTCCGCCCTGTCCGATGCGCTTCATGGAAAAGCCACGGGCGACCGTGTCTATTACGCCGATGAAGCAAAAGCTTACGCGCTCGAACACTCCTTCGAAAGGGCGTCGACTGTCTCCGAGAAGCGCCTTAAGGCCGAGGCTCTGAAATACGGCGTCGGCTCCGTGCTTCCGGAGGATGTTGCGGATATAGCGCAACATCCGGAGGTGATTGCCGAAACACGCGCGGGGCAGTTGATGACGACCACAAAGACGATGCTTAATCACGAAGTCTCTTTCCTGCAATTCGCAAAAGACGGGCAGAGAAAATTCAGGCCACTCGCTGATACGAAAGCGCGCGGCGATGACCTGGCCGGATTGTCAAACGATCAACGAAATGCGGCGGTGCATATTCTCGGAAGCCGCGACCAGGTGGTGGGTGTGCGAGGCGGTGCCGGCACCGGCAAAACACATATGCTCAAGACCGTGAATGCCGTCATCACCTCCATTGAAAAAGGGGACGGGGATTACAGCGAGGTTTATGCCTTCGCACAATCGACAACGGCATCGCGCGGCGAATTACGGAAGGTCGGTTTCAAAGATGCAAATACGCTCGCGACACTCTTTAAGAACGAAAAGATGCAGGCGAAGCTCCACAAACAGGTGATGCTCGTCGATGAGGCCGGTCAGGTTTCAACCAAAGACATGCGCGCCATCTTCGATATCGCGAAGAAACAGGAGGCGCGCGTCATCCTGGTAGGCGATTATCGTCAGCACTCAAGTATCGAGGCCGGGGACGCATTCCGGCTGATTGAAAAAGAGGCGGGCGTCCGTTATGGGCAATTAACGGAGATCCGGCGCCAGACGGAACCCGGATATAAAAAGGCCGTCGAGCAAATCTCCGAAGGCACCGGAAAATCAGCGCAGAAGGGTTTCGACTCCCTCGACCGCATGGGCTCTGTTATCGAAGCCTCGGGCGAGGAGCGGCATAAGGCGCTCGTGCACGATTACCTCAATGCTTTCGAGGATGGCAAAAGCGCACTGATCATTGCCCCGACACATTCGGAAGGACAAAAGCTTACTGAGGAATTGCGAACGGTTCTAAAAGAGCGCGGCGCGCTCGGCAAGGAACGTGAGTTCAAAGCCCGGAAGTCAACCGGCTGGACGGAAGCCCAGAAAGGCGATGTCCGCAATTACGAGCCGGGAATGGTCATTGATTTTAACGAGGCCATTGCCGGAACGCGCAGGCGCGTGAATGGCGAACGGGTGACCGAAGGAGGCTTTAAGAAAGGCGAAGCCGTTGCCGTCATCGGGACTGAAGATGACTCCGTACGGGTCATGCGCAAGGATGGGACGGAAGGATTACTCGCCCTCGAACAGACAAAGCGCTTTCAGGTAAGCCGGACACGCGACATTGCCTTTGCCCGCGGCGACCGGCTGCGCATCACCAAAAACGGCGAAGCGAGAGTCGAGGGCCAGCCCAAGGGCACGAAGCTTAATAACGGTGATGTCTATACCGTCGAGGGTTTCACTAAAGACGGTGACATAAGGCTTGAGAACGGGAAGTTGCTTCCGAAGGATTTTGGCTTCCTGAATCACGGTTACGTCGATACGTCTCAATCGGTGCAGGGAAAAACGACGGACAGGATTTTCATTTCGGTCGGCCAGGAGTCTTTGCCAGCGGAAAAGCGGTCAGGCTGGTATGTTGACGTTTCCCGTGGCCGCGAACAGGCGAAGATTTATGTCGATTCCAAAGAGGAAGTGCGCAACGCCATATCGCGCGACAGCGAACGCCTCTCGGCGGTCGAGTTGACGGGTACGGAGATAAAGCGCGAAAGCTGGAAGAGCCGCCTGCAGAAGTCATTCGAGCGCAACCGGGTTGCCAGTTTCCTAAAGCAGCGCGCCGCCGCCATCGCCGACTACTGGCGTGGGCCGGAGGGCATGGGCTATGCCTGAGAGCAAGTTCCTCAAGAAAATCATCGGGGATGATGACGAACAAAAAGCTTTCACGAGCGAGCGCCAGCATACCGCGCAGGCATTCACCCTGCATATCGAATGGAAGGATGGCAGGCGCACAGAGGGTTTCGCCTGGGCGCATTATCTCGGCTATCGCTGGACCGATAACAGCGACACCGAAAAGCTCGTGCTGATTTTCGGGGAGCGCGCCATCGAAATCGAGGGACATAATCTCGGGGTCCTGGTCGATGACATCCGCGAGGGAAAGCTCAACAGCATCAAGGAGCTTCCCTCAAGCAGGCAAATGCTCCTGAAGGCGAACCCTACGGGCGAGCCGGTCATTTCAGCAATAAGATCGTTCCCCGATTTGGACGAAATCCTAATGGAGATCAAAGGAGAAGGCGATGGCAATAAAGGCGGACATGCTGGACGGATTCAACGATGACGATATTCGGGAAGTGCGGGCACTCTGCGATAAGGTTCTGAAATCGCGCGATGATGACCGCAAGGCAAAAGCAATGGAGCAGGCGCGCGCTACACTGGCGGCGGTAGGGCTCACCTTGAAAGACCTCGCCGGGGCCAGAGCGAAAGCCGCCAAAGGGCCATCCTATAAGGGTGGGCACTCCTATCAGCACCCGACGCAAAAGGGGCTGGTGTGGCAGGCAAAGGGCAAAAAACCGAAATGGCTTGTGGAACTCGAATCCGAGGGAGGCGCCGCGCGGGAGGTGATCAATGGATAATCCAGACACTTGGTGGGGACATTTGCCCGTTATTAGTAAGCGCTGCTCCGCCGTAGGAGAACATTGGGACTGGCACTTGAAGCAGCTCGATGCAGCGATAGCACGAATAACGAAGTTGCATCCCAGTGCCATCGCCACAATTCCCCGTCAAGGTTTTCATCTCCGAGCATCGCGTCAAATTGACCGTCGGGATGACGGCAAGTACATTCATTTGCTTGCGGTCGGTATTTGCGAGGACTTTGATGATACGGTTGCCGACTTTGATTTGGTTATCGTGGCATTCGCGAATAATACTCTACGGAAAGGCTCAGTCGTAGAGACCGTTGATGCGATTCTCACAAGGAAGAACGCATACAATCCTATTTTTGAAGAGCTTGTGTTTCAATTACCCAGTCGATGGAAGAAATATGCTGAACGAACTACGGTGCAGGGTTAACGGTAGCGCTGCTCTTCGCTCCGGCGCTGCACCCGCATGGCCCACAAGGTCTCGTTGAGTCCTGCGGTGGTGATTGATGCCATGCGTATCCATCGCGTTGCCTTCGTGGGCTCGGGCACGAGCTCTAAAATCAACAGCGGCGAAAGTGCGCCAGCCAACTTGAGGATATGTGCGCCGACAGCGACCGTCGAGTTGTGGAATCCCTGGCGCGGTCGCGCCCTATTGAGCTCGTCAATATGCTCGCGTTGGAATTGCATTGCTGGCCTCATATTCCCGCGTGAGTTTAGCGGCAATCTGGGCCGATGCAAGCTTCAAATACGGTGCGGGCGTGCGCGAGTCCATGGTGATGTAACGCTGCCTCATTTAGTGCAGGGGTCATGCCGCACCTCCCGAAGCTTCAGCGATTGCTTCATCGCATAGTGCGGCAACCTTATAGCTATCAGTCAGGAATTCAGGAACCGGAAAGCGCGGCTTGGCATTGAGAGCCGCCACGGCTTGCCGCAATGCGTTCAAGAGCTTCGGCGCAGATGCAAGTTGCGGGCGAATCGCATCCCATTCGGCTCGGCGCGCCGCGCATTCCGGATCATTTGTGCCCTCGTTGTCTTCCCAATCTTCAAGGAACTGGTCGGCCAGCCCGAGAAGACGGTCAGCGTCTTTGGTTGTAAATACCTTTTGAGCTTCGATCTTGGGTGGCTGCCCATGTTCCTCTTGCTCTGCCTCGAAGTGCATAAGCGCCGTGGCAAGCGTTTTGTTGATGTCGCGAAGATTCAGGTTCTTCTGAAGATGAAGCAGGTCGGCGATGAGGTCACTGACATCGGTGTCCTCATATTCATCGTTATTGCGCGCCGGCTCCCCCTTTTCCGCAAAGTAGGCCGTCAGGGCTGCGCGTGCATGGTCTAGACGTTCCTCCATGGTGATCGACATGATTTGTACTCCGCCCACTGAAACCGCCGAGGCGCACGGGAAGCAAATGCTTCAAAGAAGCCATTGAGATCTTAGTGTTATTCGATAGTGAATTCCTTGACGGTACCGGAGTGATCGCACGCACCGCATACGATGGAGCTTTGGTCGTCCCATTCAATGTCCTGCGTGCTCTCGCAGCCGTCATCTTGCATATATGCAAAGGCACTGACACCTATACCGAATCGGGCTTCACAGTTGCATTTCGGGCAAGCTATGCCGGCTAAACAGTTGGTATTTGCCATCTGACTAACTCCTCGTTCACCCACTGAAGCCCGAGGCGCGGCTGCTTCGCGATGAAGCCTTTGAAACTAAGGAAATGGGGCGATCCGGAGACCGCCCCATCGGGATTATTCCTGCTCCTGAGCGGGACGCGGACGATCCCAGAAGAGCGTGTGGCCCTTCTCGGCTCCGGTCTTCACCAGACGGCAGTAGGCTTTCGAGGGAAAGCCGATGTCGTCTATGCTGACGGAGAGATACTCGCCGTTGGATTCGCGAGAGGTCTTCTTCCACGCCGCGCCGATGTCGGACTTGAAGTGCTCGGTGATCTGGAAGACACGGAAGTCGGGCTGATTGTCGTTGGTCTTTCTTGCGGGCTCGATGGTGAGGTTTGCCCGAAGGGTGAGGGTTTCGAGTACGCCCTCGTAGCCGTCCTTAGTCCCTTTGAATGTGCCGATGATAGCCATAAACTGTCTCCTTTTCGATTTCGGCCGGCACCATTGCCAACCTTGTGGAAGGCGACAGGCCGGGGAGCGGACCGACTTCAAGGCGGCAACACGGGAGACGAGCAAAGCGAGACGAATGGATCGGGCAGCCCCTTGAAAGTCATAGGGCCGTCTTTCCGGCAGGCTTCCACTCAAGGATTGGCTTGGATGGTTGCTGGCGGTACGAAGGGGATGGTTGGTAACAGATAGCACGAATGAATCAAGGAGCGGGCAGGCCCAGTAGTAGAATGATGGCCCTATGCCAACCTTTGAATTAGTAACAGCCGTAGCTGCGGCCATTCTCGGCGCATTAGTTCCTGCTCTAAAGAACTTCGCTGAAATTCTGCTAAAGCAGCGAGCAGCGCAGGATTTTCTCTCCACTGATCCCTTGGGAAAGCTGCTGGCCAAAGGTCTGGGGATAAAGGACCGTCCGACAGACGCAGACACCTTGTTCAAGGAATTGGCAGACGCCTCCGAGCGAATGGATGCAGCAGTTCGGAAAATGCAGGAATACACGCGTGTCCGCGAGGAAGCGACGGCAAAGCTGGAGGTGGAGCTTGGGTTGCTTAATGAGCAAGAACAAGATTTGAAGGAACGCATAGCTCAGTTAAAGGAAGTGCCGCTACCGGCGGCTGACTATTTCGCACAATTGATAGACAAACGAGAAAAGCGGAGCGCTATGCGCGACTACCTACTCTTCCTGCTAGGCGTATTTGTGAGTGCAGGAGTTGCGATTCTTCTGCGGAGACTGGGTTGGGCGTAGATTATTTTTGGAGCGAAAGGGGTTGAGAGGAGACCAATGACCGGGGAAAATGCGTCATTGATCGGAGAGTGACGCGCGGATAGTCGCCGGGACAACAGCGAGATCGCGATGACGCAGCTCAGAGGAAAGGGAATAAAGCAGCCATGCGGGATTTAGCGCTACGATTGAAGAGCACCTGCACAAAGAACCATCACGACTTGAGGTGGCGAAACATTGGGCTGGTCGATGGCACTCCCGATTTGGAATTCGTTGAAGGCGATACCTGTAGAGACCTGGCTGGATCTTGGGCTCAAGGCTCTGACTCTGGTCACCACGACCATCGTGGCATTTTATGTCGCCAGAATCAGCAGGCAGCAATGGTTAACCAATCGCGAAAAGCTGCGGCTGGACCTCTACGATAGGCGCTTCAGGATTTACGTCCCGGTCATGGAGTTTCACAAGGCCTTGGTTGTTTGGGACGGAAGCGAGGAGCAGAAGAAACTTGTAGATCCATTTATTCAAGCTTTTCGCGAAGCCAAATTCCTTTTCCCTGAACACTCAGGCATATTCTCTTTCTTGAAAGAGTTCTCGGAACATGCCTTTTTTATTACGAACTTCGACAAGTTAAAAGAGCTTAGTTCGGTTGATCCGAAAGTATTCTCCAAGCAATTTGAGAGACGAGTGGGTAGTGTTAACTGGATTCTCCAATCAATGGAGCCCTTCGAGGAAAAGCTCGGGCCATTCCTCAACTTCCATGAAATGTAAAGTGGTCCGGAGAGCCAGCGAAACACGGCGTGCGCTATACAGCCATCTCCGCAGCAGAGGCATTTCCGGCCTTCACCCGAGCCAGAAACGACGTGGGGACTTCCTTGTCTTCCTCATCCGGTGATTCAGCGACGACCTGGTGTTCTCCTTTATCGAGGTCGAGCAGGGCATTGAGTTCTGATTGTTTCCTGGTGAGTTCCTTCAAGCGGTCATCATGCTCGAAAGAACGTCCAAGCTGCGTTTTGAACTCTGCGAGGGCCTTCTGCTGCCGCTCGGCATACTCGTCCTCTTCCTGGGCTCGCCGGTCGAGCTGCCGTAACGCATACTCGATGCTTTGCATCGTGCCGACCGGATTGTCAGGGTTGAGCTGTATTCGATAATTGAGCGCGCCTTTGACGAATATATCGGGCTCATGGTCGCGTCCTAGCGCATGCCCACGGCTGACGATATCGAAGCCCCGAAAGTGAGCGCGTACCTGCGGGCGCTGGTCATTGGCCCATGAGAGGATGGCGTTGTTCAAAGCCTCGGCCGCCTGCTCGCGGGCACCTTTGCCGGTGAAGATCCGCGTGCCTACCGTCATGGTGTAATCCTCATCGGCGTGCTGATCGCGTGTGGCAATGTCCGCCATGACCTTGGCGTATGCATCCTGGGCACGGCGTATCTGGTCAGGCAGGCTTTTTACTTCCCAGCTGATCTTGTGCTGCTGGTTGATGTGGGATGCGCGGAGCTGGTCGAGTTTCCGAACCTCGGTGTCGATCCTGACCTTTTCCATGACGGCGGGATTGCCGGAGGCAATGGCCTTTATTTCCGCGTAAGTGAGTGCGCCGCCTTCGAGGTCCTCGGCCTCGCGCACCGTAACGCTGCCATTCATGACCTGCTGGATAAAGCGCGCCTTGGTTTCGAGGGTCTGCCACATATAGGCATCGAAAGAGCCTTCGGTGACGTAGCGGTAGATGTCCACGGAAGAATGCTCATTGCCCTGGCGCAGGATGCGGCCCTCGCGTTGTTCGATATCGCGTGGCCTCCAGGGCGCATCGAGGTGGTGGAGGGCTTTCAGGCGTTTCTGCACGTTGGTGCCCGCTCCCATTTTCTCGGTAGAGCCGAACAGGACCCGGATTTTTCCCGCGTTTACCGCATCGAACAAAGTTTTCTTCTGGGCGTCCGTATCGGCATCATGAATAAACGCGATTTCTCTCGCGGGAATGCCTTTATGGATAAGGCGATCACGGAGTTCATCGTAAACATTGAACTTGTCTGTGTTCGGCGTTGAGAGATCGCAGAAAACGAGCTGCGTGGACCGTATATCCTGGGTCTCCATCCATGTGTGGAAGATTTTGTCGGCTGCCTTCGAGACTTTCGTATGGGCGTCAACCTGAAGGTGCGGTGCGACGAGCCGCATATCGAGCGCGGCTTTCCGCCCGTCTCCAGTGATTTTCAGCATGTTGTCAGTCCGCGGATCGACGCCGCCACTCCGCAGCCGCTGCGCACGTTCAACGAGCGTGCCGACATATTCCTTGAGTTCAGGCGAAGCTTCGGACGCAACGACGTGGGGCTTGCCGCCCTGAATCTCCGGCCTGGGCAATTTCAGCATGTCGGCCGTCTGGACATCGGCGAACGTGCGGAACATGCTGAGCAGTTCCGGCAGGTTGACGAATTTCGCAAAGCGCGTGTGCATGCGGTAGCCGGAGCCGTCCGGTGCCAGCTCAAGGGCCGTGACCGCCTCGCCGAAGTTCGCGGCCCACGCATCGAAGTGCTCAACACCGGCAGCTTTGAGGGCCTCTGGGTCGAGGTAGCGCTGCAGGGTATACATCTCGGCCATGGTGTTTGAAACCGGGGTTCCTGTCGCAAATATGACGCCGCCGTCGCGGTCGCGCAGATAGCCGGTCTTCAGGTACATATCGAGCGCGCGGTTGCTTTCCGTGTTGGGAAGCCCTGCGATCCGGTTCATTTTGCTGACGAAGCCGAGATTTTTGAAAAGGTCAGCTTCATCGACGAAGATTCGGTCAACACCCAGCTCCTCGAACGTTAGCGTGTTGTCTTTATTCTCTCGGTCGGCGCGATCCTTCAGCTTCGCCGTGAGCCTTTTCTTTGCCTTCTCAAGCTCTTTGACGATTCGGCGATTGTCGCCTTTCTCAGCCTTCGCTTCGCGGATGGCGTCTTCGAGCTCGTCCTGCTGCCTGCCTACGAAACGCTGGAAAAGCTCATCGGAGACTGGCAGGAACTCGAAGGAACGGTGTGCGACGATCACGGCATCATAGTTGCCCGTGGCGATACGCGACATGATTTTCTGGCGGTCGCCGGTTGAGAAATGGTCCTTGCCCGCAACGAGGATATTTGCCTGGGGATAGAGGGCAAGGAACGCTGCTCCCCATTGCTCGACCAGGTGATTCGGAACAACGATCATCGGCTTGCTTGCAAGCCCGAGACGCTTCATCTCCATACAGGCGGCGGTGATTTCCCACGTTTTTCCAGCCCCGACGCTGTGCGCAAGCAGAGTGTTGTCATTCTGGAGCATCCTCCAGACAGCATCTTTCTGGTGCTTGTCGAGGTCACCGGTCCGAAGGATGGACTTGTTCATGCCGGGGAAGGTCAGGTGCGAGCCGTCGTAGGTCCGCAGACGCAGATGGTTGAACGTGTCGTTGTAATGGCGTGCGAGGCGCTGCGCGCGGTCCTCATCTTTCCAGATCCATTCGCTGAACTTGTCTTTGAGCTGCTGTTGCTTTTCGCGGGCTGCCAGAGTCTCCTGCTGGTTCACAACGCGGGTGTCTTTGTCGAGCTGGTCATAGACGGTAGGCGTCCGGCCGTTGAGCGCATCCTCGATGAGTTCCGAGGCTTTCACGCGGCTGGTGCCATAGGTGGTCGTATTGGCAACGCTGGCCTTCGCCGTCGAATCAAGGTTTAGCGCCCAGCTGGCAATCGGGCCTGAGTGCGTGACATTGACCAGACTCTCAGGGCAGTTCAGCAACTCGACGATGAACTCCTTCACGTCACTCGCCGGAATCCATGAGGCACCGAGCCGCGCGCTGATGTCGCCAGGCAGCAGGTCTGCCGGCTGGATTGCCTTCAATGCCTCGACATTGCGCAAATAGGAATGGTCGAGGTAGGCTGCGGATTCGGCATCGCGCAGCTTGGCGCGCACATTGCCGCTCAAGTAGCGGTCGGCGGTCTCCCACTCTCCGCCGTCAGGGTTGCGATAGACGAGGTCATCAAGCTCATGCTGAAGCTGCTTCTCGCTCCGGCCGGTGAGCTCAGTCATCCGGGGCCAGTGAATGGCGCCGTATTCATTCAGGGAGATGGCCAGTGCCTCGGGCGCGGTGTCCACGTGGGTCGCGGGTTTGTAACGCTCCAGCGTGCGCTGCCTGAAAATCGCTGTCTTTGTTGCGCGTTTGGTCTCAGGGTCATAGTTTTCGAGCGATAGCAGGAGAGGCTGATCGGGGTCGCCGGCGAAGGCGCGAATGTTCTCGCGCGATGAAATCGGTCCATGCCTGCGAACGAAGAGGTCATAAACGCGGTTGAGGTGCCTGCGCTCTTCGGCAATGACATGATCGGGTGCGTCATCGAGCTGGGACTTGAAGACATTCCGGATGGCGTCGCGGACTTCCATCATTCCCCGGACACGGCCAGCGGATGCCGCTGAGATATTGGCGGGCTCGAAGCGGTGGCCGCTCCTGATGTGGAGCTGGCCGTCGCGGTCGGCAAAAGCACCCTCCTTGACGCCGGTCACTTCCTCGGCATGGATGAACTGCCTGGGGGGAGCGCGACCTTTATCACGCGGAATGTATGCGCCCTCCGGCAAGTGCCGAATGGCGCTCTCCAGGATCGCGGGCGTGAGTTGACCTTCGAGCGTTGGCTCAGCGCCGCGATACATCGTGCCGTCGAGCTTGAGCTTGCCCAGCATCATGTGGGGATGGCGCGCGAAGTATTCATTGACCTCAATGGGGCCGTCTTCGGTCTCGACCGAAGCGAGTTTCCGCCATGCGTGACCGCCCCGTGATTCGCCGGACTTGCGCTTGCGCAGGAAGAGAATGTCGGTTGTGACTTCGGTCCCGGCATTGGCCTTGAAGGCGGTGTTTGGCAAGCGGATCGCGCCGACGAGATCGGCTCCATCGGAGAGATATGACCGGATCGAATCGTCCTGCTTGTCCAGCGTGTAGCGGCTGGTAATCAGCGCCATGACGCCGCCGGGCCGCACCTTGTCGAGCGACTTGGCAAAGAAGTAATCGTGAACGGCCTTCGTGAGCTTGCGCTTGTAGGAAGGGTCGTGAACGCGGTAGTCGCCGAACGGGACGTTTCCTACGACTGCGTCGAAGAAGTTATCCGGAAGGGGAGTTTCTTCGAAGCCTTTGATGAATACCGTTGAATCGGGATAAAGCTGTCTGGCGATGCGGCCCGTGACGGAGTCGAGTTCGACGCCTGTGCGATGGCAGCCTTCCAGCATTTGCTCCGGCATCAGCCCCAGGAAGTGACCCACGCCCATGGAGGGCTCTAAGATTTGCGCACCTTTTTTCAGGCCCATGCGCTGCAACGCGCCCCAGATGCCGTCGATGACCAAGGGTGACGTGAAATGGGCATTGGGTGTCGAGGCGCGCGCGGAGTCGTATTCGGATTCACCCAAAAGCTCGCGGAGATCGTGGGCGGCCTGCTTCCATTCCTGCGGCTGATACCAGTCGAAGACCTGTGACATCGCACCCCAGCCGACATAACGGGCGAGCGCCGCTTTCTCAGCGCCGGTGGGTTCGCGGTTATCGTCTTCAAGTTGCTTCAGGATGCGGATGGCAGCGATGTTGTCGCGGGCTTTCTCATGCAAGCCTCCCTGGCCGATCCGGTGTTCGGGCGTTATTCGGAAGTCGCGGGAGGGAGTTCGTTCGGGTTCGTCTTCAACGACGATGTCGTTTCTTCCGGCAGCAAGCATTCCTGCATCGCCAGGTCCCACGCCGTCTGGTATTGCAGATTGTCTACCGACAGATAGTGGTAAAGCAGGTCCATTGCCCGGTTCTCCGCCTGTTCGATTTCTTCCGTGAGTTTGTTCTCCCGTTGCAGGTGAAGAACCATTTGAGGGCGGTGCCGCCTCCAGTGTTCGAGGATCAAGTTGGAAAAGCGGCTGCTGAACGGCATGCCAGGGCTCCGTTGCCGGTGTGTTCCGAGTCGGCTCCGGTTCAACCGGAGCGAGAGTAGCTATAGAAGCCTCAGAGAAAAGATCAAGCTGATTTGCAAGGGACCTAAGTGACTTCTGCCGGGATGTCCATCGCCGTTGAGCAGTTGTGGGTAGCGCCATGATACTTCCCGCGTTGGTTGTGCGACTCACACTAGCCAGCCCATCCGAATTTGCAATAGGGGTCGAACCCATAAATTCCTCCTTGTTTTTCAAAAAGAGGCGGTCATGCCCCTTCGCTTGCACGGACAGGCAGGCGCCTAAAAAGGAGCGGGTCATAGCGATTTGCTTCGCGAGGAATGCCGCGAGGCAGGGGAAATCCGCGTCATTGACCCTAGCGACTGACGCCTGCAAGGTGCCAAGCGATGGGGCAGACGGAAAATGAATTGAAATTTGCGATCTGGACGGCTTCGATCAACAATCAGATCGCGGGAGGTGACCCGATGAAGTGGACCGCAGGTAAAGTGGTAGCAGTGCCGTTCGCGCTGATGGCGGCGATTCCCATTGCGATTGGTGCGGTAATTTTCGCGCCAATCTACGTACCGATTGCTCTCGTCTGCTCGAAGATGGATCGATCAGGCGGCAAGTAGATTCGCTATTTGACAGGCTCTTTCTGTTTGCCCGGCGTTTGCTTTGGCCTCGGCGATCTGCGCGCGTGGGTGCGGATAAGAAGGATGGGCTATGAGCCTGGGAATAGCGTCCGGGCCCTCTTTACCCTCAAGCGCCTTTCCATGCCCGTCAAGCCACAGCCGAAAGATTTTTATCCTTTCTTCAAAGCCGATTCTCCGATACCTTCTCATAGCAACCCGCTGATGTTTAAAGGTGAAGTCTGCAAATTCCTCTCTACATCAGGGCGTTGCGCCAGAAAATGGAATTTACCAATAATTAAGAGGTCTCTGCCACGCTCGGTAGCATGGGAGCGGATTGTGCAAACAAAAGACACGGCGGCTTCACGCTGATCGAGCTTTCGATCGTGCTTGTGATCATCGGCCTCATCGTCGGCGGGATTCTGGTGGGACAGAATCTTATTAGCGCTGCCGGAGTGCGCGCCACCATCTCACAATTGGAGCAATACAGCACGGCGGTGAATACGTTCCGGGAAAAATACGGTTACTTGCCGGGGGACATACCGGCGCAGTCTGCAACGCAGTTTGGGTTTGCAGCGCGCGGTTCGCAGCCGGGACAAGGGGACGGAAACGGAATCATTGAAGGCTACTGGGGTGGTCAAGCAGTAGGCAATGAGGAAGGTTCAGGTGAAACCCTGTTGTTCTGGCAAGACCTGAGCGCCGTGCACATGGTCGAAGGCAACTATAGCGCCATAGGAAACGGAACTGCGAACATCCCCTCTCCCGGCATCAGCGGAATAACTCTTTCGCAATATTACCCACAGGCGAAACTAGGGCGCGGCAATTACATCGTGGCATTCAGCAGCGGAGGTCTCTATGCGGGGCCTTGGTACTCCACGGGCTTAAATTATTTTTCCGTATCTGGTATCTCAGCCGTCAACTGGGCTAATTCATGTGTGCCCACAGCTGCCCCCGGCCTGACGGTTGCGGAAGCATATAGCATTGATAAGAAGATTGATGATGGCATTCCAACCCAAGGACGAGTCATCGCCCTTACGCTCTCCGGACCAAGTCAATTCTGGCCTTACTGGATGAACGGCGACCCGATGACCAACGGTCCGGGGGTGGTCTTCCCTCCGAATCAAACCGCGAATACCCCATCGGCGACAACCTGTTATGACAATGGCGGTGTGGCTAATAAAACGAACGCCTATTCCATCAACCAAAATAACGGAGCGGGCGTCAACTGTGCCCTCAGCTTTCAGTTTCAGGCGGGGGATTGATGAGTGAGCGCAGGCACAATCACGGCTTCACGCTGATCGAGCTTTCGATTGTGCTCGTTGTCATCGGCCTCATCGTCGGCGGGATTCTGGTGGGGCAGAGCCTGATTGCCGCAGCCCAGGTGCGTGCGACCGTCACGCAGATTGAGAAATACAATCAGGCGGCGAACACCTTCTTTGAAAAGTACGGCTTTCTTCCCGGCGATATCCCGGCAGGTCCGGCGACGCAGTTCGGGTTTATCGCACGCGGAACAAGTCCGGGCCAGGGCGATGGCAATGGGATAATGGAGGGCATCGGTGGCGGAGGGACAGGATGGGGATGGGTTGAAGGAGGGGGGGAGACTGCGGCTTTCTGGGTGGATCTGAGCACCGCACGGCTGATTGATGGTGGTTTCTCCACGGCGAGCCCGTCAAGCTTGGGGAGTACGGATGTCACGGGTTCGAACCTAGCTCTCTGGCTTCCACAGGCGAAGATAGGCAACGGCAATTATGTCTATGTGTGGAGCACAAACAACTCGAATCATGGATCTACCAATAACTACCCATCGAATTACTTCGGCATTTCCGCGGTAAGTAACATCGCGAACTCCTCCAATGGCGGAAAGGTGACCTCGACGCCAGGGGTTACCGTGGCGCAGGCCGCCGCAATCGATACAAAGCTGGATGACGGCTTGCCCTTTTCAGGCTCCGTGCAGGCCGTAGGGCTGAGCAATGATCCTGTTTGGAGCACGAGCAGATCGTGGGGAGGCGATGTTTTAAATACTTCTTTTCCGACCGGCTCCAATCTGGCGGCCAATTCATCTAGTTGCGCCGACAATGGGAACAACGCCTCCAACACGACGCGATATTCCATCGAAGTCAGCAACGGCGCGAACGTGAATTGCGCCCTCAGTTTCAAATTTCAGGCGGGGGATTGATGGCAAGGCTCTCGCATCGCCAAGGCTTCACGCTGATCGAGCTTTCCATCGTTCTCTAATTCGTATTGTCAAGAGGGGTGTGTTTTCATAACATTCTCCTTCCGTGCGTTGGGTAGTTAACGGTCACGCCTTTCGCATGGGGGGGCCTTGTGGTTTCCGTCCGTGGTTCTCTTCGCGGTCTGGTTTCCCTTGCTATTGATAGCTCATGCAGGGGAGCCGCATCTATACGGTTCAGGCGGATGAGGTGATGCTATAGTGCTCGGCGGGATAGCTCTCGCTCCAACGATCGAACGCATTCACCTCGTCCATACGGGTTCCACCTGGCCCCGGTTGCATCGCAGTCGCGACCGGGGTTGGTTCTGGTTTCCTTTCCTTATGCCGGTTTCAGGCGGGCGTCGTCGAACGGCTCGCCCGTGATCAGCATGCGGTGCATGATGACGGCCATGCGCCGGGCCAGGGCGACGATGGCCCTCTTCATGCCTTTCTTCTTTGCGAGCCTCTCGCCCCAGCGCTTCAGGTGCGAAGGACCTTTGTAAAAGTGAAGCAGGCAGTGCGCGGCTTCATAGAGCATGGACCTGCATTCAGCTGGGCCGCAGCGCGAGATGCGCCCCTGCCGCTGCGTTTCACCCGAGGCATATTGCCGGGGCGTGAGGCCCAGATAGGCCCCGACACTCCGTGAGGCCTTGAAGCGCGTGGCATCGTCCAGCACCGTCACCAGCGAGGTCGATGTCAGCGGCCCGACGCACGGCATGGTCATCAGCAGGGCGCTGCGCGCATCTTCTTTCGCGCCGTTGCGCACTTGCCTATCCAGTGATGCAAGCACCGAGCGCATATGCTCCAGGGAAGACAGCAGCGCTTCAAGGCCCGTGCGCGCGCCGTCCCCCAGGCCCTTCATTACCTTCCGCACGCGCGGAAGAAACGCCAGACGGTTCGCAGGCCCCAGCACCACGCCGTGGATCTTGAGCAGGCCGCGAAGCGTAGATTCCAGCCCTGCCACCTGCGTCATCAACTGGCGGCGCGAGGCCAGCACGATTCGCCGGTCGCAGGCCGCATCCGACTTGACATGCACTTCCCGGTAGAGCCCGCAGCGCAGCAGATGCGCAATGCCGCGCGCGTCGTTCCGGTCGGTCTTGTTGACCTGCGTCGATAGCGCCGCAGCCACCTGTCTTGCATCCATGCAGACCACCTTCCATCCCTTTGCGCGCAGCGCCTTGGTAAGAAAGATGGAGAGCTGGCCTGTCTCAAGCCCTACGGTCACTTGCTTCCGCTTCAGTTTAGCCAGTGCCTTGACTATCACCTCCGCGTCCGTGGCGACTTCACTGGCATGCGCCTGCCTGCCTGTTTCATCGACAACACAGATGGACGTGCGCCGCAATCCGACATCTAACCCTGCGTAATAAGTCATAGAACTTCTCCGTGAAAGTGGTTAAAGTGATGCTGTCAAGACCCAAGCGGGGGCTGGGAATGACCCACCTCCACGTTCCTGGAATCATGAGTGGAGTTAGTCATGCAGTTACCCCCCCCCCTACAAAAACGCCACTCTCAGCGTTTCTGCGGGGGGAATGTGAACCCGTCACTGCCAGCTCCCGAGTGCAGCATCTATTTCCCGGAACTGGACAATAACCCAGGCATCATAATCAATCCCAAGCGTAAATCCCTCAAAGGATTTACCCTCATCGAATTAAGCATAGTGCTCGTCGTCATCGGCCTTATCGTCGGTGGGATTCTGGTGGGGCAGAGCCTGATCAATGCTGCTGCGGTGCGCGCGCAGGTGACGCAGACTGAGAAATACAACACGGCAGCAAACACGTTCTTCGAGAAGTATGGCGCTCTTCCCGGTGACATTTGCGGTCCTATAGTCACGAACTTCGGGTTTAAGGCTCGCGCTGGCGGGGCAGGGAGGGGCGATTGCAATGGTGTCGTGCAAGGAATTTGCTATGATTGCGGGAATGTTCCTTACGGCTGGAACCAAGCAGGTGAAACCACCTTCTTTTGGGAGGATTTGTCATCAGCGAATCTGATTGATAGCAGCTTTACAACCGCTTTTGATGGGGAGCCCTCCTCGAACATTACCTTGACTTCATCACCAAGTTTTTCTTCCTATTTGCCGCCTGCAAAAATAGGTCAGGGCAATTACGTTTATGTTTGGGGGGAGAATGGTTCGCCTACAAATGGAATCAATTATTTTGGAATATCAGTCCCCTCACTTTTAATCCCCAACGGCCAATTTACCTCCGCTGTTGGGCTAACTGTGGCGCAAGCTTATGCTATCGACCAAAAGATTGACGACGGACTTCCAACGACCGGAAGAGTACAAACACAATACGATAATGGCGGTATAGCCAATTCTCCAAATACAGCCACAGCCGGTGGAACCTCCGCGAGTTGCTACGATACGACGACCAAACTTTATTCAATCGCCCAGAGCAACGGCGCGAACGTGAACTGCGCGCTCAGTTTTCGAATGCAGGCGGGGGATTGAGGTTCGGCGGTTGCGAGCAGATCTGACGCGATGACGCCCAAGTCTATTGCATGGTCGCGACGCCGGGGTGAACGAGAATGACGCCGCGTCTGGGGCCGAACGGCCCCGGAAAATCCCGCATGGAATTACGGATGGGGATGACGGCCTTCTTAAAGCGCCCCGCCTTATGGACTCGCTTGCAGGTTCTTTCAATCTGCCGCACCACGTCATCGTGAGCTCCGGGCGCCACACGGCGCAATATCTCCTCCTTCACATCGATGGTCGCGTTGACAAAACGCATCCTTTGCTTGTCGCTGAGCCCTTTCCAGCAACCGGCCCTCTCCGCCATTTCGTCGAAGAGCGCGTAGCAGCGCAGGAAGATTAATTGAAACGGCAATGCTTTCATGGCATCGCCCAGCAACCAGGCCGCTTCCGATTGAAGAGAATCTGCGGACATGGCATCGTAATGATGCTTACAGTCAGCGTATGTGACCAGCTTCTTGCGGTAACACTCATTAATGTAGATTAGGATCTCTCCGATCATAGTCTCGTGCTTGTCATAAGAAGCGAGCGTGAAGTACAACGTTGAGCCGCGCGCAGAACCAACGCAATATACGACGCCGACCGCTTCGCGTCAATTGGCGGCGGACAGATGGGAAGTGATTACGGCGACTGTCCGGGCTGGAGGAGAACAGCATGGACTTCTATGACTTCCACGACCACGGCTCACTTAAGCGCCTTGAGAGCAAGATTTTTTTGGCACGTATTGCCTTTTCGATCAACAATGAGATCGCAAAGGAGGTGTGCATATGAAATGGGCAGGAATCCTACTGCTGATTTTGTGGCCATTCGTGTTGCTGGCATCCGTGCCGATCATCTGCTTCCTCATTGAAATCGGACCGTTTCTCATCGTCATGCTTTTGCTCTTCGCGGTGGGAGTTCTTCTTCGACAAGCTTGCGGATAGAAAGAGCAGGGAAACTCAATGAGGTTGATTCTTGGTCGCCGGGGTGTGGCTGCGCGAAGCGTGGGCTTTGCCGCGCGGGTGTCGGGTCAAGCGGGCGAGCTTGTGACTTACTCGGGCGACGGACATCTGATGACGGTTGCGCCGACAGGCACGGGTAAGAGTTCTGGCCCGGTCATCTGCAATGCGCTCACCCATAAAGGCCAGCTCATCGTGGTGGACATGAAAGGCGAGATCTACGCCGCGACGGCACAGGCGCGACGCGATATGGGACAAGAGATCCACGTTCTCGACCTTCGCGACGATCCGTTGCCCGGATCGCTCAACCCGCTGGACCTGATAGCGCATAGCGGCGCGGAACCTGCCGTATCTGCCCGCAGCTTCGCGGCGGAGATGATCGAGCGCGGAAGCGATGAACAGGATAGATTTTGGAATGACTGGGCCGAGACAATGCTCTGCGGTGGAATTTCTTGGCTGTTCGCGGACAGGCCTGCCGAAGAGCGGCGGCTCAGCGCGCTTTTTGATCTCTTCAATGACGAGAATGTCGATTACAAGCTGGCGCGCATGCTTGATGAGAATGAGACAGTATGCGACCGCGCAGCAAAGGCCGCGTTCATGGCCTATCTCCAGCTCTCCGATGGCACCACACGACCCAGCGTGCTTGGAACCACGCAGACCCACCTCCGGCTTTTCGATAGTGAGCTTGCACGCCGGGTCACTGACACGAGTTCACTCGATGTGGCAGCATTCATGGCGGGCGCGCCAATGTCGCTTTATATCATTGTGCCGCCGTCCCGTCTCGTTGCCTATCGGCCCATACTTCGCTTATGGATCTCCGGACTGATTCTCGCCGCCACGCATCGCGCAACACCTCCGAAAGAGCGAACCTTGATGCTCTGCGACGAGATCGGCAATCTCGGGCGCATCGACGCCTTTCTCACAGCCGCCACGCTGCTCAGATCCTGGGGAATCACCTTGTGGACGTTCTGGCAGAACCTGGCGCAACTGCAGGTCTATGGTGCGCAGGCGAACACCCTCATCGACAACGCCGGAGTCGTTCAGGTGTTTGGTGCGCGCAATCTGCGCGCAGCTCAGGAAATCGCCAATATTGTGGGCGGAATGTCGGGTGAGCAGATACTGAACCTTCCGCCTGACGAGCAGATGCTCCTGATTGAAGGCAGGCTGATGCGCTGTAAGCAGGTCCGATATTACAGTGATGAACTGTTCCGCGCGGCCTCTCTTCGAGCGGAGGTTGTTCTCTCAGGCAAGCAATGACCGGAGGGCAGGGGAGCGGGTCGATCCGGGAAAATCACTGTAACGCGCACGTCCCTGTGTCGTGTGACTATCCAGGGCGCGCCGCAACCGGGTAGATCGATCTTACCCGGCTGCGGCGGCCGAATCGAGAATTAGCGTCCGCGAGTTTGCGTCTTCTGCAGGTCACGGATCTTGGTCGCGGCCTCGCGTGCGGTCTCCGCGAGGTCGAGCAGGTCATGGCGACCGAAGCTGCTGCCGTCCTTCCACTCGCCAGCCTCGTCCTTGTAGCGGATGGTTGGGGCTGAGGCGGAGTAAAAGTCACCCTTCTCGCCACTGTTCCGCCAGATCGCGATCTCCACGTTGCCGTGGCGCGCTGTATCCACGGGACGGCGGTTGGTGCCGGCCGCTTGTTCGTCATTCTGCGCTACCGCGCGTTGTACTTGTGCCATGTTAATTCCTCCTTTGTTTGGTTGTTGGCCGGCGGATTATAGGAGCTGATATGCAACCTGCAAGCGATTTCTTAACTGATGTAGACACCTATTAAGTGCGGTCGATATCGCCTTTCCGGTAATTAAGTCGTCTAAGGCGCGGAAGGAGAAACATTCAGCACAAATAGGCGACATGCTCTTGTCAGGCCAAGCGGTTCGGTCAAAGATCGAACCAGCAGGCTTAAGGAGAGTGACGATGAAACGCGCTTTGATACTGCTTCTGCTTTGCATTGTGTGGTCAACGGTCGTCGGCGCGCAGCCTGAATCCTCCGGCCCACCGGACCAGATGTGGCTGTGCACAGGCGCCGCACCTGACACATGCGTGTTGCTGCAAATCGACCGTGATACTTATGTGGACCTGGGCGGGTATGGAACGAGCCCGGCGTTTAGGTACCATCTCGACGCCTGGGAGACTGGGTTCGTAGCGTTGACCGGGACATCCTACCAAACGGACTTCGACGGAAAGCGTCAGGTATCAGTCGTCGTGTGCATCCGTGTTGCGGGCGAGATTGGACTCCTTCACGGAGTCAGGCATTTGATTTTGGGCGGAAAGGACACAATACAAGACATCACGCTCAAGTGGGATAAATTGATGCAAGGAAAGGAGGCCGCTGCGAAGCTCGGAAATCCTGTCGTTCCTGACCACTTCTAAAGTGGGGCGCTCGCTTAGGCATGGGGGATATCCGACGCTAACCTCGTCGACGTTATCGAGTGGGAACAGGAAGAGCAAAAGGAGCGCGGCCAAACGCAAAGGTTGGTTGCTCGGATCAAAGAGCTTGCGCGGGCTGAATTTGCCACTGACCTTCGAAGCCAACGTTGAACCTGACCGAGGAGGCGGACGAAACTTGATAAAAGCGACAGAAGACTTAGGAAGCTTCTCGTAGGAGCTTTGCTGGTGAATACATTTTCAGTTGCTCGCTTCATTGAGCCGCAATCAGACCGCTGCTCCGAAGGGTTGTCACATCGGGAGTTGCAGGGGGTCGGCCCGGCCATTGTGGCGGAAGCACCCATAAGCGACGAGGTTGAATCCGCTGCACTCTACTGACTCCCTAGCGCGTTGAACACTACTGACGCCACTGTTCGATGATGGCCGGCGTCGATCCGAGCGCCACAATAGATACCCGTCAATTTATTGCCGGTATCTTCGAAGAAAAGCTTGCACATGCCGCTCGTTGCGTTAACGGGTTTATTCGTTTTGAGGTAAACCATCTCGATGTCCATGATCTTTGGATCTCGTTCCTCGATGTGTCCCTCGAAGCCCAGCGGAGGCACTCCGGTGCCCTGTTGTCGGAAAACCACCATCAAGTATCCGTTTTGTTGATCAGTGTAGGCGACGCCGACATCGTTACAGTAGTACCGAACCTGGCGGATCGTCAGGTCCTCTCCGATTTGGCCCTCCGCCGTGTGGCTCTCAGGCCCGCAATTGCCAGAAATATGGTTGATATTCGGCGTTTCCTGCGCGCTGCACGCTGTCCCGACCAGTGTGAAGACGATAACTGCCATGCTGAGTTTCATCGATGCGTCTCCGATTCAGACCGGGTGCGTCCCGAATCGATCTGGTGGGATGATCGCATAAGTTGATTATAATAATCAACTAGTTGTGTATGATAGTCATTTAATTGCAGTTAAGAGAGGATGCATGCTAGCGTCAGTTTTTGATCACGGGAAGACAACTGAGGGCGGCGCGGGCGTTGATCGGCTGGGAACAGGCGGAGCTTGCCGCCAAATCGCGCGTCGCAATCGGCACCATTCGCCGGATGGAATCCTTCGACGGGGAAATAGGCTCTCGCACCTCCACGCTTTCGCAGGTATTACAGGCGCTGGAAAAAGCCGGTATAGAGTTCCTCAATAGCGACAGTCCCGGTGTGCGAGTGAGAGCTGGCTCTCCGGCAAGACGGGCTGCACGTTAACGCAATTCCTGTCGATGTTCTGTTGAAATCGCCGTCAGACCTTAACGAATCGTTAAGGGATTTCTGCCACGCTCGGTAGCATGGGAGCTGAGTGCGCATACAACCGACGCGGCTTCACGCTGATCGAGCTTTCGATTGTGCTCGTCATCATAGGCCTGATTGTTGGCGGGGTGCTGGTCGGCCAAAGTCTTATCAGTGCGGCAGCCGTCCGAGCGCAGGTGACGCAGATCGAGAAGTTCAATTCAGCGGCAAATACTTTCTTTGGCAAGTATGGTTACCTGCCGGGGGACATTCCAACGGGACCGGCAGCGCAGTTCGGATTTATAGCACGAGGCACACAACGCGCCGAAGGCGATGGTAATGGCGTCATCGAGGGATGGGACCAGGCGGCGAGTGATTGGGGCATAGAAGAATGCGGAGGGGAAACGGTTTCGTTCTGGGTGGATTTGAGCACCGCGCATCTTATCGATGGCGGATTCAGCATCGGTAACGAGACTAATGGGGCATGTACTGTGACGGGCGCGGCGGTGGCATCCTACTTTCCTGCAGCCAAGATAGGGGGCGGAAATTACATTTATGTCTATAGCGGAGGGATGGTAAATGCTTCGTCAGGCTTCGCATGGCAGAGCACCGGAGCTAACTACTTCGGCCTTTCCGCCGTAAGCAGCATTGCTCAGTTTGTAACGACTTCAAACCCGGGCCTGAGTGTGGCGACCGCCTATAGCATCGATAAAAAAGTGGATGATGGTTTGCCCCAATCCGGCAATGTGACAGCGGAGTATTTAACTATAGATACTGGCGACGGCGGCACCGGCATCATGTGGACGGACGGCACTGATGCCGTATGGTACCCGCCCAACACTTCTGCGAGGCCGGGTTCTGCCACCACGTGCTACGACGACGGCAACAGCACGTCCAACCCAATGCAATATTCCATTGAAATCAGCAATGGCGCAAATGTGAACTGTGCGCTCTCCTTCAAGTTCCAGGCGGGGGATTGATGGCGAAGCACAGACATAATCAAGGCTTCACCCTGATCGAGCTTTCAATCGTGCTGGTCGTCATCGGCCTTATCGTCGGCGGGATTCTGGTGGGGCAGAACCTAATCGCCGCTGCAGGAGTGCGCGCCACCGTTTCGCAAATCGAGAAGTACAATACGGCGGCGAATACATTCAGGGAGAAATATGGCTACCTGCCGGGGGATATCCCGGCGGTGCCTGCAGCACAATTCGGCTTTATTGCAAGAGGGACAGGCGAGGGAGGAGGCGACGGTAACGGCCTCATAGAAATGAATGGTACCTGCTGCTACGGGCTTGGGGCTAATGGTGGCGAGCAACTGGTTTTTTGGGTAGATCTGAGTACGGTAGGCTTAATTGATGGCGGATTCACGACAGCCACTTTCTCCGCGCATCCGGGAAGCTCGGCAGTTGTGAGCCTCTATCTGCCTCAGGCCAAGCTGGGGAATGGCAATTATATTTATGTTTTCAGCGGCGGTTGGGCCGACAACAGCGGTACAACCAGCAACGGGGTGAATTATTACGGGCTTTCTAATGTGCTTCAATTCGGAGGTGGGGGTGGCTACCTTTCCTCCAATGTCGGACTAACCGTGGCGCAGGCTTATGCTATTGACGGCAAGATTGATGACGGGATGCCTTTGACGGGCAATACTCTGGCCGCTTTCATAACCGGCAATAACTGGACATGGCCGGGCGTGGGTTGGCCGAATATAAATATTGCACCACCCACCGTGGCGGTTACGCCGGCAGCTACCAGCTGCTTTGATAATGGCGGCAACACTAGCAACACGATGAAATATTCCGTCGGGTACAGCAACGGCAGTAATGTGGCCTGCGGCCTGACATTCAAAATGCAGGCGGGGGATTGATGGGAGGGCGTTTCGTCAAAATTTTCTCTTCTTCGTCATCCCGCGTTAATCTTCGAAGAATGGGGGCGGGATCTCGTGCCATTTTGCCTGAGATACCGCGGTCAAAGCCGTGGGTCATGACGGCGCGCGGCTTCACGCTGATAGAGCTTTCGATTGTGCTCGTCATCATCGGGCTTGTCGTCGGCGGCATCCTGGTAGGGCAGGGCCTGATCAATGCCGCCGCCTTGCGCGCCCAAATCACCCAGATTGAAAAATACAACACTGCTGCCAACACGTTCCGCGAGAAATACGGTTACCTGCCTGGTGATATCACGGCAACCGCCGCCGCCCAGTTTGGATTCGCTGCAAGGGGCAGTTTACCGGGTCAAGGAGATGGCAACGGCTTATTGGAAGGCAGCAACAATAACAGTGGGGCGGACGGAAGGGTGACTTCAGCGGGCGAGACAGTCATGTTTTGGGCTGATCTCGGTGCAGCTAATCTGATTGACCAGACATTTACCACACCATCCGCTACCGCATCGGCCAACTGCGCCAACGCTCCCATGAGCGCCTGTTTCCCGACTGCCAAGATAAGCAGCACCAACTATGTCTATGCGTGGAGCGGAGGATATTTTTCGTCAACCTGGATGAGCACGGGAGTTAACTATTTCGGGATTTCTTCCGCCACCAGCCTGGCCGGGGAATGGGGTCATGGATTCCACTCCAATGCTGACGGTCCAACAGGCTTATGCGCTCGACAGCAAAATGGATGACGGCCTGCCCCAGTCAGGAAACGTTACGGCAATATACCTAAACTCGAATATCAATACGGCAACCTTCACATGGGCCGCCGGGGGGGGTGCTGAAGGCGCATACCAGGGCAATTACACCGTAGCAAACCCGACCACGGCTGCCACTCCGGGTTCCTCCACCACCTGCTACGACAACAGCAGCGCCGCAAGTGGTACTCCGGGCGTCAGCGGAGCTGCGCAGCATTATTCCGTCGAGATTAACAACGGCGCGAACGTCAATTGCGCGCTCTCCTTCCGAATGCAGGCGGGGGATTGATGAGGCCGCTCACGTGGCCCACTCCTCGTCCTTACCCTTGAGGCCGTGGAGATAATCCACGGCCCTCTGGGCGTGTGCGGCGGCGCCGAAGATGGCGCGATTGTCGTTCTTCAGCACGGTTAGCCAGTTTGCGATATAGGATGCGTGGTCGTCGCGGACTTCCGGAGTCAGCCCAAGGTCGGCACAGAGAAAAGCGCTTGCCAGTTCCGCGACCAGCTCCTCGCGGGCATAGCCCTCGTCGCCCCAGGCTTTGCGGTTAAAGCTGCGGTCAAGCCGGGCAGGGTGTTTCGTCCAGTGGGCTGATTCGTGCGCAAGCGTCGCATAGAAGCTCTCCGCATCGCGAAATGCCTCGATGACGGGCATCTGGATATAGTCGCCGTCCTGGCTGTAGAACGCGCGGTCGCCAGGGTAGCGGATGTCGGCTTTCGTCGCCTTGAAGAAATCCTCGGCATGCGTAATGCGCGCGATGAGCGTCGTCGGTGCTTCTGGCTTGCCATAATACTGTCCGGGCAGGCCGTCAATCTGCTCGACATTAAAGACGGTGTAGCCCTTCATGTAGTGGATCTCGCGCTCGGTTTCCTCGCCATTGTCGCCCTCTTCGGTGCGGGTGATGGCGTTCGCGTAGACGACGAGCGAGCCTTTCTCACCTTTGCGGACGTTTGCCTGGAGTTCAAGCGCTTGCTTGAAAGTCATCCAGATGGGAGCGGCGAAGCCTTTGTCCATTGCCTCCGCCCAGAGCATCAGGATGTTGATGCCTGAATAGGCAACGCCGTTATGACGCAAGGGCCTTGTGATGCGCCCCGCCGTGTTGCCCGCATTCCAAGGTTTCATCCAGGTGCGGACGCCCTGTTCCAGGTCGGCGATGATCTTGTTCGTGATGCGTGTGTAAACATCCTGCCTTTCGCTGCTCATGACGTTGTTCTCCTCGTTGGGCCGGTTAATTCCGAACCGCCGAGGACAAGAGAGACGGGCGCCTAAAGGCGGGCCGTCACCGCGTAGGGAAACGGCCAACACGGGAGCGAAGCGAATGGAGCGGGCAGCGCCGTTGACGGAACGCCGCGCACGGCTAGGGTCGAGGCAGTACGGTTCGGCCGGACTGAAGAGGAGAACAGGAGGCAGCGGGAAGGGGGAGTGGCGCGCTTGCAAATGAGAGCGATCCGGATCAATCATGGGAGGTCGGGTGGCTGCGATGAGATATTTCTGCGAGCATTGCGGGGAGAACTATCGGAACGAAGAGAATGTCGGGGATTGCGCGCGCTGTGGCAAAACCGTCTGCCACAGGTGCGGGATCAGTATTGAGCTCGCATTCATCGCCCCAGGATCGTTCTGGTGCGATCTGTGTCTCATCGCAGTTGGCTGTGGCTATAAGCTCAAGCGAATTCGGTATCGTCCGGAGGAAAAGAAATCCTTCAGCTTTGCCGACCGATGCGAATCGAGCGAAGAGGTGAAGCGGCTCGTGCGCAACAGCAAGCCCGGCTGTATCGCATGGCCGGCGGACGAAGAAGAGAAAAAGAAGATTGCGCATTGGCTGGAAGCGGCGGGAATTGATCTAAAACGTGCCTTCGAAGTGCCACCGGGAAACATGCCCGAGGGGGCAGGCGACCTGATATTTAAACCTGTCTATTATTGGGTGCTCGCGATGGATTTGGTTTGCCCTCCGCTTTGGGAGGTGCCCGACAAGTGCACGCGTTGGCAGATAGGCGAAGAGATCGTCCTCAAATACATGACGACGCCCGATGGGAAGTGACCGGCGCGCAACGGCGACTCCGCAAAACCCTACGGCGCTCTCTGGAAAGCGCGGGTTTGCTTGGTCGTTCACTCATGAGGGCTCAAGCCGCTTGACCATGCGCTGGTGAATGTCGAAGATAGCTATCCGCATGACCGTTGAAATCACTATCGGGTCCGTCGCTGTGGCGACGATGACAACCAGATCCTGCTTCACCGGCGAGATCGGCGTGTGCTACGGATTTTCGAGATTTGAAGGGCGGCCGGTCTACGGTTTCATTTTCGAAACCGGCAGGTTTATTGTGCTCACTACGGAGGGATTGGAGCAAACCCTCAGGCTTACTGGCCGCGTCTGTGAGGAGGTCGCCGATTATAGCTATGCCGGTGACGCGCAATTGAAGACGGACTTCCGCGAAGGGTTTTTCAAACGCGTGTTTTCTAGCTGACCTGGAAGTTCATGCGCATCTCCCGTTGACTTCTAACTCGATAAAATACATTACCGTGTTAGAGGCATTCTTATCGAATGTTGACCAGCCAAATGGAATGCGCTGAGCGTGCCTTTCCTAAACGCTTCAGCCCTTGTAGGAAGGAAAGGCGGCGGTGGCCCTCGAGGAGATGGTAGGCATTTTGATCTCTGCCGGCCAGCTCATCGGTCCCGTTCTTTCACTATGCAAAAGGACGATCGGGACGTTCCAGGTGCCTTCCCGAAGCATGTAGTGCGCCAACCAATCGTGTTGATTGTCTGCTGCTCTCAGCTCGACGTTTTGGAACTTATCGCAGAATGACTCATCTCTAAAAACTTCTTTGCCCGGAACGCGGCCAAGCTCCCACAAGACCTTAGTGAACCGAAATTGTTCGAAACCAAGAAATGCATAATCCTCCATGAAATCAGCATGGCGATGAAGCCATTCCTGCAGGACCTCCGCGGGCCATTGACGGAGAGCGCCCTCTTGCATCCGTGATACATATTCAGGAGCAGATTCAATCACGCGCCAATCCGAATCGCGATGTGGCTGGTAAGGCATTGTTGTTGGATACTTTTCATCGAGAGATGTCATATGAAATGGCTGCTGGAGTAAGAATGTGCTGCTCCGAGAGGAACCGTCGAGCCTGAGGCGGCGCTACACTCGATGATGTTATCAGGGTGTGATTTATGCCTCTTGCATTCGCCGCGCGCGTCATGGTTAGTAAAGAGGATCAGCAGGGTGAAGAGGCTAAGGCCAGGGCGAATCCGGCGCAGGCTGCCTTCGAAGGCAGCCTGCAACCGGCGGCTGTGTGTAAGAGTGGCGTTCATCGGCACCTCCAGCGGCCCGGATTGGGCCGCGATATGCCGTGAACGTAAGCTCGATCCGCGCCTCGCGTCCAATAACTTTTTGGGAGTTGGCTATAACTTTTTGGATTTTGAAGGAGTGATCCGTCTCGCACGACGGTGCGTAGACGTGAGGATCTCTAGGATAGGACTGGACAATATGGAATGGCGCGGTGCGACTCTTCGTTGAAAGCCCGACGTTCCGAAAGCAGTGCGACGATCGGGTGCCTCGTCCCACCGCAAGTCATCCCTAAATCCCCGCGGCTCGCAAAACGGTACTCGCATGAGTCGAGAGCATTTCTGTGACAGCCGACTCCGCGAGCGGCTTCGAGAACAGATAGCCCTGCGCCCGCATGCATCCCGCCTCTTGAATGGCTGCACTCTGCTCTTTCGTTTCGATTCCTTCTGCGATGAGTTCCAAATCCAGTGACTGAATCAACTTGACCAGTGCGGTTAAGAACTCTCTAGATTTCGGATCAAACGCAACGTCACGGACAAATCTCTGGTCGATTTTGATTAGGTCAACCGGCAATCGCTGTAGATATGCAAGTGAAGAGTGCCCGATACCGAAGTCATCAAGCGATACCCCGATGCCAAGGGCTCTCAACTCACTCAAGCGCTCGACCGCCGCTTCCCGTAACAGGACGCTCTCCGTTACTTCGATCGACAGGGAGCCGGGATCGAGGACAAACTCTTGCAGCAGATCTGCGACGTAGTTCACAAAATCGGCCGTGATCAATTGAGAGGCAGAGACATTGACGTGAATCTTCATCGGTAGACCAAAGAGATCTTTCCAGTGCTTGATTGTTCTCACCGCTTCTCGAAGGACCCATCGCCCAATTGGCACGATCAATCCGGTTTCTTCAGCCAATGGGATGAAATCAAGAGGGGAGATCGTCCCTTTCACAGGATGATGCCAACGTATCAATGCCTCGAATCCGTAGAGCACAGCCCCTGGAAGGTCCACGATTGGCTGGTACACCAACTTGAAGTCCCCTTTTTCGATTGCACGATATAGATCCTGTTCAATTTCGAGATTCTTAACTGCAGTGACTTGGAGGAGCTTGTCGAAGGCGACCGACTGATTTCGACCGCTTCGCTTTGCGAAGTGCATCGCTGTATCCGCTGCATCCAAGAGATTTTCCTCTGCACCATGCGAGGCATGGGCCACACCAATACTAGCCGTCATATGAAATGACTGGCCCATCACCTGAAACGGGATACAGAGCGCGCCGCTGATCCTTCGCGCGGTCTCGTCCACTGCTGACGAACTCATCCCCATGCACAGCGCGCCGAACTCATCCCCGCCGAGTCCTGCAATTAGCACATCGACCGTCGCGAATTCCGAAAGCCTTCGTGAGACTTGTAACAGTAAATCGTCACCGACCGAGCGTCCAAAAGCTTCATTGACCAGCTTAAAGCGATCGAGATTAATCAGAATCACTGCGGCCGGGTACAGATCTTTGCGCTCAGCCCAAACCCTCAGTTTCTCCTGAAACAGACGACGGTTTGGCAACTGGGTGAGGGGCGTCGAGGGTGTCCTTGACCGGTCAAATGCCGTCTCAGCCAGCGCCAGCAAATGGGTCGAGACTGTCCGCTTCAGGTTTCTTACCATCTCCAGATCGATTTCCCGCCATGGAAGCGAATGAAGGGCCACGCGAGTCTTCCAAATCTCGAATGACTTCCTCGGCGAGATCTTTCCAGTCTCAGTGTTGAACTCCGAAGGCTTGTCGGGATTGCCACCCCACTTCATCACGGTTTCAACTTCGGGACGGAACCACAAGATTCCCTCACCGGGATTTCTGAGAATCGACATATGCAATATCCCGCATGAAGTCTCGCGAAGGCGACCAAAGTCCGGGATTAGCGTCGGCAGGGAATCATGAGCGAAGATTTTGCCGTTATCAAGCTTGCGCAAACTTGCCTTTAGTTCCACGGCATCCTCGAATGGAGGAGTCTTACCAATGCACGCCATCTTCCCCCCGAAAGACAGGAGCGCACCGCTGGCCCCGACCAGGGAAAGCACCTGCGTCTCAGCCGCCGCCAGGCCGTCTGTCACCGTCCCAAACAGACTCAACGATGCGGCGATATCGTCGATCGCCAGCTCCTTTCGGCTCCTGTCACTGGACGCTTCCAGTTCGATATATTTCCGGATCAGGAACGACATGATTTGACTAATCAGATCGCAACTGCTGCGCAACGCCGGCGAAGGAAGCCTTGACTCACGATGGTGGCAGACCAGAAGACCCCACAGCCGATCGTCCGTCAGCAGCGAAAGAGTAAGAGTGGCACCCACCTTCATATTCCGGACGTACTCAATATGCACGGGGGATACACTTCTGAGGCCGCAGAATGTCATATCGAGCGGGACCGCATCAGTTCCGCCGGATACCATTTCTGAATCAGCCACTACGGGAACTGGTGTGCAATCCGCGTCCACCAACACCCGAATTCGTTGCAGGCTGTACAACCGCCTTGCCTGAGACGGTATGTCAGACTCTGGATAGTGAAGATCTAAATATGGTTCCAAGTCATCGATGAGGTCTTCAGCCACCACATGGCCGTGCCCATCGTTGTCGAATTTGTACACCATTACGCGATCGTAACCAGTCAGCGAACGCAGCTCGTAGGCGGCCGTCCTGAGAAGTTCATTCAACGAACCCGCCGAACGAATTGCGTCGATCGCCGTTCGCGCCTGTATCGGCAGCCGAGCCGCTTCCGTATCCTCAACTTCCCGCTCGATTTCGACGTACATCAGGTCGTTAAGGTGATGAACGGTGAAGTATTGGCCCGGGCCACTGTTAGAAGACAAGCAGATCGTCCTAGGCGGTTCAGCAATAACCTGGCCGGACTCATTGCGGCGTACGATCCTTTCGTACACAGCAGGACCCAGACAATCCAGTAAGGGCTTGCCCAGAACCGAAACAACCGGCCTGTCCAGGGCCGATTCCGTGTTGACGCTGGCATACACAACCCGCATGTCCCCGCGGCGTGCAACAATCAACACGCCATGCGGCTGGATCGATCCCGGAGTGTGAATCGGCTCTTTATCGCAGTCTGTTAGATCGCCGAGGTACTTCTCCCTGCCCGTCACGTTGGTTGGCAATTCTTTCATCAAGCCCTACTCTTCGTGAGCGGCGACATCCATGCGCCGATTGCGGCGAATGTCATCTTCGCGCCTGCAACGATCTCCGGAAATTCCGTAGGGCGAAGGGCAGAGAATTCATTGAGCGAGTCTTTGAAAGACGCCCATCGAAGCGACGTATCCGCTCCATAGCCGGTGAAAAAGGCGTCCGTGCCCTCTATCTCGCGTCCTAGCCGATTCGAGAGGTCTTTCAAGATGTAGCGTCCACCGAGCTTCGATCCCTCCAAGACATAGAGCGCCCCAAACGCCTGCCCAAGCGTTTCGACCATCGGAAGCGCCGCACGCGAAGCCAGCTCGATGCCATCGGGATCGTTCCCCATTGCTTTCAGATCTTTGAGGAGTGCCTCTGTGTGACCCAGTTGATCGATCCGGATGCCTGTCGCAGTCCATCCTGCAAAGCCGCTGAGGAGGTGCTCAAGGGGTTGATAAATCCCGAAGAATCTGATCAGCCAGCGGCGATAGTCCGCCATCGTCTGGATGGATCCGGGGAGCGCCATGGTCTGCTCAACCTCGCAATGCAGCTCCGCCGTAAACGACCTTACCGCATCCGCGCCCGAGACAAACTCCCGGGAGTGAAGGTCAAGCAAAGGCATCATCATGCCTAACTCCTTTAAAACCGATCACCGAGCAGTGGGTTGGGGCGATCAGGTCCTAAGTTTGCCATGGCACGAACTTCCAATCTGTTCAATTCTGGTCAACTTTCTCGAATCGATCCGCCCAGGCCAGGAAGGAAATTGCGAGCCATGCCAGACTAGCGATGATAATGTCGGCCGGGTCGGACTGACAATGCAGGAAGCGCCAAATCATTATTGTGAATCCAATTAGGCCCTGAGGCCCCATCGCCGCTCTTACTCCATCGATTCCTATAGCGGCTCCGGCTCTTGAAGTGCCATCGAAACCGGCGCGCTGTACTTGACACACTGGGCGGTCCAATGTGATCAGACAGCCGTTTCGGTCACTCTTAGGATCATGTTTAGGGAAGAAGTGGGAGAGTCGTTACAAAGGCGAGTCCGCTTCCTCTTGCGAGTGAGGTTACAACATGGAAACAGTCGTGATTGTTCTACTGGTGCTTTTTCTGCTCGGAGGCGGGGGGTGGGGATATTCGCGGTGGCGCCGCTAATGCGACTGCCGGACAGCGCCGACTTATCGCGGACCAGCGTCGGGTTCCTCATGCTCTCGATGAGTTTACGGCCAACGCGAGCATAGACAGGAGTGACCAGTCCCAACCAAAGACTCGACAGGTGCGGTGTCAGGACGGGCACTGGGATCATCCATCGCCGCAGTCCGCACTGCCGCGCGTACTCGTGCATGATTTCGCCATAGCTGACCTGGTCGGGACCGCCGATCTCATAGACCGCGGACTGTCCAAGAGGCAGGTCCAGAGCAGCCACAAGATAGGCGATTACATCTTCAATCGCAATCGGCTGAGCTTTAACCGCGACCCATCGCGGGCAGATCATGACCGGCAGCCGCTTGACCAGAGCACGAATCATTTCAAACGAGAGGCTTGGACAGCCGAGCGTCCGATTTCACAGCCTGCCAAAATACTCTGAAACTTCGCCGCCAAAATTCAACGAAGATTACAGATGGCCTGCCATAAATTGTTTCGATTGTCACTTCCGATAAATTCTGTTATCGGAAGTAAGGAAGCAACAACGCATGGGGAAGTGACTGACCGATCCGGTCCCGATACCAGGCCAGGGAAACTTGCCGGCATTGCCGCCGGTGATCGCCGGAGCATTCACTCCTGAGATCAAAGAGCGTGTCGAAAGCTTCTTCCATTCGGTTGCCGCCATCTTCGAAGCCTGGGTCAACCGGCGCAAATCCGATCACACGCGCCGGGCTTATCGCGGCGATGTGATGGCATTCGTCGAGTTCTGCAAGTTTGCCTGGCCCAGGGATTCCGCAAAGCTCCTGCGCGTCTCCATCCTCGATGTCCAGGCTTTCAAGGACCAAATGGGGAAGCACGGTGGGGCGCCAAAGACGATAAACAGGCGGATATCCTCACTTTCCTCTTTCTACAAGTTCCTGAGCGGAGCTGCAGCGGAGTTGAGACTCCCGATTACGGTCCCGAATCCGGCGCATGCGCAATTCATTGCGCGCGAGGCGTCCGACCCCGTCGAGGAAACCCGCGCCCTCTCCGAAACCCGCGCCCGGCAACTCATGGCGATGGTCACCGGCGAGTCATTGATTGAGCTGCGTGATAGAGCGATTCTGAAGTTCTACCTCTATACGGGCGCACGCATCGAAACCGGCTGCGCGCTCAACGTCTCCGATTTCCACCAGGACGGTGACGAGGCAACGCTGCGGTTCCACATTAAAGGCAACCGCACCAAGACGAAAGGCATTCACTTCGCCGCGGCCGACGCGATCGCCGAATACATCAAAGCGGCCGGCATCGAAAGCGGTCCCCTCTTCCGCCCCCGCCGTGCTCCTCGGAGTGACGAGCTTGTCGCGCGGCGGATGACGCAGCGCGCGATGTATAGCGTTTTGACGGGGTATCTGGAACGCCTGCCCGGCGCACTCCGGGAAAAGGTGCTTCCGACGGGGGAAAAGATTCAGGAATGTGTCTACTCGCCGCATTCCCTGCGGGCGACGACCGCAACACTCCTGCTCGACGCTGGAGAGCGCATTGAGTCCGTCCAGGAGCTGCTCGATCACAAGCACATCACCACCACCCAGATTTACGATAAGAGGCGGCGGAGTGTCAGGGATTCCGCGTCGCACAAGGTGCCGATTTGAAAACGGCGTGGCAGGTGACGGACCAACCGTGCCATTGGCCTGCCCAACCATAATGGCACAGGCACCCCGCTGTCGGGCCAACGATCCACAATGTCTAATGTTAATCGTCGCCGGGTGCTACAGTATCCGGTACATGACGGCGCGATGTTGATCGGGGTTGGGGGATCGCAATGCCAGAAGATCTTGCACATTTGGGTGTTGTTGCTGTCCAAGTGCTCTCGTCTGATAACCCGCATCTTCTAACCTCAAGAGAGGATCGGAACGGGCTCGCCGAAGAAGTTATCGAATTCTGGACCGTCCGCTGGCTTCCACCCATCGGGCAGAGCCGCACGGGCTTCGGCTCATCCGAGTCTACATTGATCCTGTTGTACCTCCTCGGATTCTCATTTCTGTCGCTGGCAAAGCCATTGTTCGAAGAAGCAGCCAAGGAGGCGGGTAAGGATCTCTGGAAGGGAATCAAAGCCCTTGTTTCGAAGCTTCACAAGCGCCAGAGCGCAAAGTCTTACAGACTCCAGTCGAATATCTACGTCATTTTCGAACTCTGTGATGACTTCGTTGCAATCCAGCTGTGGCTGTCTAGTGAGGACGACACTCCTGAAACAGAAATCGAAAAGGAGTTGCTCTCCCAACTATCCGAATTTGCCTCATCGTGGGAGGACATCCAAGAGACCATTAAGCGGTTCGAAGTAGGTGTTAATACGCCGGGGTCGTTAAGTGGATCCGACTGCCCGAGGATTCACGTAATTCACCGCTATATGCGCGGCGAAAAGACAATATGGACAATTTCAGGTGAGAGCAGCACTGCTTTCTTTAATCGCGTGCGTCCACAGCCCCCCCGTGGCTGGTAAACGATCTGCCAGCTCGAATCCGCTCCAAAGGATCGTCGCAGAGGATTTCAGAAATCGTGCGCTTCTAATGAGCTTCCTACGCGTCCGCTCAATGAAGAAGCCCGTTGACTGTGGGTACAATTGTGGCTATGATTCGACGTGGAATTCAGCTGGGACGAATCAAAGCGCGATTGGGTGTTGAAAGAGCGTGGGATTGATTTTCTCCGCGTGGCGTTCAGCTTTTTCGATGGCCGTCCCCTGCTGACCGTACCCGCGCCACGGGACGATGAAGAGCGATTCTTAAGCATTGGCCCCATGGAAGGGAAATGCTTCGCTGTCGTCTGGACGTGGCGGGACGGAGCGATACGAATTATCACAGCAAGGAGAGCGAGAGATGCCGAAGAAAAGCGATACCGTGCGTTATACGGCTAAACAGCTCAAAGCCAAGATTGAACGCGGAGAGGATCGCACGAAGTGGCGCAAAGCCAAAGCCACGACGGGCAAGAAACTCGAAGCGTCCATACGGAACGACGTGGATGACGTTCGGAGTGAACCCGACTGGACGAAGGCCATCATGGGAGTTCCCGCGCCCAAGGACCATATCAATATCCGTATCGACCACGACGTGCTGGAGTGGTTCAGAGCCAACGGCCGGGGATATCAGACTCTGATGAACAATGTGCTGCGCGCATTTGTGCAATCGCGCCGCGGTTCGTCGCCATCGAAGACTTAATCGGCGGAGAAATAGATATGGGGATGTACGATTACGTCGAATGCGCTGCCAGTCTTCCCGGCGGTTCTGCAATAGCAGGAAAGACATTTCAAACCAAGTCGCTTTATCGTGGGCTGGATCGTTTCAGCATCAGCGAAGAAGGACGGCTGATATACCGCTCTTTTCGTTATGAAAGCGAAGGTGGCGATGGCCCCCTACCCCTTATGAGAGCCATTCCTACCGGAGACATCGACCTGGACTTTCACGGAGATATTTTGCTCACCCCTGAAGACCGCGAGTTGAAGGAATATGTCGTGCGGTTCACGCACGGGCTCGTGGAGTGGGTTCGGCCCTATGAGGAGTTCTCGAAGGCGGAACAGATGCTGGTCTTACGAAGGAACCTGGGAGACTGACGCGCAATACCCCGCGCCGTGCTTCATCCCTACGTGATAAACCGGATTATCACGTACTGACGGGGGCGCGCGACGCACTCACTGAACCGCGAGAAGCTGGGGCTTGTGGTACTTCCTGCGCCGGTTATCAAAGGCGGGATACGTTCCCTCTAGGACATTCACGGCCGTCGTGTTGATAGGATGATCCTCGATTGCGCCGCATTCATAGGTAACCTTATTGCCATTGGTTTTATCGATGTAACAACAGATGACCTGATCGGCGTCGCATACCACCGCGAGGTTCGGGTTGTGTGTCACTATCACCACTTGACGTTTTGCCCTCGCCTGCCGGATACAGTCAACCAGCAATTTGACAACGGACTCGTTGTCTAAGTTCTGCTCCGGCTGATCAATGATGATTGGAATTTCCTCTGGATCGAGCAGCAGATAGAAAACCAAAAGCAGAGCGCCCTTTTCCCCAGGCGAAAGCTGAGAAATGTCCTTTTCTCCGAGTTTCAGAGCATAACGCGGCTCCAGATATTTGAGGCCGAAGAGAAAGTCATAAAGGTCCTCAATTTTCTTGGTGCCTTTGAGCTGAGACTGGATGGTAACCGACTCTTTCTCTTTGCCACGATCAACCGAGGTCAGCGCGTTCATCACATCGTCGAGAAAAGCAACCACGTCGTCTGTGACGTTGAAATCTCGCTCCGTAAGCAATTTCTGGATAGTTTTGGCGCTTTCCTCGTCTCCGTAGAAGCTGCCGATCTTGTGCTTGTGAATGTATTCCAGAAAATCGTCCTCAAAACGAGCCGGAGAAAGAAAGGCATCGAAATCCAGATGCAACGGTTCCTTCGTGAATGCTGAGCTGGCTGCCGCCATTTGTTGCACAGGCTTGTAAAGTTCCTGATAGACTGCGCGAATCTTGAGCAGCTCGCCGTGGATATCGCGCACGAGTTGTTTGCGCTGATCTTTGTAGCCGCTGAGTGCGGCCGGAAGTGTTTCTTCAGCAGTCTTGATACGCGCCTTAATATATTCGATTGTGTCTGGCTTATCGGCATTCCCGACGATCAACGCTCTCCGGTTCTGCCATTGATCAAGAGCCGCGAGATAAGTTTGATATTCTCTTTGTCTCGTTCCCAATTCAGTATGAAGACGGGCGATCGTTTGCTCAACCTCTTCGATCTGGCTTTCTAGCCCCTTTGCCTTGTCCTTGCCGTTCACTAGGGCTGCAATTTCCGCCAGCCGATTACCTGCTTCCTCGATGGCATGAGTGACGGGCACGCGTTCGACCGAAACCCTTACGATGTCGCTGAGCTTTAGGCCAGCCTCGATAAATTCCGCTTCGACCTGCTCGACAAATTCCTGATAAGACGCCTCGAAATTGTCCAGGTGGCCGCTGAGACGATCCAGCAGAGCCGTCCTCGCAACCAACGAGGTGCGTTCCGTGCGAAGTGGGGTAAGCGTGGCGGTCAGATTCGCCAATTGAACGTGCGCCACGCTTAGTTCTTCCGTCGCCTTTATTTCGGCGGGAGTCTGCGCGTCATCGGTTGGCTGCAACACTTCTGAGGGCTTTGTCTTATCGTGCGCCTCCAGTTCTTCCTGTTTGAGGCTCAGGGCCGTCTGATGCGACTTGATCGTATCTGCACTGAGGTCTTTTTCTGCCTTCAAAATCTCGCCATTCAAACTATGTAGCTTGATATGCAGTTGTGAGATGGCTCTGCGATGCGCTCCCACGGTGTAATCAATCAGATCATCGAGGCTGGCTTTCTGCAGCTGCTTATCCTCGGGAACATGGGAAAATATGACCTTCTTCAGCTCGCGCTCGAAGTTTCCGCCGCCGGTTTCGATCTCATTGCACAAATTCTCTATGAATTGCTGCGGTAGATATCGCACGCGCTCGGGCTGGTCGGTATCGGGATCTTTATCAAGCGTCACTGTAACGGGCTTTTCATCTGCCCAGGTAAGCCTGGCTGCAAAATGCTTTGCGATATTGCCCCCCTTGCGGAATCGCTTCGGCGTCAGAAATTCGAGGTCGGGACAATGAGTGTTTCCTGCGAGGGCAAGTATGTCAGCCAATGCGCTTTTGCCTGTGCCCTTATTACCGATAATGGCAATGAGGCCGGGGTTGAGAGGAATGTCTGTGCCGGCAAACCAGTGATCGGAGAGGGTAGAATCGGTCGACTTCGCAATCTGGAGGCGCTTCATGTACCTGGTGGGATTCTGCGAGATATGCTCCTGTTTGGGTGGCGTAGCACCGATGAAGCATCGTAGCGCAGGTTCATGGCAGACCTGCTGCAGTCCGGAAAAAGTAGGTTGTGCTTTCAGCCAAGTAATGCGATTGCTGGGATAGACGCCGTATTTCTCGAAGGAATGCGCATCGCTTCCACTGACAGCGGGCTTCGGGAAGCCCCCCAGATTTTCGATGAATTCCTGACCTACGTGCGGCTTGTCCGGTATGCCGTGACCTAAGAAGAGATCAACGTTTGTTTGGTTGCGCGTTTCAAAAATATCCGCCAGCTTCATCAGATACGAGTCAGAGTAAGGATGCCTTTTCCAGTCAAGAGCTTCCAATCCATCGCTCGTATCGTAGGGCTGAATTAGCAGACAAGAATCATCTCCGACTATTTTCATTGCCTGTTCGAGGGACTCGCGTGTAATTACTGCAGTTGCCATGCCGAGTTGAAGCATTTTTTTGTCATCGGCCTTGTCTTCAGGCGAGCAGTTATGTTGCCGTAGTTTTCCGAGATCATAGCTCTTTCCGAGATCGATGAAGTTTTGCCGCGACGGCGGCATTCCCGTCGATGCTCCCATGCGAAGGCAGGCCAGAAAATGCGCCAACCGCTCGGGAAGAACTGCGTCGTCGAATAACACGTGGGTATTCAGCCGGAAGTCGGTTGGAGCCTCCAGGCGCAACTCTATTCCTGGGAACAGACACTTTTTCAGCGCGGTCGGATTTCGCGAGAGGTACTCGCGGACGGCAAGATAGCCGTCGAAAAGCCAGTAGTCCATGATGCAGAAAGCGTCGATGTCGAGAGAATTTATCTTCTCGACGATGGCTTTGCATGTGATTTCGCGTTCGGCGTTGGATTGCTGCTGAAGTCGCTTCCCAGACCAGTGAAACGAGGCAGGAGTATGGATGTGCAAATCCCATTTACGCCAGATCGAGCCTATTGAATTCATGGCAGTATGCTCTATACATCCTAGAAAGGATTCTAGACCCACGGACTGCGCAACTTATCGGGGAAACCGGCGAAAGTACAGCGCATGTTCGTCCCTACCTTAACCGCCCCAGCCCAACATATTCATTATGAGGGGCAATGTAGTTGGAAACTGCTGGTGAGCCTTGGTTACAAGAGCGCAATTACCACGCCATTGCTCGCCGCCATCGAACAGGGCGGGAGTTCGCTTTTTCATCTGGCAGTACGAAATATCGGGCATTTCCGGCCATGAGGGTTATCAATGGCCGGATTTGGAGTCACTTTATTTCGTCTTTCTACACTTCTGCGAAATCTTTCGGCCCTACTTTGTCCCTGGTAGCAAGAATGTTGGTTTACCCCAAAGACGTAAAGTAGATCGACCTTTGTGCTGACACACTCGGCGAGACTCCTACAATGTATCCAATAAAAGAAAGCCCTAAGCATGAAGATGAGCGCGACGAGCATCCGACTGTCTGCAAGTGATTTGAGCAATCACCTTGCTTGTCGTCACCTGACCGTTCTGGACCTGGACGTGGCGGCCGGGGAACGCCCCGCCCCTGCCTGGAATTCCCCAGATGCACAAATCCTGCGGGAGCGCGGTATCGCTCACGAAAACGCCTATGTCGAGCATCTGAGGACGAGCGGCCTTACTGTCGTCAGTTTCAGGAATTTTGGCAGTGATGAGCAGGCCGTTGCTGAAACGCTTCTGACCATGCAAGCAGGCGTGGATATCATCGTCCAGGCCGCATTCGGCGATGGCAATTGGTTTGGCCGGGCAGATGTCTTGCGTAAGGTGCCGCGCGCGAGCGGGCTCGGTGACTGGTCGTACGAGGCCTACGATTGCAAGCTCGCCCGTGAAACCAAAGCGGCCACGATTCTTCAGCTGTCTCTCTACTCTCACCTGTTGGAAGCCACGCAGGGGGCGCTTCCTGAATTCATGTATGTGGTTCCGCCCGGTGAGACCTTCGAACCCGAAACATACCGGGTTCTGGATTACGCCGCCTACTACCGATATGTGAAGTCTCGGCTGCAAACGGTCGTCACTGCGGATAACGGCTCAACTGAAACATACCCCGAACCGACCCCGCACTGCGAGGTGTGCAGATGGCAGCAGGAATGCGATCAGGAGCGGCGAAACGATGATCACCTGTCGCTCGTCGCAGGAATCAGCAGGTTGCAGCGTAAACAGCTTGGCATCTGGGATACCAACACAGTCGCGGCCCTGGCGGGATTTCCGGTCCCCATCACGTATCGTCCCGATCACGGCTCTCGCGAAGGTTATGTCCGCGTCCGCGAGCAAGCGCGCGTCCAGGTGGCGGGCCGCGAGTTGGGACGCGCCGTGCATGAAGTGCTGCAGGTGACCGACGAGCACGGACTCAATCTCCTACCCGAGCCTTCGCCCGGAGACGTCTTCTTCGACCTGGAGGGAGATCCTTTTGTCGGGCTAACCGGCAGAGAGTACCTGTTCGGCATGGTCTTAGCGGACGCAGACGAGCCCAGATACGAATGCCGATGGGCACTGAGCGCGTCCGAGGAGAAGGAGGCGTTCACATGGTTCGTGGATTTGGTCGTTGCGAGGTGGGCAGAGTACCCGTCCATGCATATTTACCATTTCGCGCCTTACGAGCCGTCCGCTTTGAAACGGCTGATGGGACGATATGGCCTCCACGAAGATGAAATCGACCGGATGCTGCGGGCAAAACTGTTCATTGATTTGCACACGGTGATCAAGCGGTCAGTCCGGGCCAGCGTCGAACAATATTCCCTCAAGGCACTGGAGCTGTTTCACGGCTTCGCGCGGAGAATTCCCCTCGAAGAGGCCGGCCGGGCGATGCGGGCCATGCAGCATGCCCTTGAAATTGAGCGCGCGCCGCAGGTAAGCGATGCCGTGAGACAGGCGATTGCCCTTTACAACGGCGACGACTGCTTCTCCACCCGTTCCTTGCGTGACTGGCTGGAACGCGAGCGACTTCAATTGGAGAATGCAGGGCACCGCCTGGCGCGTCCGGTTCCGTCGGATGGAGCGGCAGCGGAGGCGGTGAGTGAGCGCCAGCAACGAAGCGCGATGCTTGGCGAAGCCCTGACCCGGAATATCCCGGCAGAGCTGGAGCTGCGCACCGATGAGCAGGCGGCATCCTGGGTTCTTGCCAATCTGCTGGACTGGCACCGCCGCGAAGCAAAGGCCGAATGGTGGGACTATTTCAGGTTGAAGGACCTGACCGACGAAGACCTCCTGGATGAGCGATCGGCGATCGCAGGGCTCAGGTTCGTTTCCACGCTCGAAGTGGTGCGTAAGATTCCGAGGGATCGTTATTCCTTCGATAAGCAGGAGACGGATGTCAGGGCGGGCGATACCGTCTGCCAGCGCGGCGAAAAGATCGGCGAAGTCGTTGCCATTGACGTCGTCGCACGCACCGTAGATATCAAGAAGACGAAGAAGACTGCGGACGTGCACCCGAGTGCCGTGTTCGTCGATAAGACTGGCCCGAATACCGACGTGTTGGCTGACTCTCTTTACCGGTTGGGTTCCTGGGTCGAGTTTAACGGTGTCGATGCGGCCGGGCCCTACAGGGCGGCGCGGGATCTGCTGCTGCGCAGGCCCCCGTGGCTCGGTGGCAGCGGTTCAACGCTCCTGCAAGCGGGCGAATCGACGGTGGGTGCTGCCAAGCGGATCGCAGGCCTTCTGAATGATTCGGTGCTTGCTATCCAGGGGCCTCCTGGTGCCGGGAAGACTTTCGCCGGCGCACGCATGATTTGTGAACTGATAGGGCAAGGCAAGAAAGTCGGCATAAGCGCCGTGAGCCACAAGGTGATTCGCAACCTCCTCGATGAGGTTGTCTCCGCGGCCCAGAAGAGCGGCATTGCGGACATACGGTGCATTCAGAGAGTGAGAGAGATGCCCGAGGAGAATGCGGCCGGCATCACCTTCGCCACCGACAACGCGGCGCCGCTTGTAGCACTCCTCTCCGGCGCTCAGGTGGTTGCGGGTACAGCCTGGCTGTGGGCATGCGAGGATTATTTCGAGGCGGTGGACGTACTTTTCGTGGATGAGGCCGGGCAGATGTCCCTCGCAAACGTATTGGCGATAGCACAGGCCGCGAAGAGCCTGGTGTTGCTTGGTGATCCCCAGCAGCTCGACCAGCCCCAAAAGGGCAGCCATCCCGACGGGGCAGAAGTGTCGGCGCTTGAGCACCTGCTCGATGGAGCCAGAACGATTCCGCCAGACAAGGGTCTCTTCCTAGAGCGAACATGGCGGCTGCATCCGGCCATTTGCAAGTTCACGTCCGAGGTCTTTTATGAAGGGCGTCTAAACTCCCGAGACGGGCTGGAGCGACAGAGTGTGGAGGGGCACTCGTGGCTCAACAGCTCCAATCTCTGGTTCGTCGCCGTTGAGCACGAAGGCAACCAGAACTCTTCGTCCGAGGAGGTGGAGTGCATCGCACAGCTCGTCGAATCGCTTCTTAGGCCCGGGGTGAACTGGATTGATGACCAGGGGCAGACCCGCGCATTGCAAATGGACGATATTCTCATCGTGGCTCCCTACAATGCGCAGGTTTCGGATCTCATGACGCGGATACCACGAGCCAGAATCGGTACGGTAGATAAATTCCAGGGTCAGCAGGCGCCGGTGGTGATCTATTCGCTCACGACCTCATCCCCGGAGGACGCGCCGCGTGGAATGGAATTCCTCTACAGCCTAAATCGCCTCAACGTTGCGACTTCTCGGGCGCAGGCGATGGTGATCATTGTCGGAAACCCTCTCCTGCTGGAGCCGGAATGTCACAGCCCGAGGCAAATGCAACTGGCAAATGCACTCTGTCGCTATGTCGAATTGGCGCAGGTCGTTAGACACGAGGCCGACGGCTAAATGAAGGATTATCTTCATCTCGGTCAAGGAATGGATGCCACTGCGAAGAAAGAGTTGGAGCGCAGATATGAGGAGGCCGGAAAGGTTTCGCGCGACAAATGCGGTCTGCCAATGAATTGATTAAGAACCTACGCGCAAATTGAATGTTTTCGACGTTAGCGTAGGATTTATAACATCCTCTGCGATGACCCCTAACTGACGGCGCCCGACGTTTCTGAGTCCGGAGACTGTAATAAGAAAAATTCCTGGTTATCTTTCGCGCCAAAATCAATGAGCATTCCGATTTGGACGCCAGGACCGCCGTCAATCCTCTGCACTTTAACGTGGTTTTGTTCGATTTCCTTAATTAGGCCGCCCTTGAAGGGACGGCTAGAATCCGCCGTTTTCGCGATAAGCAGGTCACCGACCGCTACTTGGCCCGTTGGCAGATTGACGCACACTATACGGTGATCGTGCACTAGGAGTGCCGGGCCCAGTGCCTGAGCCTTCTTGAGCATGAAAGGCAATGAGCGCTCATATACTACCTGTGCGAGCGCGCTTGCATAAGCTTCTATGAAGGTCACGTAGCTCCGAAGTAAGTCTCGCGAGAGAATATTGTCCACTGGAGTGCCGTGGGCCACGTCATTTCTACGGTTGGCAAGGTCATTCAGTCGGGCAAATACTACATCGTCCCCTCCGGCCAAGTATGTTTTCGTGTCTCGTTCCGGGTCCTCTTCCTTCAGGAACGAACTGAAAGGCTCTGACTGTCGGATGGGCTGACCTATGTCCGGAATTCCACACTGGAGAAAAGTGGTAGTGACGACAGGCTGACGAAAGTTCGCGCTGTGTTGGGCGAATGCTTGATAATTTAATTGGTATCTCTCCGGGGAACTTAAGCATGAATGCAGCCGAGCAATAATATCACTCACTCGAACAGAACCAGCATATCTCTGGTGATCGGCCTTACGCATAAGCTCAAGCGAAAGTCCCAAGTGGTTAGCCTGTATTGCAGACGGCAGATCGGTGAATATTGGAGAGTGGCTGGACACGAGCGCGAGGTATTCGCCGATTAAATCCTCGATGAATCTTTCCAAGTAGCCATATAACGAGATGATGATGGTGTTGTAATCGTACCTGGCTTTGTTGTTCTTTGCGCGGAAGTGATCTTGAAGCTCTTTCACTGCCTGCTTAGCTTCTCCGCACGCGTCGGCTTCGAGCGTGAGCATACAGTCCTGCTTGTCGAGCCCGTCAAGATAGTGACGAAGCAGGGCCAGGCCTTCCTTCAATCTGTCAATGCACGCCCACATAATTAGCTTTGCGCAGGAAGAAATGAATCGAGTAATGCGATCACTGCGTCGTTTCTGCCGCTCATGTCAGCGCGATTGACCTTCCTGCCCTCGAAAATCCCGTAGTTGGTTTGGTAGAACGCGGGCAACGCAGCGCGGATTTCATTCGCCTTAAGCAGGAGTTCTGTTTTGCGCTCCAGTCGTTGACTGAATGCGTACATAATAGGTTCATAAACGACCTTTGTTGGCCGATCGAACCAATTCCACCCGCTCTTTCGTTGACGGTAGAGGTGAAATGCATCCTCTCCCAGAACTTCAAAGACGAATTTCACCGTTTCTTGGAACAGCTCCTTGTATTTCTCAATCAACTCCGAGGAGAAACTATTGCCTTTGCGTAGGAACTCGTCGAGGTAAACGTTGAGAGCTGTCTGGTCGTGGAGAAGTCGCTGCCGGTAGGCAAAAAAACGCAAGACCAGTTCTACGTCATCCATTTTCCTGAAGGTTTCATCTTCGAGTAGCTCGTCGGAGAATACGCCCGTCTCCAGTTCAATGGCGGTAGGTTCTGGAATGTCCCACATACGGCAGAGATAGGGATTGCGCGCCAGCTCGATGCAGAGCTTATTAAGTGGTCCGTCGTAAATAGCATTGCGAGATTCTTGAGGCTCAAGCTTGACGCCTCCGCTGTTAATCCGTTCAAACACTAACTGCTTAAGACGTTGCGCCTCATGAAGATCTTTAGCTGTTTCTTGCAGCAATATGATAGATGAGAGATAGCGACGATCAATCCCTTTTTGCACTTGATCTGGAAGCTCAGAATACCGCAAACCGTTAAGCTCTCGCCACTCTTCCAAGCCGGTCAGAGGAAATTTGTTTTTGTAGAATTCATGGATGGCTGTCATTCTTTGTAAGCCATCCATAACTTCGTAGCGAGAATATTCCACCTCATAGAGGAATATGGGCGGAATCGGGACGTTCATGATGAACGATTCGATCAACCGACTCTGCTTTTGCCGGTTCCATCTATGTCGCCGCTGAAAATCAGGATTTAGGACATAGGATTTGCCATCCTCATACATTCCAACTACGCTCGGCAGCGGGTAACGCGCTTGCTCGGTGATAATGCGCACTTCACCTTTAACGTATTTGGCGTTTATCGAGCTTCTATCATGTGAAACGACAGGACTCCCCGCTCCGAAGTCCAACGAAAGCTGCTCACCCTCATAGAGTCCGGTCATGGAATAGATTGTCATATCCTGTTACCTAACTTTCTCATGGCTGGCTTATCATACCGTCGGTCATTTGTCTCTCGCCCCGGTTTTCAGCGCCCGTCAGGCCAATGCGGGGTGCAGCAGGGAATCGGCAGAGGCACTTATAATACACAGCCCGACCACCTATCGGACCGCTGTGGAGCGGGATGGTATTGGGTGAGACGCAACGCCTTTAGCGAGCACCTAAGGGATTAATCCCTGGGTCGGCAAACATTGGTAGAGGATCAGGTTCTGAAAGGCTAACAACCCTTTGCCCGATCTTTTCTCCTAAATGGCGACGTACCTCCTTAAGCATGGTTTTGAACTGCTCAAACGAGAGATTTTCTGCGGAAGCAGAGATGAGCGTTTGCGAAGCGGCGATTACGAAGCGATCCGCATTCGAAATGTGCATTCCGGCAACCGATAGCGTCTTAGCAAGATGCAATGTCGTGTTGAGAATGTCGCCGAGATCATGTTCCCGCGCCCTCCTCTCAGTGGCTTTGCAGCAGACCAGGATTGCATCAAGGCTAATCGGGTCTTTCGCGGCGTTCTTGGGGCTGGAGCCTCGCAGCTCGGCGTGAACGGGGTGCGCAGCCACAACTTGAAGGCCAGCACCGGTCACAGCCTCATAGATAGCTGCCCACCCTTCCTCACGTGAATGATGAAAGCTAAAGGCGAGGACGCCCTCATCCTTCAGTACACGGCGGCATTCAGTGAAGACATAGCAAAGCTGGCGGGCGAAGGTGCGCGGATCTTTATGTTGCACTTCACCAGCATCGGAGGAATCATGCCGGTCAAACCATGTGTAACGTTTCTTGAGTGCCGGGGAAAGCCATGCAAAAAAGAAATCGCTGAGTTCGCTGTAATGCACAAAATCAAAATATGGCGGATCGGTGACAACCGCATCCACGGACGCATCCGGTATCGGGAGACGCGAACTGTCGCCGCTCAGAATGAGCGCACCTTGCGTGACCGCGCTCAATTCATCCCACGTCGTTACGTGTGGGACATGAATCGGATCGCTGCAGGTGATCTTGCTGGCCTTGTTGGAATTACCAAACAACGACTGATCCATAGCGATTTCAAACGGCGCATCAAGATAGCGCTTCGCGCGGATAAGGCGGGATTCAAACAGTGAGAGGAACGTGCCGCTACTTTTTTCTGTCCCCCACACCGAATTCTCAAGCGGCGTGCGCTCCGGCTTGAGAATGTGGTTGGAGAACATGTGGCGGACGGCTCCCGTCCCCTCCCCTTTGAAGCTGCAAAACAGGTTGTTGAATTCGAGATTGCTGGAAAAAAGACAAAGCAGCTGCTCCTGGATCGCCGTGTTTTCGAGGCGAAGAATCTCTTTTAGCAAAAGCCCGTGGCACAGGAGCTGGCGCGCATTGAAGAAATCTCGCCAGTGAAGATAGTTGTAGCCGCGTGCCTGGTCGGTGTTGTGTCCGGGCCGCACGGCAAGCGTGGGCAACGGAAGCTGCTCAGTTGCCAGACGTGTTTCCGCCTCCCGGTAAAGCGCCTCGTCTTCGGGACCGGCCTTCAGGTAGATTTTCTCTCCGGTAGGTCTGAGGGCCATCATCGCGTACATGCGATGTCCCAAGGGGGAACCGTCTTTCGGAAGGAGATCTTTAATTCGGTATTTGCCGGTCGGCGTCGTCACCTGCTGGCCGCGCGCTTTGCCCTCTTGAGGGTTAAATGTGGTTTTGCACTGCGGGCAATCAAGCTTGGTGGCGTCATAGCGACCTTCGATCACTTCCCAGCATTTCGGGCAAACGATTTGCGCCCTGGGCTTTTTCTTCGGATAAGCATCCTGCGAAAAGACGTACTTATCGAAGAGGGGGACGGTTTCACCGTCCGGGGTCGCGACCAGCTTCACCCAAAAGAAATACAACACCGGAATCATCTCGCCGTTCTGCAGGTCTTTGGTCTGGTAATAGCGGCGTATTTCCGGCGCGACCCTACGCTCCAAGTGAGCAAATGCCGCGCGGAGGTCGTCTTCCGGTACACGGGCAAGCGCCTGGCGCACGAGAAACGTGCTCACGGGGTTGATGTCGCATCCTACGGCCTTGGCTCCGAGTTTGAGCGCCTCGCCGAGTGTCGTTCCGCTGCCCATGAACGGATCAAGCACGACTTTACCTGTGAGATGGTGGCGTTTGTAGAACGCCTCCCAAACGGGCGTATTTTTCGGGCTGAGGGCCGCGAGCGTGATGGCGCGAAACACCGATCCGAGCCGTGTCGCCCACCATTTGTGAATGTGGTAGAGGGGGCGGTTTACTTCCTTGCGCCAGCTCTCATGCTCTGCCACCTGGCTTACTTCCACAATCGGGAATCCGTGCTCCAGCGCGGTACCCTGTTGCTCCAGTGAGGCGATTTTGAGGGGGCTGCTCATTCCTCTTCCATCTCCTTGACGGTTTCGAGGATTTCAGCGCGCGAGAGCATGGAAACTGGCTTGCCTGCTTGGGATTTGAGCCGGTACGCGGTAAAGCGGTGCTCGGTACCTTTGCGGGGATTCGGAATCTTCTCGGCCTTAAGCGCATTGGTACGCAGATCGAAGCTGTAGCCGACAACCAGCATGTCGGCCTCGATGCGCGTGAGCTGGCCTACCACCTCAAAACGGTCATCCGGGGCAAACGCTGCCGGAACGATCAGCGTCATGAGGCCGGTAGTGCCCTCGGTGAGCGCAAAAGGGGTGGGCGCGACGTACATCTTGCGGTCGCGGATCATGATGTCGCCGTAGGTGCCGAAACCTTTTACGCTACGGTTCTTGTGGACATATTCATGGTCGGCATTTAGAAAATCGCCGTGGCAGATAACGAGATCGACAACGGGATACTGCCTGCGACCGTTGCCCTGATCCTCGTAAGGCGACAGATCCGCTGGGTAGCGACCAAACACGTAGAAAATCTGCCGTCCGTTGTGATAGCCGGTCGGCACCTGGCTATTGGAGTCGTAATCGCGTTCCCGTCCCGGCCATGCCAGGCCCTTGATTTCATAACCTTCGGTGTATTCGACGAGGCAAAAATCCGGGTACGTGTTTCGCCCTGAGCCTTCGTAATGAATCCCGAGCTTCTCAATGCGCTTCTGAAACCAGTTCTGGAAGTGAAATTCCTTGTCCTTGGCGCTCACGGACTCAACGAGATCACCGGCTTGTACGGCGAGGGCGCACTGCTCGAAAACATCAAAACACGTAGTGGATGGGTTTGCCTTCATCTGTTTTCAAGTTTCTCACTTTAAGCCTCGTCGGGACACTAGCAGAGGAGATTACGGCTGTCAGTGGAAAACTCGGGTGTAATTTCGGTGCCGTAATCCGTTTTTGCGTGAGTCAGCCCCTGCCCCGCTTCAGTGCATTGCGCTCCACTGCCGCCGGCGGCATTCTGGGCAGTGATGAGGGGATAACCTTCATCTCCCGTCTGTACGCGCTCGCGGGCCTTCTCGCTGACCTCGGGGAAGTTTGATTGCCGTCTCCTCGATTCGTTTAGCTCTTGCGTCATTAGCCTTTGCTCTCTTGTGGGCAGGCCAATGACGCAAGGGGTGAAATGGCGATGGCGCCGCTTTTGTAAACATGCAACCGGCGCATGACTCGAATCAACTAATGGACGCGATTACAGAGTGCCGCCATCAAACCGGAAATGATACCAAACGGGCGGATCAAGTGTTCATCTGCAGCTCCCCCCCCGCCGTGTTTCATTGAGATGGTCAAGGAAGAATCTTTTCTTCCTTGGGAAGCGAGAGCCCTCGATGGGCTTGAGCTTCCGGTTTGGTGGGATTGAGGTAGGAATCCAGTGATTTTGAGAATTGTGCGCTGTTTAAATTCAATTTCTCTTAAGTTCTAATTTCATTGGTAGAAAAAAATTTGCGCGTCAATCGGTTAGCGGGGCTGTTTCCTACCAAACGGGCGCATTTTCCCTACCAAGCGGGCAGACGATTGCTACCAAACGGGCGAAGGTCTCCTACTAAAAGGGCGGCTTTCTGAGGCGCTTAACGGGACCTGCCCGCGGTTCACTACCAAAGGGGCGACATTCGCATTGGGAGCGTTTAAAGACGCGCGGTTTTGCTGATGATCGCTTTGCCGGTAGGCCGTGTATGCTTTATCTCCTACCAAAGGGGCAACAGATTGAATCGGTCTCCTACCAAACGGGCGGTTGTCCATAGAGGCGGAAACTCTCCTACCAAACGGGCAGCAATCTCCTTCCCTACTTGACTTCAAGTAGGGGTAGTGTATTTCTGCGCGATGGCAATTGTGAGTCGCACAGCAGAGCAGAAGACTAATCATCTGGGATTTCCGAAACCCGGAGAGCTTATTGAGATGACTGGTACCCATGTGCTTGAAGCAAGCGACCGTGCGATCCTCAACCTCCTTTACCAGCACGCGCATGATAGTGGCAAGCTTCTTGAGGAAAATGCGGAGTGGGAAATTCCTTTATCTACCATAAGGCAGGCATTCTCGAAGCACGAAAGCTCAGATCGGTTGCGAGATAGCCTGAGCAGACTCATGTCTGTAAAAGTGAACGTCGCGTATGTCGCCGAGAGTCGAGAGGGTGTCGAGAGTCCAGAACAGCGTGTCGTGATCACGGGACTGTTCGATTTCTTTGATGTGTCAGCCAAGGAGTTGGCTAAGCGAGCCACGCTGCGCTACGGTCTGCCGCGAAAGCTTGCACCAATATTGGAAAGTTCCGGGCGATGGGGACGAATCAAGGCAGAGATTGTTTGTTCCATGACGAGCAAGTATGCGATCGCTCTGTATGAGCTCATTCAGCTGAGGGCGAACATGGAAAGGAGCATTGAGACGTTCTCGATTGACAGATTCCGCGAACTGCTCGGCGTTCCCCCTGGCACATATTCGCGCGGCGACAATTTCCAGCGCAAGGTGCTTGATCCTGCCGTTCTTGAGGTGAATGGTTTGTCAGATATGAGCCTACAGATCGAGCCGGAGCGCATCCATTCGCGAGCGCCGGTTCGCGCCGTGACGCTGGCATGGTGGCGCAAATCGGGAGACGACTTTCGATCAGCTATGCAGGAACGCAATCGCAGCAAAATCGGACGCATGGCAAGGCTGCGCGGACAAGTCGAGAGCGCAGAGGTGGTCCCCCCCACCCCACCCGTAGCAGACAAAATTAGGGCGACGGCGGACGCGATGCGAAAAGCGGGAGCGCCGGAGAGTGATATAGCGGAGTTCTTGCACACTCAAAGCACGCAGACCGTCTAGCGGCGTCGAGCTTAAATCGCCGATTCGAGTTCAGACGACGGGTCCTGAATCGACGCGGCGATGGGAGGTTGGCCGTACTTCTCAAAAAGAAGATTCAATGCCTCGGCGACAAGAGCTGCCTGTGAGGTGTCTTGGTCGATGGACATCCGCGCGAGCTGTTTTCGCACCGCCGGGTCCACCCAATGAGTAAGAGCCACTTTTCCCCTTCGGCTTGGTTGTTGTGGAACTCGGGTAACTGACGGAGGGGGCTCGACCGCGACGGGCGATGCCGAGGACGCCGGTTTTGAAGGGGGATGGCGCTTGACGGCATCGCGTTCATCCATGGAGCGAAATCCCGCCAGAAAATCGACAGACTTTTTGCTCTTGGTCACGCGGCCTCCTGCTTGCTAGATGGCAAGCCAACAAGATTACTTGCCCACAGGAAAAGCTCTTTCACCTCTTGGGCGGCCCTCCCCTCCGGCTCGAATTCCTGCGCCGTCTGACCCGAAATAAGGCAGCGGTTGTAAGCGACACGATCCCCTAAGCGCACGGGTGAAACGTCGAGTCTAAATTGCTCGCTGATGGCGCGTGCGGCTTCGTCGGCCACGGTGGTGTGGGGCGACACTCCGTTAAGCACAGCGTACGTGGGCTTCTTGGCATGCTCCAGGAGACTGGCTGTTTTGCGCAGTGCCCGGAGATCCATGATGGAGGGTTGGCATGGTACGAGGATGAGATCGGCGGCTCTGCTGGCGTCGAGGGCGGTTCCCTCACTGTGCGGGGCGGTATCGAGTATCAGCACGTCTGTACCAATGCTTTTTGAGGTTTCGATGACTTTGGCCAGCCTCGCAGGGGGAACCGCCATTACGGGCGGAGTCTCTGCGGAGCGCGAGTCCTTCCACTCGGCGGCGGATGCCTGGGGGTCCAGATCCAACAGAAGTGTGTTGTAGCCGGCCGTCACAAACGCCGTCGCCAAGTGAATAGCGAGCGTTGTTTTGCCTACCCCACCCTTCTGGCTAATGAGCGCGATGATACGCATGTCTGGCGATGTCCCCCTGGCACACCACATATCACAATTGCCGATTTTTGCAATCATTATTACTAGTAAGCTTGATGGCTATTAATGAAGTTGGCTAGTAACCAAAATCACTTACTGGCTTGATTACTGTTCGCAATGATGCATTGATGCCATGTAATCTTACAATCATCCTGTAAAGCTGCCTTACCAGATTGCATACTAGCAATGAAGTATGTATGTCCTCTTGTTTGCATGTTGGCTTGTTTACTGGTTAAGTTGTTGGGATTGGTGCAAGGGCCATTTACTAGCGCGAGCCTGATATGCGAAGCCGGATCGCTGCCAAGGCATATTGATTGCAAGCAAACTTGTTGCCTTGTTGACGTGTTGTCCTGGGCGCGAGTCCGCGCCGACGCGAAAGACAAGGGCACATTCCCTCCCACAATTCCGCTGTCTTCTTGACGTGAAGGGGAGGGGAGGGGAAGGGAGAGCGGAACATAAGCTCCACTCCACAAATTACAGAGCGGGGGCTGCGTATACCTCGGAGTGCTTACTCTTTGCGCGCGAGCCATGATGCGCAGGTTTCATTGCTTGGGTGTGGGCAGGATGGACGGCGGCGATCACAGTGTTCTTGGCAATGACCATTAAGAATGCGCGAAACAATGGCGCGGTATGAAGTCGTCGAGACTTCAAATTGAGAGGCTTCAGACGACTCTCTCTTGTGCTGATTCGTCGGCCTCCGCGAACAATTGATCCATAGTGAGCTGTTCAAGTGGCTCAAGCGGCAGGACAGCACGACGATAAGCCCTATTCATAAGCTTGGGTGCTTCTGGGTGATCCGTCGCGTGAATCATGTAATACATGACTGCTCCTCCAGTCTCTTTCTCGTAGATCGGCCATGCCTTGACGGAGGCATAGTGTAACTCATGCTTGAGTCGCTCAACAATTGCATCCCGGCGCCCATCTCGCGACATCTGACGCAGATTGGTCCAGTCGCTACGACCCCACCAACGAGCCAAGACGACAGTATCTTTCTGGGCCGCCAGTGCTCGTTCCAGCCAGCCGTTCGCAAGGAAATAGAAAAGCTCAATTTTGTGTCCGCTTTTCTTGTAGGATGCGAGCTTCTGAAGAGTTTTCCATTGGCACTCGAAAGTCCGCTGGTCAAGCAGGCAGAAGGTGGCCTCTTTTTGGCGAATTGAGCCTGCGCCAAGAATTTCATCTACCTTGTCATTGAAATCGCCAGAGTACAGGTGAATCTTGCGGTTCAGCTTGCGCCCGCGTTTGTTATGGTGCGGCTGCGAGGCTAGGAGTTCTGTCAGCCTTGTAATTTGGCCCTTTTGCCGATCACATAGATGAAAATGTCGGATCCACTGAGGTTCGTTTGCCAAGACGAGTTTCGCAGCCCAAGAATCAGTCTCACGCTCGCTTTGCGGTCCAGCAAAACCGTCGATGTATGTACCATGCTTCGTCAGCAGGACGAAGTAGTGAAGGTAGTGCATAATCAAGCGGGCTTTATTGTCGGTCCAGACCGGTGACCGCATTGGGGCCATTGCAGGCTCCAAGGTCGACGGATCAATGGTGGGGATATCTTCGGGTTTGAAGAGAAGGGGTTGTGCTTCGAGACTTGATTTGCTTCCGCTCATCGGGTCTTCTCGACGGAGCTGGGAGCGAACTACAACGCTACAAGCTCCAATTGTTGATGTAGAGTCTTGACCCAGCGCGCGCCACGTTCTTTCGTGGCTTCGGCTGATCGAGCTCTTTCGTCTTTGGACGGCATCTTTGCGACAATGCGCTCAGGCATGGCCTCGTATGTCTTGCCGTTCAGGAGACGTCCAGCCTTGGATTTGTGAACACCGCCCCATTGCTTGAAGAAGAATGCGACCGACTCAGTCTTACAACGCTTGCGGACATTTTCGACCCAGGCCCTTTCCATTGGTCTGGCACCTTGGCCACTTTCACCACCCACGATGGCCCAGTCAATGCCGGAGATATCGAATTGACCGAGATCCTCAAGGAGTGGTTCGATAGAGAGGAATCGAATTGCCGCTGGCGTTTTCCGGAGATGCTCAATTCTCGGCAGGCCGTATTTCTTGTCTTCGACGCTGACACCCCACCAAATGTGTCGTGCCTCAGAGGCAAACCTTAGCTTCGCAGAAAGTAAATCCCGAAGTCGGTCTGATCGCTTAGTAAGAACCTGGTATGTATGCCAGTTTGCATCCATCATAACTCTGACCACGTCCAGAATGTAGTCATCTGGGACGTTTGTTTGGAAGAGATCACTCATGCTATTTACGAAAACGGTGCGCGGGCTAGGCCATGTGAATGGCTCGGAGAGTTTTTCGGGGATAAGACGAAGATCAAAGCCCTGTTCGTAAGGATGGCTTGGGACACCGCGAAACCTTTCGGCAAAGGTCTCGGCATAGCAATGTTTGCAGCCTGGGCTGATCTTAGTGCAGCCACGCAGAGGGTTCCACGTGGCATCAGTCCACTCTATTTTGGAGTGATCGCTCATGCCACATCTCCCTTATGAATTCTCAGAATTCTGTTCATCCTATCAGGCAGATCGATAAAGCAGATCATTTGATTTGGCCTTCCTTGAGCTTCCGATATTGCTCATCCGTGAGTTGCAGGTATATTCCGCCGCGGCCGTTCTTAATGCCGTGCTCGATCGCTTGCTCCGATTCGAGGTTCATGACGGCACCGCCACGCCGCGCCATCTCTTTGACTTGGTCCTCTGTCTTTAACGTGACTTTGCGGGGCAGGGAAGTTTTGAGGTCCTCTTCCAGGAATTGGCAATACCATCCGTTGCGGAACATGAAAGACATGTAGACCCGGTGGGTTTTGGGGCGCTGAGCTTCGCAGCTGGAACAGAGGCGTTCGCCTGGCGTGTGGGGTTCCGGGAGGTATGCGCGGCACAAGGCGCAGATTTTTCCCGCGAGACGCATCCGAACCGTAGATGCTCGCTCACCACCCATGACGGAGAGTATAGCGAACAAAAGGCGAATACAGTGTGGAAACTAGGCGTGGACCAGTTCCTCGGCGGCTTTGTTATTTTTACGTCGGGATGTGGATGTTTTCCCGGCAATCTCCGAGCGCTCTGGATGAAGGACCGCGATGACCACGTCGGGTCTCTTTGCGATGACAGTTAGAAATGCGCGGGCCGAGGCTTCGGGCGTCCGGCGCCCACCCTCCCAATGCTTGACTGCGTCGAGACTGAAACCGAAGCAATTTGAGAACTTTGCCTGCGTCATATTCAGGTGGGTGCGAATTTCTTTCACATTTACAACTTCAGGAACGTGCACTTTGAACCCCTTGGTGTTGCCAGAGAGGTAGGATTCGACTTCATCCAGCCCGTTCATCATGGAATCAAAAGCGCTTTTCATGTTCATCTCCGATAGTTGTTGAATATTCCGTCGGCACGTTTCTTAAGCTGGTTGCGTTCGTCTTTGGTTAAATTCGCCTTCTGGTTCTTCGCAAAAACGGTGATGAGGAAAACTGGGAACTGGTCATTTTTATAGATGTAGATGACACGAGCACCGCTACTTTTACCCATCCCCGCCCGTGCGAAACGAAATTTCCTAAATCCGCCGGTGCCTGGCATAACGTCGCCGCAATAGGGATCGATTGCAACCGTTTCGATGATTTCCTCAATTTCCTCCGTGCTGAATAACTTCTCAGCGACTACGGTAAAGGAGGGGTTCTCAACAACAGTCTGCATCTAAATTATGTACTCCATTGGACACCTTCGGTCAAGGAAAATAATGTGCCATTGGCACCCTTAATTAACCCCACAATAGCCCCACAATAATTGTTGCCCTTCGTTCCTTTTCAAGGGTTTAGGTTGCCGACCGTTCCCCGTAAGTTGTTGATATTACGCTGCTAATAGTTCTGTTAACCGAAGGGTTGTAGGTTCGAGTCCTACCTGAGGAGCCAATATATTTTTATATCAATAATTTGCACAATAGTTTAATTAACAACATTTGCCATCAAATCTGTTCTGCGACTTAAAACCCAAGAGCTTTGTGGTGCCTTATCGCCGGCGGGAAATCGGACCATGCGTCGAGTGCGTTCATCAACCAACGCGAAGCGAAAGATGAAGGCCGAATCTCTGGCTGAATTGGTGAAGATGGCTGCACGTCTCAGGTTACGGCAGTCGTCCGCTGACGATGTGCTCGTAGCAAAGTAGCTCCTCGTCTGCGTCTGAGATCACTTGGCCTCTGGCAAGCCTCGCTCGATCCCCCCGTAAAGTCTAATTCGCTTGGGAATAGTTTTTTCAGGGTCTGACTATCTTGGGGTCCATTGAGGATGGGCACTAAAGAGCCCTCCGAGAAAGCCGAGTTGATATACCAGGAAAGATCCGAAGCAAAGACTCACCATCCCTGAGGCAGTTCCAAGATAGCGGCTCAGTTTGGCGAATCGATCTCCCGCAAATGTAAGTGGAATGGCGATTGCGGCGGTCATGCACATCATACCGACCATCGTTCCAGCGCCGAAGATGAGCAGATATGCCGTCGCCCAAACCGGATTGTGAATTGTTGATAGAACCAACAGCGCCACGGCCGCAGACCCGGCAAGTCCATGAACCAGCCCGATGACCAGAGGGCGGAGACATTGATAGAGACCGAAGCGGCCAAGTGAACTCTCGATTAGTCGCTCCACTCCTTTTTTGCTTGTTTCTTTCCGGTTCGGAGCCGGAGTGTTCTCAAGTGCGCCAACTGCCGGAGTGAAAAAGGCTGTAACCTTCTGCATGACGCCGGAAAGGTTCAGGATCCCGAGCAGAATAAGCATGACTGCAACGCTGAACTCCATGGATAACCCTACGCGCGGTGAGATCTCGACGCCGAAGAGAATGATCAGCGAGCCCACGATAAAGATCGTGATGGTGTGACCTATTCCCCAGACGGAGCCGATGAAGGCTGCATTGCGGATGCTCCGCTGCTTGCTGACGATGGTTGAAATGGCAACTACGTGATCGGCGTCGGTAGAATGCCGCATGCCGAGGATGAGGCCCAGACCCGTAACAAACAAAATGGGCCCCAGCCTCTCTTTGGAAAGCAGGTGCATGTTGAGGTGCACGGAGGAAAAGGCTTGAATGGCGAGTATCAAGCCGAGAACTGTGATGAATGCGGAGGACGCGACCGGAAGCCAACGCCTGGTGAGCGGGCCGTCGATTTGCAGGTGGGTCATGAAGCGGCGCGCGTAGACCATCAACATTCCAAACCCGATCAGGACTGCGGCCAGACCGACGCTGAAGGCCACAATCAGGAAAAAGCCCAGGCCGATTCTGTGCAATGCGAAGGCGCTCAAGAGCACGATCAGCGCGGCCGGACAGGGGATGATTCCGCCGGTGACGCCGAGAGTCAACAATTGCGTCAGGCTTACTGTTCGCGCCGGATTGGGGTTGATTTCAGTCTCGGAATCGGGTGGGCGCTTCCAAAACATCCAGTGAGCATGAGCCGCGCCGGGAGCATGAGAGTGGTCCGTAGCCGTGCCGGTCAGGCGGCGCAGTAAGATATAGCACCCCAGGCCCGCAATCGTGATGCCGGAAAGCGCGCCGAGCCAGGGATAGAGCTGTTCGGGAACGATGTACCGAGAGGCGTAGAGGGTGATGGCTCCGAGAGCAAAGACGCCAACTGTGTGCGACGCGGTCACGATGATACCCAGAAGAAACGCATGACGCGCCGTGCCCCTGGAGCCCACAAGATAGGCAGCAACGATAGTTTTGCCGTGGCCCGGCTCCAGCGCGTGCAGGCCACCGAGACCGATAGCTATGATAGCCGCGGTAAACAAGAACCACGGGCTTAGATGTTCGGCTTGAATCAGGTCGGTAAACCTGCTGCGCGGTGTCTGTTGGCGGTTGGCCTGGAGATGCATCGGGGTCGCAAACTGTCCGGTTGCCATCGAGGGCGTGAGGTTCGGCGCGAGGGTCGAGTTTGGGGTCTTCCTCAGCCCGGTTCTGGCCGTCTCAGTTGCGGAAACTGTTCGCGGCCGCGATGCTCGCTCCGGTTGCTTCTCATCAACTAAGACTTGAGGCAGTAGAGCTGGCAACGAGAATTGCAGTGACGCCTCGAGATCCTGAGGCGGACTTGTGAGCAGATCGGTTGGATAGTTGCTTAGTTCACCGCTTCGGTCTGCAGCGCCAACTGAGCTGCGCAGCAATGATCCAGCGGCTGCAAGCGCAACGATCTCCTTCCATCCGCTGTGACCTGGATAGTTGTTATCTGCGTAGTGGAGATTTGCTTGCGACGGACGAGGGTTGGGGTACGCCGCTTCGTAAACAAAGCCCATTTTCATCGTCGGCAATCCACCAGCGCCCATGGGAAAGATGACTCCACTGGAGATGAGTCGAAGTGGTGTCGATTTGCCATCCACATCGAGCGTGAGACCGCGGCCTAGTTCAGCACCCCGGATCGACATGTAGCCAATAACCGACTGGGAATTGGGATCCCTATCGGTGGCTGCGATTCCCGCCTGCTGTAACTCCTGGTAAGTGGGGATTTCCGCAAGATCGATGAAGTATCGAATGCGGATTCGGTCGCTCTCCAAGGTAATTTTAGAGTAGTGGTTCACGCTGAAATTGCCCATGGGATGCGCCGTGGCAAGTCGACAATACCCCAGCAGGAAAAACAATGTCAGGAAGCCAAGCCTTCTAGCGGCCATGTTGATCCGACCCCTCCTCTGATTTGGATTGCTTTTCCAGAGCTGCGAGTCTCTGCTGTGCAGCCTCCGCGTAGATGGGATGGAAATGCGGGTTGATCTCGAGTGCTTGTTTCAGTTCACCGCGCGCCTGCTCATGCTGCCCGAGTCCTTCAGCAATCATTCCGGCGTGGAACAACAGCAGTGAATCCCGCGTTCCGAAGTGCAGCGCCTTTCCGCTTGCCTCTGCGGCTTCAGTCAGCTTTCCGTTCTTGTAGAGGGCCCATGCGAGCGCGTCCCAGGTGTAGATATCGCGCCGGACTTCAAGCTCTTTTTGCGCCAGATCGAGGGCTTCGGAGAGCTTCATGTCGTGATCGGCATAGAAGACGGCCAGGTCGCGATTGTGCAGCACCTGATTGATGCGCCCGAGCAACCCGATGTATCCGACCAGCGCATACTGCTTGCGGGCCTCTGTTTGATTTCCAGACTTGGCGTAGAGGTCGCCAAGCTCAGCGACGAAGATGGGCATGGGGACGATGGCGATGGCTTTTTGGTAAAGCA
>Ga0181535_10000299_pt1 | contig 76086 bp, 59 predicted proteins | sample PEATcosm2014_Bin_44_FD_119774 | JGI IMG/M metagenome (GOLD analysis project Ga0181535, IMG submission 119774) | Peatland microbial communities from MTU Mesocosm Facility, Houghton, MI, USA - PEATcosm2014_Bin17_30_metaG | ecosystem: Environmental > Terrestrial > Soil > Wetlands > Peat | place... | reverse complement strand
CTGATAGACCTCGATGCGTCTGAGCAGGGCTGGCAGTTCCTTGGCATCAACGCGGGCATAGTTGGTTTTTGGGGTGGATTTCAGAATGTCGCTGGGGCGAATCTCCGTGGCCGGGTTGCGTTTGGCATATCCGTGGGCGATACCGTAGCGAAAAACCTGCCCCACTGTCTCCAGAGCACGTTTGGCAATATCCCGTGCGCCGCGATCCTGAATCGCGTTGGCCATCGCCACCAATTCCGGTGCCTCGATCTCTGCAATGGGACGCGCTCCCAGACAGGGCAGAATATCGGACGCCATGCGTCGCCGGACCGTGTCCACATGGCGGGGGCTTTTCCCTTCCTGCCAATGCTCCAGCCATTGTGAGGTTACGCTCTGGAAGGAATTCTCGACCGCGATTTTCTCTGCGGTCTTCTCGGCCTTCCGTTGCGCCATCGGGTCAACGCCGGTTGCCAGCAGCTTACGGGCCTCGGTGTGGCGTTCACGGGCCAGCGCCAGGGGCACATCTGGATATTTGCCGAAGGACATCAGCTTTTCCTTGCCGCCAAACCTGTATGCCCAACGCCACAGTTTTCCTCCCGCTGGCGTAATCCAGAGGTAAAGTCCTCCGTTGTCGTTCAAGCTGTAGGCCTTTTCCTTCGCCTTGGCTTTTTTGATTTCAGTGTCGGTCAGCGCCATTTCGTCCAGAACCTCCGTTTTAGGAAAATACCCCCACCTCAAAATAAAAATACCCCCATAAATACCCCCTGTCAAACACGGCTGCACCTGGATGCATCTGGACGCAGAAAGACGTAAAGCCTAGCATTTGCTAGGCTTTACGTCACTTTATTGGATGTCTTGGGATGTTCTTGGAAGGTGTCTTGGCGGAGAGGGAGGGATTCGAACCCCCGATAGCCTTGCGACTATGTCTGATTTCGAGTCAGGTGCATTCAACCGGGCTCTGCCACCTCTCCGTATTGTCAAGTTTACTGGCAAACGCAGGGCGTTGCAACGCCCTGCAGACTTCTGAATATCGAGGCCAGAACCGGCCACTACGCCAGTTCCACTTGCAGACGGTGCGGACCGCGCCCTTCAACATGGGCTGTGGCATAACCGGTCGCCTCGACCATCTCGATCTGCAGATCGCAGGCTCTTCCATTGAGAAGCCCACGAACCGATCCTCCGCCGGGAGGCAACGGCACTCGAAGCGTGGCCTCATCGGCACAGCTTGTGTACTCCAGAGTGATGGTCTTGCCTGTTTGCCGGTAGCGATAGAAGACGTAGCCACGGCTGGCTGGGTAGCGCACGCTGATTTGTGCTTCATTCACAGCGGCAGCGAGCCATCGCGGCGAAATCTTTGCCGACCGAAATCCCGCGCCTGTGTCTTCAACACCCCCAAGCCCTTCCAGCAATGCGGCCGTCACACATCCTGCTCCCCAGTTGTTCGGCATTCCCGTCGACACATCCGTCCATGGAGGCAGAAACGGCGGCATATTCGAGAGAGTTATTCCGACGACAAGCCATTTTGAGCCGTTTTCCATGCTTTCAAGCTCTAATGAGGCAATTGGCACATCTTTCTTTCGTGGTACAAAGCTTGCAATCCAGACACCGACGTTGTTGATCAACGGGGATCGACCCCGCCAGGCAACTTGCAAGCGTTCCTCCTTGTTCGCGCCATAGCGATTGTTAAACTCGAGATCCTCCGGAGCCCAGAAAGAACCTGCGTTCACGCCTCGTTCGATATAGTCGACCTGCTTTTCTCCGTCTTCAAAGTGGATCGTGAGTTTGCCACATACCAAGCCGGGGCCAGAGCAGACGTGAAGCAGATAGAAAGACTGGCAGGCTTTGTGCACTGGAACCTGAACCCTCGCCGCATATTCGTGGGAAGAAGAAATGCCGATGCAGACGCGGCGATCATTCTGTTCTGGCGATGCAACTGCAAACGGCACGCCACGAAAGGATTGCGTTCCATTCGGAAAGTCGATCAGATAATTGTTAGGCTCATTCACCCAGCCTGGTACCCCGTCGCCGCCTTTGCCCGTATCGCAATTGGCTTGGGCACGCAGGTCGATTTGAACGAAGTCGGTAGGCGGACGCTCCGCCCGCTTGCCGCGCAGAATGCCGGGAAGAAAATCGCGATGCTTCTTTGCGATCTCATGCAAACGTCGCAGGATATCGACGCCATATTCCTCGCGCCCGTGTTGAAAGCAGCCGCGCGCCAGCTCGCCTGCCGTGCATGCCAAGACGCCTCCGTTCACATAATCCCAAAGGCTCTCCTCCTCGCCGAAGCCTCTAGTGAAAGGCGGATAGATCGAGTAGAATTCGCCCGGCGAGGTTGCGGGCATCTCCTTGCGAATCCTCTCATAACTCTCGATGATTGCCTTTGCCTGTTGCGGAGTAATACCGCGGTTCAATGAGTATGCGTTGGAGAGCGATACCTGGCTGCTCATATCGACGCCAAGATCGGGCCGAAACTCCGGGTCTTCAGGCACCCAGTGCGTATAGAAGCGTCCATTCCACGAGATACGATTCAGCCGTTCTTCCATCTCATCCGCAAGCTTGCGCATCGCCTGCGCATCCTGGCCACGCTCCGACCGATCGAGCATCTCGCTGAGATAGCGGCACCCAGCAATAAATCCCGTGTTGTCGCCAAAGAAGACCCCAAAGTGTGTCTTCTCGAGATCGACGACCATGAAGTCGCCGCCGACCAGTGCGGCTTCGCTCGCGCAGAGGAAGTCCCATGTGTCAATGGTGAGGCCGCGCTTTAGCAGGCCAAACTTCTTCGACCAGCGGTGGGGATCGCTCGTGCTGTATCGCACGGCATGCAAGGCACGGTCGAGATGCTCTTTCATCCATGCGTCATCTCCGGTTGTCTTCCAGATCAGATACAGCGCTTCAAGAAAATACATCTCCACGTGATTCTCGACCGGCGCCCTGCGCAGGTTGAGGAATCCGCCATCGGCTGCGCGTGAAAAATCGCCGTACTTAAAGCGCCGGTCCCAGTCATTCTCCGGTGGCGTCCGGTCAAAGTAGTTCTCCCAGATCATGCCGTCTTCCCGTTGAGTCATAGAGAAGATCTCAAAACTCTGGCGAACCTCGGGCCAGAAGTAGCGCATGCCTCTCAGGGTGTTTGTATTGTCCAGCAGCCAGTCATCCCAGTGGTCATACACGCGTCCATCGTGGCGAGTTGCAACCACCGGACCATCCGACGCCATGGTCCAATAGAGAGTCTCGAGCAGATGTTGAAACTCGCCGCTTGGCTCACGTATCTCAGTTTGCGCATCGACGACGAGACTCGCTCTGCCGATCAATTTGCCGTTCGAGTCGAGAAGCAAAACCGAGTGTGTTCCCAGCGCCCCACCTAAAAGAAACGAGGCAGGCAGCGTGATCTGCCGATCAACATAGGTTACTCCGTCCCCATCTAGAACAAGAAGACGGCCTTCACTCGTACCCAGTACGGTGATCTCATCGAGTGGGCTATATGTGGTTTGGAGAGGCGCAAGCGCAAGCTGCGGCACAGCCGATCCAGCTTCCGGCTGTGCCGCAAGAGATGGCGCGCATCCCGCCCCCAGCAGGCTCGCAGGCAGTATCCCAAGAAACTCTCTCCGCGATTGCACCAGCGCCGCTCCTTGTCGAGATACAGACGAATGAAAGTCTAGCGTGCCGGATGGAGCGCATTCATAGACTCTCATCAGCGTGCGGCAAGTTCTTAGAACTCGAAGCGGCCGCCCAGTTGCAGATAGCGCTTCTGGTTGGCATTGGCGGAATATCCAAAAGACCCATCCGTAATGTCGTCATCGATCGCCTGCCAGTTTGTGCGATTGAGAAGGTTGATGAAGTCCCCGCGCAAAACAAACTTGGCACTCTCTTTGAAGAAGAACGGCACTGCAAAGGCCTTAGAGAAGCCACCATTGACACTAAAATACCCAGGATTACGGAAGGTGTTTGCACCTTGCTGGCTCAGCACGGTCGTTGTGCCAACGCCGGTGGGATCGGTGAAATCCGCAGCTGTGAAGGCTCCAGTGAGTGACACAGCTTTGCGGGAGAATCCCTTCCTGGGCAATCCCGCCTTATATGTAGGAAATCCCGGAGTGCCGGCGCCATTGCCGTCGAAGTGATTGCTTCCGTCGTTCTGATAGTCGTGGGCCTCGCCCGTCCAACCCACTGTAAAGGGGCTTCCGCTTTGGGCCACCACGATCGTGCTGATTCTCCATCCGGCTGCCGCTCCATTGATGAGGCGGTTATCCGTCGACAGTTTTGGAACCTCGTACGAGCCGCCAAAAGAGAGTGAGTTGGCAACGTCGAAGATCGAGGGGCCGTAATAGACCTTTGGATCGTAGGCTCCGGGCCACACATAGATGCTGCCCCCTGTATTGAAGTCGTTATAGGTGGGCGCCCACTGCAGCGCCCTTGCCCAGTTGTAGTTGGCCTGATAACTGAGGCCTTTGTACTGCTGCCGAAGGGTCAGGATCAAGGCATTGTAGTTGCTGGTCAGTACGTTGATGCCATAGTTCAATTGTCCCCACTCGGCATCCGGCCTCGCAGTTGGAGAGCCAGGAGCCAGGTTAAAGTCCACATTGCCGCCGCCGTTAGCCGAAGAGGCTCCAGCAACCAGGTCATAGCCATGACCGCCGGAATATGTGACGCCGGCAACGATGTTGCCGGCGAGCTGCTGCTCGACGCCGAGGCTCCAGTTGAGAAACTTCTCTGGCTTAACGTTCGGGGCATAGCCGTTGAGGTTGGCGGAGTACACCGCGGTGTGAGCCGAGTTCGAATAGATGTTTCCAAACGAGTCAGTTCCAAAAACGGGGAACGACCCGTAGTTGTAGCCATAAGGTGCGGTCTTTGTTACGAGGTCGCCGAAGGGAAGTACGCTTGTGGTGTACAGGCTGATGCGCTCCGGCGGCTGGGTTGGAAGGTTATTTGCAATCTGGTAGGGAGTCAGCACATTCGCGTACAGGCCGATGCCGCCGTGAACAAACATCTGTCTGCCCTTGAGAGGGGTGTATGCAAAGCCGGCACGGGGCATCAGGTTCTCGTTCTGCGCACCGGTGAACGCATGTTTTGCCGGGCCCGTCGAAGTGCCCAGGGCCTGCGCATAGAATGTGGAACCGGTGCCAGGGAACAGGGGCGAGAACTGTCCCGACTTGGAGTAGGGAACGGGGTTGCCAAAGTCGTCATAACGAAGGCCGGCCGTGATGGTCAGATTCGGACGGACCTTCCATGTGTCGTCGCCCCAAAGAGCGTTGTAGATCACGGTAGCGCCGTAATACTGGGGAGTGAACAGACCGTTCCCACCGATTGTGTACAGGCTGAAGCCTGGAGCATAGCTATTGCTGATCCAGGAGAATACATCCGTGAAATAAAACGGGAAAAAGGGCCGGCTATAAATCCCGCTTGAATCCTGAAAGTAGTCCTCGCGGTTGAACTGGTAGCCGCCGCGGATGGTGTGATTGCGCAGTGTGTAACTCAGAGTATCCCGAAGCGTGTAGGTATGCTCCCAGTTGGTCTGTGCCGCGAAGGGTTCATGTCCTACGGGCTGCATAAATGCGAAGCCGTTGGTCGTGTCAAGACCCTGGGGATAATACGGAATTCCCGCCGCGGCTGGATTGGCAAGTTGGTTTCCGTTGATTGAGCGAAGGTTGCCGGCATGCACCTCGTTCAACAGATTCTGCGAAAACAGATGCACATAGTTGATCGAGAAGTATTTGTTCTGGCTGGGAGTGATGCCGTCGAGCGCCGGACGTTCCGCCAGGTTGCCAAGGGTTTGGTCGATGCGCTCGTACATCACGTACACGCGATCCTTGGCGTCGCGAAAACTCTGATCCAGACGGATGTTCCACTGAATACCATTGAACGGCTGCGCCTGATTGAAGAGCAGCCCGGAGTCGTACATCGGTGTGCTACAAGGCAAATTGTAGGTGAGCGCCTTATTTGCAGGAACGGACTGTGGCTTTCCGCATGTGGTGGGTATCACGTCTTCTGCGGTAGCCACATTTCCGCCGTAGTCGCGCGTGTTAGGGGCAAACGTCAGAGCCTTGGGAAAGCCGGAGTTGGGGAAGGCCGTTAGAGCCCACGCAACAAACGCGGGGTCCCATTCTTGGGTGCCGACACTGCCCGCATTGCCAATTCCTGCCAATTGCTTTTCAACTGAGCCAAAAAAGAACGTCCTGTCCTTAATGATCGGTCCGCCCAGCGAGGCAAGAATATGGTCTTGATGGAACTCGGGATCGGTCGACACTAGCGTGGGAACGACCACGCCGGCAAAAGTCGGAAATGAGTTGGTGACGCCGTTGGCCGCCGCCAGGTTCTTTCCGGCGTAGCTGTAGTCCGCGTCGCCATGAAACCGATTGGTGCCCGTCTTGGTGCTGAACCCAACTTGAAGCGAGGCCGAAGTGCCGTTCTCGACGGAAAAGGTTTGTGTCTGCAGCGACACTTGGTCGATCATGTCGGAGTTGGGAATAATCAGGGCGTTTCCCTGCGTGATGTCATCGCCTACGGGCAGATCGTCGATCAGGTAGAGATTGCTGTTGCTTCCCGCTCCGTTGGCGCTATACGGCGGTCCGAAAGAACCGGCAAAAATCGAAGAGCCATACCCATTGCTCGGCGATTCATTCTGGAAGCCGGTCACGCCGGGGGTAAGAGCGATGAGTTCCTGGACATCGTGGTTCGCCAGCGGGAGCTTGGTAATTTCTTCTGCTGGCAGCGTCGTCTCGACACGGGTTTCATCCATGTTCATGGCCGGAGCAACGTCTGACACAATGACGTTCGTGGTGCCCGCGGCAGCGGGCGTCAGGGTCACATCCACGCCGCGCGTCTCGTCTGGTGTCACCGTGACCGAGATCGACTCGGTCTTGAATCCGGCCTGTGAGGCAATGACTGCATAGTCTCCCGGAGCGACGGCGGTGAAACGATAGTAGCCTGTCTCATTGGTCGTTCCCTTCAGATCAACTCCAGTATTGGTGTTGTGAAGCGTGATCGACACGTTGGGTACGACCGCCCCGGTTGCATCGGTTATCGTCCCTTGGACGTTGCTGCTAAATTGCGCACGGCACGGCTGCCAAAGCAAGAACACAATCGCCAACGCGCTCCACCTGACAACTGAAATCAGCTTGACCGTCATCTTTGACCTCCAAAGGTCCTTGGCGATTGTTTGTCTGGTCTCTGACTTGCTGGGGAATGATCGCACAGGCTTCGCCATGAACCATGCGCTTGTTTGTAACGCTCTCATCGGCGTCCGAACGCTGTGTGCGCAGCTCTCCCCGTTCCCGACAGGGATCCCCTGCGCACATAGTTCGTTCGGGCGAGTTAGACAGAAGATGAACTCTTCGCCGAGAGGGACGTTACCTCAGCCCCATTTGACCTCCTGAAACGCGTCATTGCGCCATCGACGGTCAGTGGCTTACGACAATTCGCCCCGGCGAACTGATGGGGAAGGGAATCACGATATTGTCGCTAGCACAGTTTCAACAGATTTTCCCCTGAAGTCAAGTAACCGCCTGCGGAACAGCACCCGTGTGATCAATCACTTCGTTTGCAATATCGGCCCTCCGCAGCTTGAACAATGGTAATAAGCTCACTTCAAGGACTCTGGGCCGAATGACGGTGGTTGATCACCGGGGTCGCGATTTGGTTCGCTGGTCAGCGCAAAATCCAACTCGTTTGCCTGTCGCAGAGCATCCCAGTCAAGCCACCAATCGTGTATGGGCTCGCCGTCGAGCGAGATGCTCTTCACATAAAGCTCAGCCGGTGCGCCTGGTGCCGAAATCCGCAGCGTATGCGAGCCGAGCTTCAACTCCGCTTGCGGAAAGACCGGTGTGCTCGTCGTGAGCCCGCCAACTCCGGGTATCTCCGGAAAGAATCCAAGGCTGGCAAAGACAACCCACGACGAAGTAGCGCCTAGGTCGTCGTTGCCCGGCTCGCCATCCGGCGTCGGCTGAAAAAGATCGTCGAGTGTCTTACGCACCACCTCTTGCGTTCGCCAAGGATGACCCGTCCAGTTATAGATCCACGGATTGCCGAAGCTAGGCTCGTTGGCAATAAAGAAATATGGGCCGCCGAACCAGGTGCCATAGTGACTGAAGTAGTCGTCCAGCCGCCTTTGGGCGGCTTCTGGTCCTCCAAGATTGGCGATCAGATCCCTCATGTTATAGGGAACCATCCACGTGTATTGCGCCGCGTTGCCCTCGATAAAACCGTCAAACTGCTCAGGTTTGAATCCAGGAAGAAACTTGCCGTCGACCCCGCGGCCGCGAATGTACTTTGTCTCCGGGTCGAACAGCTCGCGCCACTTGTCAGAGCGATCCAGATATCTTTGAGCTGTAGTCCTTTCCCCAAGCGAGGCCGCGAACGCCGCGATTGCAAAGTCCGCGTTTTCGTCTTCGAGCGTAACCGAGGCGGCTCCTTTGATCGATCCTCCATTCGCGATGTAGCCATGAGATAGAAACTCGGCGAGGCCCGGCCGCTCAGGATAAAGATGGATGTGTGTCTCTGGACGATCGCCGCCGCGCAGCATCGCCTGAAGCGCGGCTTTAGTGTCGAAGTCGCGAGCGCCAAACGCATAGATACTCGCCAAGATGCCGTCAGATGGATCACCAACCATACAACTGCTTTCGTCGTTCGCGATAGGCCAGATCGGCAACCCTCCGCCCTCTTCCGCATCCCTAACCAGAGATTGCGCAATATCGCTGGCAACGTCTGGCATGAGCATCGCGATCAATTGGACCTCGCTTCGGTAGATGTCCCACCCCGAATAATTCGCATATTGATTGTGGCCATGCAGATGATGAACTTTGTCGTCGAAGCCAAGATAGTCGCCGTTCACGTCGTTGAAAACCGTTGGGTGGAGCAACGAATGATAGAGTGCCGTATAAAAGGTCTTGCGCCGCGTTTCGACCCCGCCACTGACAACAATGTGCCCTAGAGCCTCATTCCAGGCTGCCCGGGCCTCGTTGCGCGCTTTTTCAAAATCCCAGCCGGGTATCTCCTTTGCCAGATTGGTCTCTGCATTTGCAATGCTCACAAACGACAGGCCCGCCTTGAGATGAAGTACCTTGGTCTCCGGCCCGAATGCGAGATAGCCGCCAATACGCGGACCGCTTGCAGAGCCTACTCCGGCATTGATACTCATCTCGTCAAAGGTGCCGTCAGAGTGCGGCGCCTCTTCCGCTTCAATCGCAAAGTAAACACGGTATCGATTTTCGAGGCCGCAAAATCCTCCGCCCGCCACAGATCCTGTTACGCGGCGGCCTTGAATCTCCATCTGCGCGTCGTCGACACGGTTGAGATTGCGACTCAAATCAATGAGCAGAGTATGAGGATCGGTTCCTTCCGGATAGCTGATCTCCGCGATGCCGGAGTGCACCTCGGCTGCGATTCGAACCTTGATACCGGAATCCAGCTTGACGGCGTAATAGCCAGGCTGAGCAACCTCATCCGAGTGCCTGAAGGCAGCCTCGTACCGCGCCGCGCGTACTGGAGGAGGTTCGGTGGGAAGACCGAGAATGGGCATGAGAGGCACATCGCCATAAATGCCGCAACCGGTGCCGCCGATGTGCGTAAGGCTAAAGCCCCGCGTGGAAGGACTCTCGTAAAAGTAGAAAGGTCCCTCCACAGGATCGGGACTCCAGTAGAGCATTCCGAAAGGACGGGTCGCTCCTGGCACCGTGTGCCCACTGTCGTTTTGAGAATTCGTTTGTGTGCCGATCAATGGGTCGACGAAGGAGACCAGATCTGTTTGCGCGGTGGCCACGCTGCAACCTATTAGCAGAAAGACAGAGAAAGGGAATCTCAACGCATGCTCCTGACGGTGGGCCTGCACTGTTCACGCGAACAGCACTCGACCGTTTTAGCTTGGAATGAAGAAGCTGTCAAGCACAGAGACCAGCCAGATTGCATCGATCGGGCGATTGTGATGAGCAGTCGGAGTTAAGTTGTTGACAATGCGAGAAAGAGGCTCTTGGTAGTGTAACCTTCGGCGGCATTGAGGGTTCGGGCTGACGGTCTCGTTGCCGGCCGATCGCCGCGCCAGTGCTCCCGGCTAATGAGACTCCGCTCGCGACCCGCGCGGTAAAGCCATCGAAGTCAATTCCGGCGGCTCCGCTTATTGCGGGAAAGTCATCTTGACAGAAAGCGACCCACGGTTTATGTATGACTAATGGTCAGATATGATCATAAGGCGACTATGGTTAAAAGTCACCTGAAATCTCCGGGTCACCCGGTGCCGTCGCGGTCGGGTACGGCTCAAGCCGGCTCACCCAATGCGGGCCGCCGTCAGCGCCGCGCCTCTGAGACGCGGCTCAAGCTATTTCGATGCGCATTGCAGCTCTTTGCCGAGCGCGGATTCTCCGGCGTAACAGTGGAAGACATTACTGAAGCAGCGGACGTAGGCAAGGGAACATTTTTCAACTACTTCGAGAGTAAAGATCACGTCTTGGGCGTCATGGCTGAGATTCAACTCGGCAAGGTAGCTGAGTCCGTTGCGCAGGCTGCTGCCGGCAAACTGACCGTCCAATCCGTACTGCATCGCCTTTTTTTGCGCGTCGCTGAGGAGCCTGGAAGAAGTCCTGAACTAGCCCGCGCCCTCATCTCCTCGTTTCTGGCCAACCGGACTGTCCGCGCAATGATGGCGCGCAATATGCAGGAGGGCCGCAGAATGATCGCGGAAATCGTGGCCGCGGGGCAGAAGCGCGAAGAGATTGATCCGCGTCTCAAAAAAGAGAAGGCTGCAATGCAGATTCAACAAGTCGTCATGGGCACTGTGCTCCTCTGGTCGCTGCACGAGAAGCCTGCGCTCAGTGCCTGGATGGAAGATAGCTTTCAACACTTCTGGAGATCGATCGCCCTCTCTGGGCGAGAGCCGAAATCATGAAGATCGAGCGGCGAACTTTCGTTTGTCTTTGGCTGGCAGGCCTGATTGCGGGGTTGCTTTCAGGTCTGACCGCGTTGGCGCAACAGCCTGTATCCTATCGGTTCACGCTACAGGACGCGATTCAAAAGGGGCTCCAGTCCAACCTTAGCGTGCTGGTGGCCGGCACGCGTGTCGAGGAGGCGGAAGGTGCCCGTATGCGCCGCCTTTCGGCCGCATTGCTTCCGCGCGTGAACGCTCAGGCTTACGCCAACGTGCAAAACCGTGACCTACAGGCCTTTGGTATTTCATTGCCTGGAATGCCGCCAGTAGTCGGGCCGTTCTCTAACTACGACTTTCGCATCTATGCGCAGCAGAACCTAGTAGATCTTCAAAGTTACCGCGAACTCAAGGCCAGCCAACTTGCTCTCGATGCTGGCAAGATGGATGAGCGCGATGCGCGCGACCTGATCGTGCGCGCTATTGCGGCTCTCTATCTCAATGCGCAGTCCGCGGCGGCTCGCGCCGATGCTGCGCAATCGCGAGTCAACGATTCGAGCGCGCTGTTGAAGCTTGCCAGGGACAAGCACGATGCCGGGGCGGCAACGGGTGTGGATGTGCTTCGCGCTGAGGTTCAGCTTGCCAATGACCGCCAGGCGCTGCTGATTGCCCAGAATCAGACGAAGCTATCGCTGCTGGAGTTAGCCCGAAATCTCGGCATGAATCCCGCGACGCCTATGGAACTTGCCGAACCACTAACCTTTCATTCTCTGCGCCCGCCCGAGATTGAAACGCTCGCCTCTTCAGCCTTGTTAACTCGCGCGGACTATCTCTCTCTCGCGAGTCAGCGTGAAGAGCTGATCGAACAGCAACGCGCTAATCGTGCTCGAAGTTATCCCAAACTGAGCATCAACGGAAACATCGGTGAAATCGGGCGAAGCATCGGCGGCGTGCAGACGACCGGTCTGCTGCAAGGTCAGATCGATTTCACGCTCTTCGATCGCGATCGTAACGGAGAAGCGCAGGAATTGGCCAGTCGTGTTAAGCGCATCGATGATCAGATTGCTGACCTGCGTCGCGGCATCGAAGAGGATCTTCGTGAGGCCGTTCTAAATCTCGACTCGGCGGCCGAGCAAGTGACCGTCGCGCAAGACGGTCAGGAGTTGGCGCGACGGGAGCTGGAACTGGCCCAAGACCGTTTTCGGCAGGGAGCAGCTGACAATATCGAGGTAATTACTGCGCAAGATGAGTTAGCGCGGGCCGACGAGAATTATATCCTCGCAGTTGCCAGCCACGTGGATGCAAAGTTCGCGCTTGCCCGTGCAATGGGAGATACGGAGAAGAACATCGTCGATCTTATGGGAAAGCCATAAAGACGTCGACAACTCATGGCCGACTGTGCGCGACGTAAAGCTGGAAGGTCGGGGGCTCTGGCCCCAGAGGTTTGAAGCGATGAGAAGAATGGTTCCTATCGTCATTCTGCTGGCAGCAGCCGCTCTTGCGGGCATCTACCTGTATCCGCGGCTGGCCAAGCGGCCCGCGCCGGCAAATCAACTTCTGCTCTCCGGCAATATCGAAGCCCACGAGAGTCTGGTCGGCTTCAAGGTGGCGGGGCGCATTGCCGAGTTACCAATCGAGGAAGGGCAGCAGGTGACGGAAGGCTCCCTGCTGGCCCGGCTCGATGACGCCGATTGGAAACAGAAAGTGCGAATCGACGTGGCGAACGTCAAGGTGCGTGAATCGAATCTTGCTCTCACACAAGCCGGAGCCCGCCAGCAGGAGGTCAAGGCGGCACAGCAGACGATGATCGATGCTGAAGCCGACCTCGCGCAAAGAAAGCTGGACAACGAGCGTGCTCAACGCCTCTTCGCCAAGGATGCGATCTCGGCCCAGGAACGCGACCAGGCGGCAACCGCGCTCAAGCGCGCGGATGCGATCTTCAACGCCGCTCAACAGCGCTACAACGAGGCTGTTGAAGGCAGTCGCAAAGAAGACATCGCCGTGGCACAGGCCAATCTCAACCAGGCCAGTGCCAATCTCGGCCTCTCGCAAGTGAATCTGAGTTACACCATCTTGCGCGCTCCATGCGCTGGTGTTGTCACGGTCCGCCAGGCGGAGTTGGGCGAAGTGGTTTCACCGGGATCGCCGGTCGTTACGCTTGCCGATCTCGATCACATCTGGCTCCGCGTCTATATCGCGGAGACCGATCTCGGCCGCATCGCATGGGGCGAGCACGTGGCTGTCACTACGGACACATATCCTGGAAAGCAATACAACGGCCGCATCTCGTTCATCTCGTCGACTGCTGAGTTCACTCCAAAGAGCGTGCAAACAACCAATGAGCGAGTAACACTCGTTTACCGGATCAAGATCGACATCGACAACCCCGATCATGAGCTTAAGCCGGGAATGCCGGCCGATGCTCACATCTCGCTAGCAGCCGCCAAACAATGACAACTCCGCTTCAATCCGCGATTGTGGCCGAAGGGCTGACGAAGAGCTTCCCGGGCGTCCGCGCAGTCGATGGACTGAGCTTCGACGTGCGCCCCGGAGAGATCTTTGGCCTTGTGGGGCCTGACGGGGCAGGGAAGACGACAGCCTTGCGCATCTTGGCGGGGATCATGCCGCCGGATGCAGGCACAGCTACGATCGCTGGCTTTAATGTTGCACAGGATCCAGAGGGAGCTAAGCATTCACTCAGCTACATGCCGCAGCGCTTTGGTCTCTATGAAGATCTGACGGTTGACGAGAACATTCGCTTCTACGCGGACCTGTTTGGGGTTCGTAACTCCGAACGAGAGCTCCGCGCAGCGCAATTATTGGTTGCCGCGGGCATGAGTGAATTCCGCAAGCGTCTGGCCGGTAAGCTTTCGGGCGGCATGAAGCAGAAGCTCGGCTTGGTCACCGCCCTGATCCATCGGCCAAAGGTGGTTCTGCTCGATGAACCGACGACCGGCGTCGATCCTCTTTCCCGGCGAGACTTCTGGCGAATTCTCTATGAAATGCTGAGGGAGGGCGTCGCAATTCTCACCTCGACAGCCTATCTCGACGAGGCTGAACGTTGTCATCGCGTCGCTCTGCTGCATCAAGGCAAGCTGCTCTTCTGCGATACTCCGGCAAATCTCAAGGCAGGATTGGGAAAAGGTGTCTTGTCCATCACCACGCCCGAACCGCGTAGGCTGCGCGATGAACTTGAGAGTGCGGGGGGAATATCGAGCCTGTTGCTGACTGGCGATGGCGTGCATGTCGTGGTCGATAGCGCGGCCCGGCGCATTCCGGAATTCAATGCAAAGCTCCATCGCGCAAATATTCCCTACGACGCGATGATCGAGGTTGCGCCATCGATCGAGGACCTGTTTGTAGATGCGGTCGGTTCGAGGGCCTCTCATGATTGAGATAGCTAACTCCGTCGAGGTTCAGAACCTCGTCAAGCGCTTCGGCAGCTTCATCGCCGTCGATCGGATCGATCTTAAGGTTAGCAAGGGAGAGGTCTTCGGATTTCTCGGACCCAATGGCGCCGGTAAGTCAACGACGATTCGCATGCTGTGCGGCCTGCTCAAGCCCACTTCGGGCCGCGCGCAGGTTGCCGGTTACGACGTGAACCGCGATCCTGAAGCCGTCCGACAGAATATCGGCTATATGTCCCAGAAGTTCTCGCTCTATAACGATCTCACGGTCATTGAGAATCTTCGCCTTTTCGCAGGGCTTTATAGCGTTCCGTACAAGTTACTTGAAAGCCGTATCCAATGGGCATTAACTATGGCCAATCTAAGCGGTCAGGAAAATCTCATCACCGGAACGCTCCCCGGCGGCTGGAAACAGCGCTTGGCCCTTGGTTGCGCGGTCTTACACAGGCCCCCGGTGATCTTTCTCGATGAGCCGACCTCTGGCGTCGATCCCATCACGCGGCGTCAGTTCTGGGAGTTAATCCATCAAATGGCCGAAGGCGGAGTTACGGTCTTTGTGACCACTCATTACATGGAAGAGGCTGAATATTGTAATCGCCTCGCGCTGATCTTTCGCGGCCGGATCGTCGCACTGGGCACGCCCTCTGAACTGAAACGAAAGTCAATGAAGGGCGAGCTTGTCTTAGTGGAATGCTCCCCGCTGGGTGCTGCGGTGGCAGCATTGCAATCGGCTCCGGAAGTTATTGATGCAGCCGTCTTCGGCAACTCCTTGCATTTGGTGGTTGACAGCGCGGGACGCGACATACCGCGACTTCAAAGCTATCTATTCAATCGCGGCGTTGCCGTGAGCCGTATGGAAGAGATCCATCCGAGTCTGGAAGACGTCTTCGTCTCACTTACTACCGGCCGTGAAACGCCAGGGGAGCAGACGCCATGAGCATGACTCGCCTGCTGGCAGTTGCACGAAAGGAGTTTCTGCAGATTGTCCGCGATTCGCGGAGCCTGATCATCGTTGTTCTCATGCCCGCGGTTCTTGTGCTTCTCTTCGGTTATGGGGTCAATCTCGATCTGAAAGGCCTTCCCGTCTATGTCTACGATCAGGACGGCAGCCAGCAGAGTCAGGATTTGCTTAAGCACTTTCAATCCAGCAGGTATTTCTATGTTGCCAAAACAGTCGATAGTTATTCTAAGTTATCGCGTGCGCTCGATGACGGTCATGCCAAGATGGGCGTTGTAATTCCCTGGGACTTCACGCAACGATTACACGACGGCCGCCCCGTCGAGGTTCAGGCATTGGTCGATGCCTCGGACGATAATACGGCGAACGTGCTCATCGGCTACTCACAGGCTGTAGTTGAGAGTTACTCGGCGCAGATTCAGATCGACTGGCTGCAAGAGCGCGGCCTCGCTATTCAACCCGTGGCGCTGAGTGTTGAGACACGCACGTGGTACAACGAGGATCTTGAGAGCAGCGCCTTTATTATTCCCGGCGTGCTTGCGCTTGTGATGTCGGTTATCGGTGCGTTTCTAACATCGCTGACCATTGCTCGCGAGTGGGAGCGCGGCACGATGGAGCAGCTCATCTCAACTCCGGTGAGTGCGATGGAGATCATGCTCGGCAAGCTGGCGCCTTACTTTGTTCTGGGAATGTGCGACACCGTCATCAGCGCGCTGATCGCCATCTATTGGTTTCAAGTGCCTTTCCGCGGCTCATGGATCACCTTGATGACTGCGTCGGCTCTGTTTATGGTGGTGGTTCTATCGCTCGGATTCTTTATCTCGGTCCTGGCGAAGAGTCAGTTTGCCGCCAGCCAGATTGCTTTACTCGTCACATTTCTCCCCGCATTTCTGTTATCGGGATTCCTGTTTTCGATCGACCAGATGCCGATTGCTCTTCGGTGGATCACGCGTATTCTACCGGCGCGTTATTACGTTTCCGTGCTTAAGAAGATCTTTCTCAAAGGGACTCCCGCGTCGATGCTTTTGACCGAGCTTGTTCCTCTCGCAGTCTTTGCGATTCTATTAACACTGCTGGCCACTCGCAGCTTCCATAAGAGGCTCGACTAAAGGAGAAGGGCGATGTTTGCGCGACTGAAGCAGATGTTAATCAAGGAGTTTATCCAGGTCTTCCGCGACAAGCGGACCCGCTTCATTCTTGTTGGCCCGCCGATCGTTCAAATGCTGGTTTTTGGCTACGCGGCCAATTATGAGATCCGCCACGTGCCAACTGTCGTGCTCGATCTCGACCACTCCCAGGAGAGCCGCGAGTTAGTCTCGCGTTTTATTGCGAGCCCCTACTTCGACGTCCAACAGCAACTTTCCGGCTCGCGGCAGCTCGGTGATCTGATCGAGCAAGGAAAGGCCACGGCGGGCCTTGAGATCGATGCCGGCTTCGCGCAGAAGCTGCGTAAGGGAGAGACCGCGCCATTGCAGGTGATTATCGACGCGACCAACTCAAATACTGCGTTGATCGCCTCCGGATACGTCTCGCAGATCGCGCAGGGTTTTGCGCAAGAGAGCCAACAGGACCGCATGCGCCGCATTGCGCCACAACTAATCGAGGTGATGCCATCGGTCGAGTTGGCTCAGCGGCCTTGGTACAACCCCGGCCTGAGGAGCCGCTGGTTCTTTGTGCCGGGAATCATTGGCAGTCTGACCCTTGTTCTCGTGATCACTCTGACCGCCTTCGCCGTGGTGCGCGAACGCGAGATCGGCACCCTCGAGCAGATCATGGTCACGCCGATTCGTCCGGCAGAATTCATCCTGGGCAAAACTCTGCCGTTCTTCCTGATCGGCCTCTTTGACGTGACCCTGATCGCTGTGGTTGGTTCGCTGTGGTTTCAGGTGCCCTTCCGCGGCCATGTTATCGTCCTCGCTGCGGGAGCGGTTCTTTTCATCGTGTGCATGCTGGGCGTGGGCCTGCTCATCTCGACCGTCTCATCGACTCAGCAGCAAGCGATGGTAACCTCGTTCTTCTTCATCATGCCGGCAATCACCTTTTCCGGCTTCGGATTTCCCATCAGCACAATGCCTCGCTGGATGCAGCTCTGCAGTTACTCCATCCCGCTGCGCTACTTCCTCATTGTGATTCGCGGAAGCTATTTGAAAGGCGTCGGCATCGAAATTCTCTGGCCGCAGATGGCCGCGATGGCCTTTCTGGGAGTCGCCCTCCTGACGGCAGCCATCCTTCGCTTCCACAAAGCGCTCGACTGAGGATCGCCGGGATAGAATCAAGCTGCGGCATTGAATTGGCAGACCACCCCGGGAGTTCGGCTTTTATATGATGGAATTCCATATTTCGCGGCGCGCGCGTGAACGTTACAACTTCGCCGAGTCGCTGTTTTCCTACTCAGGAAATGTAGTTTTTGCCAATCTTGCTGCCTGCCGCGACTTTGCGCTCCGCATGAACACTATTCGCGATGTTGAAAAGCACCCCGAGTTGGCAGTTCATGCCGGCCAGCTTTACGCCATGGGCCTGATCGACGAGGCGAGCCACGTGCTGATGGCGCGCTATCGCGAGCAGTTTGATCCCCAGGTAATGACCGGCGCGATCGAATGGTTCTCAGCTTTGGTTGGCCCCGAGGCGCTGGATAAGATGCTCCTTACCTTTGTCGAGGATTTTCCCGGCATTTCGGTGATGCGCGGCGAGAAGACTCCGCTCGAATGGCTGGCGGGGCAGACCGATGGGACACCGCACAAGGCCGTTGCCTTTGAAGAGCTGATGCTCCTCTGGACGGCCAACCGCAACGAGGCCTTCCAGCCCTTTGAAGAGCTCTTCGAGGAAAAGGACCTCGCTAAGAAGACCGTTTACCCACAGGTTACCCGTCAACTTTCCGAGTACTTTGCCACCCGCCCACTGATCCCCGTGCCCGACGCCAAGCCGATGAACTTGCTGGAACTGCTGCGCGCTCCGGCCGTGGGCGCTCCTCGTTCGCTTGCCGACCAGCTCGCCCTCATTCGCAAGCTCTGGAAGCCTCTGCTCGGCGAGAGCCTCGACCGTCTGCTCTCCGTCGCCGCCGAAATTCTCCACGAAGAAGAACTCGCGATCTGGATGCAGTTCAATCATCCCGACGAGGCCGCCCGGCGGCGGCGTGAGAGCGGGAAACAGCAGTGGCCCGGCCTGGTCAGCACCGCGGAGGTTCCGGAGTTCGGCGACACGATCCACGAATACGAGAAGTTTTCGCCCGATCAGGCCTGGATGCCGACGGCCGTACTTATCGCCAAGAGCACGTATGTCTGGCTGGCGCAGATGAGCCGGCAATACGGCCGCTGGATCAAACGCCTCGATGAAATCCCCGACGAAGAGCTGGCGACACTGGCGCGCCGCGGTCTGAACACTCTATGGCTCATCGGCGTATGGGAGCGCAGCCGCGCCTCGAAGACCATCAAGCAGCTTTGCGGTAACTCCGACGCCGTGGCCTCGGCTTATTCGCTCTACGACTACACGATTGCAGAGGACCTGGGCGGCGAGCCGGCCTATGTGAACCTGCGCGACCGCGCCTATCGCCACGGCATTCGCTTGGCCAGCGACATGGTGCCCAACCACATGGGCATCGATTCCCCCTGGGTCGTAGAGCACCCCGATTGGTTCATTTCGCGGCCTGAACCGCCCTATCCGGTTTACAGCTTCAACGGTCCCGATCTCTCTTCCGACGGCCGCGTAGAGATCAAGATCGAGGATCACTACTTCGAGCAGTCCGATGCCGCCGTCGTATTCCAGCGGCGCGACCGGAGCAGCGGCGAGACTCGTTACATCTATCACGGCAACGACGGCACCAGTTTTCCCTGGAACGACACGGCGCAGCTCGACTATTTGAACCCTGCCGTCCGCGAACGGGTCATTCAGACCATTCTTCATGTGGCGCGACTCTTTCCCGTGATTCGCTTCGACGCTGCCATGACCTTGGCCAAGCGGCACTTTCACCGCCTGTGGTTTCCCGGTCCCGGTGCGAGCGGTGCAATCCCCTCGCGCGCCGAATATGGCATGAATCAGGCGGAATTCGACCGCTGCATGCCCAATGAGTTCTGGCGGGAAGTGGTCGATCGCGTGGCCGCCGAGGTGCCCGGCACGCTGCTTCTGGCTGAGGCCTTCTGGCTCATGGAGGGATACTTCGTTCGCACGCTTGGCATGCATCGCGTCTACAACAGCGCTTTCATGGTGATGCTGCGCGACGAGGAAAACGCCAAGTACCGTTCTGTGATCAAAAAGACGCTGGAATTCGATCCCGACATCATGAAGCGCTACGTCAACTTCATGAGCAATCCCGACGAGCGCACGGCCATCGATCAATTCGGCAAGGGTGACAAGTGCTTTGGAGTCGCCGCGATGATGGCTACGCTTCCAGGCCTGCCCATGTTCGGCCACGGCCAGATCGAGGGCTTCACCGAGAAGTACGGCATGGAGTACCAGCGCCCGCGCTACGACGAGAGCCCCGACCACTGGCTGATCGAGCGCCACGATCGCGAGATTGCTCCGCTGCTCAAGCGCCGCCGTCTCTTCGCTGAGAGCGACAACTTTCGTCTCTACGACTTCTTTACCGGCTCGGGCAAGGTGGACGAGAACGTCTTCGCCTACTCCAATCGCAACGGCAACGATCGCGCGCTGGTGGTCTTCAACAACCGCTACGGCAAGACTCTTGGAACGATCGACCATTCGGTGGCCTACGCTGACAAAGGCGCCAACCAATTGCGTCAGCAGAGGGTCGGCGAAGGATTGGGAATCGCCTACGACGCCAACGCCGTCCTGGCCTGGCGCGATTCGCTCACCGGCCTTGAATACCTGCGTCGGGCGAGCGATCTCTTCCAGCGCGGCCTGACCCTCAACCTCCGCGCCTATCAGTGCCACGTCTTTCTCGATTGGCGCCAACTTCATTCAACTCAAGAAAAGCCCTGGGACCGGCTCGCCGACCAGCTCAGTGGCAGTGGCGTACCAAACCTTGAGGACGCACTGGTCGATCTCGAACTCCGGCCTGTGCATGATGCGCTACGCGGCCTCCTCGACGGCGCCCTCGTACGGCTCTTCGCAGATCTGGCCGAGCATCCCCGGACGTTTGCCGCGGGACCGGATACTGGCGTTGAATCTCGTCGCACCGAGTTCTTCGCTGAGGCATGGACGCGCTGCGAGAGTTTCATGCGCGCAGCGCAGAGAGCTTATCTGCCCCTCATCGCCGCAGCGGGGAACTCCGCACCAACCCCGCCAACGAACCCTGGATTGATGGGCGCGGCCTTCCGCGCACGGCTGCGCGCCGCCATGCGCATTCCTGCCGTCGAATCTCTCTTCCCAGCGCCGTGGACCATGGCCGCCCGGCGCGTGCTGCCCAGCTCCAGCCCGCAGTTGACAGCAACAGCCATGTGGGGACCGGTGCTTGCCTGGTGCGTGCTCGAATTGCTGGCCGAGTCCTTCGACGCTGAACGGCCTGAGCCAGTCGCCCTCGATCTCTTCGACCGTTTGCGCTTGCGTGGGCCCTTCGCCGAGCTCTTTGCCGCCCTTGGATTCGATGGTGAAGAGGCCTGGCGTGTCGCAGCGCGCGTCAAGATCGGACTGCTGAATGGAGCCCTCGATCTAACTTTAGACCCAATCGAAGGTGCAACCGAAGTGGCTCCATCTGCCATTGAACCCGCAGCCTCTTCGCAGATCCTGTCGTCCGCCCTATGGCTCGATCCGGACGTTCGCTGGCTGACTGGCGTGCATCGGGCCGAAGCCCACGACTATTTCGTGCGCGAACCCTACGAGGAATTGCTCTGGTGGCTGTCGATGCCGTCCCTGTTGCGCGTCGCGCGCGAGACGGCTCCCGGTCGCACAGCGAGCAATCGCGCAACCGCTGCGGCGATAACTGGGAGCATCGACGCGGCTCTCAAGGCCGCCGAAGCTGCCGGCTATCGCGTGGATCTGCTCACAGCTCCTGAGGCAACCGAGGTGACTGACGAAGAGGCGATCACGGGAGTGACCCCCGAGGCTGAATCGGATGCTGAAGTCTCCGCTCAGACTGAATCCGCGACCGAATCGGCCGTCAAGCCTCCGAATGAAGCTGCACTTCAATCGGTATTGTCCGCTGAATCTGAACCTTCCGGGGTTAACGAAGAATTGGGATCGGCCGAGCCCGAAATCGAGACTGAATCGCCGGAAGTGTCTGAAGGCAGCCCGGCAGAAGGTCACAAGCCATTGTGATGCAAGGCGCATACCGTTGCGACCCCGCCATGGCGAGGTCCCTTGCGAACGGTTTCCGGGGTGAAGCCTCTGCGATTCGCCCGATCGTCGGAGCGCGGTGTCGTGGAGTTTTATAGGCGAACGCTTTCTTCTTAGTCTCCTTCCACTCCGAAACAGTTCAGAATTGTGCGGGGTTAGGCCTGTGTGAGCCGCTCCATCTCGTCACTTCCGATGGTCTGCGCGGCAGATCTCTGCCGTTTCTCCAGCTGCGACTCTCATCCATGCCATTGACCGGACACGAACCGCGATCTGCGGTTTGCGCGCGCCTTTCGACATGCCGGCGCAGAACCACAACTGGAGGAATCATGCACGTCCGCGCCGAGTATCCGCTTGCTGTGAGCCGGCTCAATCAGGCCATCGAACAGGCCCGTGAGCACAGCTTGCTCGGCGCGAGTATCCTCGACCGCGGCTTCAACTTCAACATCCGGTGAGTGCACGGGAGCGCTTCGACGCTTCTCTCTGTCCTCGCCAGTTTGTCCCCAAGGCCCTCGCCCCGTAGAATCGGCATAGGCGGTGAGATCGCGCAGATCTTGACCCCCACCCACCTCTTCCCAGCAAGGAAACGATGAGCGAACACGAACAAGGGATCTCCACCGAGGCGCAGGCAGCCTCGCCAGCGTGGATCAGAATTGAGAGGGCGCGCCATCCCCAACGTCCTTACCCCATGGATTTGATCGAGCGGATCTTCACCGACTTCAGCGAGATTCACGGCGATCGTGCCTATGGCGACGACGAGGCGGTCGCCTGCGGAATGGCGCGCCTGGCGGGTGAAGAGGTGATGGTCATCGGCAATCGCAAGGGTGGCAGCATCAAAGAGCGCGTGCGGCGCAACTTTGGCATGCCCCACCCCGAGGGCTACCGCAAGGCATTGCGTGTAATGAAGCTCGCCGAGAAATTTGGCCGGCCTGTGATCAGCTTCATTGATCTCCCCGGCGCTTATCCTGGCCTGGGAGCCGAGGAGCGCGGTCAGGCCGAGGCTATCGCCCGAAACATCCTCGAAATGTCCCGCTTGCGTGTGCCCACGATCTCCGTCATCAGCGGCGAGGGCGGATCGGGTGGCGCGTTGGCATTGGCTGTCTCAGACCGCGTCCTGATCCTCGAAAATGCGCTCTACTTTGTCATCACTCCCGAATCCTGCGCGGCCATCATGTGGCGCGATGCCAACCACAAGCAGTTGGCCGCCGAAGCCATGCGCATCTCCGCCCCCGAGGTCTTCTCGCTGGGTTGCGTGGACGAGATCGTAGAAGAGCCGCCGGAGGGAATTCAAGCCGATCGCGAGACAGGTACCGGGCTATTGGGAACTGTACTGAGCAAGCATCTGGCTGAACTCAAATCCTGGCCGATCGAAGACCTGGTTGCCGCCCGCCAGGCAAAATTCCGCAACATCGCGCAATTCTACACAGAGGGTTAGCTGTTCATGACTCCATCACTGGCTGCCGGCGGTCGCTTTCGCGCTTATCTACGATTCGTCGCTGCCGTGCTTTGGTTCTTTCTGGCGCGGAGCTTCGCTCGTCATGAAGCGCTGGGGCTGGCCAATGAGCAGTGGCGGCCATTGGCCGAGCAGGCCACGCTCTTCTTCCTGCTCTTGATGGGCTATGGCTGCATGGGCTTTACTCTCGATCGCCAGCAGCGCCCGCTGAGCGCGCAGGGTTTGCCAAGGCGGAAAGGCTGGCCCGGCGAGGCCGGATTAGGACTGGCCGCCGGCTGGTCGATCGCCCTTGTATGTGTGATCCCCATGGTCGTCTTCGGAGGCATCGCCATTGTTTTGATCCTCAACCGCCCTGCCTGGGGATGGCTCGCTGCCGATGCCGCGTTTTTCGCTCTGGCGGCAATGGCCGAAGAGCTCACCTATCGCGGCTACGGTTTTCAACGTTTCGAGCAGTCGGTAGGCTCGCTCGGAGCAGCTCTGGGCTTCGCCGCCTTCTATGCCATCATGCAGACGCTGCAACCCGGATCGAGTCGCGCAAGCATCGCTGTCTCGCTCGCGCTGAGTCTCCTGCTCTCGATGGCCTATCTACGCTCGCGAGCCTTGTGGATGAGCTGGGGCATCAACTTCGGCTGGAAAGCCAGCCGCGCACTCCTCTTCGGCCTCGCGATCAGCGGAGACAACAGCCACTCGCCCGTCGTCGAGGGCAATCCCATGGGCTCCTTCTGGCTCACCGGCGGCGGCTACGGCCTCGACGGCAGTTGGATCACCTTCTTTGTATTGTTGGTGGCTCTGCCTGTGGTCTACCGGCTCACACGCGAGCTGGACTTCCGCTACAACGAGCCTGAGATTGTCTCCGCAGGCATTCCAGTTGACCTCGACGCGGCAGCACGCCGCCAGCATAACGACGCCATGGGGCCTGGCGAGGCCACCGCTCCCCCGTTGGTGCGGATTGCGCCCATCCTCCCGCAGCAGTCCGCCAGTCAGCCCCAGTCCAACCCGCCTGACCAGCAGAAGGAATGAGTCCTACTCCGGATCGACATTCCTCTTGCCGCTGATCTTATCGATTGAAATCTCAACCACGGCGCATGTTCTGGCCTGCTCTTCACCGACCGGCTGAAACGGCTTGCCGGCTGCGTGTTTCGCGACCAGCAGATTGAGCAACGCGCTCTTCTCGGCGGCATCCTCGACCACTCGCGCCACTCCAAACGCCAGTGCGCACTCATATCGCGTAGCGCAGGCGCAGGGACGATCCGCCGACATCGTCATCTTCGTCACCCGGCTCACCTGGAAGCAGACCCGGTTGTTCTCTCCAAGATTGCCGAGCTTCCGCCCGGTCAGCTTTGAGTGGAAGTAGATTTTGCCCTCGTGAACCACATGGTTGACTGGAGTGATATAGGGTTGCCCGGCGCGGTCGCAGGTAGCCAGGCGGCCCTCGATCTCGGCCGCGAGCAACGCGCGCGCATCTTCTTCCGTCATCCAGCGAATAGGCATTGCGATCAGCTCTCTGATGTTGCAGTCTATCAGGCGTGCGCTTCCTCCAAGACGCTGAGTGAAAATCGAGCATCATATCTGTTGAAACAGGCCCGCGAGTTGCTGTTCCGTGCTCGCTCAACCGAGGGAGAATCCTGTAACCAGGTTGCGCCCCGATCGTCGGCTAGCGGCGCTACGGCTGGCATTTGCCTTTTCTTCCCAAAGAGGGGTATCTTTTGCTTGGATGCTGTTCGCGTGCATGGGAGGTCCCCATGAAGTGGTCGTCTCTATCGCGGCAGAACCCGCGAGCATCGGAGATCTGTCTCAACCGTCGCTGCAGCAGATCGCTGCGGCGCTGCACACCGGTTGGCCTGATTCTGATTTCACTTGCGGCAACCGCCCAGGTCATTACGGTCGATACGCATACCGGTACTGTGACCAACGGCGTCTCCAGCGATAATGCAAACGTAGACCGGCGCTATCGGCAGATTACCCCCACCAGCGTTTCCTTGTCCAAATCCGAGCTTGATGCCAAGACGCGGCTGGAGCTGATCCGGAACCTGCAGGCGGAACAGGGCTTCGCAATGCGTCCCTTTCCACGCGGCCACAGGGGGCTTACGCTCGTAGCCAATGGGAAACTGGACCCCGCGGGAGAGGCCTATCTCAACATGGTCGTGAGCCAGGGGCTCTCTGCCAAGCCCGGCGACCGCCTTGTGCTCACCGACGTCAAAATCGACCGCTCGAGGATCATCTTTGACCTCAACGGTGGCCCCGACCCCAAGCACAGGCTCCTCCGCCACGTTCAGGTTGGCGTCGGCCCCGATATGAACCCCGTGATTCAAGACCCCGCTCAAGAACCCATAGGCGCGCGGCTCACCTTGGAATTCAAGGACCATATTCCCGAATTGACCGGAGCCGACGTGAAGTCTCTCTTGGCCCCATTGATCTCTTTCGACGTGAAGACGCCCATTCAGGCCTACACCGATACCCTCCCGGCCAAGCTCAAAGAGGCAATTCTCAATCATCATGTGTTGGTGGGCATGAGCACTGATATGGTGCTCTATGCCAAGGGACAGCCCGAGCATAAGACCCGAGAGTCCGAGGGGCAGACGCCCTTCGAAGAGTGGATCTACGGGAAACCACCCGCGGATGTCGAGTTCGTCCGATTCAACGGCAACAGCGTGATTCGCCTTGAGGTGGCCAAGATTGGCGAGAAGCCCGTCATCTTCACCAAGAATGAAGTCGAAGGCCTGATGCGCACCGATGGAACGCCGCTTGACCCCGAGGTCTCCCACACCAAGACCGTCGCGATGGGCGACAGCGAGCGCGACCCCGACAAACAGGCGCCGAGTGCTCCTCCCAGCCTTCGCAACCCCGGCGAGAAGCTGCCCACCGACGACCAGAAGACTGGCGTGATGAGGCCTGTGCAATTCCCAAAACCGAAGCCCCCGGACCAAAACACGACTCAGACCTCTTCGCAGCCCGGCGCCAATCCCGATGGCGAGCCCGACGCGCAGCCTCCGACCGGGCAACCCGCAGCGCCGGCCGCCTCCGGGCCAGCGCCAGCAAAGCCACAGCCCGCGCCGTCAGACAGCGGTCAGACTCAATGAAGTGAGCGATAGGCCGTTGTTGTAAACTGATCGGAGCGAGTCACACTCCCTTCGGGCAATTCAATTGCAATGGGGTAGTAGAGGACCGCGACGTTGAAGCCGCGTGCGAGTGATTTGTGCGTGCGTGTGTGCAGAGACACCCCTAAGAAGGAGAAACTCCCGACCGATGGCCAAAATAGCCAAAACAGGTGACCGCAAAAAGGTAATGGACACGACGAAGTCGACCGATTGTCCCAAGTGCAGTAAGCCGACGCGCATCGTCAAGCGCGTAAAGGACCGCGAACGCTGGATTCCAGGTGGCGTCTATATCTCGTGTTCTATCTGCGATTTCTACGAGAAGCTTTAAGCGCTACTTGAGATTTCTGCGCAAAGAGGCTCGGCAATCGCCGGGCTTCTTTCGTCTTAAAGCTCTCAGGCCTTTGCCTGCTCGATCTGCTCCTCGATCACGCGCTTCAAGTTCGCCGGAGAGTACGTAGGCGACTTGATAAATTTGCCGTCCGGCCGTTTGTGTACCTTCAAGACTGTCAGCCAGTTGCCTTGATGTGGCTTCGCCCCTTCGGGATGGACCCACTCCCCTCCACCGCCTCGCACCAGTACGTGGTCGCAAACATTGCAGTGGGGCCAAGCCTTGCTCATGTTGCTTCGCTGCACCTCATCCCAGGCCGGCTCGGCCCGCACCCCTGCCGCGTTCAGCGCGCCGTAGGTCACGACGAGCTGGTCGATGCAGCCGTCCACGTACTCCACAAAGTCCGGCTTGCCGTTGGGGTCGACTACAACGCTAATCTCGTCGATAATGGCCGGCTTCACGCCATTCGATCCCGCCGCGGCCATCGTGACTGTGCAGCCGCACCCTTTGACGAATTCGAGAGCCTCCTCCAAGACCAGCCGCGCGCGCAGCAATCGCGTCTTCTCGTCGGGCAGCTCCGGAGACGCTTTCACCTCCTGGTCAAACTGCTTCATTAGGGCCACGATGTCATCTTGTGGGCGATACGCTTTGTCGGTCATTCAATCCTCAATTCACGGTCCTCATTCTTGGGGAACTCAGGCGCAATTCTAATCGATGCGGCGCAGGTGATGGAGCGGCTCCTGCTGCCGTCCCGGTCGCTCTTGGAATCTCTACAATATTTGCAGCCGCCACTCGTCTTCATGAACGGATGGAAGAGACAATGAGCGTTGCCGCGATGGCCGAACAGGATCGCCAAATCTCGAACGTCATCGCGGAAGAGGGCGCGCGGCTGCGCAATTTCATTCGCCGGCGGGTGCCCAACGAATCCGACGTCGAAGATCTCGTGCAAGAGGTCTTCTATGAACTCGTCGAAGCCAACCGGCTGCTGCAACCGATCGACTACGTGACCGGCTGGCTCTTCCGCGTGGCGCGCAATCGCATCACCGATCTCTTCCGCAAAAAGAAACCGGAGAACTTCTCCGACGCCGCTGTGATCGGCGACGACGGTGAGCAGCTGCGATTTGAAGACCTGTTGCCCTCGCCCGATGCCGGGCCGGAGGCGCTCTATGCTCGCAAGACTCTGCTCGCGGAGCTGGAGATGGCGCTTGCAGAGTTGCCCGTTGAACAGCGCGAGGTCTTCGTCTCCCATGAAATCGAGGGGCGCAGCTTCAAGGAGATGTCGGCCGAGAGCGGCGTAAGCATCAACACGCTGCTCTCGCGCAAGCGCTATGCGGTGCTGGCTCTGCGCCGCCGATTGCAAAGAATTCACGATGAACTGAACAGGAAATGAGGAATGACAAGATGAGAAGGAAATGGATTTACTTTCTGGCCCCGCCCGCGGTGGCGCTTCTGATTGTGATCTTCGGTGAAGTGGTGATGCACCTCTGGAATTGGCTCCTCCCGGCACTCTTCGGCTGGCGGATGATCACCTTCTGGCAGGCTCTGGGACTGCTGCTCCTCTGCCGGATGCTCGTCGGCGGCTTTGGCCATCACGGCTCCGGTCACCATCGGTGTCGCCGAGGAGCAGCGAACTGGGAGAAGCTGACGCCCGAGGAGCGCGAAGACCTCCGCAAAAGGATGCGCCGCTGCGGCCGCGGATCGGAAGAGATCGATAATGAGCTGGCCTGAAGCACTCCGGCTGCAAACGCTCATTGCAGCCGGGCCTCGGCCTCAAACTGATACCATGAACCCATACGAATGAGGCGGATCGATGATTGCCGGGCAGATTCGAATTCGTTTTGCGACAGTAGCCCTCGCGTTGATCGCGGCTGTCGCCTCCGCTCAGACACCGGCCTCCGATCTTGAGTCCCGCCCTGCCTCCAGGCCTTCAGCCGTGCAATATCTTTACCCCGAGCAGATCACTCTTCCCGCCGGCAAGCCGGCCAACATAGAGCTGCACTTCCGAGTAGCGCCTGGGCTGCACATCAATTCACACACGCCGAGTGCTGAGGAACTGATCCCCACCACTCTCTCCATTCCCGAAGAATCTGGCGTGACCCTCGATCGCGCCGTCTACCCGGCAGGCTCAAGCTTCATCTTGCCCCTGGACCCCAAAACCAGGCTCAGCGTCTATACCGGCGATTTCACCATCCAGGCGCGCATCGTGGCCACAGCCGGCAATCACATGGTCGAGGCGAAGCTCCGATACCAGGCCTGCGACAGCAGCAGCTGTATGCCGCCCAAGACCATCACTGCCGCAATCGACGTGATAGGGAATTGATTCTGGTGCTCTAACCTCCAACTCCCATGACAATTACGTCCTCGTCACCCCGTCCTGATATGGTGATTCGCGGAGGAAGTTTTCATGCGTATCGTGGTGGGCGCCGTGTATGCGTTGGCCTTGGCAGCGTCGGGGGCGGCGATGCCTGGTAAGACTTTTGCAGATTCCCTGATCATGACGACTCCGCAGGGAAAGATTCACGGCAAAGCCATCAATGAAGGCAAAGTGAGGGCGTACCTGGGCCTGCCCTATGCGGCCCCGCCTGTTGGAGACCTCCGTTGGAAGGCTCCCCAACCCGCTGCAAAATGGAAGGGTGAGCGGGATGCCACCAGCTTCGGAGCCCATTGCGTCCAAGGCCGCGTCTACGACGACATGATCTTCCAGGACGCCGGCGCGAGCGAAGATTGTCTCTTCCTCAACGTCTACACTCCCGCAGAGTCCACCTCAAAGAGCAAGCTCCCGGTCATGTTCTGGATCCACGGTGGCGGCTATAAAGCTGGGGCCAGCTCAGAGCCGCGGCATAACGGAGACTTCCTGCCCACCAAAGGCGTAGTGCTGGTCACCATCAACTATCGCCTCGGCGTCTTCGGCTTTCTGGCGACGGCTGATCTGGCCAAAGAGGCCAACGGTGCAGCAGGCAACTACGGCCTGCAGGATATGATCGCCGCGCTGCAGTGGGTCAAAGCCAACATCGCAGAGTTTGACGGCGATCCCGGCAACGTTACCATCTTTGGCGAGAGTGCCGGCTCCTTTGCCGTCAGTACGCTGATGGCCGCACCCTCCGCCCGTGGTCTCTTCCAAAAGGCGATCGGCGAGAGCGGCGCGGCATTCAGCAGCACAATTGCTTATGATTCCTTGGCTGCGCGCGAAAAGGCCGATGGTGCGTGGGTCGATAGCCTGGGCGTCAGATCGCTGTCGGAACTGCGGGCCTTGCCCGCGGAAAAGCTCCTCAAAGCTATCGGCGCCAAAGATGATTTCCAGCCCGACATCGACGGCAAGGTGCTCACCGAGCCGGTCGACGCCACCTACGCTGCGGGCAGGCAGGCGCACATCCCGCTGTTGGCGGGCTGGAACAAGGACGAGGCCGGCTTCGTTGCCATGCGCGGCATGACCGCCGAACAATGGAGGGTCTTTGCCGGCGATAACTTCAAGGAGCGCGCCGATGAATTCCTCAAGCTCTATCCCGGCCAGACCGGCGACCAGGCGCTCCGCTCCGATATCGATTACAACAGCGATTCATTTATTGCCTTCAGCACCTGGAAGTGGATCGAAGCCCACAGAGAAACGAGCGAGTCGCCCATCTATCGCTATCACTTCGAACTCGCCGCGCCTCCAAGCAAGTTTCATCCCGGCACCTTCGCCTTTCACTCCGACGACATCGAATACGTCTTCGGCACTCTCGACACGCGTCCCGGCCAAACCGTCCGCCCTGAAGACCGGAAGCTCAGCGAGCAGATGATGAGCTACTGGACCAACTTCGCCAAGACCGGTGATCCCAACGGTCTGGGCCTGCAGCTGTGGCCCAGATACGACCGAGACGGCACGCTCCTTCACCTCGACAGCACAATTACCTCCGGCCCAGACACTCTTCGTCCGCGCTATGAGTTCCTGCTCAAGGGGTTTCCGGCCTTTCTTTTTTAGAGAATTAAAAAGGGCCGCCATCAAGCGACCCTTTCAAGAGCTTCCGATTCGCTCACTGCTTCACGCCGGCAGCCTCCGCAAAACCCTCCGACGCTGCTGGAGGAATCGTGCTCGCTGGCGGGGGCGGAGCAAAGGATGAATCCTTCGCGTTGATGGCATTGGAGTAATCGGGGCCGAGGCCAAGTTTCTTCAACGCGCGCGCATCTGGTGCCAATTTTGTCTGCCAGCCCTGGTCGGCTTGGTACTTCTGCATCGCGGCCTTGGTTGTTTCGTTCCACTCGCCGTTGGCGTCGCCGGTTAGATAGTGCTCCCGAATCAACGCCTGCTGGATTTCAGTGACGCGCGCCGGATCGATGGCTTGCTGGCCATGCAGGCGGTGCGACCTGGCCGAGGATTTATGACCGTAGCGTTTGGAGTGGGCACTGCCGGTTGTTCTGTGGTGGGTAGTGGTGGTTGCGTAGACCGGTGAGGCAGACAGAGCCGCAAACACCACGAATGCCAGGTTTGCGCGAAAAGAAAGCACTCTGGATCCCCCTCGAAGGCAGTGAAGTTCCAACGGAGCTTAGGTTAAAGTCTAGCGAACTCGCTCAAATTGCGGCAAAGAAAAAAGCGCCCTGGGACCCTGAATCGCCAACGCCCGAGTAACAGGTCACGGTAACCGGAGTTCCCGTTTCTCCCACCCTTGCCGTGTCTCAACTGCAAGGGTGGGATCCCGAAGAAACAGAGCCTTACTCGCCTACTCCAGAGTTCCACCGACGTAGTTGATGCCATCGTTGGGACGCCGTGGATCGATCACCTCGAAGACCACATCGTCACCCTTTTTGAGCCCGCTCACAATGGCATCGAACTGCTCTTTGGTTCCGGCCGGCTGCTTGTTGACGCGCGTAATCACCAGCCCCGGCTCGAGCCCTTGCAGGTCCGCAAACGAGCCCGATCGCACCGATTGAATCACCACGCCTGGTGTGTGCAGCTTGTCCGCGGTAGCCTTCGACTCCTCGTGAACGACGATCCCCAGCTTGGCCTCGCCCACGTCGCCGCTCTCGCCGTTATCCGGTTCGACCTGTTGATTGCCGAGATCAGCAAAGACCTTGTCGCGGTCTCCGATCGTCACCGTAGCGTCGAGCTGCTTGCTGTCTCTTGCATAGCCCAGGCGAACGCTGGAACCCGGTCTGCGGCTGGCAATCTCGTTGACCAGATCGTCGCCATCCTTGATCGGCCTTCCGTCGACGCTCGCGATGATGTCGCCCGGCTTCAGTCCAGCCTTTTCGGCTGGCCCGCCCGGAGTAACTTCCTGGATGATGACGCCGTTCTTGAAACCGTAGACACGATTCACTGCACCCGAAAGGCCGACCTTGAACTGAATGCCAATCGAGCCGCGCGTCACCTTGTGAGAGGCGCTGACCAGGTCTCTGTAGACCTTGGCTACCTCATTCGATGGCATCGCGAATCCCAGTCCCTGGTATCCGCCCGACTGCGTGAAGATCGCCGTGTTCACTCCGATCACATCGCCGTTCATGTTCAGCAGCGGTCCGCCCGAGTTGCCGGGATTGATTGCGGCATCGGTCTGGATGAAGTGCTGGAACTGTCCGCTCGCTCCCGGCTCGATCGTCCGGTTCTTGGCCGAGATGATGCCCGCGGTTACGGTCTGAGCCAGGGCAAATGGGCTGCCGATCGCCTCTACCCAATCACCAACATGGGTATACTCGTCGTCGGAGTTGCCCAGCTTCACCGTCGGCAGCGGCTTGTCGGTATCGATTTTGATCACCGCTAGATCCGTAGCCTTGTCCGAGCCGATCAGGCGCGCCGGCCTGCCCATATCCTGCCCGTCGGGGTCGGTCGATAACTTCACATAGATCTGGTCGGCCTTCGCGATAACGTGGTTGTTGGTGATAATGTATCCCTTCGGATCGACAATGAAACCCGATCCCAGAGACTCGCGTACCTGGCCGTCGTCTCCGCCCGGCTGGTCGGGTATTTGTCCGCCAAAGAAGCGGTTGAAAAAGTCCTGGAAGTCGCCCTGTCCCTGCGGCTGGTCCTGATCCTGATCGTCATCGCCATTCGGCTGATGGGGATTGGGAACCGCACGCATGTGAAAGTTGCGCCGGTTCCCGTTATTCGACTGTTTTGGCAGGGTGCGCGTGTTGATATTCACCACCGCCGGCCCAACCTCTTTAGCAATCTTCACGAACTGGTTTTCGGGGACTGTGGAGTTGTCCACCGTGAGAGGAGTGGCGTCGGCGCTCGAATTCTGCTTTTCCTCTCCGCGAACGCCGTGCGCGGCGAAGGAACCGGCCACGATCGCGGCCGAGAGCGTGCCAAGTAAAACAAACACTGAAGCGAGACGGCGATTGCGCAGCCGTTCAAAAAGCGATTTCATCGTTAACTAGACCTCTTCATAGGTGATCAGCCTTGCGGCTGGGCTATTTGTTGCTCGATAGATCTGTTGATTGCATCAACCATCACAGTATAGCCAGTGGCGCGTTGCCATAGGTTGGCGGTTCGCCTTTGCCTCGGCCCAAAAAGATCCGATTCCTGCGAGTCTCACCCCGCCGCCGGCCTTTTCCAGACCTTGCAAACACCGAACCCACCCATTCGTATAGACGCGATCTGGCCCAAAGTGTCGCAAAAGCTTCTGTGCTAACATCCCTCATGGATTTAGCAAAGAAGCACTTAGTTGGAAACTCAGGCCGCCTGTTCCTTCCTCTCGCCGTCGCTACTTTGCTGGCAGTTCCCATTTGTCTCTCCCAAAGCCAGACGCAGACTCCGTCCCGGCCCGCTCCAGAGCCCTCCATCCTCGACCGGGTTAAATCCCTTCTCTCGGCCGGCAACTCTGTCTGGACCGCTGACCAGTTGACCACGATGGAGCGCCTCCGCGACGCCGCCCTCAAAGATCCCTATGCGCTCAACGAACTGCGCCACCTCACCGACAACATCGGCCCTCGTCTCAGCGGATCGCCTCAGGCCGAGCAGGCCGTCCACTACGTGGCAGAGCGGATGACCGCTCTCGGTGCCGACGTCACTCTCGAAAAGGCCTTGGTTCCTCACTGGGTTCGCGGCATCGAAACCGGCGAGATGCTCTCATGGCCCGGTCAGGCTCCCGGTACAAGCCAGAAGATCGTCCTCACCGCTCTCGGTGGCAGTGTCGCCACGCCAGCCGAAGGCTTGACCGCTGAAGTGGTCGTCGTCGATGACTGGCAACAGCTTCGCGCTCTCCCGCCCGGTGCGGTAAAGGACAAGATCCTCCTCTTCAATCGCAAATTCGACAAAGAGCTCGCTGCCCAGGGTCACGGTGGCGCTGCCTATGGCGACGCCGTCATCTATCGGCACGCCGGTCCCGTCGCCGCGGCAACCGTTGGCGCGGCAGCCGTGCTGGTTCGCTCCGTCGGAGGCGCCGACTTCCGCATCCCGCACACCGGCCAGACCGAATACTCCGACAAAGTCGCTAAAATCCCCGCCGCTGCCGTCACCGCCGAAGACGCCGATCTGCTCCAGAACCTCGCCAGCCAGGGCCCGATCAAGCTGCATCTGACGCTCACTCCGCAGATCCTGCCCGACGCCGCCAGCTACAACGTCATCGCCGACTGGAAGGGAACCGAGCATCCTGAGCAAGTCGTCATCGTCTCAGGCCATCTCGACTCCTGGGATCTCGGTACCGGCGCAATCGACGATGGCGCGGGGGTCGTCGTCTCCATGCAGGTCATTCATCTCCTCAGTCAGCTCGGCATCCATCCCCGCCGCACCATCCGTTTCGTCGCCTGGATGAGCGAGGAAGAAGGCTCGCAAGGCGCCGCGGCCTACATGATCGATCACAAGGATCAACTCGCCAACCACATCGCAGCCATCGAGAGCGACCTCGGCGCAGATCATCCCACAGGCATCTACTACGCGGGCAAGTCCGAGTTGCGCCAGTGGCTTCTTCCAGTCGCCGGCGAACTCGATGCCATCAAGGCCCAAACCCTGACCGCCTCCGACGACACAGGCGCGGACATCGAAGCCCTTTCTGGAAAAGGCGTGCCCAGCTTCTCTCCCATTCAAGACAGCCGCACCTACTTCAACTACCACCACACTCCCGCCGACACCTTCGACAAAGTCGATCCGCGTCACCTCAATGAAAACGCCGCTGTCATGGCTGTTCTGGCTTATGCCTTGGCCGATTCAGCCGACCCAGCTCCCAGATGACCAACGCAGCGGCTATGAGAAAATAGAACTGCATCACATCTCCGGGGCTGCCCGTGTGCGCCCCAAACCGCGATACACCCCAGCGCCACCCGGCCCATTCGGTCGTGACCTGCCTGCGGCTCGCTTATAGGAATTCAATACCAATGATCAGCGTCAGCAATGTCTCCATGCGCTACGGCTCCAAAGTCCTCTTTGAAGATGTCAGCGTAGCCTTCATCCCCGGCCGCCGCTATGGCCTCACCGGACCCAACGGCTCCGGCAAGTCCACGTTTATGAAGGTCCTCACCGGCGAGCTCGAAGCCCAAAAAGGCACCGTAGTTCGCCCCCGCAAGCTCGGCGTGCTGCGCCAGGATCAATTCGCCTTCGACGCCTTTCGCGTCATCGATACCGTGATTATGGGCAACAAATCCCTCTGGGCCGCCCTCTCTGAACGCGACCGCATCTACGAAAAGCCCGAGCTCTCCGATGCCGACGGCATGAGGTTAGGCGAGCTCGAAGGCATCATCGGCGACGAAGACGGCTACACTGCCGAATCCGACGCCGCAGTCCTTCTCGATGGTTTGGATATCGCCGAGCCCCTCCACGAGCGCCGCATGGGCGAACTCCAGGGCGGCCAAAAGGTTCGTGTCCTTCTCGCCCAGGCTCTCTTCGGCAAGCCCCAGGCCCTGCTCCTCGACGAGCCCACCAATTACCTCGATCTCGAATCGATCCATTGGTTGCAGGACTTCCTGCAGAACTACGACGGCACCCTCATCGCCATCTCTCACGACCGCCACTTTCTCAACTCGGTCACCACCCACACCGCCGACATCGACTACGAGACGATCATCACTTACACCGGCGGCTACGACGAGATGGTCATGGCCAAGACACAGATCCGTTCCACCCTCGAATCGCAAAACGCCCAGCGCGAAAAGAAGATCGCCCAGCTCAACGACTTCATCGCCCGCTTCTCAGCCGGCACCCGCTCTTCTCAGGTCACCAGCCGCCGCAAAGAGGTCGAACGCCTCCAGACCAACGACCTGGCCCGCTCCAACATCGCCCGGCCCTACATCAAATTCGACCAGGTGCGCCCCAGCGGTAAGCACGTTCTCGAATTCAAGCACCTGACCAAGAGTTATGGCGACCAAAAAGTCATCGACGGATTCACCGCCAACGTTCTTCGCGGCGAAAGAATCTGTCTCATGGGCCGCAACGGGGCAGGGAAGACCACCGTCCTCAAGAGCCTTCTTAATAGCTATCCCGGCCTCGCCGACAAGGAATTCGAGTTAGATAACGGCACCGTCTTCTGGGGCCACGAAGCCCAGATCGGCTACTTTCCCCAGGATGTAGGCTCGACCATCGAGCCGGGCCTGCCCATCGCCGAATGGCTCCATCGCTGGAAGCCCGACGCCCACGTCGAAGACATTCGCGGCATTCTCGGCCAGATGTTATTCAGCGGCGAAGAGGGCGACAAACAGACTAAAGCACTCAGCGGCGGCGAACAAGCCCGCCTGGCCTTCTGCAAACTGATCCTCACTAAGCCCAATATCCTGATCTTCGACGAGCCGACGAACCACCTGGACCTCGAAGCCATCAACGCCTTAAACATAGCTCTACAGCGCTACGAAGGCACAGTCCTGTTAGTAACTCACGACCATGATCTGATCGACGAAGTAGCCACAAGGTTATGGGTCTTCAAAGAAGACGGCATAGAAGACTTCCAAGGCCCCTACGCCGAGTGGAAAGGCAAGCACAACTAATCCCACGACAAAGAGCGAGGTCCGCAAAACACACTCTCATCCTGAGTGCAACGCAGTTGAAGGATCTTCTCTTGCTTTTCGTAGCCTTATGTCGGTGTCTAACTTCAGTCAAGTTCATTCACCCGAAAGATAGTGCCCTAAGTTGCTATTTATTAGAGGGAGGGAGAAGGCGGGCTAATTCGGACAATTGATTCACAAGCGTCTGAGGCTGCTTATTAGCACGAAGCCAGTCCCAAAATGGTTTTTTCATCCATCCAGAGGTATCTCGGTGCACATCCGGGATTTCTGATATGAAGAAAGAATCAGATGACTGATCTATTATCGCGACGAATCGGCTCTGCCAAGTAAAGAGGTCCTCCGACGTATAAAGGACGTAGAAGCCATTTCCGTAGGAATACCAGTCCTCGGCCAAATTGAGGATCGCACTTAATTGGTCTGCGGGCTTGCCGTTGCCGCCCCAAATAATAGAAACGTGGAGAAAACGCATCATGCGTTGCCCCGATTTTCTTCCGCTGTTGTTTCAGGTAGCCCCGGTTGTGCTTGCCCGGCATCCTTCAGGAAAACTGCGGCTTTCCCTTCGCGGCCATGAGCATCTGATGGTGCGCTGTGTACTCTCCACCCTCCAAGAGCGCTTCTAACGGATGCTTGTCTGCAAATCTTTCGATCCTGAAATACCAGATCAAGAAGATGACCGCCCCAATTGTAAAAACGGCTAAGATAAGGGCGTCGGAATGTAGTTTCCAAATTGCTGCAAAACCGAGCGCCAATAAGGCGATGAGAGTAATTGAAGAACGTCCGAGAAGCCCTTTCCCGAAACGAAATACCCCCGCGAAATGCTTCCACAAATTGAACGGGTTGTTGTCGTTATCATCCATGAGGTACCTGGAAGTTGCGCATATTCGACTCCCGAGATGCATTCAACTCGTGCACTCGAGAGAGCGGCATCGAAAGCCATTCATCAGGTCAAGAATGAAGGCGGGGTTCGGTGAGGCGAAATGCTTTCTTGATAATACTCTTACTCGGTCTGCGTGAGAAGTTCTCTCACTGTCCATAAGTGGTCAGAAACCTCTCATTCCATCTCGGGGCAGGTGGCCCCACCCTTAATTCCGCCCCAAACGTATGGGTGCCCCATCCTTCGCTTCTTTCTGGCGAAGGGTGGGATACCACAATTCCCGACCTATCCGAAATTCGGTTCTCCAATCGGGAATCCGTCTATGACGGAGGAATCCTTCACTGACGGAAAAAACCCGTTGACCGAGAACATTCCAACCGAGGCTTCGTTGCCGCCTAAATGGGCAGAAGGCGCGCCCGCCGTTCTCCCGATCACAACTCTGCTGGACCTCCTCAACTGGTATCGCCGCAATCTCTGCGGCAGGGAGATCATGGATCCGCGAGGCTGTCGAGTCTCCTTTTTGGATACGGATTTCGTCCACCTCATCAAACTTATCGACAAATTCGGGAAGGAACCGAAGAACCGCCGCATGACCATTGAACAGATTCAGTCCGGCCGGATCACCCTCAATCCCAGCCGCATTCAGATTCACCGGGCGCAGGAACTGAGTTGGGCGCGCCAGATCATCGAGAGCCCCACCATGATCGTCCCCAACTGGCAAGCCTTGGGCCGCGCCAATCCAGGCGACGCATACATCAAGAATTTTGGGACTGAGATTCAGCCCATCTATAGGGTTTTGATCTGTGGCCATGCGGGAAGAAAGCGGTGGGCAGTAACCATTTTCCCAAGGGAGCGATTCGCTGATGGAGAGATCGCGACCGTACTTTGGCCCTAAAAGCGAGGGGGCCGCACAAGGCGGCCCGCTCTAGCCCTATTATGCCCCAGGCTGGGGTTTAGCGGACTCACGTCCGCGAACAACTATTAAAAGTCTGCGCCTTTTCTGCACTAATTGCAAGCGTGATGTTATTCGTGCTTGTATATCGTTGAAATGTATATAGTGCAGGCGTCCTCGCCCGCGCTCCAAACCCACTTCCACCCCTTCAACGCTGCTCGTTCCGGATTATTCACCACATAGCGGACAGCACGCCCCAACTCGTCCCCATTGCGAATGAGCCGGTCATAATACTCCCGCTGCCAGAACGCGCCGCCGCGACCGAGGATCTCGTTTGGCTTTCTGGCCGTGAAGGACTTCCAGCCTTGCAGCACCTTGCTTAATTCCTGCCCCGGCAGCAACCGGCAAACCACATGCACGTGATTGGGCATCACACACCAGGCCACAAGCCGATACCGCTTCCCCTGCCAGAAATCGAGAGCGTCGGCCACCAATTCGCCGATACGTGGATCGCTGAGGAAACATGCACCCAAGCCGCGATCGAAATACTCTTCCAGCTTTGCAGTACGGGATTCGGCAACCAGCACTTCCTGGGACGGCGACAGATGAGCGCCCACGCGCTTTTATGAGCGCCTGAGTGAAAATAGGCCACGGAACGCCGCGTGAGCGGTGTTTTGCGGCGGAGTAAGAGTTTGCCACCGCCGGATCTTGTTTTCGCGAGCTGTCGCCTTGAAGGCGTCTAGGCGGTTGGTCCTCACTTTTGAGACATGGGATACAAGGAAGCTGGTAAGGCAGGTGGCCCGCTCATCAGCCCCGAAGAATCACTGTGGGCCATAGAGAGCTGTGCCCCATCCTTGACGCAGCCCAGCATCCGGATGGGCGTTCAGGGGACTGTTCAGATCTTCAATGCCCCGGATGCTCCGGATGCGCCTCAAACTTTGCCGGCTCGCTCCATGGCAGCAGCACCGATGGAAGGCAATTGTGCCCCTCGGCGCTTGCCTTGAGCGTTCCATCGACCTTGCCCGGCACGATGGTCAGAACGCCGAGTACGGCGTGGCCGTCCGCGTTCGTCTCCAGCACATCGTTCGCGATTTCGCCGTCTGACTCCAGCACCAGCGGAACCTTGGCCTTGCCTGGGAATCCATCGGCGATGACCAGTGCGGCTGTCGAGTTAGGCTGAGCAATCCTGATCTCAAGGATGCACTCGCGGTCGTACGACACAATAGGACGCTCAACGAGTGTCCCATATACCGATGACTGTCCGTCTCTGCTGGTCAACACAAACCTGATCGGTTCGCCGACCCCTTTGCCTGACACGACCTCGAGCTCATCGCCCGGAGCCTTCATGATCGACTCCTCATCGGGTCTGGGCCTCCGAGTCATTACAAGGCCCTGCCCATTCACATAGAAATCGCGAGAATCGATCGTGAGGGTATCGTCCACCAACCAGGTGTTCAGCGCAAAGACTTTGTCTTGAGAGGTGCCCTCGGCATAGACGCGATAGCGCACCGGAACCGCTCCTCCTGGCGTCGCCTGCGGGTCGATCTTCACGAAGCGCAGCCGCGAACCCAGACCGCTGGCGTCAGGCAGCTCAGCCTTGTCCCACTTGGCCTGGCGATTCAACTGCATGTGCGCCTCTTTCGTCAGCAGGGGCTGCCCGCGAAAACGCGCATACCGAATCAGGTTCACTTCGCTGGTAAAGGATCTTAAGATCTCTGATTTCTTCGAGTTCTGCCCTTGAGCGGGGAGCAATAAACAGGACAGAACGACGCACAAGATGCACGCAGACTTGGGGGGTGGACGCATCATGTATCTAGTCTCCCTTATGACCTCCTTCGAGCGCAAGATTCTTCAATCGAACTGTGCGACAACTTCGATCAGCTCTCGGCCTCCAGGTCTGTCTCGCAATGCAGCACGAATGGTCTGCATGTGAGGCCTGTCACATCTCGGCATATGCTGGCCCTCCTACTATTTAAGGCATGAACGCAGTGAACTTAATCCTGATTGCGCCCTGTTCGCTACTGGTTGGCGCCGGGCTTCAGATTCTCGCAGGGCGGCTTCTTTCTGCCCGCAACAAGGGGATTTTGGCCTTCCTCGCCTGTCTGCCGGCCGTAGTTTCGGTTGCTATGGCGACACGCTGGGTCCAGGCAGGGCAGGCAATCGATGCGAAACTCTTCGGTTGGGACGGTCCGCTGGCTCTCGTCCTTCATGTCGACGCGCTCAGCATCCTCTTTGCTCTGATGGGCACCGGCCTGGGAGCCTTCGTCATGCTCTATTCCATCGGTTACATGGAGCACGACAAGTCCGCCACACGCTTCTTTGCCACCATGCTGGTCTTCATCGGTGGCTTCGTCGGACTGGTCTTCAGCGCAAACCTCTTCATCTTCTATCTCTGCTGGGAGCTGGTCGGCCTCTGCTCCTTCAGCCTGGTCGGGTTCTGGTATACCAACCGCGAGGCCGTCGCCGGCGCTCGTAAAGTTCTGCTGATGACGCACATCGCGGGCTACGGCCTGCTGGCCGCCATCCTGACGGTCAGCATCCGAACCGGCAGCGCGCTTTGGACCAACCCAGCCGTGGCCCACGCCTTTACCGGCGGGGTCTTCGTTCTGATGCTGGTTGCTCTGGTGGCCAAATCCGTCCAGGTTCCGCTGCATACCTGGATTCCCGAGGCTATGGCCGCTCCCACCCCGGTCAGCGCACTCCTCCACGCCGCCTGCTACGTCAAGGCCGGCGTCTACCTCGCCTGCCGCATGCATAGCTTTGGAGCCTGGCCACAGTCGGGAGGCTTCGCCTGGGGCAACGCGTCGCTCGTCTGGATCGGCACTGTCACCATGGCCGTTGGCGTCATGTACGCCATGGTTCAAACCGACCTCAAGCGCATGCTCGCCTTTTCAACCGTGAGCCAGATTGGCTACATGATGCTCGGTATCGGCATCGGTACGCCGCTGGCAATCACGGCCGGCCTTCTTCACTGCCTCAATCACGGATTCTTCAAGGGCGGGCTCTTTCTCACGGCTGGCTCTGTCCAGCACGCGGCCGGCACCCGCGACATGAACCAGCTCGGAGGCTTGGCCACAAAGATGCCGCGAACCACCTTGTCCTGGCTGATCGGCGTGGGCAGCATGATGGGCATTCCGCTGATGAGCGGCTTTGCCAGCAAGTGGATGCTCTACGCGGCGGCCTTGCAAGCCGGATGGGCCGTCCCCGCAATGGTCGCCTGGGCTGTCAGCCTCGGCACGGTCTTCCTCGGAGCCAAGGCTACCAGCGCGGTCTTCCTCGGTCCGCTTACCCCCGCCACTAGAGACGCTCACGAATCCCCATCCACAATGGTCTGGGGCATGGGCTTTATGGCCGCGGGCAGCGTCATCCTAGGCGTCGCCCCGCAGTTGGCCGTCAACTACCTCCTCAACCCCATCCTCGGCGCGCTTCAGATGGCCTCTGTCCAGGTCACCTGGTTTGGCCTCTCGGCCGATGCGGGCAGCTTCTCGACGATGGGCGGCCTGGTCCTGGCCGTCGTCTCGCTCATTGTGGGCGGCGTCATCTATGCCATGGCCTACGTCGCGCGTCCTGTAACAACCGGTGGTGCTGCCCTGGCCGGTGGGGGCATCTTCACCGGCGGCGAGCCGCTCTCTGAGCAGGGAAGACTCACTGCGGGAGACTTCTCCTCGATCTTCCTCGGCAACTGGCATGAGTTCTTCCGCTGGTCCAATGTGGACGCTGTCTATCTAGGTGTTTGGAGCGGCTTGCAGTCCGTCTCGCGCGGCCTCGGCTTCGTCGTCTCCCTCATGGAGCGCTACGCAACCGCTTCTCTCCTGGCGTTAACGGCAACGATTCTGCTTTGCCTGCGGTGGTTTGTCCCGGGAGTGGGTGGCGCCGCTGCCTCTACGTTGGTCAAGGTCCCCGCGATCATCGTTGGGGCCTGCATCGTAGCCGCGGTTGCATTGATTCTGGCCGCTCTCGCGCACAAGGCGAACCGCAAACTGCTGCCTTTGATGCTCCTCACCGTCGCCGTGACCATCGCAGGCCTGACGTTAGCTGCTCCGCGCATTCGTCTCGGCCTTCTGGAGGCGGGAGCATTGCTGACCGTCGCGCTGGTCTGGCAAACCGCGAAGACGCTCCGTAACAAGCTGACCTACTTGACGGTGGTACTCATCTCGGGCTTGTCTCTCATCTCCGGCGATCTGCTCATGGAGCGCGGACAGGCCGATTGGGCTCACGCCCTGCTGCTCACCAGCGTCTTCGTCAAGCTGGCCGCGGTTCCGCTCTTTTTCTGGCTGCTGAGCCTTGCCGATGAGCTTCCAGCACTAGTTCTTGGCTTGATCATCGCAGTCGTCGACATGGCCGCCTTCGGAGAGTTCGTGCTCGCGGCGCAGTCGATTTCAAATTACCTTGCTCACAACTGGCTTCTGCTCTTCGCCGCCGCCGCAACCTCATTCGTCGCCGCCTTGCTCATGCTCACCCAGCGCAGCCTCAAGCGTCTGCTGGTTCTCTCTACGGTTGAAGATGTCGGCTTCCTCATGCTGGGGATCTTCTCCGTCACTCGGATTGGTTTCGACGGCGCCTTGATTGCAGCCGCGTCTCATGCTCTGGCAAAGGCTCTGCTCTTCGCCTGTCTCAGCGGTCCCGAGGCCGACGGCGAACTCAACGGCGAACCAATCGCCCTTGCCGCGCGCTACCCGGTCGCGACCTTCGGCTTCCTCTTCGGAATGCTCGCGATGCTCGGAGTTCCTCCGACCCTAGGCTTCATAGGCCGATGGAGACTCTATGCGACAGCCATGCAGATCAACCCCTGGCTGGTTTCGGTCTTCATCCTCTCCTCAATCCTCGCGCTCATTGCTTACGTTCTCGCATTGACTCGCTACTGGTGGGGCCCGCCTCCCGACGCGACGCCGCCGCGCGCTGAGTCGATTCCGGCAGAGGAGCCGATCGTGCTGCAGGCCGCGATCATCGCAACCACTGTGCTGTTGCTGGTGACCGGCATTCTGCCGAACGTGGTGCAACCGCTGCTGGGAGGCCGGCCATGAACCTCTGGAATAAGTTGATGTGCTACTCCCGCCGTCACAGTCCCTGGCTCTTCCATATGAACGGGGGCAGTTGCAATGGCTGCGATATTGAGTTGATCGCCAGTCTTACCCCTCGCTACGACGCAGAGCAGCTGGGTGTGCGTCTTGAGGGCAGCCCGCGCCACGCCGACATTCTCTGCATCACCGGGCCCATCACGAAGACCGCCGTCAACGCCGTCAAGACTGTCTACGACCAGGTCTGCGATCCAAAGGCTGTCATCGCCATCGGCTCCTGCCCCGCGACAACGAACGTCTTTGTTGAAAGCCGTACCCTCGCCGGGCCGCTCAACAAGCACATTCCCGTCGATGTCTTCGTTCCCGGATGCCCGCCCCGGCCTGACGCCATCATCCTTGGCGTGGCCAAGGCCGCCGAGATCCTGGCCGAGAGAGCAGGAAAGAAGCAGATCGCTGAGCCCGTTGTCATGCCCTTGGTTGGTCCGGGCTGCAATGGCGCGTGCGCATGTGGCGGCGAAGCAAAAACCGCAGCCAATCCCGAGGAGGTGGCTCAATGAATCTGATCACTGCCTTAGCTCGCCTTCTCATCTTTCCTGGCCTCGTCTTCGCCGTCCCTGCCGCGTGGTTCTTCCTTTGGGTCGAACGCAAAGCCGTCGCGCGCATGCAAGGCCGCATCGGCCCTCCCTTCATGCAGCCCTTCTTCGACTTCGTCAAGCTCATGGGCAAGTCCACGCCTCCGCGCAACGGAATCGGCGGCCTTCTCATGAGAGCCTGGCCGCTGATCGCAGTCTCCTCGGCAGCGGGCGCTGTTGGCTTGCTGCCCGTACTGCCCGCATCGGGCGGTTTTCAGGGCGACTTGATCTTGCTGCTCGCACTGCTGGAACTGCCCTCGATGTGCATTATCGCTGCAGGCTTCTCTTCCGGGTCAATCTTTGGAGAAATAGGCTCAGCCCGAGAAGCGGTCCTCAGCGTTTCGTACAACATCGTCTTCCTGCTGGCCATCGTTTCGATCGCGGCCTCGCAACACACCTTCAGTCTCGCGGCGCTGGCCCAGCAATCGGCCTCGCCTCTGCGCTGGCTTGGCATCCTCGCAATTCTCGTCTGCCTGCCGGCCAAACTGCACTTGAATCCCTTCTCGCTGCCCAACGCAGAGCAGGAGATCTACTCCGGCCCCATCACCGAGTACGCCGGTCCCGAGCTTGCGATGTGGGAGCTGTCTCATGGTCTGGAATGGGTCGCCGCGACCGGCCTCGTCGCAACCCTGGCCGCGCCGGTCCTAGCAACCTGGTGGGCCGCGGCTCTTGTCTTCGTGGCGCTTTGCTTCGGCCTCGTCCTGCTCCTTTCGGTCGTCGCGGCAGCCACGGCACGCCTTCAAATCGATACGACCGTTCGCTTTTACTGGCAGTGCACGCTGATCTTCGCGGTTCTGGCCGTTGCCTCCGCGCTCTTCATGAGGTTTAGAGCATGAGAATTCTCTCCATGTTGTGGTCAAATCTGTGGGGTCGCCCCCGGACCCTGCTCTTTCCCAAGCGCCCGGTGGTAACGGAACGCTTCCGCGGACTCGTCCGCTTCGATCCCGCGCTCTGCTCCGGTTGCGCCATCTGCAAAATGCGCTGCACCGCCAAGGCGATTGAGTTCAAGGCCGGCAAGGGCGAGTTCACGTGGAGCTACGAGCCCGGTCAATGCACCTTTTGCGGCCGCTGCGTCGAGGGATGCAAAGACCACGCCCTCAGTCAGGACTCCGAGTGCCCGCCCATCTACACGGCCATCGGTGAGCTGAAGACCGCCTATACCGTCGCTCGCAAGACGACAGTGAAGCCGGCCGCGGCGCCCCAGCCGGCCGTCGCCGCACCGGCCGCAGTCCCAGCCATCCCAGCCTCTGGAGAGACAGAATGACTCCCACAATGACACCGCTCGAAGCCATCTCGGAGAAACTGAAGACCACGGAGCCTTGGGTCGATACCGGTGGCGTCCACTGGCTCTCGCCCGCCAGCCTCAAGGTGCGTGAACTCACCAAGGCGATGAACGAGCTTCATGCTCGCTTCGTCACCATCACCGCCTACCAACTGCCCGGTGAACAGGGCTTCCGTCTCGAATACCACTGGGATCTCGATGGCTATCTGCTCGGCTTTCCATTCCTCCTGGCCGGCAACACTATCGAGAGCATCTACGACCTCTGCGAGGCCGTCGACTGGATCGAGCGCGAGATTCACGAAGGCTTTGACATCGACTTCTCAGGTCGCGAATACGAACCCCTGCTTCTGCGTCAGGGCGACACACCCGGCGTGAATCTGCGCGACGCCGTGGCTGCAGGCAAGGAGAAAAAATGAGCTACAAAATCCCCATGGGCCCCTACCACCCGGCGCTCGAAGAACCCTACAAGCTCGACCTCATCTGCGAAGGCGAAACCGTCCAGGACGCCAAGCTGCATATCGGCTTCAACTTCCGTGGCATCGAACACCTGGCCGAGACCCGCAACCACATTCAGGTTATCGCGCTGATGGAACGGGTATGCGGCATCTGCTCCAACATTCATACCCTCACTCTCTGCCAGGCGATGGAGGGCCTCACCGGCCTCACCCCGCCCCCGCGCGCTCTCTACATTCGCACCATCATGGCCGAGCTCGAGCGACTTCACTCTCACGTTCTCTGGGCCGGCATTGCGGCCAAGCTCATGGGCTTCAAGACCATGTTCATGACCTGCTTCGAACTGCGCGAAAAAGTCATGGATGTCCTGCAGGCCATCAGTGGCAATCGCGTCAACTACTCGATGAACCGCATCGGCGGCGTCAATCGCGACATTGAAGACCCTCAGTCGATCTTGAAGATGGTCGAGGCTCTTGAAACCGAGATGGCGCGCACCGTCATTCCCATCTTCACCACCAGCTCCACCGCGCGCTCCCGCTGTGCCGGCATCGGCACTTTGACGAATGAAAAGGCTCTCTCCTGCGGCGTAGTCGGCCCTGTCGCGCGCGCCTCCGGAGTCCCTCAGGACATTCGCCGCGCCGCCCCCTACGCTGCCTACTCCGAGATGCAATTCGATGTGCCGGTTCAGCCCGACGGCGATGTTCGCGCACGTCTGCTGGTCCGCGCCCTCGAAATTATGGAGAGCTGCAAGATCCTCCGTCAGGCTCTCGAAAAGCTGCCCCCCGGCGAGATCCACACCGAGGGCGAAAAGTTCCAATTCATCACCGGAACAGCCACCAGCCGTGTCGAAGCCCCTCGCGGAGAAGTCATGTACTCGGTCAGTTGGAAAGAGGGTTCCAGAAATCCGGCCAGAGTCCACGTCCGCACCCCAACCTTCGCCGTGATGCCCGCGATCCGCTGGATGGTCATGGGCCAGCGCCTCGCCGACACGCCTCTAATCCAGGCCTCCATCGACCCCTGCTACTCCTGCACTGACAGGTAAACACGGTCACCGCTCTTGAGCCTCGGGTGCCCGACTCTCGGCGGTGATGCGCTCACAACGACTTCATCGCCCAGGTACATTCGTACCGGAGTAGCGGTTCACGGCAGAACCGTAAGAAAGCAATGACGCGTCACGCAGTCGATACAGTCGCCTTTTTTGCGATCGGTGGGGGTGATCACTAAACTTGCATTCCCAGCTCGAACTGCTCGATAAGAGTACATCCTCTCACTCTGGACTGCTTTGAGAGGGACGACTGAGTCGCCATCCAAGGTGACGGAGTACGAATGACCAGAACTGGGGCGGAGAACTGCGATTTGACCCACGTGAAGTGTCGTTTGTCCTCCAAGTCTGATACGAACGTGAGTCGGTGTCCCCGCCCAAACTAGGGTCGGTGCCAGCGACATTGCAAGGCAAATAATGTGAACAAATCGCATGGCTCGATTATGGCGAATAATGTCCGGAAGCTGTTGAATGCTAGATCAATATCGAGACTCACAACCACCGTTCCGAGTGGCTGGCCACCGATTCGGGAACTGCACCTGCTGCAGGATAGCTCAAATCCTTGACATCCAACCGTATTCCGCCGTGTAATAGGGGTGTTGGTTGTGGTGAAGGAGTTCACCCTTAACCGCTGTCCCTCCCCATCTGGCCGGACAGATGATGACTCCTGACAGGGTATCCTGTTGCGGAGTCAACTCCCCGGCACGATCCCCGAGTACAACTTCAGCAGCGCTGAGCCAGTGAGAGGCTCGTCGTGTATTCGCGAATGAGCCAGCGTAAGACCATCGCACTGCCAGCGCTCTGATCTGATCGAGAGGAGAAGGCATTGCAGAAGTACCTGCTCATCGCTATCGGCGGCGGCCTCGGCTCCATTGCCCGTTACTGGGTCGGCTCCACAATCTCCGGGCGCATGGGGACGCGCTTTCCCTACGGCACCTTCGTCATCAACATCACGGCCTGCATCATTATCGGCTTCGCGCTCACGTACCTCGGCAAGCGCACCGGCATGGACCCGGCCTGGCGCTTCCTGATCGCCGTGGGTTTTATCGGCGCCTACAGCACCTTCTCCACCTACGAGTGGGAGACGCTTTCCACGCTGCGGTCGGGAGCCTTTGCGCTGGCGTCGCTCTACGCTGTGGGCAGCCTCATTCTTGGCCTGGCCGCCACCTGGTGCGGCGCGCTGTTGGCCGAATCAATCTCGTGAGCGTATGATCCTCTCTTGCTGGGTACTCTCTCGCGTTTCGTGCGGCAGAGGCGGGAGCCCAGGAACTTGAAGTCCAGCACGCGGAGACTGAAATGCTTCAAGCGGGAAAAGCAGTCAAGGTCGCCATCTACCTGAGCGACGGCGCCAAGCATCACGGAATTCCCACCTATAACAGCATCCTCGACTTCCTCTTCCATAGCGGTATCGCGGGGGCGACAGTACTCAAAGGCGTGGCAGGCTTCGGCGCGGCCCACCGCATGCACTCGGCTCATATCCTCGAGATCTCCGACCATCTTCCTATCAAAATCGAGTTCATCGAATCCGCCGAAAAGGTCGACGCCATCATGCCGGAGTTAGAGAAGCGGGTCACCTCTGGCCTGATCGAGATGCAGGAAACAACAGTGGTTGTCTCCTGCAAGAGCTAGGCCTCGATTCCGCGCCGATCACTTCTCCGAAGTAAACGGCGAGGCCGGCAGCCCCTCTCCATTGAAGAGATTGCAGGTCGGGCTGTTAGCCCATCCATAGCGTACAGCCACCGGCTCAGCAACCGACGGGCTTGTTACCACAACCGTCGCGCCATCGATGCTTGCCGTGGCAGGCGAGAACTGCCCGTCTCTTCCCGCAACCTCGAAGCCAGTCAGTTCGCCGCCTTTGGCCGCCAATCCCTTCGCGTGATCAAACCAGACGCGAATCGAGCTGCCCTCAGTCGTTGCCTGCCGGTAGAGCGGCCCCGAGTACTCGATAGCCTCTCCATAGCTGACCGCGCGCGCCGCCCGAGCCAGCCTCAATCCAACATCCAGCTTGTCGGTGGGATGCACGTCGTCCGGATTCCCGATGTCGATCGTCACCGCCATTGCCGTGTTGCGCAGCTCCAGCGTTTGCAACTGCCCCTCGCGAATCGCCGCCCAGTTCTCCGACGGTCCAGACTTGAAGTTCGCGATCTGCACATAGAGGAACGGAAAATCCCCCGCGCCCCATTGCCTGCGCCAATCCTCGATCATCGTGCGGAAGAGGCTGTGGTAGAGCGTGGGAGCTCGCTCAACCATGCTGTTGCTCTCGCCCTGGTACCAGATCACTCCGCGAATCGGAAACGGCGTGAGCGGCGCGATCATGCCATTCCACAGCAGCCCAGGCCCCCACATGTAGAGCTCGGGATGCCATGGGAATTGCGGAACAGGCTTGCCTTCAGCCTTGGCCTCGGCGATCTGCTTTTGGCGGTCCCTGTCCTCGAGTTGTGCATCGGCCTCGCGGTCCGTCATCCTTCCGCGAGAGATGAAAACCTGCGACAGCGAGGCGTCCTCGCCCAAAGCCCTCAGCCGCGTCCACGACTCAACCATCGTCCCACCCCAGGTTGAATCGATGATTCCGACCGGAACCTTCTCGCGCTGTTCAATCTCCCGCGCAAAATACCACGCAACAGCCGAAAATCCCTTCGCCGTCTCCGCTGAAGAGGCAGCCCAGCCCGAAGTCTCGATGTCGTCCTTCGCATACTCGGCATAGTGACGCTCCACCTGCAAAAGCCGAATGCGAGAGTTAGCTGCGCGCGGGAGATCTTCAGCTCCAGTCGAAGCCCGGCCAAGCTCGAACTGCATATTCGACTGTCCCGAGGCCAGCCACACATCCCCCACCAGCACATCGTCGAGCGTGATGCTCTGCGCTGAGGCAGCAGCGGAGCCCTCGGCCGCGGGTTTGCCTTCGATCTTCATCTCAAACGGCCCGCCCGCAGTTCCTGGAGCCAAGTAGACGCTCCAGCGTCCCAGCCGAGTGGCCTTCACCGACCGGCTCTCGCCGCGAAAGTTCACGCTGACTTCTTCTCCGGGAGCGGCCAATCCCCAGACGTGCACCGGAAGATCGCGTTGCACGACCATATGGTCGGCCAGAATCTTGGGCAGAATGAGCTGCGCGCCGAGACTCGCGCCGGGCAGCAATGCAACTAACATCAGAATCCGAAGCTTCACGAACAACCTCGCCAAAAACGAGAGTATCTAATAGACCTTCGCCGTTTGCTTCCGTCGAAGTCCTTGAATGAGAACGTTACCAGAGTAAACCAACACCCGCTGAAACGAGCGTGCCGGTTCATCGCACTGCTCCACAGGCAACTTATCCCGGCAATTGGTGTCAAAATGGAAAGCGAGACCGTTCAAAACCCTAACCCCAAGGAGGACCGGTGCTTTTCGTGCGTAATCTACGCATAACTGCATTTGCTCTCATAGTCTTAGCGATCTTAATTAGCTTTTCGGCAACGGCCCGCGCCCAGGCGGCGCTGTTGATGGAGGAGCCCTACGGCGTCTTCGGAACTCTTAACCCGACTGGGCACAATGCGATCTACTTTGAACGGATCTGCGCCGAAACCCCGACCCGCCTTCGCCGCTGTGCTCCGGGCGAATTGGGAGCCGTCATCTCCCGATACCAGGGAATCGCCGGCTACGACTGGCTAGCCATCCCGCTCCTGCCCTATCTCTACTCCGTTGACAACGCATCCCAGGTGCCGCGGCCGGCCAGCCGCGAATCCGTCCGCCTGTTGCGAGATCGTTATCGTGAAACCCATCTGGCAACCCTGGGCGAGAACCTCCATGAGGGAAGCTTCACGCGCGGAGGCTGGGATCAGCTCATCGGTGTCTCCTACGAGCGCAGTATCTATGTCTTCCGCTTTGAAACGACCGCAGAACAAGACGACGAATTCATTGCGCTGCTCAACGATAGCCCCAACCACTCGCACTTCAGTCTTCTTTTTAACAACTGCTCGGACTTTGCGCGCCGCATTCTCAACTTCTATTTTCCCGGCAGTTTTGAGCGCAGCATCTTCCCGGACGCGGGCATGACCACGCCCAAGCAGTTGGCCCAGAAGCTGGAGCGCTACACGCGCAAACATCCTGAGACGAAACTGGCGATCTTCGATATCGCGCAGATTCCCGGTTATCGCCGCCATAGCCGTTCCAACAAGGGCATCGCGGAGTCGCTGACCACCACGGGTTATGCGGTCCCCATCGCGCTGCTAAACCCTTACCTGGCAGGGGGGCTGGCTGCGGACTATCTCATACGCGGCCGCTATCACCTGATTCCAAAACATCTCCCGCGACTCACACCTGACAATCTTCTCGCGTTGACAGCCCCGGCCCCTTCCGCAGAGAATCCTTTGAGCGCAGGCTTACAGGCCCCCAGCGCCGCTTCCGGCGGTTCGGCTGAAACGGACGATACCGCGCAAGCCAACTCCGGCCTGAAAGAAATCAAGGTGGCGCATGAGTAAGTCCTCCGAGCAGAACCTCAAGAGCCATGGCCGGCTCGATCCCCCTTATCACTTCGTCCTACTCTTCATTTTGCTTATCAATGTGATCTTCGCTATCGTCTACACGGTGCGCTACTGGAAGACTGCATATCTCCTCGGACCCTGGTTCGTGGTCCTGTCTATTGCGGCCTGCATCGCAGCGATCAAGCTGCGCACCTACCCGCTCAAAGTGCAGGACCGCGTGATCCGGCTTGAGGAGCGGATCCGTCTGCAGGCTCTGGCTCCCGCGGCGTGGCATGCGCAGATCTATCGCCTCACAGAAGATCAGCTGATCGGCCTGCGATTTGCCGCCGATGACGAAGTGGTGGAACTGGCCAAACAGGCCCTTGAGCACAATCTGAACCGCAAGCAGATCAAAGAGCGCATCAAGAGTTGGCGGCCTGACTACTGGCGCGTCTGAACTCCGTTCAGAGTGCTTCGGCCATCTCTCTCAGGATCGCTTCAATAGCGTCGGATGGGTCCGGCGCCTGCGTGATGGGCCGGCCTACGACTAGATAGCTCGCGCCCTGGCGCAGCGCCTCGGCCGGAGTCGCAATGCGTTTCTGGTCGCCGGCATCAGCGCCTGCCGGTCGGATGCCAGGAGTAACGAGCACCCCTTCGGGACCGACTAGTGTGCGCAGCGTCCGAACCTCCTGAGGAGAGCAGACAAAGCCCCGAATCCCGGCATTCAGGCCTATTCGGGCCAGTAACTCAACCTGCTCTGCGGGTCTTCGGTCGAGGCCGATAGCGCTGGTCTGCTCTTGGTTCATGCTGGTGAGCATCGTAACAGCCAGCAACTCAGGCGGATCAGTGAGCCCATCCAGCGCGGCTTTGGCCGCGGCAAGCATCGCCGGCCCGCCCGTGGCGTGCACATTCACCATGCGCACCCCAAGAGCCGCAGCCGAGCGCACAGCTCCAGCGACGGTGTTGGGAATGTCGTGAAATTTCAGGTCCAGAAAGACCGAGTGACCGCGCGCCACCAGAGGTTCGATGACCGCCGGACCCGCTGACGTAAAAAGCTCAAGCCCCACCTTGAACCAATGGCAACTCTTCTCCAATTGGCCAACCAGCGCGGCCGCCGAGGCCGCATCGGGCACGTCGAGCGCCACGATCAGCCGTTTGCGCGCCTCCTCAATTGGGTCCACTAAAGGAGCGCGCACGGGGCCAAAGCTCGGATTCATTCGTTCTGGAATGGGCATAATTCCATTCTATCGTTTGTACGGTATTTGTAGCGCAGGCCTCCGACCGGCTATCGCGCGAACTTCCCAGTCCGCGACGCGTACCAACTCGCCGCTCCCAAAGCAAGGGATGGTAAGAGCAAGCCGATCCCCGATCACTGCCCATTTCATCCTTTCCCGATCCGTGAACTAGCGGAACCCCACAGCGTATCCTGAAAAGGGGCAAGGAGAACAGAGTTTGAGGAACGTTAAAAGCGGAACCGGTGCCTGTTTATGCGGTCTTCTGCTGCTGGTGGCTGCCAACGCTGGCTGGGCCTCCGAGGTGCATACCAATCCGCTCAACCGCGATCCGCTGGTGCGCGAAGCCTACGAACACTTCTACAACCTGGATTACCCAGGCGCCGTCGAGCGCTTTGACCGCTTTCACCAGATGCATCCCGGCGACCCGCAGGCCACAGCCATGCTGCTCGACGCCGTGCTCTTTCAGGAGCTCTACCGGCAAGATCTGCTAGACACCACCTTCTACGCCAACGACGGCTTTTTGACCGGCCGCCATGCCACCGAAGAAGACCCAAAGGCGCGCGACCGCATCCTCGGCCTCGCCGACGAAGCGATCCGCGAGGCTGACCTTCGCATCGACCGTAATCCCAACGACATCGACGCCCTCTTTGCCCGCGGCTGGGTTCGCAGCCTCAAATGCACTTACGTCGCCATGGTTGAGCGCGGCTACGGCGCCGGTTTCCGGCTCGCGACCAAGGCCAGGGACGATGAAGGGCGAGTAATGCAACTAGACCCTGATTACGTTGACGCCAAGCTCGTCGTAGGAGTCTACGAATACGTGGTCGGCGCGCTGCCCTGGCCCTTCAAAATGCTCATCGGCTTTGCGGGAATCACCGGCTCGAAGACGCGCGGGCTCGAGATGCTCACTGACGACGGCAATCGCGGCGTCATCACCCGCATCGAGGCCCGTACGGCCATCGCGCTCTTTCTTCGCCGCGAAGCACGGTACAAAGAAGCGATCGATGTCATCCGCGCGCTCAAAAACCAGTATCCGCACGACTATCTCTTCTGTCTTGAAGAGGCCAACCTGCGCAAGGATGCGGGCGAGGGAATGGTTGCCGTCAAGGCCTACCAGCAGATTGTCGCCAACAGCGCCAAACCCGGATACTTCGCTGAGGCGCGGCTTGAGCTGGCCTACTTCGGACTCGGAGACTCGCTGCGTGGTCAGCGGCACTTTGGCGAGGCGGCAGAGGCCTATGAGCAAGCTGCCTGGACAAAAAACGTCAGCCCGGAGCTGAAGATCCGGTCGCTGCTGGCAGCGGGCGAGTGCCGCGACATGAACGGCGAGCGCCAGTTAGCGGTCAAAGACTACCAGATGGCCATCGACGCCGGCCCGAATACCTCCCGCGCCGACATCGCACGCAAGCGGTTGCATAGTCCGTACAAGGGACGTGACCCTTCGGCGCCTCTCCACATCAAATGATCGGAAGGGAACTGCGCCGGCTCGATCGACGTATCTGGATTTGACGGGCTGAGGGAGGGATCGGCAATGGCTGTCTATTGTCAAAGCTGTGGGACCGGGTTGCCGCCAAGCGCGCGCTTCTGCTCAAACTGCGGCGCGGCTGTTCCCGTCCCGGCTTGCATTCCGCGCAGGCAATTGGTCCGCCCAATAGTCGGCCGCATGATTGCCGGAGTATGCATCGGCGTGGCGCAGACCTATGGCTGGGATGTGGCGCTGGTTCGTGTCTTAACGGTCGTTGGATTCTTTTGCACCGGTGGCATCGTTGCCGTAGCCTATCTCGCGGGCTGGATCGGCATCCCGGAGGAGCCGCTCCGTTTGCCATAGAATCTTAAATATGAACGCCACCTACCAGTCGGACGGAGCTGTGCTGTCCCTCCGCGAAACCGGCGCGGGCCTGCCAGTAGTCTTCCTTCATCCCACGCCGCTCGACGGCGGGTATTGGCAGCCTCTCGTACACAATCTAACCGGCGTACACGCCTTCGTGCCCGACCTGCGCGGCCATGGCCGCTCTGAACTGGGATCACTGCCGGTGGGTGCCTTTGCCGCCGTTCCCGATGCTCCAGCGTTGACGATGCGACAGATCGCCTCGGATATTCTCACGCTCCTGGATCATCTGAAAGTGCCCAAGGCCGTCTTTGCCGGCTGCTCCATCGGTGGCTATGTGCTGCTGGAGCTCTGGCTGCAGGCGCCAGAGCGGATGCGTGGACTCGCCTTCATCTGCTCCAAGCCGCAACCGGATGCGCCAGCCAACATTGTCCGCCGCACTGCCACAATCGACAAGGTGCGAACCGCAGGCGGCGCGGAAGCTGTGCGGGAGATAATGCAGGCTCAGATCAAGAGTCTCACCGGCAACACCGCCCAAACAGTGAATCCTGCGATCGTGACTGAGCTGTGCTCTCAGGCTACTTTGACTCCAGAGGCTATGATCGCCGTGCAGGCTGGTCTCGGTGCGCGTCCCGATTCGTTGCCCACCGTTGCAACCATCACCGTGCCGGTGCTCGCGATTGCCGGGGGCGAGGACTCAGGGATCACTCGGGCCGACATGGAGGTCTTTCGGTCTGTGCCTGGTGGCTGCGGCTTTCACTTGATCCCCGATGCCGGCCACTTTGCCGCCTATGAGCAACCGGAGAAGGTCGCGGCGCTGATCTCCGCTTGGGTTCGCCAATTCGAAGACTGAGGTCTTTGTCAGCGGAGTTGTTCCCAAAACCATCAAGCTTCGTCTGCTCCGCGACCATGTTGTACGCTCAATAGAGGATATCTCCTTTGGGAAGACGCTCTTGACTTCTTCGTTATCCCCATCCCCGCGTCCCTTTCATCATCCCCGGCCCGGCAGCGCCTTGCACTGCGGCAAAGTCTCTCTAGAAGCGCTCGCCAAGCGCCACGGGACGCCGCTTTACGTTTACTCGGCCGAGCAGATCATAGAGCGGCTCGGGCTCTTTCAGCAGGCGCTGGCGGGCCGCGAGCACCTGGTCTGCTATGCGATGAAGGCGAACTCCGCGCTGGCGATTCTCAAGCTGCTGGCCGCGCGCGGCGCAGGATTCGACATTGTCTCCGGCGGGGAACTGGAGCGGGTGACCGCTGCCGTGCCCGATGCGGTGGGCCGGGTCGTCTTCTCCGGCGCGGGCAAAACGGCTGCGGAGATCGACCGTGCGCTGACCGCAGGCATCCTGGAGTTCAACGTCGAAAGCGCGGCAGAGCTGGAACTGCTCGCCGCCCGTGCCGCCAAGCTCAAGCGCAAGGCCCGCTTTGCTCTGCGCGTAAATCCCGACGTCTTTGCCGAGACACATCCCTATATCTCCACCGGCCTCAAGGAGCACAAATTCGGCGTCGACATCCGGCAAGCTGCGGCGATCTACAAGCGCGCGGCCGGCAATCGCTGGCTTGAGGCCCATGGCGTCAGCGTTCACATCGGTTCGCAGATCCGCTCGGCACAGCCCTTTGGAGCGGCGATGGCGCGCGTCTATAAACTGGTTCGGCAGCTTAAGCGCGATGGCATCGCCTTGCGTGCCGTCGATGCTGGCGGAGGGCTGGGGGTCGATTACCACACCGGCAGCTTCGATGCCGCAGCCAAGGTGCGCGAATACATCTCAGCTATTGAAGAGGCGGTGGCGGGTTTTGAAGGCCGTTTGATGATTGAGCCGGGCCGTTTTCTTGTCGCTCAGGCCGGCGCTTTGGTCGCGCGCGTCCTTCAGGTCAAGCGCAACGGCAACAAGACCTTCGTCATTACCGACGCCGCGATGAACGACCTGATCCGGCCGGCGCTCTATCAGGCTCATCACGAGATCGTGCCGGTCAAGCCCAGGGCAGGGAAGCCGCGCATCGTTGATGTTGTCGGACCGATCTGCGAGTCCGGCGACTTCTTCGCGCACGACCGCAAGCTCTCGCCCGTCAAGCCGGGAGATCTCGTAGCGATTCTCGACGCGGGGGCCTACGGAATGTCGCAGAGTTCCAATTACAACAGCCGCCTGCGGCCTGCCGAGGTGCTTGTCGAGGGCAGTCGGGCAAGATTGATCCGGCGCCGCGAGAGCATGGCCGATCTGCTGGCGCCCGAAATCCTGCCCGATTCGAAGTGAGTTGCATCAACCGGCGCAGCTCAGCCATCAAACAAGGCGCTTATGATGACACGAGTGAGCCGGAGAGATCTCTCGAGCCCAACTGCGGGTCGAATGCAAGAATGGTGAACGGAGGGTTCGCATGGCGAAAGTGACGTTGCTCTTTGCGGCTCTTTTGATTCTGTTAGGTCTTGTGGGCTTCTTCGGTACCGGCAGCGAACATCCCACCGCATTGATTCCCGTCGGCTTCGGGCTGGTGCTGGGCATCTGCGGCCTGCTCGCAATGGATCGGCGCGAGCGACAGCGCAAACTCTTCATGCACATCAACGTAACCATCGGTCTGCTCGGCTTTTTAGGCGCTATCGTCGAGATCCTTCGCAGCATGGCCACATCTAAAGATCTGGATACGACCGCACTGATAGCGAAGACTATGATGGCCTGGCTGCTCTTCATCTATGTGATCCTCTGCGTACGCTCTTTCCTGCTTGCGCGCCGCTCGGGAAAGGTCTAACCCATGGGCACAATGCGTCATAGCGGCATGGACATGAGCCGGCGCGCCGAGCGTTCGCCGCACGGACGCGGGGCGCGAGCCGCTCAGGCCGATCTGCCCAAGCGCAAGCCCAGCTTGAAGAAGATTTGGCCGCAGATCAAGTTGTTGGTCGCCCCGCGTGTGGGGCTGCTCATTACAGGCATGGGGTTGATGGTCGTGAACCGGGTGGCTCTGCTGGTCATGCCTTATATTTCCAAGCCTCTCATGGATAAGGTGCTCAATCAGAATCACCCGCATCCAGAGCTCTTGCCGGGAATCATCGCAGTGGTTTTCACGGCCATGGTCGTGCAAGCGATCACCTCGTTCGCATTGACCCAACTGCTCTCCAAGGCTGGCCAGCGGTTGATTGCCGAGATGCGCAGACAAGTCCAGCGGCATGTTGGGCTGCTCTCGGTCAGCTACTACGACGAAAACCGGACCGGAACCTTAGTTGCCCGCATCATGACCGATGTCGAAGGCGTGCGCAACCTGGTCGGCACCGGACTTGTAGAGTTTGTCGGCGGCCTGTTCACGGCCATCTTGGCCTTTGTCTATCTGCTGCACCTCAGCGCATCGGTGACATTGACTGCCTTTGCGGTGATGGGAGCCTTCGTCTTCGTGCTGCAATACGCCTTCAGGGTGATCCGCCCCATCTTTCGCGAACGCGGCAAGATCAACGCCGAAGTGACTGGCCGGCTCACCGAGTCGCTGGGCGGGGTGCGCGTGATCAAGGGCTACCACGCCGAAGATCGCGAGGCAGGTGTCTTTGCCGAAGGTGTTGGCCGCTTGTTAGACAACGTAATGAAGTCGCTGACCATGACCAGCGCTCTCGCGGCCACAGCGACCACAGCCGTGGGCCTGCTGACTGCGATTGTGATGAGCATGGGCGGACATTTGATCATGGCCCATAAGTGGACCTTTGGCGACTATCTGAGCTACAACATGTTTCTGGTCTTCATGACTGCGCCGATCTTCCAGATCGTGGCGATCGGCACGCAGCTCACAGAGGCCTTTGCGGGTCTCGACCGCACCAACGAACTGATGGCCGAACTCGAAGAGAACAAGAGCCCCGATCGCATCGTGCAGATGCCGCCCATTCAAGGCACGGTGCGCTTTGAAGATGTCGAGTTTGCCTACGACCCGGAGAAGCCCGTGCTCCACGGCATCAGTTTCCTCGCCGAGCCGGGGACAGTCACCGCCCTCGTTGGCTCGTCGGGCTCCGGCAAATCGACCATCATCAGCCTGCTCTGCGCCTTCCACACGCCGTCAAAGGGCCGGGTGCTGGTGGACGATGTGGATCTTGCCCACGTGGACCTGAATACCTTCCGTTCGCAGCTGGGCGTGGTCCTGCAAGACTCGTTTCTCTTCGACGGCACGATTCGCGAGAACATCCTGTTTTCGCGCCCCGATGCGACCCAGGAGCAGTTCCTCTCCGCTTGCCGCACGGCGCGAGTAGACGAGTTTGCGGAGCGCTTTCCGGAAGCCTATGACACGATTGTCGGTGAACGCGGCGTGAAGCTCTCGGGCGGGCAACGGCAGCGGCTTTCGATCGCCCGCGCGCTGTTGGCAGAACCGCGGATTCTGATCCTCGATGAGGCGACAAGCTCACTCGACTCCGAATCCGAGGCGATGATTCAGGCTGGGTTAAATCAACTCATGCAGGGCCGCACGACCTTCGTGATTGCCCACCGCCTATCGACCATTCGGCGAGCCGATCAGATCCTCGTGGTTGAAGACGGGCGCATTGTTGAGCGGGGCAACCACCAGCAGCTTTTCGCGCTCGGTGGCCGCTACTACGACCTTTACACGCGCCAGCATGGCCTCATGGAGAATCTCTTCCTCGCGCCTGGCGAGGGCGATGATACGGAGCCTGATAACGCCGATGAAGTCAACGCGTAATGTTACCGGTCATCATTGATCAACGAGGCTCCGCTTCACTGAGTCACGGCGAACGGTCCTGCCATCTTCGCTCCATCGCCGCCCGCAAACGCTGCATGCGCGATAGAAGGGACTTCCCATGCTGGCGACGCGAGTTCAGGCATAGGCTTTGCGCGGAATAGCCTTTTGCACTGATATGCCGTCCATCTGGCCCAGGCCTTGGACTTCTTGCGGCGCGCGCTGTCGGTCGAGATCCCCGTGCCCGCGTACATCTGCCGGTAGAGCTTCGAAAGGAACATAAACGCAACCCTGGAAGTCAAGGTCGGGCAGCAGGCAGATCTCTTCCAGATATCCCCCCAGTTATAGAACCGATCCCACACCCGCTGCGTGCGCTCGCGAATCTCGTCCGAAGACATCGTGGGATGCGGGGTGAACATCTTCGGGCGAACCGCAATTGGGATCAACCAGTAGCGCGTGATCGGCACATCGCCCACCAGGGTGGGATTCACTGCCTGTTCCTTCTCCCATCGGCCAAAGTCCACCGTGCCGGGAAACGGTGTCATCATGACGAACTGTGCAAAGGTGATGCCGGCCTTTCTGGCCATCGTTACCGTCGCATCGAAGGTCGAGGGCCTGTCGGTCGGCAGCCCGAAGATAAACGAGCCGAGCACGTGAACTCCGTGCGTCTTGAAGGTCTGCAACTGCTTGGCCATCGCCTCGCCGGCGAGATTCCAGTCCTTGTAAATCGATTTGAGTCCCTCGGGCGTAACTGCTTCGATTCCCACTAATGCGCCCTTGATGTTGGCCTTCTTCATTGCGTCCAGAAACACGACGTCTTCGCCGGCCTCCATCGTCATCTGCGTATAAAAGACCATATCTTTCGGCAGCTTGGCCAGCTCTTCCATCAGACTGAATCGTTCGGCGCGAATCGCCATCAGTTCTTCGACTTTGGCGGTGTTGCCCTGCTCGCGGGCCAAACGCAGATCGGTGAAGGTCACCGGATAGAAGTTATCGTCAGCCAGGGCGATAAAACGAAATCCAAGCCTGCGCAGCGCGACGATCTCATCGATTACGCTTTGAAACTTTCTCTGCCGTGGCTTTTGCCCATCGGTCCGCCATACGCTGCAAAAGGAGCAGTGCTTGGGGCATCCGCGTATCGTCTGCACCGAGGCCCACATATACTTCTCGGGGTCCATCAGATCCCAGCGCGCGGCCAGGAACTCGCCGCCTCCAATTCGCCCGCCGTCATAAATCTTCTCGAGCCTTCCGGCCAGGCAATCGGCGACTGCCTTGCCCCAGGCGACATCGCCGTCTCCGGTCACCACCGCATGCGCCCGTCCGCGATCCAGGGCTTCTTCGGGAAAGAGCGTGGCGTGAATTCCACCATAGATCACAAAAGCGCCGCGGCTCCTCGCGATCCTGCCGACCTCATAGCCGCGCAATGCATTGCCGGTGTGAACACTGATGCCCACAATGTCGCCGGGTTGAATAGTCTCCGGAACAATTTGCTCCAGCGATTCATCGACGAGAATGGGATCTCCCGCCGCCGGCGGTGTCGCCGCAGCAAGCACAAACAGCCATCTGGGTGTGATAACCGCCGTGCCAAAGGAATTGTCGCTAGGATTGACGAGATGAACGCTCAACCGGCCCAACCTTTCTCGTGCGTTGAGAGATGCGAGTATGTTGGTGTCAGAGAGCGTGGTCGCAGACGGGCGGATCATTTGCGAAGACGCTTCCTCGCAAAACTCCCGATGTCGATTCTTCCACCGGCTAGCTGGGAGTCATTTTACAGGATTGTTGAGGAGTTACCTGGTCAATTGAGAACACTTTTAAGGAATTGACTCCGATTTAACAAAATAACCTTCAAAATTCGCATCGTTCTCTCTCAAACGACGCGGCTGCACTCCTCAATCGGAATCGCCACCTGCTCCACGATCTCCAAGCCGAAGCCCTCGAGAGCCGGCACGTGCATTGGCGTATTCGACAGCAGGCGAATGCGCCGTATGCCAAGGTCCGAGAGAATCTGCCCGCCAAGTCCGATAGCGCGCAGATTCCGTCCAGTTCGCGCCTGCGAGCCTTCGCGCGCGCGCAGCTCGCGATGATGCACAAGCCTTCCAGTATCCGCGTCAGGCGATGCAGGCTGAGCCGCCGCTCCGTCGGGTTCAAAGGCGCTCCGGGCAACCGGCGCGCGATCGATCTCAAAGCCCCGCGAGGTATTGTGCAGATACAGCAAAGCGCCGCAGCCCGCCTCGGCGATCATGCGCATCGACTGGTCGAGGATCTCGCGGCAATGGCAGTCCGCGGCAAACAGATCGCCGGCCGTGCATCGTGTGTGCACGCGCACCAGGACAGGATGCTCGCAGGGCGGCCGCAATTGCTGCTCGCCAAACGGCGATCCTGCCTCTCCCGGCAAAAAACCAACGGCCGGGCCCGTATTGAAAGCCGGGCAACCGGGGCAGAGATCGCCGCGAATCAGCGCAATGTGACTCTCCCCGCCGTTCACCTGGCTCTCGTAGGCAATCATGCGGAACTCGCCGTATCGCGTCTGGATGCGGCTCTCTCCGGCCCGCACGATATAGCGCTCGTGGCGCAGCCGGTAGCGAATCAATTCGGCAACCGTAAGAATCCTTAGTCCATGCGTCGTGCAGAATGGAGTCAGGTCCGGAATGCGCGCCATCTCACCGTCGTCCCGCATGATCTCGCAAATCACGCCCGACGGATTGAGCCCGGCCATCCGTGCCAGATCCACCGAGGCTTCAGTTTGGCCGGCGCGCACCAGCACCCCTCCCTTGCGCGCGCGCAGCGGAAAAACGTGCCCGGGGCGCGCCAGATCCGTGTAGTTTGACTTCGCGTCAATTGCGGTTCGAATCGTCTGCGCCCTGTCAGCGGCAGAGATTCCTGTGGTCACGCCCTCCCGCGCCTCGATCGTCTCGGTGAACGCCGTCCCAAAGCGCGACGAGTTCTGCGCGCTCATCGGAAAAAGCCGGAGATGGTCGGCACGCTCTTCAGTCAGCGCCAGGCAGATCAATCCTCTGCCATGCTTGGCCATGAAGTTGATCGCCTCTGGCGTCACAAACTCCGCAGCCAGTGTCAGATCGCCCTCGTTCTCGCGATCCTCGTCGTCGACCACGACGACCATGCGACCCTGGCGAATCTCGGCCAGCGCGCCGGGAACATCGATAAACGGAGCCTCAAAGCTGCGAGCGGTATCCGGCATAAGTGACCTTCCTATTCTCGCCCATGGCGACGCAAACGGCAAAAGCCCCTGTCAATCCGTTGTAAAGAGAGTCAACTCAGGCCCGTCTTCCCTCCATGACTTTGGTAATGAATGTCGCGCAAATGACGTTGAATTTGCTCCGCGCCTCTGCCGATGTCATAAGAAGTCTCAGTTGATTGCTTCAGCCAGGAAACAGAATCCAGAGCGGAGCGGCTCGCTAAACCGAGCTCTCCGCTCGCTTTTGTTCTCCCTCATTGGCTCCGGAGTCAACCGGGAGCCGCGTCGGGCCCTCAGGCGACACTCATCCGCATCCTGGGCTGTTGGCGCAGCCGCGCGATGGGCGGTCAAACGTAGAGGGGGCGACAGCAACGCATCCCGCAGAACCAAGCCCGAATCATCTCGCCAAGCTATACTCCGCGCTGCTTGTTGCCGCTGTGTCGACCTTTTCCGGCTGCGGCTCGCAGCTTGGCACGATCGCCCCCACAGCTCCGAGCATCTCTCCCGCGGCTCCGGCCGTAACCTTGTCGGCCAACCCCGCGGCCGTCGCGCCAGGCGGCACCGCGACACTAAGCTGGTCGAGCGCCAATGCGGTATCCTGCACCGCGAGCGGCGGCTGGTCGGGCACGCAAGCTGCCTCCGGCACGCTTGCCGTTACGCCCGCCACCACCACAGCCTATACGCTTGCCTGCGCGGGACCGGGCGATACTCCCCCTGCAATCGCAACCGTAACTGTGAGCGCCATTCCACCTCCCGCGATCGCAATTAACCTCATGTGGCAGCCCGCTTTGCCTGGCTCCTGGGACACCCTGAGCTGGTCGGCAACCGATGCGACCAGCTGCACGGCAAGCGGCGGGTGGACAGGCGCGAAGGCCGTCAGCGGCACCCTCGTCGTGGTCATCGCCGCCACCGCTTCCTACACGCTCTCTTGCACAGGTCCCGGCGGATCCAACCAGGTGACCAGGACGGTCACGGTTGCTCCCACACCGGTCGTCACGTTGTCGGCAAGCCCGTCCCACATCAATTCCGGCCAAGACACGACGCTCACCTGGTCGGTCACAAACGCCGCCTCGTGCACCGTGACTGGCGGCGATTGGTCCGAAGCAGTCTCAAATTCCGGTTCTGCAAGCGTTTCCCCCACCAGCACCACGACCTACACACTCTCTTGCGCATGGCCCGGGGGAACCGATCAGGCCAGCACCGTCGTCTTCGTCGATGCCCCTCCTCTTGCAATCTCCGTCTCCGGCAACCACTTCGTCGACGCCTCGGGGAAAACGGTGCAACTGCGCGGCGTCAATCTCAGCGGATTTGAATTCGCCGCCGTCACCGGCGTCAATCCAACCGATCCATCCGGCGGAGTCGAAGAGTTCGGGCAGGCCTTTCATCCCAACTGGGGAGCCATTCGAGGCTGGAAGGCCAATGTCGTTCGCATCCCTTTGAATGAAGCCTCATGGCTGGGCCTCGCCTGCGTCGATACCGACGGCATCGTCCACAACCCCGATCCCGGCAATAACTACAAGGCCGCCATCACCAGCATGGTCCAGCAGGCAAATGCGGCGGGCATTTACGTGATCCTTGACCTTCAGTGGTCCCTTCCCGGCAACGCCTGCCCCATGGACGGCGACCAGATGGCCGATTCCGATCACTCCCTGGACTTCTGGACCTCCATCGCCAACGCATTCAAAGACAATTCCGCCGTCCTCTTCGAGCTCTTCAACGAGCCCTACTTCGACGTCGATTGGACGGGAAGCGACCAGTGGAGCTTCATGATGTATGGAACCGATGGCGCCTTCACCGGTTATCGGGCGACGAGCAATAACCCCAACAAGCAGAACATCATGACCTTCTGGAAGATCGCCAGCTACCAGGCCATGATCGACGCCGTGCGCGCCACCGGGGCCGCCAACGTCGTATTGATCGGTGGGGTTAGATGTTCCAGCGACCTCAGCGGCTGGCTCTTGCACGCACCCACCGACCCAGCTGGCCAGATGGCCGCCGCGTGGCATGCCTATCCCACATGGGGCCAGAGCTGGCAGAACCCCTGCACCGGCGACAACACTTATTGCACACCCATGGGCTCCCCCGAGATCTACACCGACGTCCAGCGCATCTTGCGCGCCGGCTATCCCGTGCTGATCACCGAAACCGGCGACCGCAATGCAACCGGCACCGTCGGCTCGCCCCTGGTGGCCAACGTAACGGCCTTCGCCGATGCTCCAGGCACGAAACCCACCTCCACGGAGCCAGGTGTCGATTGGGACGCAGTCTCCGGCCTTCCGCAGATCGGCGTCGTCGGCTGGTGCTGGGATCTCTGGCCCCTGGCCAACAACATGCTGATCCAGGACGGCGACGGCACGCCCACCGACGGCTACGGCAAATTCCTCCACGATTGGATGGTCAACCATCGGTAAAATCTGCCCCATCCAGACGCGCCTTTGGCGCTTTGGGTGGGAAACCACGAACTCTTCCTCGCAACATTTTGCAGATTATTTCGTTCCCCGGCGAACAATAGAAGCAGTCAGGAGAGCCAAAGTGTGCGTCTACCCACTCGTCCACCCGTCAGTTGTCTACCCCTTCCGCAATCCGCCCTTGGGAAAGGCACCGCCCCCCTGATAATATTCTCGGAGCCACTGGTATTAATTGTCTATACAACAGCAGGGAAGCCTCGGAGATAGCAACTAATCGATTTGCAATAAGAGGCTTACGGGGTTATCGTTCCATCGACAGCCGAATTCCACAGCTCGAAGGGGCTCCGCTATTGATCGAACCAGAACCCTCGCGACAGGAACAATAAAATTGGCCCAAATAGCAAAAGCGCCGCCCGAAGGCGGCGCCTTTGAACTGCTAACCAACTTGCGTGACCAACTATAACGCCGATTCGATCTCGAAACCCCAGGCTTCAAGCAGAGCTTCCGGGATGTACTTGGAGTTCTTGTTCCGGCGAGCCCACTCCCGTAAACGGGTGGACCGAATGTACTGGTCCGGGCTGAGCTTAAACTCCCTCACAATCTGCTCGAAGGAGGTCACTGTGGGCACTACCGGGCCAATGGGCTCCGGCTTGCCCCAATTTGGATTTCCACGACGCTTTGCCATGTTGTTTTGTGTCCTTAGAATGGTGTTGATTGCCTGGCACATCCTCCACGGACGGGCACTACTGTCGGCTCGGAGGGAAACACTATTGTCTAATTTTACGGATTTTTCCTTCATAAATCAATAGCAAAATTGCACAGGTTTGTGAACAATTCTCCCGGAGCATTTCGCGGAGGTAAACGTTATAAACGGTTAATTATGAATGATATGTAAGAATATTGCCTGCCAGTGAGCCTTCATTGCGGGTTTCTTCGTTGTGCAAAACTGCCTCAAAAGAAGGGTGCGAATAACAGGTACAAATGTCACAGCGAAACGATGACTAAGATCATTAGCATCAGCTAATAAGCTCATGCGCACCAAGCGTCGAAGACTCCCTTTCTGATAGCCGCCGCAACCGTCTCAATCTCCGCCGCAAGACTCCGATCCTGATCCAGACGAGGCGCCAAGGCACGCACCGCCGAGTGAGCGCGTTCGACCTCGCGGCTGGCCTTGAGCGGTCGGCGGAACTCCAGCGCCTGAGCCGCGCACATCAGTTCAATCGCCACAATCCTCTCGGCATTCTCTACGATCTGGCGCAGCTTGAGCGCTCCGGTCATGCCCATCGAAACATGATCTTCCTTGCCGCCGTCAGTGGGAATATTGCCCGTCGACGACGGGTGTGCGAGCACCTGGCACTCGCTGATCAGGGCGGCCGCTACAATCTGCGCGATCATGAAGCCCGACGAAAGTCCCGGATCGGGCGAGAGGAAGGCCGGCAATCCTTCGTTGATGTCCATATTCAGCAACCGGTCGATTCGACGCTCCGTGATGCATGCCAGATCGGTGAGAGCAATGGCGGCATAATCAAAGGCGTAGGCCAGCGGCGCGCCATGGAAGTTTCCACCCGACACCACCGCTCCACGGCCTTGCGTCTTAGTTGAGCTCTGTGGGAATACCAGGGGATTGTCCGTAGCCGATCCTGATTCAATCTCCAGGACTCCACGCACATGCTCCAGCACGTCGCGAACCGCGCCATGCACCTGTGGCATGCAGCGCAGGCAGTAGGCATCCTGCACCCGCGAATCGTGCTCGCGATGAGCTTCTCGAATCTCGGAATCGGCGAGCAATGCGCGGAGATGCCCTGCGGCCTGAATCTGCCCCGCATGTGGCCGGACCTCCTGAATCCGTGGATCGAAGGCATCAGGCGTGCCCATCAGGGCCTCGAGCGAGATAGCGCCTGCCAGGTCAGCCAACTGCGCAAGCCGCCGAGCGCGCGCAACAGCCAGCACCCCGACGGCAGTCATCGCCTGCGTTCCGTTGAGCAGCGCCAGGCCCTCCTTCGCCGCCAGCACGATGGGCGCAAGCCCGGCCCGGCGCAGCGCCTCGCCTCCGGGCAGCCTTTCGCCCTTGAACAAGGCCTCGCCCTCGCCGATGACGACCAGCGCAAGATGGGCCAGAGGAGCAAGATCGCCGCTGGCGCCGACGGAGCCCTTTTCGGGAATGACCGGATGCACGCCGGCATTGAGCATTGCCACAAGCAGCTCCACCAACTCCGGTCGGCAGCCGCTGAAGCCCTTGGCCAGCACGTTGGCGCGAAGCAACAGCATCGCACGTGATTCGGCCTCTGAGAGAGGTTGGCCGACGCCACCGGCGTGACTGCGAACGAGATTGGTTTGCAACTGGGCCAGACTGGCGGGCGGAACATGGACGTCAGAGAGCTTTCCGAAGCCGGTATTGACTCCATAAGCCGTCTTTCCGGCGGTGATGATCTCCTCAACGAGTGCGCGGCCCTGTGCCATGCGGGTCAAGGCGGCCGGAGCAAGGGTCACCGGAGCGGCTGTCAACGAGGCAGCTTCAATCTCGGCCAGAGTGAGCGGCTGGCCGTTCAGAATCACGAAGTCCATCAGCCGATCTTAAGCCGTTGCGCCGCTTCGGTCCAGAGCGGCCCGGCGTTGGAATCCGGTGGAAGAGAGTCTATTTAGAGAGCTTGTCGAGATCGAGGTTGAGCAAGAGCACGTTGACGCGTGGCTCGCCCAATAGACCGAGTTGGCGAGGGGTGACGTGCTGTCCGATCAGCTGGCGTACGCTGCTTTCGCTCACGTTGCGAGCCTTGGCGATACGCGGAATCTGGTAGTAGGCGGCGTCCGGCGTGATGTCGGGATCGAGGCCCGAAGCGGAGGTGGTGACAAGATCGATCGGCACTGGTTTGCCGGGGTTCTGCGCGGCTAGCTTGTCGATGTCGCCTTGAATGCGCGTTACCAGCGTCTTCGACGATTGAGCCAGATTCGACCCGCCCGAAGCTGTTGCGTCATAGCCGTTGCCCGCGGCCGAAGGTCGCGGATGGAAGTATCGATCCGAGGTAAAGCTCTGAGCCAGCAACTCGGAGCCGATCACCTGGCCGTCCTTGAGGAGCAGGCTGCCGCCTGCCTGCTTCGGAAAGATCAGGTTGGCGACGCCGGTGACGAGCAACGGATAGCCCAGGCCCAGCAGGATCGCCGTGAGCAGCGTAAAGCGGATCGAAGTCATCCAGACGGAATGGTGGGCCGCCACTGCTTTTGCTGTCGCGGCTGGAGCAAGAGAGGATATGGTGCTCAAGGTCGAACTCCTTTGAATCTACCCTCGAGGGCTAAAGCCCTGTTTGTTTTGCCAGCTTGATGTCCGGGCGAAAGCCCGTACCGTTCTGTGCTAGCAGGTTACGCCAGATGCAGGGCCACCAGGGCCAGATCGATGGCTTTGATGCCGATGAACGGAATGACGATGCCGCCGACGCCATAGACCAGCAGGTTGTTGCGGAGCAGCACATCGGCGGCCTTGGGCTCGTATTTGACGCCCTTCAGCGCCAGCGGAATCAGCGCGACGATGATGATCGCATTGAAGATCACGGCCGAGAGAATTGCCGACTGCGGCGAGTGGAGGTACATGATGTTGAGCGCGCCCAGCACAGGGAAGACTCCGGCGAACATGGCCGGGATGATGGCGAAGTACTTGGCCACGTCGTTGGAGATGGAGAAGGTGGTCAGCGCTCCGCGAGTCATCAGGAGCTGTTTTCCGATCTCGACAATTTCAATCAGTTTGGTTGGATTCGAATCGAGATCGACCATGTTGCCGGCTTCCTTGGCTGCCTGCGTGCCTGAGTTCATCGCCACGCCCACATCGGCCTGAGCCAGCGCCGGAGCGTCGTTAGTGCCGTCGCCGGTCATTGCAACCAGTTTGCCTTTGCCTTGCTCGCGCTTGATCAGGTCCATCTTGTCTTTCGGCTTGGCCTCGGCCAGGAAGTCATCGACACCGGCCTCACGCGCGATTACCGCCGCCGTCAGCGGATTATCGCCGGTGATCATGATCGTCCGTATCCCCATCGCGCGCAGGCGTGCAAGCCGGTCTTTGAGGCCGCCTTTGACGATGTCCTTGAGGTGGATAACTCCGAGAGCCGTTGAGTTTTCGGCAACGACCAGCGGTGTGCCGCCCAGCCGGGCGATCTCCTCAACGCTGTCCCGGATCTTCTTGGGCAATGTCGAGCCCTGTTCTTCGAGAAAGCGCGCAATGGCGTCAACCGAACCCTTGCGGATGCGAACGCCCGGCAGGTTCACGCCGCTCATTCGAGTCTGCGCCGTGAAGGGGACAAACTCGGCGTGAGCGTGGCCAAGATCGCGCCCTCGCAGACCATACTTTTCTTTGGCTAAAACGACGATTGAACGGCCTTCTGGAGTTTCGTCGGAGAGCGAAGAGAGCTGTGCCGCGTCGGCCAGCCGCTGATGGTTCACATCTGGCGCGGGAATAAACTCGGTAGCTTGGCGATTGCCGAGGGTGATGGTACCGGTCTTGTCGAGCAGCAGAGTGTTCACGTCGCCGGCGGCTTCGACGGCGCGTCCGCTCATGGCCAGTACGTTGTACTGGACCAGCCGATCCATGCCCGCGATGCCGATCGCCGAGAGCAGTCCGCCGATCGTGGTCGGAATAAGGCAGACGAGGAGCGAAACCAGTACAAAGACCGTTTGCGGGGCCTTGGAGTACATGGCGAAGGGCTGCAGTGTGACGACGGCCAGAAGGAATATGATCGTCAGGCCGGAGAGCAGAATGCTCAATGCGATCTCGTTGGGCGTCTTCTGGCGTGTTGCGCCTTCGACCAGGGCGATCATTCGGTCGAGGAAGGTCTCGCCGGGATTGGAGGTGATGCGGACCTTGATCCAGTCGGAAAGCACCTTGGTCCCGCCGGTGACGGCCGAGCGATCGCCGCCGGCCTCTCGAATGACAGGAGCCGATTCGCCAGTGATAGCCGATTCATCCACGGATGCGACGCCCTCAATGACCTCGCCGTCGCCTGCAATGTATTTACCGGCCTCGACATAGATGATGTCGCCAAGGCGCAGCAGACCGCTGGCGACCTGTTCGAAGCTGCCGTCTGCTCGGTACCGCTGAGCGACGGTCTCGCCCTTTGCCTTGCGCAGCGTCTCGGCCTGAGCCTTGCCGCGTCCCTCGGCCATCGCCTCCGCGAAGTTGGCAAAGAGAACCGTGAACCACAGCCAGAGAGTGATCTGAAGGTTAAAACCGAAGCCGGGGCGGTGGTGGATGCTGTTATCGACCAGCAGCGCCGTGGTGAGCACAGAGCCGACCTCGACGACAAACATCACCGGATTCTTGATCATCCCGCGAGGGTCGAGCTTGCGCACCGAGTCGACAACAGCCTGACCCACGATTTTCATATTCCAGAGACTCTTCTTTTCACTCATAACAATCCGTTTCGCCTCGCCGTGATGCGGCGTCCGCTAGAAAAGCTGACCAGTTTTGAGCAGTAGGTGTTCCAGAATCGGTCCCAGGCTCAGGGCGGGGAAGAAGGTAAGCGCGCTCAGAATCAGAATCACGCCGACCAGAAGTACGGTGAAGAGCGATCCGTTCACCGGGAAGGTTCCAGGCGATGGCGGCACGCTCTTCTTCTGCGCCAGGTTTCCGGCCAGCGCCAGCACTGGGATCATCATCATGAGCCGCCCGAAGAGCATATCCCAGCCCAGCGCCACGTTGTACCACCAGGTGTTGGCGTTGAGACCGGCAAAGGCCGAGCCGTTGTTGCCCGCGCCCGAGGTGAAAGCATAGAGAATCTCGGTCAGTCCGTGCGGCCCCTGGTTGGCTAAGCTGCTTAGCCCAATATTCGGTGCTATCACGAAGGCCGCGGTCAGCGAAAGAATGATCAAGGGGAAGATCAGCGCGTAGAGCATCGACATCTTTACGTCGTAGGCTTCAATCTTCTTGCCCAGGTATTCCGGCGTGCGGCCCACCATCAGTCCGGCGATGAAGACCGAAAGCACAACCATGATGAGAACGCCGTAGAGACCGGAGCCGACGCCGCCGAAGACGACCTCGCCGAGCATGATGTTGGTCAGCACCACCATGCCGCCCAATGGAGTGAAGCTGTCGTGCATGCTGGTGACGGCGCCGCAACTGGCGTCGGTGGTGACGGTGGCGAAGAGCGAGCTTTCGGCGATGCCGTTGCGAACCTCTTTGCCCTCCATGTTGCCGCCCGGCGCGGTGGCAGTTCCGATCTGCGCAGCGTTGTGAATCAGCGGATGCGGCTGCGATTCGGCCCAGTAGACAACTGTGAATCCGGCGGCAAACAAGACGAACATCGCCGCGAACACGGCCCAGCCGTGGCCCGGCGAACCGGTCATGCGGCCCAGCGTGTAGGTCAACCCTGCCGGAATGATGAAGATGGAGAGGATTTGGAGAAAGTTGGAGAACGGTGTCGGATTCTCAAAGGGGTGGGCGCTGTTGGCGTTGAAGAATCCGCCGCCATTGGTACCGAGCATCTTGATGGCCTCTTGCGAGGCGACCGGACCCTGCCCGATGGTCTGCACCTGCGCCGATTGCTCTACCGGATGGGCCACAGTATAGGCCTTCAGGTTCTGCGGAACGCCCTGGCCAACCAGGAGCAACGCATAGATAAACGACGCCGGCGCCAGGACGTAGAGAAGCGCGCGCGTCATGTCCACCCAAAAATTGCCGATCGTGCCCGAACTGGTTCGCTTGATCCCGCGAATAAATGCGATCGCGACGACGATGCCCACGCTAGCCGACCAGAAATTGTGCGTCGCCAAGCCGGCCATCTCGGTGAGATAACTCATAGTCGACTCTGGCGAATACGACTGCCAGTTCGTGTTGGTCGTAAAGCTGGCCGCGGTGTTCCAGGCCAGATCGGGGCCGACGGCAGTCAGACCTTGCGGGTTCCACGGCAGGTGATTCTGCAGGCGCTCTAGGGCGTAAGTGAGCAGCATGCTGACGGCAGAGAAACCCATCACCGCAAAGGCATACTCGCGCCAGTTCATCTCGCTCTCGGCATTGACACCACAGAGCTTGTAGAAGATCCGCTCCACCGGCCGTAGGATGGGGTCGAGCCAGGTCCGTTCGCCTTCCATCACGCGGGCGAGATAAATCCCGACGGGGCGAACAGTGGCAATCAGAATCACCGAGTAAATCGCAAATTGCAACCAGCCATTGGCTGTCATGTCAGAATCTCTCCGGGAAGAGCAGAGTGAGCGTAAGGTATCCCAGCAGAAGAGCGGAGATCACCAGGGCGACGATTGAGATCAAATCTGTCTGCATTGGGCTACCTCAGCTTCTGACAGGCCTTGACGTAGAGAAACGCCAGGCCGAAGAAAACTACGGTGAATAGCAACATCTGCACATCTTGCATCGCGGCTCTCCCGAGTTCGTCGAACAGCTTGTTTTGGATCGGCTGCTCGAAAACAATTCTGACTCTCGCCTTGTTCGAGTATCGAAAAGACTTCCTAAATAAAGCGTAAAGAACAGCGCAGGGCGAGGAGTTTTCAGCGGCCGATTGGATGCGGAGTTTGGACTCCTCGGCTATTCTGACGAATTTGCAAAACTGCAACGACCTCAAACGCCGTTCGGATCATTAATGGGGGATCGTTTGCTATGACTGAGAGATCCAAGCCGCATTCAGAAGCAGTCGCAGCGCTCCTCGCATCTGCGGTGCCCGAGCGATCCCCGACTCGCGCAAATCAGCGCACCGGGAGAATTCTGGGAGTTCCCTTATGCAAAGTGTTGCACAATTTATTGTGGAGCAATTGTAAGTGATTCAATTTACGCAGAGAGTTTTGGCAATTGACGTGCTCATAACATTGCAAACCTCAATCCGCAGGTTAAATTGAGGCTGATTCGGCGATTCGGATTTGGGGATCTGGACACCGGCGTTCAAAGAAGCAAATGTGGGTTCCTGAGAGGAAGAGGGGGACATTTCATGGGGCGCATCTTCTTTTTGACATTGGCACTTCTGGTTTTCGTCAGTAGCAGGTAGATCTCTTACGATCTGCGTTGTTTTGGTTCTCACAACTGAACGGGAGCTGATTCGACTGGTTTTTGGGAAATCAGGCCATGAATCTTTGTGAATTCAAGCCTCCGTCGTATCGTTAATTGCGGCAATCTCATCAAATTTGCACTTTTGCCGGCCAATCAGCGGGTCACTTGACCCGCTGATTTATTCTCTAATCGTTTTCAAATAAAGCCCGACGCCCTCTCTCGATCAACTCTGCTCTCCCGTAGCCCTGCTACTCGGATTGCGCCTCCTCGTTGCCTTGCCATCCCTCGGGCACAAAGCGATAACCGACCCACGGCTCCGTCTGGATGTATTGCTTTCCGGTCTCGGTTTCGAGTTTTTTGCGGAGCTGACCGACGAAGACGCGCAGATACTCCGGCTGATGGGCCGATTGCGCTCCCCAGACGGCGGTCAACAAAGCTCGATGGGTGATGACCTTGCCGGCGTGCCGAGCTAAATGGAGCAGCAGGTCGAACTCTTTCGGCGTAAGGTGAACGGCCTTGCCGAGGACAGTGATCGCATGGGCGGCCGAATCCACGACGAAGTCTCCTGCTTCGATGGCTGAGGTGGTCCGTTCCGGAGCACGGCGCAGGTGGGCGCGTACCCTGGCCAGCAGTTCCTGAGTATTGAACGGCTTGGTCACGTAGTCGTCAGCGCCTGCGTCCAGAGCCTCGACCTTGGAGCGTTCGTGGTCGCGAACCGAGAGCACCAGGATCGGGATTGCCGAGTGCAATCGGATAGCCCGGCAGACCTCGACGCCACTCAAGCCCGGCATCATGAGGTCGGTGATGACCAGGTCGGGCGTCCATTCCTTGAAGGTCCGCAGACCCTCTTCAGGATCGTTTGCCGTGCGAACGTCGAAGGCCTGCGCAGCGAGCGAGGTACGCAAAACTCGAGTGATTTGAGGCTCATCGTCGATTACCAGGATTCTGCCGGGCATATCGTTCTTCTTTCCCCCAAAAGATTACATCATCAGGGCGGGCGGGTATGATCTATGCCATGAAAGTGTTCGAAGGACTCTCGGATTCCCGTGGGGTTGTCCACTGGTTTGTAGGAACACTGATCGCGGCGGCGGCCACCTTGGCGCTCGTGTGGGCTGGAGCGGACTCGACGACGGCGGGACTGGCGTTCCTCGTGCTCGTGGTGTGGTCTTCGACGCAGGCCGGACAGCGGCTGGCGCTCTACATTGCCGCTCTTTGTGCGCTCTCCTTCAACTACTACTTTCTGCCTCCTTACCATACTCTGCGCCTGGCAACGAGCCAGGAGTGGGTGGCGTTCTTCTCGTTTATCGCCTCATGCGTGGTGGTGAACCGGGTGGCCGAGCGGGCGCGCCGGCAAAAAGAACAGGCTGAGCGGCGCCGCGAAGAGGTTGAGAGGCTCTACGAACTGGCGCAGGAAGTGATGCTGCATGAGGACGCGGCCGGCTTGATTGCCGAGCTGCCGCTGATGATCGCGCGCATCTTCGCGCTGGAAGGCGTAGTGCTCTACGTTCGCGACCAGGATCGCTTCTTTACCTCAACAACCGATCTGCCGGTAAGCATCCAGGCCAGCCTGCGGGCGATGACCGAAGGCCAGAATCCGACGCTGGCCATTCCCGGCGGATTCACGGTGCGGACGCTGATGCTCGGGCTGAGACAGGTAGGATCGCTGGGCATGAGGCCGGCAATGCTCTCGCACGAGGTCGCCACGGCGGTTAGCGCACAGGTGGCAGTCACGCTGGCCCGGGCGACGGCGATCGAGGCAACGGCGCGTATCGAGGCTGCGCGCGAGGGCGAGCGGCTGCGAACGGCCCTGATCGACTCACTGACGCATGAGCTGCGCACGCCGCTGACGTCGATCCGCGCAGCTGCGACGACTCTGCTCGGGAGCGAGGGGTTGGACGAGACTGTGCGGCGGGATCTGGCAACTATCGTCGACGAGGAGGCTTCGCGACTGGACGGGCTGATCGGAGAGGCGGTCGAGATGGCCGAAATCGACGCCAATGTCGTCAAGGTCCGCCCAGAGCCGCACCACCCGCGGGCTCTGCTCGATCAGGCGCTTGAGGAGTCGCGGAAGTCGCTTGCCGGGCGTCGAGTGGTGATCGCACGCGACGAGCCTGACAGCGCAGGCGATGACGAGACGACCGTCTGGTTTGATGCGCATTTGTTGGGACGGGTGCTGCGCCACTTGCTGGAGAATGCGGCGCGGTTTACACCCATCAGAGGTCGTATCATGCTTAAAACCAGTATGATACGAGATCAACTTGAGTTCAGCGTTGCCGATGATGGCCCGGGCATCGATGCTACCGATCTGCCCTTTATCTTCGACAGGTTCTATCGAGGCAAGAACGGGGTCGGCAAGGGCAAGGGAACCGGGATGGGTCTGGCGATCTGTCGGGCTATCTTGCGGGCGCATGGCGGAGGAATCGAGGTTGAGAGCGCTCCGGGCAAGGGCGCATGCTTTCGGTTCTGGGTGCCTCTGGTGGAGAAAGAGCCGGAGAGGCCGGAGGCCACGGTTAGCCTCCACAGTTACGCAGAAAACGAGGATCTGTGACACTGTAAGCACAGCAGCACTAATCTATTGATTATAATAATGTTATCAAGGTCTCCACGGAAACACGGAATCTGTAGGAATGTGCTTCTCTAGAAGCTATCTTTCAAAGGGCATAAATATACATAACAAACCCATAACCTGTGTTTGCCTGTAGTGGGCGGCATAAATGTATGTGCCTAACCGACTAGGCATGTTAGATGGGAATCTCTCTACCTCTTAGCATCGGCCACCATCCGCTGAAGTCTTCTAACGATCTCCCGCGTCTTTCCGTAGAACGTCCACAGTGTCGGAATGACTTCGAGTCCTTCTGTGATCGTTTCGCGCGGGAAGACTACCTTAATGGTCGCCTGTCCATTGTTCTTGACGTGACACCCAACAGGGACGTTAATGCGGTATCCAACGTTTCTGTTGGTCGCTATCAGGTTGTGGAGAATAGACCCCTCTTCGTCCTGCAATTCCACGCCGTCGATTCTGACAAAGTGAATAACCGGGACCAAGAGAATATGTTTGTCGTCGATGTCGAGAGCGTGAATGGCGCAAATATCGCTGTCCCCTCCCTTGTGCGATTTCACGCGCTCAACCATCAAGTCGAAGACGGGCGAAGTTCGGCTTATTTTTCCTGTCTTTGTGAGATCGCCTATAAGTTTCTCCCTCGAATCGGGAACGGGAAACTGAGTCCATCGAGTGAGGGAAGTGGGGCTGAACTGTTTAATTACACCGCACCAAGCGAAATCGAGAGCGCATCGCAGATTGTGGATTGCATCTCCGGCGATAAGTGCAATTTCCCGTTTGAATGTTCTGTCAGTCAGTGCGTAGTAAAGGAACTGCTCCCCCGTCTCGCCATCAATCTTGAGGCTGGGTGGGTAAGTATCCGGCGAAGTGCGGATGCGTTCCTCAAGGTCCGTGATGTGCTTCTTGGCCCGTTCGACCTTTAGTTGTGCATGGCTGAATGGGTGTTCCCAGATTTCAGGCATGACTTGACCTTTACGGGGTGTGTCAAAATGCAAACTGTTCACCAAATATCTGATCCTCTTGCCAAACCAAAAAATGCAGATCGCAGGGCACTTCAGGACGCAGCTTTGAAATGCGCTTCACGATCGTGTCCAAATCTGGCGCCCTGGCTGTGTAAATCGTATGCCATTTTCCGCAGTGTTCTCGCCCACATTTGGCTTGGATTCTCCACAATGGAGGAACGGGTAGACCTTGGACCATCGGTTCAATTTCAGAACGGACGCTATTTCCCGAACGTGCGCACACGTGCCCGTGCCGAAGGCATAAGAAAAATGCTGGCCATGCGTCCCAGTGCCGATAATCTAGGGAACCTCTGATCAACTCATCATTTTCTCGCGCACAAGGAAAAATCTGATTGCGGCGATGGTTTCTTGCGCTACGGACGCGATTTTTCCGGCTTCACGCTGCGCCGCTCGCCTCGTTT
>Ga0181535_10000298_pt1 | contig 76104 bp, 87 predicted proteins | sample PEATcosm2014_Bin_44_FD_119774 | JGI IMG/M metagenome (GOLD analysis project Ga0181535, IMG submission 119774) | Peatland microbial communities from MTU Mesocosm Facility, Houghton, MI, USA - PEATcosm2014_Bin17_30_metaG | ecosystem: Environmental > Terrestrial > Soil > Wetlands > Peat | place... | reverse complement strand
GCAAACAGATGAAGACAAAACCGTCAGTCTTTCGGACTTTGCCGGCAAGCCGGTGATCCTCTTCTTTTACCCGAAGGCCGATACCCCCGGCTGCACCATTGAGGCCTGCGGCTTTCGCGATACGTTTAAGAAGCTGCAGGTGGCAGGCGCCGTAGTGCTTGGCATCAGCCGCGATACGCCCCGCGAGCAGGCCAAGTTCCGGGCGAAATTCGACCTCCCGTACGCACTCCTTGCTGATGTAGACGAGAAAGTCTGCAAACAGTTTGATGTGCTCAAGGAAAAGAACATGTACGGCAAGAAAGTGATGGGGATTGAGCGGACAACATTCGTCATTGGACCCGACCGGACGCTGCTGCACATCTACCCCAAAGTTGTGCCGCAAGGCCACGCCGAAGAGGTCCTGGAACTGATCAAGGAATGGAACAAGACGCACAAGAAGGCGTGAAGGGCGACCCGACTCGGAGCAGGGAATGCACATGCGCGGTAAGCTGCTGAAGCGCAGTTTCTTTATGGATGCGCCGGATCGTGTCGCTCCCCACCTGTTGGGCAAGCTGCTTGCGCACCATACGCGCTCCGGATGGCTGGTTGGCCGCATCGTCGAAGTCGAGGCCTACCTTGGACCCCACGACGCAACGCCCGATCCCGCGGCGCACTCGCACCGCGGGCCAACGCCGCGTAACGAAGTCCTTTTCGGGCCGCCAGGCCACGCGTATGTCTACTTCATCTACGGTCGCTACTACTGTATGAATTTCTCCTGCGAAAAAGAAGGCATGGGAGGAGGAATCTTGCTGCGCGCGGTCGAGCCCGTCGCCGGGTTGGAACAGATGGCTCGCCGACGCGGCCTGCCCCAGGATGCCGCGCCGTGCGACCTCACAGGCGGCCCTGGCCGGCTGTGTGAAGCAATGGGAATCACTCGCAAGGCCCAAAATGGCCTCGACCTGGTCGATCCCCATTCGCCGCTGCAGGTGCGCGACGACGGAATGCGCGTGACGCGCGTGCTGGTGACGCGCCGCATCGGCATTCGGCACGCCGTGGAGCTGCCGCTGCGCTTTGTGCTGCCCGGAAACGAATGTGTTTCTGGCCCCAAAAAGATTGTCGGAAAAACGATCTTCCTTCGGCAGGGGTCAATCCGTAAACTGGTCCGTAGCTAACCCAAGGTCCGCGACGAGGACCTGAGAGGAACCGAGCCAAGTGAAACTCACTTCCCTGCTCCCACCCGCCGCCGCGGTAGCCCTGTTGGCCGCAGCCGTGCTTGCCACAACCACTGGTGTGCAAGCGAAGCAAGATCAGCCGCAAGCAAGCGCGCCTGCCGCTCAAACAGCGCCCGCTCCGCCCTCTGGCCGGCCGATGCGCAACCTGCCGCCGCCGACTAACCTCCAGGTGCTGCCCAAGAACCTGACCGGCGATCAGGTGCACGACATCATGGAAGGTTTTGCCGGGTCGCTCGGCGTGCATTGCGACTTTTGCCACGCTGCCGATCCGAAGAACTTGATGCCCAACGGACGCCCGCGCCTGAATTTTGCCGACGACTCCAAGGATGATAAGAAGATCGCGCGCGTCATGATCCAGATGGTCCAGCAGATCAATGGCGATTACATCAGCAAGACGACAGCCATGGATCCTGACGCGATGGGCATGAAGGTAACTTGCGGAACATGCCACCGCGGCCACCAGATGCCCGAGGAATTCGTGCCTCCGCAACCACCCGGACCGGGCGCACCACCAGCCGGGAGTGCACCCCCAGGTCACGATGTGCCGCCGGCAAGCACGCCGCCAGCATCGAAGTAGATTTCGTACCACTGCAGCGCGGGGTGTGCACCGCGAGATGAGGTTGCGCACCCGCGCCGCGGAAGCGTTCGCCGCCCGGAATTAGACTAGCTCCTTATGCGGTTGTTTGTCGGAATTCCGCTGGCTGACGCGGTCGTGCGCGAACTCGGCAATGTGATCGCTCGGCTGCGCGAAGGCGAGACTGCAAGACCAGGCAGCCGTTTGCGCTGGACCGCACCCGAGTCCTGGCACATTACGCTGCAGTTCCTGGGCAATGCGACACCTGAGCAATTGGAGTTTCTGAGGGCGCATCTCGGCGCGGTGCGCGGTGCGGAGGTTCCGGTGAAACTGGGCGAACTCGGCTGCTTCGATCGCGCCGGCGTTTTTTTTGCGGATGTCACGGTTACGCCTGAGCTCGCAGCGCTCGAAAGGAGCGTGGTGGCAGCGACGAGCCGCTGCGGATTCACAGCGGAATCGCGCCCGTTTCACCCGCATATTACGCTGGCGCGGACGAAAGGCCAGGGACGCGGAGCAGACCTGCGCGCGCTCGAGAGCAAAATTCCCACCCAGCCCGCATTCACATGCTTTAAGGCAACGGAGTTTGTGCTCTATGAGAGCCATCTCAGCGGTGAGGGGGCGCGCTATGAAGCCCGGATGCGTGTCCCGCTCGGCAGGGACTGAGGCCCAATGGCCGGCGCCAATCACTGATATACTGAAGATTCGGCAGGGCTATGGCGCGGGACGCTGTGTACGTCCTGACTGGTGACGCGGCAACTGAAAGCCTGCTCACGCGGCTCCCGAAAACACTAGAGAGATTTGGAGTTGGACGATGGCACAAACTTGCGATATCTGCGGCAAAGGGCCGCGTTTTGGCAATAACATCTCACACGCCCACAACATCACCCGGCGACGCTGGAACGTGAACCTGCAGGCAGTCAAGGCGATAGTCGACGGCACACCGAAGAAGCTCCGCGTTTGCGCGAGCTGCATCAAGAGCGGAAAAGTCACCAAGGCGTAAGGCGCCGCTCTGCGGTTCGATCTTTTGGATGAATCTCCAGCGACCCCGCCGAGAGGCGGGGTTTTGTTGTGCGCCGAAGTCGTGCCGCGGAATAGCCGCAAAAACGCTGATTTGCTTGCCTATTTGCCTTCTTTTGCGAACGTGAGCGATGCGGAGTTGATGCAGTAACGCAGCCCTGTGGGCCGTGGGCCGTCGGGGAAGACGTGCCCCAGGTGGCCGCCGCAGCGGGCGCAGGTCACTTCGACGCGTCGCATGCCGTGGCTCATGTCTTCGTGCTCTTCAACGGCCTTGGAGCCGGCGGGGATCATGAAACTGGGCCAGCCGCAGCCGGAATCGAACTTGGCGCCGCTCATAAAGAGCAGCGCACCGCAAGCGGCACAGTGGTAGTTCCCAGTCTCGTGATTTTCGGTGAGCACACCGGTGAAAGGGCGCTCGGTTCCCTTCTCGCGCAGCACGTGATACTGCTGCGGCGTGAGCAGCGTCCGCCACTCGGCGTCGCTGCGAATCACTTTTGACTCGGCATCGTTTTGGGAATCACTCAACGTAACCTCCTGCGAGACGCGTGCAAGCGTGTCCGCACACACTTGCGATCCCGCCACAGATTAATGATACCGATGATCGGCGAGGGCTGGTGACACTTCGGCGACGACTTCGATTTCGACAAGCAAATTGCGCGGCAAGCGGGCAACTTCGACCGTGGTGCGCGCGGGCAACGTTTCGCTGTCATCCCCAAAATACGATGCGTAGACCGCATTCATGGCCGCGAAATCGTTCATGTCCTTCAGGAAAACCGTCACCTTCACCACTTGGCCGAGGCTGCTGCCGCCTGCCTCTAGAACGGCTTTCAGGTTTTCCAGCGTTCGCGCCGTCTGTTCCTTGATTCCGCCTGAAACCACTTGGCCCGTCACGGGATCCAGGCCGCCCTGGCCGGCTGTGAAGATGAGGTTTCCTGCACGCACGCCTTGCGCATAAGGACCGATCGCAGCAGGCGCACCGTCAGTGGTGATATTCGAGCGAGTCATGGGTCGATTTTATGACGGCGGGAGAGCAATGGAATGCAAAAATCGGTCGAAGCCCGCGCAAATCCTCGCGCGTTTCAACACCCGAAGGCGATGAAATACGAAGGGGCAACTCCGCGAAGGAATTGCCCCTCAGATTGACGCGTCCTGGGCCGGTGCCAACGAGTAGCTAGCCGTGGAAGGCTGCTGTGAGGCCGCCGGCGATGGCCATCACCAGCAGCCAGTACGCTGCGTTGATGGCAAACAGATTGGCGCGGCGGTTCTCGGCTATGTGCTGGGTGAACATCGGCGGCGCTATAAATCCAAGCCAGCAGATGACGCCAATCTTGGCGCCTATGGTGAAGGTCATGGCGCCTACCCAACCGACGACGTGCGCAAGCACAAACGTAAGGAGCAGGCATGCGACAAACGAGAAGACCATGGTCATGGCGCCGTTTTTCGGTTTGTTGGTCTCGGAAAAGCCGGCCATCGCCGTCCAGGACTTGCGGAAAACCAGCCCGTACCAGAGAGCTCCAAGGAGCCATTCGATCACGGCCGCAACCACGATCACCGTGATGGCGTGCGTGGACAGCGTAAACGAGAGCAGCATCGCGGAATAGCTGACAAACTGCATTCTTGATCCTCCACAACGGGATTGAAGCCCGGCTCCTACGCTCGGAAGCCTCACGGAGCAGGGTTCCCGCGCGGCCCGTTTGACAGGAGTCGCCGCAAACACGATGCGGCACCGAGAGATGCCATGTCAAGGTAATTCAAGGGTTAGGCGCAGAAGTGGTAAATAGCACGAACCAGTTACAAAGCGAATTCCAAAATGAACTTAGCGGCGCTCGAGCGAAGCTCTACCGTTTCTTGAGCGAAGCTCTACCGTTTCTTGAGTGAAGCTCTACCGTTTTTTGAGCGCCTCAAGCTCATCAAGAGTGCGGGGCCAATCGGCGCCAAGCAGTCGCGAGAGGCTGCGGTCGGCGAGCACTTTGCCTCCGGTCTGGCAGGTGGCGCAGTAGTTGGTTTCATTGTCCGCGTAGCGGATCCGCTGGATCGCATCGCCGCACCGCGGGCATGCCTTGCCAAACCGACCGTGAGCTGCCATCTCCGGCCGGAACGCCGTCACGCCCTCCGGGAACTTCTTCCTGGCTTCGGACGAGAGCCGTTCTATCCAAAGCTCGAGCGTGGATCGTGTGGCGTCAAAGAGGCGCCGCCACTCCTCCGGCGTGAGCTTGTGCGTGAGCGTAATCGGCGACAGCCGTGCGGCGTGCAGAATCTCATCGGAGTAAGCGTTCCCAACGCCGCTGATCAGGCGCGGATCGGTAAGTGCGCGCTTGAGCGTGCGGTTTTCGAGCGTGAGTGCGGCTCGGAACTCGTCAAGACTCGAGGAAAGAATCTCGACGCCGCCGGGATCGATGTCGAGCAGAGCCTGCTCCCCGCGCAGAAGATGAAGCGACGCGCGACGCTTCGAGCCGGCCTCTGTCAGGACGAGGCTCCCATCCGGAAAGTCGAGGGCGAACAGCGCTTGGCGCCCGGAAAGCTTCGCATTCGGAGGACGCCAGTGGAGACGCCCTGCAATCATCAGATGGATAACAAGCCACAACCGCGATTCGGCCCCAGCTGCTCCTACGCCATCGACACCAATCGCGACGCGCTTGCCGATGCGTCTGATTTCGCGAACTGTTTTTCCTTCAACGGAAGCGATGGGCGGGTCGACGGTGCGCAGGACAAAGACGCTTTGCAGGCGAACGCGTTCGAGCGTCTTACCCAGAGTGCGCGGCTCGAGCGCGGCGATGTAGGCCGTAATGTCTGGAAGCTCTGGCATGCTTTCAGGTTGCAGCGAATGTGCATGCCGCCGCAACGATTTTCTTTTTCCGGCTTATTTGAGGATCGTATTGTCGATCAGCCGTGTCTCGCCAACGAACGCCGCCACGGCAAACAGCGTACCGGGAACAGCGGCGTCGGTTGGCAAAAGCGTGGACCAGTCGACTAACTCGATGTAGTCCACGCGGACGGATGGTTCCGATGCGAAGACCTCGCGTGCGGCGGTAATCAGAACGGCGCCCCGACGTTCTCCCGCGGCAACAAGCGACTCGACGCGGCGAATAGCCCGGCTGAGCACGAGGGCCTGAACGCGCTCGGCTACACCCAAATACGCATTCCGCGAACTGAGCGCCAGGCCGTCGGCTTCGCGCACGATCGGGCAGACCACAATCTCCGTCGCGAAGCCCAAGTCGGCGACCATCCGTCGCAACACGGCGACCTGTGCCGCATCCTTCTGACCAAAGAATGCGCGATCCGGCTCGGCGGCGATGAGCAGCTTCGCAACCACCGTCGCTACACCACGAAAGTGCCCGGGGCGCGATTGGCCGTCCAGGCGTTGGCTCAAGGCTGGGACTTCGATAAAGGTCGAATCAGGCCCATTGGGATACAGCTCTTCGACCGCCGGAGCAAAAAGCACATCCGCGCCCTCCCTCTCGGCGAGCGCGCGGTCGGCTTCAAACGAGCGGGGATAGCGCGAGTAGTCTTCGTTAGGACCGAATTGCGTGGGGTTGACGAAAAGGCTGACGGCAACTTGAGAACACTCGGCGCACGCCGCGCGAATCAGCGAGGCATGGCCCTCATGAAGAGCACCCATCGTGGGCACAAGCCCGACAATGCTGCCGGAAGTGGAGCTTGAGGCGCGGGACCAGCGCCGGAGCTCTGCGACAGTGCGGAAAATCTGCATCGGGGTGCGGAGGATCTGACTCGGCGCGCTTAGCATTTCGATCGGCACGCTTCAACCTGCCCAATCCTCGAACGCGTCACTATTCACGACCGCATTCTCCGAATCGAAATCGGCGCCTTGGGCGGTCACGCCGGTCGTCTGCTGGCCTGCCGCGCCCATCCCCTGCCGCGCAGGCAGGTGATAGCTCTCAGCGTCGGACGGAAAGGTGCGATGCTCCACGTCTTCGCGATAATGCTCGATCGCGGAGCGGAAGAAGCTCGAAGCGTCCGCATAGCGGCGGACGAATTTCGCCGCAGGCGCAAAGGTGAGATTAACCAGATCGTGAAACACCAGAATCTGCCCGTCGCACTCCGGGCCCGCGCCGATTCCAATTGTTGGAATGGGCAGCGCCGCGGTAATGGCCGCGGCAGCCTCGCGGGGAACTCCTTCGAGTACGATGGCGCCCGCGCCGGCCCTGGCGAGCGCATGCGCGTCGACCTCAAGCGCGCGCGCCGTCTCCGCGGTGCGGGCCTGCACGCGATATCCGCCCATGCGATGGACGCTCTGCGGCGTGAGCCCAAGATGGCCGACGACAGGAATCTCCGCTTCAACGAGGGCCTGAACCAGCTCGACGCGCGGACCCTCGATCTTGACCGCCTCAGCGCCGGCTTCTTTCACGAAGCGGACGGCGTTCAAAACCGATTCGGAAATCGATCCGTGATAGCTGCCAAAGGGCATGTCTGCGACCACAAGAGCGCGATGAACGGCCCGTCGCACGGCGCGTGTGTGGTGGAGCATTTCATCCACCGTAACTGCGAGCGTGTTTTCCTGGCCCAGCACGACCATGGCCAGCGAATCGCCCACGAGAATCAGATCGACGCCGGCCTCGTCGACGAGCCGCGCTGTTGAGTAGTCGTACGCGGTGAGCGCGGAGATGGGCTTTCCCTGGCGCTTCATCTCAATGAGCGCGGGCATGGTGACCTTGGGGATGGAAACGCCGGGTTGCGCGCGGTGAGACGGATCGGAATGATGCGCGCCCGAAGGGGGCTGGGTGAGGCTCATGGTTGGCTCCAGTGCCGCTCCGAAAACTCAGGATGCGACCCGAACAAGCCCAGTATACGCTGCTGAGTCCCCTTGGAAACAGCGTCGACTCACGGGTTCTTCGCAAGTGCTATAAGGTTGAGAGCGGGGTCGGCTGCCAAGCCCGATCGCCCCGAATGGTCTGGAGCGCCGCGGAGAAAACCATGGCCTACGATTTGGCGATCGTCCTGCCCACATTCAATGAGCGAGGGAACGTGGGTCCGATTGTCGATCGCCTGGAAAAGGCGCTTCCGGGCGTCCACTACGAAGTAATTTTTGTGGACGATGACTCGCCCGACGGCACCGCTGATGCAGTGCGCACGCTGGCTGAAAAGTACAACAATCTCCGCGTGCTACAGAGGATTGGCCGGCGAGGCCTCGCGTCAGCCTGCATCGAAGGGATCCTCGGCGCTGCGGCGCCCGTCGTCGCCGTGATGGACGCAGACATGCAGCACGACGAAACCATCTTGCCCGAGATGCTTCGCCGCATGCGTGAAGAGAATCTCGATCTGGTGGTGGGCTCGCGCAACATTGCCGGCGGCAGCATGGGCGAATTTACCAAGTCGCGCGTAAAGCTGAGCCAGCTTGGTCGTCGCTTGAGCCTGATGGGCGCCGAGCATGAGCTGAGCGATCCCATGAGTGGCTTCTTCATGGTGCGCGTAACAAGTTTCGAGCAGTTCGCGCACAGGCTTTCGGGTATCGGTTTCAAAATCCTCCTCGATATTGTGCTCTCGGCAGGGCCCGGATTGCGCATCGGCGAGGTGCCTTATCGCTTCAGGCTGCGCGAGCACGGCGAGAGCAAGCTTGATCTGTTGGTGGGTCTGGAATACTTCGAGCTCCTCGTGGATAAGCACCTCGGCGGCGTGGTCAATGTGCGCTTTGTGCTCTTCGCCATGGTGGGCGCGCTGGGCGTGTGCGTGCACCTCCTGATCCTGAGCGCGCTGCTCAAGCTTGCCGGGTTGAGCTTCGCCGCGGGCCAGGCCGTAACCACATTCATTGTCATGATTCTGAACTTTGTCTTGAACAATTCCGTTACTTACCGCGACCGGCGTCTCAAGGGATGGAGATTCTGGGGCGGCCTCATCACCTTCTGCCTGGCCTGCGGATTGGGTGTGGCCGCAAATGTTGCCATTGCGAGCGAGGCATTCCGCAGAGGAGTTCCTTGGGTGCTGGCAGCGATTACGGGTCTACTCTTCACCGCAGTGTGGAACTACGGCGTAACATCGATAACCACGTGGCGGCAGGAGCGGCGCTCGAGCGAAAAGCGCGCCAGGCAGCGAATGCAAGCGGGCGCATCCCAAACCGGGCAGCTGAACAACGATGGAATCCCCGCGAAGACGCTGTGAACGAATAAGGCTCTGAAAGCTCTCCGGCTGCTTGCCGATTTTCCCCGCGGCGGAGCATACTGGCAGGCAACATGATCACCCCCATTGCAACAGGGATTTATACAGGGCTCGGCTTGGCCGCTTGCGCGGGCGTCGCGGCCGGCGTGTATGCCTATGCGTCCAGGTGGCCGGAGTCGCGCCTCTTCGGCACGGCGCTCACTGCACCGCCGCGGCCCGGCGAGCTGGCACTCACCTTCGATGACGGACCCAACGCGACGTGGACCCCAAAGCTGCTCGACATTCTGGCCACCCACAATATCCAGGCAACGTTTTTTGTGCTTGGCGGTCGCGCCAAAGTCCAGCCGGAGCTGGTGCAGCGGACTGCAAAGGCCGGTCATCTCATCGGAAACCACTCCTGGGACCATCCCGATTTGGCCCGCAGCGCTCCTGAGGTGATTCGAGAACAATTGACCCGCACACAGGACATGCTGGAGCAGATCACGGGCACTGCGGTAAAGTTCTTCCGACCGCCCTACGGCGCACGCAAGCCGGCCGTGTTTCAGATCGCGCGCGAGATCGGATTGAATGTGGTGCTCTGGAACGCCATGACCTCGGACTGGAGCGATCCCTCACCGCAGCGGATCGCGCTGCGGCTGACGGAAAAGATTGAGCGCCAGCGCCAAAAAGGCCGCGCGGCAAACATTGTGCTGCATGACGGCGGCCACAGAGATCCCGCGGCAAATCGCGTGGCATCCGTGGTCGCCGCGGAGAAGCTCATCGTGCGCTACAGGCATCACGTTCAGTTTGTAACGCTCGATGCGTGGGCAGGCGAGGCAGCGGCCGTACCCACGCATGGTTGATTGGATCGACTCGGGCCAAGCGAAGAATTCTTACGCTCTTCCTGTAGAGAGCGCTTTGTCAACTTGCGCCGCGAGCCGCTCAAGACTCTGTGTCCAGCCGATCTCCATTCCCTGTAGATATTGCGGCGCGTTCGGCGTCGAAGTGATCACTCGCGCGGTTAGGGAGAGGATCGTTTTGCCCCCGCTTTCAGCAAACGTGACGGTATTGAGGACCTCGAATATTGGTTTTCCTGATTCGTCCAACGCCGCGCTGATAAAAACAAGCCGCTCCGGCTCAACGACCTCCCGGAACCTTCCAGACATTGGGTAGATGTGGCCGTCGGGGCCTCGCATGTCGATATGAATTCCGCCACCGGGACGCGCATCCCACTCGCAGCGTGGATTCGTGAACCGATGCGGCCCCCACCAGGCGGCCAGATGCTTGGGATCAGTCCAGACTTTAAAGACCAGGCGGCGTGGGGCGTCGAAGGTGCGCGTGAATGCGACCTCCATTCCGAGTCCATTCTCCGCCGTGCTAATGCTTGCGCTGCTTTGAGCCATGTTGTTTCTCCTTTTTTAGTGTGCGAAGGTATTCGTCCAATCGATCGAAACTCTCTTCCCAGCAGCGCCGATAATCTTCCAGCCATCCCGCCGCATGCATTAACGGACCTGCTCGTAAGCGGCACGGCCGCCATTGTGCTTCGCGCCCGCGCTCGATCAGCCCGGCACGCTCCAATACCTTCAAGTGCTTCGACACTGCGGGCATGCTCATTCTGAATGGCTCAGCCAGTTCAGTAACCGAAGCATCGCACAGAGCCAGCCGGGCGAGGATAGCTCTCCGGGTCGGATCGGCGAGGGCGGAAAAAGTGGCGCTGAGGGAATCGTGTTTCATTTCGTATTGAACCATTAGGTTAAGTAACCTATTGGTTAAATACAATAACCGCGACGAACTGTCAAGTGGTCTTTTTTCCGAGTTGCGAAAAGCTGCAGGCAGGCGAGGGCCCATGACCGAGCGGACGATTAGCTCACGGGTTTGTGACGCTGGATGCTTGAAGCGCCTGAATCGTGGCCCTGAGCTCAACGGTTGTGCGGTAGCTCGAAAGCTACACGGGCGGCGGCAATTGTCGCTTCCACTTCGCCTTCCCCATGCGCTGTAGAGACGAATGCCGCTTCAAATTGCGACGGCGGCAGCCACACGCCGCGATCGAGCATCGCCCGATGAAAATGCCCAAACAGTGCCGTGTCGGATTGCGCAGCCTGTTCGTAATTCGTAACCGGACCCGGACCAAAAAACCACGTCCACATGGAGCTGACGCGATTCGTCGTGAGCGGAACGCCGGCCCGCGCGGCCTCCCGCGCAACGCCCTCGGCGACAGCTTTGGTCGTCGCTTCGAGGCGTGGGTAAACTTCGCCGGCATGCTCCTGCAAATAGCCGACAGTTGCGATCCCCGCAGCCATGGCCAGTGGATTGCCGCTGAGAGTGCCTGCCTGATAAACCGGCCCCAGAGGCGCCAGAAGGTCCATGAAACGGAGCTTCCCGCCGAACACGCCGACCGGCAGCCCTCCGCCGACTATCTTTCCCAGCGTCACCAGGTCGGGGTCGATCGAGTAGAGCTGGCATGCGCCGCCGAGCTCAACGCGAAATCCCGTCATCACTTCATCCACGATGAGCAGCGCGCCGTGGCTCGCTGTCAGTTTGCGGAGACCGGCCAGATAGCCCGGCACAGGCACAATACAGCCCGCATTCCCCACAATGGGCTCAACGATCACGGCAGCGATCGAGTCGGGGTGCGTGGCAAAAGCCGCTTCGACCGCATCAAGATCGTTATACGGCAGAGCCAAGGTCAGACGAGCCACTTCCTCCGGAACTCCCGCTGAACCTGGAATTCCAAAGGTCGCAACGCCGGAGCCTGCTTTAACAAGAAGTCCGTCGGCGTGGCCGTGATAGCAGCCCTCAAATTTGATGATGATGTCACGCCCGGTCACAGCGCGGGCCACGCGAATGGCCGACATCGTCGCTTCAGTGCCCGAGCTGACAAAGCGCATCTTCTCAATCGCTGGATAGCAGGCCACGATGCGCTCCGCAAGATCAGCCTCGGCAGCAGTGGATGCGCCGAAGCTTGCAGAGTTCCGCGCCGCGCGCTCAATGGCCTCGACGACCGGCGGAAACGCGTGCCCAAGGATCATCGGTCCCCACGAGCCGAAGTAGTCGATATATCGATTACCGTCGGCGTCGTAGAGATAGGCGCCCTCAGCACGCTCAAGAAACGGCGGCGATCCGCCCACGGCGCGAAATGCCCGCACCGGCGAGTTCACGCCGCCGGGAAAGTATCGCTCGGCGCGTCCCTGCAACGCTTTGGAACGGGCATGTTTCGGTTGGCGAACTTCGGCGCTCCCACTCTCTGCGCACATAGTGGCTTCAGTATAGTGTTCCGCGGGCCGCGGATCGGTGGAGGGGAATTTGCCGATTCCGCTCCCGACGCGAGATGCGACAAGCCGAAGGAATCGGCGGCCGGTCTCTACGCCGCGTTGCGTTTCTTGAGCGCGGCAGCGTTCGCGGCGAGCGCGACCCCGGCGATTTCAACGACAATGCCGAAGCCGAAGATAGCGCCGCGAACGAAATCGTTCCAGTCCGTTCCCGGATGCGGCATCGACGCCGAAAATCTTGGCCACGCGAACCCGGTCATGACGATCGACAATCCAGCCACAACCAGCGCCATGGCGGCAGGAATCATCTTTTCGGGAGCGTCGTTGAATCTACGTAGAATCATTTTCTTGCCTCCAAATTAAATGCTTTTAGCGATTCCAATTCCCGCCCGAAGCGCGGGCGAGCGAAGGATTCATTCAGGCCTCTGTTCGCGGGCAGCGCCGCGCCGCGCGCAGGCAAACCAGGTTGATGGTGATTGAGAGCCCCATGAAAAACCCGCACCACGCATCCAGCCAATCGTGGTTGACCGTAATGGACTCGCGAAAGACCCACGGCACGAGGCCCAGAATGAGCGCGATGTTGGCAATTTGGAAAAGGCGGCGGTGCTTCTGGTCGAGACGGTTCATCAAGGAATGCATCGTTGAGTCTCCTTCGGAAGTGAAGTACTTGATCCATCGAAAACGAAGAGCGGTTTCAATTGCGTTCCGGTTCTTCTCTGCCCTGCAGCGCGCGTTTGGCCCACATGCGTGCAAGCTGGTAGATCACCAGAACATCAATCGAAGTTCCCAACCCCGTGCAAACGCCGCTGCATAAGTCGTTATTTGCGGCAGTCAGATGCAACGCCGACAAGAGCGATGGCGGCCAGCCGAAGGCGCTCGCCAAATCGACCTGAGCAACCAGGAGCAAGGCAATGAGAATCGGCAAATTCTTTTTCAGACTGCAGCTATCAAACGTAAGCATCGGACTTCCTTTCAGGCGCGAGAACCGGAGCCGCCAGTGCGGCGCAAGGACCGCGAAAATAGAATGACGGCCACGCCAACCAGTAGAAGGGGCAGGCCGTGGAAGATGGCCAGGGGTTCCGGGCGGTAGCGAACCTCAAAGAGTGCCAGCATGAGACCGGCGAAAAGACAGAGGATTCCGGCGGCCGGAATGCGGCGGTAATCGAGTTGACGGCGTCGAAACAGGCGCATGGAAAAACTCCTTTTGATAACTTAGTTTCTGTAGCGGTACCACCGCAGGAGTGAAACCTTCGTTATGCCCATCGCATAGATCACGGCAATCAAATCCCAAGGCACTCGGTGCTCCACCAGCAGGTGATACTCGAGCATCACGAAGGCGATGAGTATGCCGACAATGGCCGCTGCGCTCGTCGACCGGCGCTGATGCTCGCGCGATCGCTCATCGGCAACCTGGTCGAGCATAAAAATGCGGTTCAGAATTGGATGGGTCATTGTTGGATCTCCAGCTGAAAAATTTGGTCGGTCGAACACGAGAAGATGCGTGCGAACGTCAGAGCCAGCTCCAGTGACGGCACATACCGGTTGCGCTCGATGGAGTTAATGCTCTGCCGCGAAACACCCGCTGCCGCGGCAAGCTGCTCCTGCGTCCAGCCCAGGGCCATTCGCAATTCCTTGACGCGATTTGTAATGGTTTGCGCCACGTTCTCCGCGCTCAGCCTGATGTAAAGCCGACTTTCCAATCCAGAGTAGCCCGGATCGATTCTCATGTCAAGCCGACTTTCCATTTTTCCAGGCAATATCCTCGCCTCGCGTCCCGCACCTGCTCTCCGACTGAAGTGGTAGCCGCCCGGATGATTTGTGGGAAATGGCTTCGTTGATTGCTGCTAGAATTCCTTTTTCCGGCTGATCCCGGCCGAAGCAATCCATTCATAAGAAAGCCAGGGCCGTGGCACAAGAGACCGCACCGAAAACCGTGACATACGCCGATGCCGGGGTCGACCTGCGCAGCGGCGACCACGCCAAGGAGCGCATCAAGTATCTGGCGCAAAAGACCTTTAATCGCAATGTCTTAGGCGGAATCGGCAGCTTCGGCGCCCTTTACCGGCTCGACATGCAGCGCTGGAAGAACCCCATCCTGGTCAGCTCGGCTGACGGCGTTGGCACCAAGCTAAAGGTGGCCTTTCAACTCGGCCTGCATCAGACCGTCGGAGTTGACCTGGTCAACCACTGCGTCAACGACGTTGCCGTTCAGGGTGCCACTCCGCTCTTCTTCCTCGACTACCTCGCCACGGGCAAACTCGACGAGGATGTGGTCGAGAGCGTGGTGAGCGGGCTCGCCGACGCCTGCAAAGCCAACGGCTGCGTGCTGATCGGGGGTGAGACCGCGCAGATGCCCGGCTTTTACGCCGACGGCGAGTACGATCTTGCCGGCTTCATCGTCGGTGCGGTCGACCGCGACAAAATGCTGACCGGCGTGGGCATTAAAGCCGGTGACGTGCTCATCGGCCTGCCGTCGACGGGCCTGCACACCAACGGCTACTCGCTGGCGCGCAAGCTCCTGTTCGAGGTGGCCGGCTACAAGGCCACGCAATACGTCACTGCCATCAAAGAAAAGGCCGGCGCATCCCTTTTGCGCACGCACCGCAGCTACCTGCACGTGATCCAGAAACTCGTGACTGGCGGCCTCACCACGGGCATGGCGCACATCACCGGCGGCGGGATTACGGAAAATCTTCCCCGCATCCTGCCCAAGGGTGTTACGGCACAGATCGAGATCGGATCGTGGCCCGTGTTGCCCATCTTCGAGCACCTCCGCGAGCTCGGCAACATTCCGCAGGAAGAGATGATGCGCACCTTCAACATGGGCATCGGGCTCATTGCGGCCGTCCCCGCGGCAAAGTTCGCCCGCGCCAAGAACCTCCTCGACCGCTCCGAAGAAAAGTTCTACGTCATCGGCCGCGTCGTAAAGGGCGAGCGCCGGGTGCAGTACACGTGAGTCCGGAGGGCGAGGATCCGGAAGCCCCAACAATGGACATCAAGGTGAAAGGGGCCGAAGGCCGTCCGCCCGTCCGGCTAGGACTCCTCCTCTCCGGCCGCGGCTCAAACTTCCTCGCCATCGCTGAGTCCATTCGCGCCGGCCGCCTGCCGAGCGCGGAAATCGCTGTCGTCATCTCAAATGTCGCCGACGCTCCCGGATTGGCCAAAGCGCGCGAGATGGGCCTGCACACAAAGGTTCTCGTTTCCCGCGGCCGCAAGCGCGAAGAACATGACGCGGACGTCGTCGCTTGCCTGCGCGCGAATCGCGTTGACCTGGTGTGCCTCGCCGGCTACATGCGCCTGCTTTCGTCGCAGTTCGTAGCCGCATTTCCGCATCGCATCCTCAACATTCATCCCTCGCTGCTGCCCGCCTTCCCAGGCCTCGACGCGCAGGAGCAGGCTTTCAACTACGGCGTCAAGATAACAGGCTGCACGGTGCACTTTGTCGATGAGGAGCTCGATCACGGCGCGATCGTCGTCCAGCGCGCCATTCCGGTTCTCGACACCGACGATGCCCATTCCCTCGCCGCCCGGATCCTGAAGGAAGAGCACCTGGCTTACACCGAGGCCATTGCCCGGGTCGTCAGCGGCGAGTACGAAATCCGTGGTCGGCTTTACGTGAAAGCCGCATCGTAGCTGCCCCCTCTCACTGGCCCTCTGGCGCGGTGTCAAGCCCCATGGCTCAAAATAGTCTTACCGTCCCCCCGTAAACCCTTCATTCCCTTATCCCTATTCCCTGTTACCTGTTTTGCCAAAGTTTGCCGATTATTATCCCCAAATCTCTATACTTGTCTTAGGTGGGCACGAGTCGCAAGCCTGGCAAACCTCCTCTGAGGTTGAGCCAGAAATAACTAAATAAAAAAATTGCGACATTTCGCCTGATTTTCGCCATGTAACTCTTTTAGAATCAGTAAAACTGCTTCTACAAGCGTCGTCAAAATACGTCAAATTGCATGACGTTATAGCAAACAACTCCTTTGGAATCAATACTCGGTCTGCTCCTTTGCAGCCGGTGCGCATCCACCCATTAACTACCTCATTTCATGCGCCTTGTTTCACTTCCTCTCCCTTTTCGCTTTCGGTTCCGGCAATCCTCCGCTCGAGCCGCTCCGCCCGCCTCGAAATCGACTCCTCGCGGAGACGACAAGCGCCCCAAAACCAGCCTCGGTTTTGTCTGCTCCGAATGCTTGTCAAGGGGGCAAACCCGAATATTTGTTGTAACTTCCTTATTTTTCATCAATTTAAAACTTTGCCAAGTTTGCCGGTAATTAACCCCGAATTTCGTATCCTTAATTCATAACCAGACAAAGTGCGGAGATACCGAGCTGGGCGAAGGTGTTCGCCCTCCTGGCGCGGTTCTCTGAGCGTTCGTGCCCCTCAAATTTGACTGGGGCGCTGCCGGAGGACCGCGCGTGCGGATGGGCGCCGGGGCTTGGGACCGTCTTCGTCTGCGCGCAGCAGCACTTCACCCGGCGCCGTGCCGCAACCACGGAGACGGCCGGAGCCAAGGGGAGCCGCCGCGGAACTATGCGCATGGCCGATGGGCGATTTGAACGGAATCGAGTCGGCCGTGCGCAAGAAAATCGACACGCAAAACTACAGTTTCAATCGAAATCCCGCACGCCGCACAAAGAGTTGCGGCACGGAGGAGTGTGAACCATGAACTTCAAGAACATCTGGAATCATCCGAAGACGTCGGCGGCGGGGCTGCTCATTGCGGTCGCGAGCGTTGCCGGTGTGTTGTCGCAGCAGGGCGTTTCGCTGGGCAAAGTGGGAACCGGCACAGTGGTGTCGCTGGCCAGTGCATTGGCCACGGCTCTGCTCGGCCTTTTGGCAAAGGATCCTGACACAGGATCGAGCGGCCAGGGAAATACCGCAAAATTGGGCGCATGGATGTTTATTGCCCTGCTCATCCCGCTTCCCTGGATCGAGGGCTGCACCGTGGCCGGCGTAGCGCAAAACATCGTCAACTGGACTCCGGCCCTGCAAAGCGCGGTGGCCACTGTCGACTCAACCGCGGCGCTGCTTGCGCCGGCCGACGCGCCCATCTTCGCGGAGGCAACCATCGGCTTCGACGCGGCCAGCAATCTGCTCGTCGCGCAGGCCAAGGCTTACCTCGCAAATCCTTCGGGTAGCACGCTCGGCAGATTGCAGGATCAGATCGTGACCCTCCAGCAACAGGTGAATACGGCGCTGTTGCAGGCAGCCAGGATCGTCGATCAAAAGAGCCAGCAGCATGCGCTCGCAGCCATTCAGGGAGTGGGCACAATCGTCGTCGCCATTTTGTCGCTCGTTCAGTCGATTTCGGGCAAGGCGCAGGTGGCGCAAATGGCGTCCGAGTCCAAGGTAAAACTGGCCGCGATCGAACCGTACTTGAACAACTCGCGCTCGGCGGAGATTGTCGCCGCGCACTACGGCGAGCCGATTCAACTGGCGCGCGCGCAGGTGGCGCAGGCGGCGCAGGCCGAGATGAACGCCGGCTTCTGAAGACCCGGTGTCTTTGGCGAGTGAGATTCAACTGCGGGATATGCGCAGACGATGCGAGCCGCTTCTTGGCGGAGCGGCCCGCGAAATCACAATGAATCGTCTGGTTCAATCTCACGCCCTAGATGTTCGTGTCCTGCGCTTCTCCCAGAATCAGCTTCAGCGTCATCTGCTTCTTGCCGCGAACGACAGTCACGCTGATCGTGTCGCCGGCCTGGTGCTTATCCATCAGCGCGCTGATGTCTTCGGGATCTGTCACCTGCTGGCCGTCAATGGCGACGATGAGATCGCCGCCGATCATGATGGGCTGGTTGCCCACGTAGGCTTGCTCATTGCCGCCGCGGAGGCCGGCTCGCTCGGCCGCTCCGCCTGGAAGGACTCGTTGAATGAGAACGCCGGATTCGGCTGCGAGGCCCATCTGCGAGGCGAGATCCGGACCAATTGGATACGACACGATGCCCAGCGATGGCCGCTTCACGCGTCCGTAGCGAATGAGGTCAGCGAGCACCGCTTTGGCGGTATTGATGGGAATGGCGAAACCGATGCCGGAGCTTTGATCGGCGCCATTGGACGCGATCATGGTATTGATGCCGATGACTTCGCCCGACGAATTGAGCAGCGGTCCGCCGGAGTTGCCGGGATTGATCGCCGCATCGGTCTGGATAGCGTCTTCAATCGGCGCGCCCTCTGCGTTGCGGATCGACCGGATCGAGCTAATGATTCCCCTCGTCATGGTGCCGCTCAGGCCGAACGGATTGCCGATAGCGTAGACCTTCTGGCCGACGTTGAGTTGCGAGGAGTCAGCCAGCGTCACGGGCTGCAAATCGGGCGCGTCAATCTGGAGCAGCGCCAGGTCATGAACTTTGTCCGTGCCCACCACTCGAGCTGGGAAGCGGCGCTTGTTCGAGAGCATCACCTCAATGCCGCGATTAGCGCCATCGACAACATGAAAGTTGGTGAGGATGTGGCCGGCCTTATCGAGAATGAATCCCGATCCCTGGCCCTGCTGGGGAACGTTGCCATAAAAGAAGTCGAAGACCAGCGCGGTGGAAGTAATGTTGACCACCGAAGGCAGCACTCGTTTGTAGATGGCGATATTGTTCTGCTCTTCGGCGTCGTAAGCGGGCGCGGCATGGGCCTCAGTCAGTTCGAGCGGAGAATTGGATCCGCCCGACCCGATCAGCCCGGAGTGAGTTCCGAAAAACCCATGCTCAAATCGGGTGGTGATGAGCCAGAAACCGCACAAAAAAATCAAAACGATGATCAGAATCCGGGTCAATTTCATAGCTGGTCGATCTGAAAGACCCTCCTGGTAAAGGTACGATTTGAACGACGCGGAGTTCCGCTCGGCAGGCCGTAACGCCTCTCTTATTGTAGTGACAAGTTCTGCCGCAATTTGTTGCTCTCGTTCTTGAGACGCGGCCACAAGGCCTCGACCTGTGCGCGAAGCGCCGCGATATCGCCCGAATTATCAAGCACATAATCGGCCTGCGCGACCTTTTCGTCGTCGGAAACTTGGTGCGCGAGCCGATTGCGCGCATCCGCTTCTACTGCCGCGCGGTTCGCAACATCTGGCGCAATGCGTCCGGCATAGCGCGCAATTTTGAGATTGTCGGGCGCTGTAACCACGATGATGCGGTCGATGCGCCGTCGCAAGTCTGCAAGAATCCCTTCTGTTTCGCCGCGCGCGCGAGCATCGCGAACAACCTCAAAGATTAACGCCGACTCGAGGACGGCGATGGCAGCGGGGTCGCGTGCGAAGACTTCGTCCATCCAGCGCCGCTGCGCTTCAATCACCGGCGGATGCACGAGGCCATTCAGTTCCTGGAGGCGGCCACGACGGAAAGCGAGATCGGCGAGTCGGGCGCGGTTGAGAGAGCCGTCGGGATTCAGCACCTCGGGGCCGAAGCGCGCAACAATTTGTTCGTAAACCTCGTGGCCGCGTTCCATCATTTCGCGGCCCAGAGCGTCAGCCTCAATCACCTGCGCACCGAGTTCGCGCAGTATCGCGGCCACAGTGCTTTTGCCGCTGCCGAGACCACCGGTGAGGCCGACGCGCAGCATCGACTACAGTCCCCGTCTCATGCGGGCGGCGCGCACGGTATTGGACATCAACATCGCGATCGTCAGCAGACCCACGCCACCGGGCACAGGTGTGTATGCGCCGGAAATCTCAAAGGCCTTGGGATCGATGTCGCCGACGACAACAGCTCCTCGCTTGGCAAATGCCGCTTCGCGCTTCTCGTTGCCCTTGAAGAAGCGATCGAATTCCTCGCGCGTGGTCAGGCGGTTGATCCCGACATCGACAAGCGTAGCGCCAGGGTTGACCATGCCGGGCGTGATGAAGCCGGGGCGACCGATCGCGGCAACAAGAATGTCCGCCTGCCGCGTGATCGCCGGCAAATCGCGCGTCTTCGAGTGGCAAATCGTCACCGTCGCATTCTGGTGGAGCAAAAGCATTGCAACCGGCTTCCCTACGATGTCACTACGCCCTACAACGACGGCATGCTGGCCCGCGATAGGAATGTTGCTGCGCTTCAAAATCTCAATCACGCCGGCAGGTGTGCAGGGCGCAAGCGCGGGCCGCCCCGCAAGCAGGCGGCCCGCATTCACGGGATGAAAACCGTCAACATCTTTGGCCGGATCGACGGCGTCAAGCAGAGCCTTGGCGTCGACCTGTGCTGGCAGTGGCAACTGGATCAGAATGCCGTCCACGTCGTCGCGCGCGTTGAGCTGCGCCACCAGCCCGAGCATCTCTTCGGTCGTAACGGTGTCGGGCGGAGTGATCAGATCGCTATACAAGCCGAGTTCGGCGCACGCCTGCACTTTGCTTCGGACGTAAATCTCCGATGCGGGCACGTGGCCCACCAGCACCGCCGCCAGGCCCGGCTTGATGCCCTGAGCGGCGAGCGCGCGGACCTCCGCGGCCACTTCTTGTTTGATGGCCGCGGCAATGGACGCACCGTCGAGGACCTTTGGCATTCTTGGCTCCAAAGATTCATGGTATCGCCTGGGGCGCCTCAGCCTGAAGGCACCCAACGCGTCACATGGGTTTGTGAGCAGGCTCACATACAGTGCTGCATCAGCGGCCTAGCTTGGTCGGTGTCGGAAGTGTCCCAGATCACCCGAAGGATCACTTTCCGCTTCCGGCGGATGACCCATAAAGAGGGCGCCCAATGAGCAGTTTGAAGGATGCAGGACATCTTTTCCGGTTTGCGGGGCTTTTCGTTCTCCTATTTCTCGTGTTTCTCGCAGTGCGGTCGTACGTGGTGCCAAAGAGCTTCGGCGAGTATGGGCACTATCGCGGAGCGGCGATCGGCGAGATTGCTGCGCGACCGGTGAAGTTCGCAGGCCACCAGACGTGCGAGACCTGCCATACGGATATCGCCGACACCAAGACAAAAGGCGCGCACGCGCATGTGAACTGCGAGGCCTGCCATGGGGCATTAGCGGCGCATGCCGACGATCCGGCGAATGTGACGCCGGTTAAGCCCGACACGGCGGTCCTATGCGCTCGATGCCATTCCGCAAGCGCAGCCAAGCCCACGAGCTTTCCGCAGGTGGATCCGGCCGATCACTCGGGCGGAGTTCCCTGCGAGACCTGTCACAACCCCCACAGCCCGGTTATTGGTTCCGATTCCACTCCGAGCGCAGCGAAGGGAGGTTCGAAATGAACATCAGCCGGCGTCATCTGCTCGTCCTTTTGCCTGCAGCAGCCGTCGCGTGGAAGCACGTGCTGGCCGGTTCTCCTCAAGACTCTCCGAACTACCAGATGAGCGAGCACTGGTGGGGCATGCTGATCGATATCCCCAAGTGCATCGGCTGCGGCAACTGCGTGCGCGCCTGCCAGGCGGAGAACGATGTTCCCGATGGATTCTTCCGCACCTGGGTGGAGCGATATCACAGATCGGATATTCACTTGGAAAGCCCCGAAGTGATTTCGCCCGACGGCGGGAAAGAGGGTTTTCCGGCAGTCGCGGCGGGCGAAGAGGGAAAGTATTTCTTCGTTCCCAAAATGTGCAACCACTGCGCGGACTCGCCCTGCACCCAGGTCTGTCCAGTTGGCGCGACGTTTGTCGCCCCGGACGGTGTCGTGCTGATCGACCAGAAGTATTGTCTGGGCTGCGCGTACTGCGTGCAGGCTTGCCCCTACGGATGCCGCTACATTCATCCGACCAAGAAGGTCGCCGATAAGTGCACGTTGTGCTACCACCGGATCACCAAAGGGCTGACGACCGCTTGCTGCGAGGCGTGCCCGACCGGAGCCCGGCAGCTGGCCGACCTGAAGAATCCAAATGACCCGATTCACGAGTTTCTTAAGGCGCACGACGTGCAGGTGTTGAAGCCGCAGATGGCCACCGGGGCGAAGGCTTTTTATAACGGGCTGGATGGCTCGGTGCGGTGAGAGCAGCTTCTGACCACTGGCTTCTTGCTGCTAACGGAATGCCACGGCGGGAAGCTGATGGGCCGAAGCCAAGTGGGCGAACTGGAAGCTGAAGGCTGATTGCTGGGAGTTAATTCGATGAGCGGTGTTGAAGGCTACATGTATCCCAATGAGGCGACGTTGTACTGGAGCGTGCTGATCGTGTTGTACCCGTTCATCACGGGGCTGGTGGCTGGCGCATTTATCTTGGCGTCATTGGAGCGCGTGTTTCGCGTGGAAGCGGTGAAGCCGACGTACAGGCTGGCTCTCCTGACCGCGTTGGCTTTTCTGCTCGACGCGCCGTTGCCGCTGCAGCTTCATCTCGGCCATCCTGAGCGTTCGCCGGAGATGTACTTCACGCCGCATAGCACCTCGGCCATGGCGATGTTCGGATATGTGTACCTCTGGTACCTGATGGCGGTGCTGGTATTCGAGATCTGGCTCGACTATCGGCGCGACATCGTGCTGATGTCGCAGAGTTCGAAAGGCCTGATGCGCCTGATCTACAAGATCATGACGCTGGGCTCGAGCAACATCAGCGCGCGCTCTCTGCATATCGACGATAAAGTCGGCTGGATCGTGACGCTGGTCGGCATTCCATCGGCGTTTCTGCTGCACGGTTACGTCGGCTTCATCTTCGGCTCCATCAAGGCCAATCCCTGGTGGTCGTCGCCATTGACGCCGGTGGTGTTCATCTTTTCCGCCATGGTGTCGGGAATCGCTGCGGTGATGCTGCTCTACATGGCGACGACAAAACTGCGCGGGCTGAAGATCGACATGCGCTGCGTGGACACGATCGCGATGTACATGTTCTACATCTTCATCATCGACTTCAGTTTGGAAATGCTTGACCTGGTGCACCGCGTTTACGAGGCCGATGAATCGTTCCGCAGCCTCAATTTCATGGTGCACACGCGACTCTTCATTTCGCAGATCGTGGTGCAAATCCTCGTGGGCACGCTGGTGCCGCTGATCCTGCTCTTCATTACGCAAGTGGTAAAGCTGCCGGAAGTTGCACGCAAGCGAATCTTCGTGCTTTCCGGCTCCCTGATTCTGATCAGCGTGTTCGCCATGCGTTGGAATGTGGTGATTGGCGGCCAGCTCTTTTCAAAGAGCTTTCTTGGCTTCACAACCTACAAGATGGAACTCGTAACGCGCGAGGGTCTGCTTGCCGCCATCGGGTTGACCATCCTGCCGCTGCTCTTTCTGTGGGCGCTGGTCAAGCTGCTACCACCCTGGCCAGATAAGAGCCTGCACGAAGCCGCGACGGGCGACTGAATTCAACATCGTCTGAGAAGGATCGGGGGAGCCATGCACGATCTTCCCGACGAAATCGAACGGTTCGAGAAGCGCATAGAAGGCCTGGAGCGGCGCGTACACGCGCTGGAGCACCCGCTGGAAGCACGCTGGCCGAGTCCCTCACCGGAATCAGAATCAGAAGCTGCATCCGCCACGCAGATTGCGGCCATCGCACCCATCGCGCCGACAGGAAGCATATTCTCAGTGCTGGGCAAAGCCATGCTTGGCATTGCGGGGGCTTATGTCTTGCGCGCGGTCGAGGAGTCCAGCTCCCTTCCCCAGCTGGCCGTTGCTTTGGCCGGCATTGCTTATGCCTTCGCGTGGCTGGTGTGGGCGGCGCGAGTGCGCGCCGGACCGCGCTTCACAAGCACAATCTATGCGGTAAATTCGGCCCTCATCCTCGCGCCGATGGTCTGGGAGCTTACTTTGGATTTCAAAGTGCTCATCCCTTCGATCGCCGCGGGCTTGCTTTGCGCCTTTGCGCTTGCGGCAATCGGCTTGGGACATGATCGGTTGCCGGTGCTGCGTACCGCCTGCATCGCGGTGGCTGGCCTCGCGTTGGCACTGGCCATAGCCTCGCATACGCTGATGCCATTCGTTGTCGCGCTGCTGGTGCTCGCGGCAGTCTGCGAGTTTGCTCCGTGGATGGAGATCTTACCCGAGGTGCGCGCGCTGGTAGCGCTAGCCGCCGATGCGGCGATCTGGATCCTGATTTATGTCTACTTTGCTCCGCAGTCTGCAGGCGAGGATTATCCGCCGCTAGCAAGAACCGCACTGGTTTCGCCCGGCGTAGCGATTTTTCTGCTGTTCTCCGCAAGCGTAGGTTGGCAGACGCTGGCAAGAGGTCGCAAGATTTCTGCGTTTGCAGCGGTCCAGACGACGATCGCGCTCCTTGTCGCTGCTGTGAGCGTGGCAGACTTTGGTCCGCAAGGAAGCACTGTGATTCTTGGCGCACTGTGCCTGGCTTTGTCAGCCACAGTCTATGCTGCCGTCTTCACGGTCTTTGAGCGCGCCAAAGAGCCACGCAACGCCGCGGTCTTTGCTGCGTGGGGCGCAATGCTGCTTTTGGCTGGCAGTTTTCTATGTTTACCGTCGTTGGCCATCACCGTACTGCTGTGCGCAGCAGCAATCGCGGCGACATTTGTCGGAAACCGAACGAACCGGATCGCCTTTCAGTTGTATGGGATGGTGTTCCTGCTGGCAGGAGCCGCGGAATCGGGATTGCCGAGCTTTCTCATCAACTCGCTGGCAGGAACGCCGCAAGGCGCGCCGCCGGTAGTCATTTGGCTCATCGCGAGTTCGACGATTCTCTGCTATGTTGTTGCGCTGCCGGGAGCGGGCGAATCCCGGCTGCTGCAAACACTTCATCTCGGCTTTGCCGCGCTGGCGACCGCCGTTGTGGCTGCGCTGCTGGTCGAGGGAATCACGGGACTCGCCGCAATCCGCATCCAACTTGGCTCGCATCACCTCGCACTCATACGCACGCTGACGCTGTGTACCATCGCACTCGGCATGGTGTTCGCGGGAGCGCACTGGCGGCGGATTGAGTTGACGCGGATCGGGTACGCGGCAATGGTTTTGGTCGCAATCAAACTTGTCGCCGAAGACTTGCGCCACGGACACCTCGCCTACATTGCCGCGTCAATCTTCCTGGTGGCTCTAACCCTGATTGCGGCGCCCCGCCTGGCACGAGCCACGCAGACCGTGCTCGGCAAATAGCAATTTCAAATGGCGTGCGTTCTTCGCGCCCACCGCGATGTGCTGAGGCGGGCGCAGAAGCAGCATGCGGATTGCAAGTTATTCAATGACTCCCGGACGACGGAAGTCGGGGCGGTACATCGGCAGTCCGGATGGTCGCGGCTTGACGACATGGCTTTCTTCGCCACGCAGCTTCATCTTGCTCAGGTGGACGTCGTAGCCGGTGCCGGGGATCAACGATTCGAGCACGAAAGTTTCCGCGCCGCTGCTCTTGAGCTCGCGATAGCGGTAAATACCAACTTCGCCTTCGCTGTTCTCCGTACCGCCAGAAGGCGCATCGAGGAAATGCTGAGCATCGGCCACGGTGGACGCGGGGTGATCTTCACCTTCCATCAGGCTCTCGGCCGCATAGGAGCGGACCAGCTTGGTCCAATAGCGGGAGAGCAGATCGGTATTGGCGAAGAGGTCGGCCCAAATGATCTCACCGCGCACGGCCACCACCACCCCGATGGCATGCTCCTCGCGCAACTTGGCAAGCACTTGCTCGCGGGCATTCATCACCGGAGCTGCGGCCTCATCGACTTTTTCACTGACGGTGCTGTCCTGCATCGCCTTGGCGTAGCTACTGGTGCCGAGCGAGCGATGATACATCCCTTCGCCTTGCGGAGCGCCGGTACTGGCCGGCGGCGCCGCCGCCACTTCCATTTGCGAGATTGCGCCGTGCACAGAGTTCCACACCTGCTGCTGGTCCTGTTCAACCATCGCTCTCTCGCGTATTTCGGGCTGGACCATAAAGCTCTTGGCAGCCGACTTGCCAGCCGCTCCGAATGTCGCCGAATTCTCGGTCCAGCGGCCAGGCTCGATGCAAAACACCCCAAGGTCAATGGGATCGGCATCGGCGGGAACGATGCGGTCCTTGGCGACAATGCGGTCCTGCTTGCCGCCCGTAACAATTTCTCCGGCGAGCAGCAACAGCGGGCGCTTGGAATGGTTGACGAGAACCAGCGTGTTCACCTCGTCGCCGCGATCGTTGTCGCCCTGAACCGGATGAGGTCCTCTGGGCCTAACCAGGCCGCGCGCGCGGCCCGCCTCGGTCACTTCCACATCGCCCCTCTTCAGTCCTTCATCGAGCGTGATGAATGGGGTTTCTCCCGTGGATCTTCCATCGGCGCGCACCACCGGAAACAGGAGAAGGTTGCCGCTCTCGATGGGTGCGAGCACGCGGTAAGGACCGCCTTGGCCCTCAACCGGCCCGCCTGCTGCTTTCACGCCGCTTCCAAGAAACCATGCGGCCGCTGCGACGAGCAGCGCCGCTACCCCAAGTCTGACCCAATTCTTCATAAGTCTCCTCCGCCGGTCAGCGGTTCACCAACCCGGCCTTCGAAAGTAGAACGGCGGCCATGCGAGAACTTGCAGGACTTTTTTTGAGCGCACGCCCGCCGGCACTTCGGATTCGGAGGCCAAAGGATTGGCCAATACGTCCAAGTAACTAGGCGAATCGTGAGGCAGTGGAAATGGCGTCAGCGGAGTCCGTGGCCGGCGCGCCCGAGACGGTCAGCGGGTCAGAGACGGCGCTCCCCGACCTTCGGGGAACGATGCACCGCCAGCTGCTCGATGAGCTTTGGCGCGCCAGCGACGCGGCAGGCTGGGGGCTGGAGCGCGAGGAGTTTGACCGGTTCATGACGGAGGCGGGGATCGCCCAAAACTTCGGACTGGACCCCGAAGTGGCAGCGACACCCCGTCAGCAGATGGAGTTTTTTCGCGGGCTGCGCCTGAATGACCTGGTGCTGGCGCGCGCCTGCGCGGCCGGGAACGATCGTGCCTGGGAGCAGTTCATTTCACTGCACCAGAAACCGTTGATTCGCGCGGCCATCGCCATCACCGGAAGCGAGACGCTGGGACGCGATCTGGCCGATCAGCTCTACGCTGAACTGTATGGGTTGAACATGCGCGAAGGCGAACGGCGTTGCCCCCTGCTTTCGTATCGTGGACGAGGCTCGCTGATGAGCTGGCTGCGGACCACGCTGGCCCAGCGGCATGTTGATCGTCGTCGACGCAGCCGGCGTGAGCAGCCGCTCGAAGAGATCGATGTACCGGCGGCGGATGTGTCGCAGCAGACGCCCAGCTCCGAGCTTTCGCAGTTGGAGCAAGCCATCGAACATGCGCTCGAGGAACGGAATGCTGAAGAGCGCTTCCTGCTGGCGGCATATTATCTTGACGGGCAAACCTTGCTACAGATTGCGCGTGTACTTGCAGTGCACGAAGCTACGGTGAGCCGCAAGCTGCGGCGCGCCACTGAGGACACGCGGAAACAAGTGCTCAGGAATCTCCAGCGCGATGGGCTGAGCCGGCGTGCGGCAGAAGAAACTCTGAGCGCCGATCCGCGCGATTTGGATGTGAAGCTGAAAAAACTTCTGCAAAATTCGCAGACAGAAGCGTTCAAAGAACAGGCTGCGCCATGACTGCAACGACCCATCACGAGATCCATCCCGACGCCGAAATGCTCAGCGCGTTCGTCGAGCAGACTCTCAGCGCGAAGGAACGGGGTGACGTGCTCAAGCACTTGGCGGTTTGCGCCCGGTGCCGGAATGTGGTTGCGCTGGCGGGCGAGGCTGCGGGTGCCGAAGTCGACGCATCGCGGCATAAGATTGTGCAGCCGAGAACATGGTGGAGAAGTTGGGGACTAGCGCTGGCTCCGGCCGTCGCCGCGACTGCCGTGATTGCGATCTACGTGCGCGAGCGCGGAGTGGAGCGGACTGCGGAAGTGGCGAAGCTTGAGCAGATGCGAGCGGGCGAGAGACCGGCGACGCCTTCGCAGGCCGCTCCGCAGGTGCCGGAGCAGGCTGGGCCGACCCCCGCCAGCCCTGCCGAGAAACCGACGCCAACGGAGCGGCCGGGCGAGCCAGCGCGGAGAGCCACACCAAAGAAACAAACCCAAGTTGTGTTCTTCGACCCGGGCGGGGGCAAGGGCGGGCCAATACTGACAACCAAAGAAGAGCGAGAGCTTGAGCGCGCGCTGAAGGAGCCGGCTTCTCCCACCGCTGAATCTCATGGATCGATGGGCGCGGCGCACGCACCATCGGGAGCACCGCCGGACGAAAAGACGGAACCTGAAGTTGCGTTGTATGACGAGGAGCGGATCAAACACGCCGAAGAGGCAGCCGAGGATAGGCGCCAATTTGCCGCCAAGGCGCCGATGTCGAGCAGCGACCACGGGTCAGGAAGCGACAAAGCGGCGGGCGGTGCTCCGGGAAACAACGAACCTGTTGATGTCTCTGCCCTGCAACTCGAGATACAACCTGCGTCTACGGCAGGCCATCTCCAGCTGCATGGAATGCGCTCCATGGTGGATATCGCAACTGGTCCATCCTCCTTCCTTCTGCCAAGCGGGCGGCCCGCAGTTTCCATCGCCTCGGCGGATCATCGCACGCTCGCCGTCGACGAGAAAGGCACGTTGTTTCTTCGCGAGGACTCCAGCGGGACCTGGGAAAAGGTCAAGCAGCAATGGACCGGGCGCGCGACCGTCGTGCGCAGGCGAGCGCCTGAAAGCGGCGCAACTGGAGCGATGCCTGCACCCGAAACCGGAGAAAGCCCCGCCGCTTCCGGCGCACTGTCCCAACCCGGCACAGTTTTCGAACTTGTAAATGACCAAGGTCAGGTGTGGATCAGCGCAGACGGAAGAATCTGGACTTCGCAATAGAATCAGGCGCCGCTCTTCGATTCAGCATCTTTACTTTTTCCTGTTGAAAAGAGGGCCAACTGCCGAAAAAGCACTTACGGGAACGTACTTGGCAGCAGTAGCGCGGCTAACGCACCCTCGCTTCCGCGAAGATCACAATCTCTGAGCCGCGCGTCAAAGTGGCCGGATTCTGGGGGCAGTGCCAGTGAGAGCGACGGGCTTGGAGCAGCAAAACGAAGGCGCGGCCGTGGTGCCCTGGGCGTATCTTCGCCTTCCACCCTTTCCTCGGGTCGCAGTGAGAGTCTTGCAGCTCGCCAACAATGAGAACGTGCAGTTGCACCAGCTGTGCGACCTGATCTCTTCAGACCCGGCCTTCGCAAGTGAGGTTTTGACGGTCTCCAATTCCCTGCTCTACGCGCCGCGCTATCCCTCAACGACGATTCTGCAGGCTGTGGCCGTGCTCGGTGCAAACACGCTGCAGGGAATGTGCGTGACCGTGGGCGTACGAGCCTATCTGGGCAAGGCAATGAGTTACCCGGCGATGCGCAGCCTGTGGCGCCACAACCTGGCATGCGCCATCATCGCCTCGCGCATTGCGAATGCGGGATCGATCGACAAGGACACCGCGTACACCGCGGGCATCCTGCACGACGTTGGGCGCATGGCGCTGGCGGTGATTCAACCGAAAGGGTATGCGGCGCTGCTCGAGAAGCATCACGGACCGGCGGCATCGATGCTGGAGGCCGAGCGCGAACTGTTCGGCTGGGATCACTGCCAGGTTGGACGCCAACTGATCGGCGACTGGAAGCTACCGCAAAGCTTCGAAGTCGTAGTTGCCGATCATCATTCAGAGAGGGACCCAAAGAGCTCATGGGATGTGGCCGAACTGGTGAAGGTGAGTTGCGCGATGGCTTCGACGGTCGGGTTCGCCGCCTTTTCCGGATGCGAAACAGCGAAGTACCCAGAACTGCTGGAAGAACTGCCCGCGGCAGGACAAAACTCGTTTCATCCCGATGCAGAGAGGCTCAAGAGCGAAATTGCCGAGAGCATCCACGCGATCGAATCGGTTTGAGCTCGACGTTTCACCTTGCAATGGTTGCGCCGGGTTGCATTAGGCCCGTGACCCGGCGCGCTTTTTCATCCATTTTGCTCGCGTCTATGCCCGCATCAGCTTGCGTTGTAGCTCCTCAAGGGTTTGACCCTTGGTCTCGGGGTAGAAGAGCGCCACCACAATAAACTGAACCACCGTCGCACCGGCGAAGAACACAAATGGCGTGGCCGTGCTCATCATCGTCACCACTACGGGAAACACGAGCGCTATCAGCGTGTCACTGAACCAATGACTGGCACTGCCGACGCCTTGTCCCTTCGAACGCACCGCGGTCGGAAACACTTCGCCGATGTAAACCCAGATCACTGCGCCCTGCGAAACGCTGAAGAACGCGATGAAAACGACCAGCAGCCACAGCAAATCGCCGCGGTGGGATTCGGTTGCGAACACCCAGGCCACGCCGGCAAGGCAGCTGGCGCAGCCCGCCGCTCCGATCAGCAGCAACGTCTTGCGTCCCAGCTTGTCGATCAGCGACATGCCGACGATGGTAAAAAGAAAGTTGGTTGTCCCAATGGCGATGGCCTGCTGATCGCTCGATATCTGGCTGAAACCCGCGGCAGCGAATATATCGTTCAGGTAATACAAAATCGCATTGATCCCAGCGAGCTGATTGAAGGCGCCGATGGTGATGGCAAGAAACAAAGGATAGCGATACTTTCTCTGGAATACGCGCTCGTGGGCGGTAACGTGTTCCTGCTCCAGTGCCGCCCTGATATCGGCAAGCTCGGCCTCCGGATCGGGGTCTCCCATCAATTTCAATACCGATAAAGCTTCATCCATTCGATTCTTTGAGACCGACCATCGTGGGCTGCGCGGAATCCCGAAGAGCAGGGCAAGGAAGACAGTGGCTGGGAACACAGCGATGCCTACCTGAAATCGCCATTCCCATGGGCCCAGGTGCATGGTGCGGATCCCATAATTCGATATGTAGGCCGCCATAACGCCGAACACAACATTCAGCTGAAAAGCCGCGACAAGCCGGCCGCGCAGCTTGGCCGGAGCGAGTTCCGCAATGTACACCGGACCGAGTACCGAAGATGCGCCAATGCCCAGTCCGCCGATGAAGCGAAACGTCATGAACGACAGCCAACTCCATGACAGGCCACCCCCGAGCGCCGAGACGATATAGAGCAACGCGGTGATGCGCAGAGTCTCGCGGCTGCCGAGCCTCTGCCCAACGTGGCCTGCGCCCAGCGCGCCAATCACCGTGCCAACCAACCCGATGGCAACCGTGAATCCCTTTTCCTGCGGGTTCAGGCCATAGAGGTGAACCAGCGCGTCAATGGCGCCAGAGATCACAACCGTGTCGAATCCAAAAAGCAGGCCCGCCAACGCTCCCGAGAGCGTTGCGCGAAGTAGTTTGGAATTCAGAAGCATCGTCCTTGCACCCTCGAGTTCCAAACTATGCTACAGAGCGATTGCGAAGGCAGCAAACGGAAGCAGACGACAGAGTCCACATCGAAATCGTGTCAGTGATTTGGGAATCCAACATCCAATAAAGGGTCTTTGGCCGAGGGCTTCCCAGGAACCTCCCCACGAGGCATAACAGCCAGTACACGGCAGCGATGCTTGTCAGCTGCGCTCCAGGCCATAGGCATCTCACTCTCCATGCAGGCGCAGTCACCGGCCTCCAAAGTGTCGCGCATGCCGCCCGTATCGAGACGCAGGCGCCCTTCAAGCACATAGACGACCGCTCCAGTTTCCTGAAAGGCGTTTATGGCGATGTTTGCGCCCCCGGGCGGAAACTCGACGAGCTGGGCCATGAGACGGAATCCACTGCCTTCGGCGTTCAACGGAGTCACTTTGACCGACTCCGCCACGCGTCCCTCGCCATCGAGGTGGGCCTTGCGTGTGATGGCGAGCGCGTGATGCGCGGGCTCGGGGAAGAAGTAGCTCATGCTTACCCCGTAGACCCGGGCGATAGTGGCCAGCGTTGGCAGGGTCGGAATCATGCGGTCGGTCTCGAGCTTCGATAACAGCGCGGTCGAGAGTCCCGTTTCGGAAGCCAAACGGGAGAGAGTGAGCCGTTTGCCAGTCCGCAGCGAGCGCAACTTGAGGCCAATGCAATACGGTTCCAAAGACCATTGTGCGTAGGACACAGTCTTGGGCATGAGAGGCTCCGGAATCATGGTTTGGAAACTGAGAACAAGTCTACGTCAAACGGCGGATAGACAGGGCGCCCACGATCGTCCGATGGCGTCGACGAACGCGTCGAAGCCCGATGAAGAGGCACATTCATGGCGCGCGCGATGAAAGGATAAAATATGAAGCGATCAGCGGCGGCCAGCAATATGCTGTAGGCAAAACCGCCAGGAGAGCCAATTATCCCCATGAATACCTTCCCGATTCGCGGACACAATTCCCTGTTTCATCGAGGAATTCACATCGCAGTGTTGACGACCGCGGTGAGCGCTGCTGCGCTTTGCGCAGGCCAGAGCAAGACTGCCGCGCCCGACGTGCTGGTTCTGAGTAATGGCGACACGCTGCATGGGAAGTTCGAGAGCGAGACGGCCGGCAAAGTCATCTTTCATTGCGACCCGCTCGGGGACATTTCGCTTTCCTGGGACAAGATCAAGGAGTTGCATGCGACGGAGCAGTTCGGCGTGCTCAATCAAGCTATTGCTCTGCGCGGCAAACAGCGGCACATTCATTTCCCGGTGGGAAAAATCGATGTCGCGGATCAAATGGTCACGATTCATCCTGAAAATGCGCCGCCACCCGCGCCAACTTCCGTCAAGAACGCTCAGTACATCATGGATAGTGCGACCCTGGACAAGGAGATCAACCGGGAGCCGAATTTTTTTGCCGGATGGAGCGGTCCGGCCACAGCAGGCACGACGCTGGTGACCGCGACGCAAAATCAGTACACCATATCAGGAGCGATCGGCCTGGTGCGCGTGGTGCCCACGGTTAATTGGCTCGATCCGCGCGAGCGCACTTCGATCGACTTCAGCGGGTCGTTTGGAAAGATCACGCAACCTGCGTACATCAATCCTGGTCCGCCGCCAACCCCGGTCACAGCCGAAACGACTAAGACGGCCATTTACCACGCAGACGCGGAACGCGACGAGTATTCCTCGCCGCGATTTTTTGCGCTCGGCCAGGTGGCGTTCGATCACAATTTCGGGCAGGATCTCGACCTTCAACAGATTTATGGCGGCGGCATCGGATGGACGGTGATCAAGACGTCCCGGCAGGAGCTGGATTTGAAGGCGACGATGCAGTATGAGAAGCAGCAGTTCATCCAGGGCGCGGCAGGCACAAATCAGAATCTCGTCGGCTCAACGTTTTCTGCGGGCTATGCGCTGCACATGAAGAAGCTTAACTATACACAGGGCATAGCGTTTATACCCGCGTACAACAACACTGCGGCGTTTTCGTTCAATGAGACCAACGTACTCGCGTTTCCCGCATACAAGAGCCTCAGCTTTTCGCTGGGAACAATGGAAAGCTTTTTGAACGATCCGCCGGCGTCTCTGCCTCCAACCGAGCGAAACTCGTTCCAGTTCACGATGGGCCTGACGTACGCGTTCAAGTCGAAATATTGAGCGGCGCTTGGGCTAGAGTTTTACGAAGATCTTCCTGCGGTAAAGCACCCACAAGGGAAGAAAACAGACCATTGCGTAGAAGACAGAGTAAGCCAATGCTCTCCAGCCGGGATCGCCAATGGGCACGAACGCATGGTCGTACAAATAGCTGAGCGCATCGTACCGGTGTCCGCTGGCAGTGAAGGGAAAAAGGCCGAGGGCTCCCTCCATCAGATCGCTGACGATGTAGGCAACGATCGCGTTCGAGCCGAAGACGAGCCACGGCCAGAGCAGCCGCTTGCTCGAGCCTGACTTGCCCCATCCGCGTTGCTCAACGACCCAATAAGCGAGTGCAAACAAGAGCAGCGACCATCCAGCAGCGACGAGAACATAGGAGCTTGTCCATATTTTCTTGTTGAGAGGAAACCAGATCGACCAAAAATATCCCATGGCTAGGCAGACGGTGGCGCCAGTCGCAAGACCGAGTGTCTTCGTCCTCGCGGCGCGCTGGCCTGCGAGCCAGAGCGCGGCCAGCAGACCCAGGAGCGTGGTTCCAACAGCGGGAATATCACTGAGCAAGCCTTCGGGATCGCGCAGGTTGTGCGCCGGCGGATCTTCGTAGAGATGTCCTGGCATCAGTTGCCGATCGAGCCATGCAACGATGTTCTGGTCTCTGTCCAGGAATGGAATGTCGCGCGCCGGAACGCCCGCTCCCGGCACCGGAACCCAGCGCACCAGAACCCAATAGCCGAGAAGCACACAAAAGAGGAGCGCCACCTTGGTCCACACGCGGCGATCCCAAAGGTAGAGCAAACTAACGATCAGGTAGCAGACGGCGATGCGCTGCAACACACCGTAAAAGCGCAGGTGGGCGAAATGATAATGCGGGAAACCATTGACGAAAATCCCAAGCAGGAACAGAACGGCCGCGCGTCGCAGCGAGTGCAAGGCCAGCTTTCTGCGTGAATCGCCGCGCTTGAGCCGCGCATCTATGGAAAAAACAGTCGATACTCCCACTACGAAGAGAAAAGTGGGAAAGACGAGATCAGTTGCTGTGAACCCATTCCAATCGGCATGGCGCATCTCTGTCCATGCCCCCTCGCCGCCGGTGTTATTCACCATGATCATGAAGGCGATGGTTAGACCACGAAGCACATCAAGTGACAGCAGCCTTTGGGGCGTCGAAGCTAGCGCAGGACCGGACATGACGCCAGGGCTCTCCTTGAATCGCGAATGCACCTACGCTACGCGACCGAAGCTCATTTCGCAAAACCGGAAACGACATTGCGGCACCCACCCCTCGCGCTGCTACACTCGCCCTTCAAGGGGTTTCACAGGAACTTCGCAGTCCATCGTCCGGAGGCTTGCCTTGGCCGAATTTCAGCCTTTTGTTCCCGCCGATCAGCACCCGCCCGAGTTTACGTTTCGAGCCCTGTTACTCGGGTCCATTTTCGGGCTCATCTTTGGCGCCGTAACGGTATATGTCGGCCTGCGCGCAGGGCTCACCGTGGCCGCATCAATTCCCATCGCGGTGCTTTCCATCAGCATTCTTCGCGCTTTCGGACGTGCCTCGATTCTCGAGAACAACATCGTCCAGACCACGGGCAACGCCGGGCAGTCGATCGCTTCGGGCGTTATCTTCACTTTGCCTGCGCTCGTTTTTCTCGGCTTCGATCTCGAATACTCGCGGATCTTCATGCTCGCCCTGATCGGTGGCTGGCTCGGCGTCCTTTTCATGATCCCGTTGCGCCGCCAGCTCATTGTGCAGGAGCACGACGCACTGCCCTATCCCGAAGGCACCGCCTGCGCGGATGTGCTGATTGCCGGCGAAAAAGGCGGCTCGCTGGCCAGCCGCGTCTTTCTTGGCCTGGGACTTGGAGGCGTTTACACGCTATTTCAGAATAAGAACCTCTTCGGCGCCTGGCCAGACGCGCCGGAATATCAGCCGGACTTTGGCCCGCAGCACGTGATGAAGGGGGCGTCGATCAACGCCAACGCCACATCCGAGTATCTCGGCGTGGGATATATCATCGGTCCGCGTGTCGCGGGCATCATCTTCGCCGGCGGTGTCTTGTCCTGGCTCGTCATCATGCCGCTCATGTATTTTTTCGGCAAGGACCTCAGCCATCCAATTTATCCCGGCCTGGTTCCCGTCGGCCAGATGGGCCCGTGGGACCTTTGGTCCACATATATCAAACCGATGGGCGCGGGCGCTGTGGCAGCAGCCGGCGTCGTTACGCTCATTAAGACAGTGCCGACCATCGTCGGTGCCCTTGCCGCAGGACTCAAGACCATGCGCCCCGGAGCAGCCGGGCAGGCGAAGCCCATCCGGACAGAAAACGATCTCTCGATGAGTGTGGTGATCATCGGCTCGCTGCTCATTATGATCTGCATGTTTCTCTTTCTTGAGTTCAAGCCTGTGCCCGGCGCTTTTGTTGGATGGGCGGCTAATCTCGCTGCTTCGCTGTTGGTGGTCGTCTTCGGATTTCTCTTTGTTACCGTCAGCTCGCGCATTGTCGGCCTCGTCGGCAGCTCGGCCAGCCCCGTTTCCGGGATGACCATCGCGACATTGATGGCAACAGCGGCGGTTTTTCTCATGCAGGGCTGGACCGCACCTGCTTTCGGCGCGCTCGCCATCATGATTGGTGGCGTGGTCTGCATCGCCGCTTCCAATTCCGGTGATACGTCGCAGGACCTCAAGACCGGCTACATCGTCGGATCCACGCCACGCCTGCAGCAGATTGCGCTGATGATCGGCGTGGTCGTGTCCACGATCGTGATTGGATTCACGCTCAATCTGATGAATACGGGCCTGCAGGAGTTCCACGCCGCATCGCAGCCGTGGAATCTGAACGCTCCTCATCCCGGTATCTCAATTCAGTCGGACGCGCAACACCTCCCCAGCCAGATTCGCGTAATCGCGCCCGATGGCAAAACTACGACTACACATCAGAAATCCGAGTACGTTCTGCTCAACGCCATCGGTTCGTCCGAATTGCAGGACGGCAAATATCTCTACTCGCCGGCCACGGGACAAATTGAGGTGCATTGGATTCAGGGAATCGGCAGCGCAGCTGCTCCGGCCCCGCAAGCGCGGCTCATGGCTACGGTCATCAACGGAATCCTGAGCCGCAAGCTTCCCTGGGGACTTGTATTGATAGGTGTTTCGTTGGTGATTGCGGTTGAACTCCTGGGTATTCGCTCACTGCCGTTTGCTGTCGGCGCATATCTGCCCATCGGCACCACTTTGCCAATCTTTGTCGGCGGCGTAGTGCGCTGGATGGTGGACCAGGCTGCCAAGCGGCACGGCGAAGGCGCGGATGCTGAGAGTGATATCTCGCCCGGCTCTCTCTTTGCCTCAGGACTGATCGCCGCCGGCGGCATTGTTGGCCTGATCGGTGTTGCACTCAAAGCCTACGAAGCCACCGTCGGCAAAGGCGACATTCTTAACTTCCCGCACACATTCTTGGATAACAACTATGTCAGCGTCGCAGCGTTTGCCGCGCTGGCGTACTCGCTCTACTACTTTGCGAGGAAGCCGCTTAAGAAGTGAGACCGAAATCGAGCCTGCTCGCCCGCTCCGCTACAATAGTCTAAAGCTCCTGCCAACCGGGAACCTGAGTCCCTGGTCCGCCAGGAGCATTGACACATTATGCTGGCAGAAAATCTTCCTGAAGCCCTCACTTTCGACGATGTCCTGCTTGTGCCCGCCTTCAGCGAGGTTGTGCCGATGCAGGTGAGCACGCAGACGCAACTGACGCGCGCGATCACGCTAAATACTCCGCTGCTCTCCTCGGCCATGGACACGGTGACCGAGTCGCGCATGGCCATTGCCATGGCCCAGCAGGGCGGCATCGGCATCGTGCACCGTAACCTTTCCATTGCCGACCAGGCCGGCGAAATCGACAAAGTGAAGCGCTCAGAGAGCGGCATGATCGTCGATCCCGTGACCATCGGCCCCGACAAATTGATTGCCGATGCGCTTGAAGTCATGCGCCGCTACCGCATTAGCGGTGTGCCCGTCACGCAGGGCAAGCGGCTGGTGGGCATCCTGACCAATCGCGATCTGCGCTTTGAGACGCGCACTGACATTCCTGTGGGCGACGTAATGACCAAGGAAGATCTGATCACCGTACCTGTGGGCACGACGCTTGAAGAGGCGGAGCTGATCCTGCACAAGCATCGCGTGGAAAAGCTCCTGGTCGTCAACGACAAGTACGAGCTTATGGGGCTCATCACGGTAAAGGACATTCAGAAGAAGCTGAAATACCCCAATGCCAGCAAGGACGACCAGGGCCGGCTGCGCGTGGGCGGAGCCATCGGGGCCACTGGCGATTTTCTGGAGCGCGCGGCAGAGCTGGTGCGCAACCGCGCCGACGTGCTGGCCATTGATTCGGCGCACGGCCACTCGTCCCGCGTGCTTGAGGCGGTCCGAGAGGTGAAGAAGCGCTTCCCCGATGTTGCGGTGCTGGCGGGGAATGTGGCCACCTATGAGGGCGCGATGGCGCTGATCGACGCGGGCGCCGACGCCATCAAGGTGGGCATCGGGCCCGGCTCCATCTGTACCACACGCATGGTCACCGGCGCGGGCATGCCGCAAATTACGGCCATCGCCAATGCCTACCGCGCGGCGCAGAAACAAGGCATTCCGGTTATCGCCGACGGCGGTATCAAATACTCCGGTGAGATCACCAAGGCGATTGCCGCCGGCGCCAGCTCGGTCATGATCGGCTCGCTCTTTGCCGGCGTGGACGAGAGCCCCGGCGAAACGATTCTTTATCAGGGGCGAAGCTTCAAGAGTTATCGCGGCATGGGCTCACTGACGGCCATGAGCCAGGGCTCGGGCGAGCGCTACTTCCAGGGATCGGCGGATTTTGGCGTTGCTGAGAGCGGGCCGGCGGACGTGGTGCAGCGCGAGCGTGCCAATGAAAATCGCCTTGCCAAGTACGTTCCCGAGGGCATCGAAGGACGCGTGCCCTACCGCGGGCCGCTCGAGGCGATGGTTTTCCAACTTGTGGGCGGATTGCGTTCCGGCATGGGCTATCTGGGATGCAGCACGATCACGGAACTGCAGGAAAGCGCCAACTTCGTACGCATCTCGGGTGCCGGCTTACGGGAGAGTCACGTTCACGACGTGATCATCACGCGCGAAGCGCCGAACTACCATGTTGAATAGTTCGCGCGGCCCAAAGTTCCGGGTGAGCGCATGGGTGGCACCAGACCTTCCTGCCTAACCGGACGGGGACACCTTGGGATATCCCGCTGGATTGCGGTGACGCACTGGTGATGCGATGCTCCGGCTCCTAATGTTCGGACGCGCCGCCGGCGTCAGCAGCTGGCCCAGCGACTCTTAGAGCGGTTTTTCCACCTCGAACACGTTCCTTTGGTCACCTACACAGAGGGCAAAAACCGGTCATACTTTGCCATGGAGTCAATCACTTAGACCTGTATTTCATTTGTCATACGTTTCCCTTGCTTCCCCCAGATACGCGTGTTAAGGTAGTGTCGCTTACGAAAACAGTTCAGCAGAAGTAGGGCCGCGTCGTGCCGTGGGGCGCGCTTCATTCAAGGCAGTTGCCTCGACAGCATGCGTGTTTTTCAGCCGAAGGTAAACGGTCCATTCCATCGCTTGGGACCGAGGGGAGCGAAGCTTGTCCAGGCATTGGTCCTAGCCTGAGGGTGGTCCCGAGCTCCTCGTCTTCGACCACTGATTCGAACCTCAACTAAGACTACTTCCCGCGCCAACTCGCAAGCGGCGCCGCGAGCCGACGTTTCGGTTTCCTGCATGAACCCGCTATGAGAGTCCTTCAACCGAGATCGCGGATCGTCAGCATAAGAATGTCAGAGGAGGAATTCTCCACCCTGCGGCGAATCTGCGTCGCCACTGGCGCACGCAGCGTGTCTGACCTTGCGCGCGAAGCCATGCGGGGACTATTGAATGGCGCAAGTAGGGACGCCGGCGGCGATGCAGCAAGAGACGAATACTTCGCTCAAATGCGGGAACTGGAACAAAGGGTCGACAAGCTCAGCGCCGAAATTGAGATGTTCAAAGCAGACCGCAATCTCTAGTGGGGCCTTTGCTGCACCAGAAGCAAAAAGGAACGCTGACTGAATTGAGAACACTTGATCTTGATGAAGCCTAGAATTCTTCTTCTTTTTCTCGTCTCCGGTGCGTTGTGCGCCGGGCAGACCACGCCCACCGCTCCCGGGGCGCAGACCGTCGAATGCCCATCCGGACCAGGTCCCGTGCCCGAAGGCCTGGAGGCCGTGTGTCCCCCAACAACAAACACGGTTCCCGCCTCGGGAACGACGCCGTATCCCCAAGGAACTACGCCCGGCGTGAATACACTTCCTTCCGCATTTCCTCCCAGTCCAACAACGAACGTCCCGCCACCCTACAAAGCGGTTGGCCCAATCACTACACGAACTGAGTTTCAGATCTTCGCTGAGGACGAGGCCGGGCATCCATTGCAGGTTTTCGGCAGGAAGCTATTCGACGAGGTTCCCACGACTTTCGCGCCGCTTGACCGCATTCCGGTGCCATCCAATTACGTGCTCGGACCTGGCGATGAATTACTGATTCACGTTTGGGGAAAGATCGACCTCGACACGCGCGTGACGGTCGATCGCAACGGGCAGATCTTTGTTCCGACGGTCGGAACATTGACCGTGGCCGGCCTTCGCTATGAACAACTGCAGAGCTTCTTGCATTCTTCCATCGCTACGCTCTACAAAGATTTTGATCTCAACGTAACCCTTGGCCAGCTTCGCTCCATCCAGGTCTTTGTGTTGGGCAGCGCGCGCCAGCCTGGCGTTTATACGATTAGCTCGCTCAGCACCCTAGTGAACGCCCTCTTCACATCGGGAGGGCCGTCGGCAACCGGATCCATGCGCCACATTCAGTTGCGGCGCAACGATCAAGTCGTCACGGAGTTTGACCTTTACGATTTGCTCCGCAAAGGCGACAAATCTCATGATGTTCAACTGCTGCCAGGTGACGTCATTTATATTCCGCCCGCGGGGCAGCAGATAGCGATTATCGGTAGCGTCAATGAGCCTGGGATATACGAGATAACGGGCGACGAAACGGTTGCTTCAGCCTTAAGCGACGCGGGCGGAGCGACAAGCCTCGCCGACGAAGACCGGGTCCTGCTGGAGCGGATTGAGAATCACGAAGGCCGGCAGGCAGAGTCGTTCGCGTTGGATGGTTCCGGGTTAAAGCGCACGCTCCGCGATGGGGACCTGTTGCGGGTCTATCCACTTTCTCCTCGCTTCGACAATGCAGTAACTCTTCGCGGCAACGTGGGACAGCCTGGGCGCTATGCGTGGCACGATGGAATGCGCGTCTCAGACCTAATTCCCAACCGCCAGTTTCTGCTCACCCGCGACTACTGGAATCAGCAGAACTTTCTTGTTCCGGAGAGAATCGCCCATCCCTTCGGCCTTGCGCCGGACCAGTTCAATCCCCAGACGGGGACGAATGTGCCGACCCCGACCAATGCGCAGCCGGGGGTTAATCCACAAAACGGTTTCAATGCGCAAAGCGGATTCAATCAACAGCCAGGAACGAACCAGCAGAGCACATCGAACGTCCAGAATGTGCCTAACGGCCAGACCGGACCCAATCCTCAATCCGGCAGTAACACGCAGAACGGGATCAATCCGCAGACCGCGACGAACCAGCAAAACGGAGGGAATCAACAGCAGGGGCCGAGTCAACAGGCAGAGATCAATGCGCAAAACGAGGCCGTCCAGCGCAGCGAAGCCAGTTTCGCTGCGGCCAGGAACGGCGAAGAGATCAACTGGGACTATGCGGCCATCGAGCGGCTAGACCAGCACGATTTAAGCACCCGACTGATCGCATTTAACCTGGCCAATGCCATCGACGACGCTGCGTCCTCCGACAATGTTGTGCTGCAGCCCGGCGACGTCGTCACAATCTTCTCCGAGAAGGACATTCCACTTCCCGTGGATAAGCACGCGGCGTTTGTTCGAGTCGATGGCGAAGTGAACGCGCCGGGCATTTACCGCATCGGGCCTGGCGAAACCCTGCGCGAGATTGTGAAGCGCGCCGGCGGGCTCACTCCGCATTCTTATCTCTATGCCTCGCAGCTCAATCGCATCTCGACCCGCCGCGCGGAAGAGATCGAAATCAGGCAGTCGACTGCCCAAATGCAAAGGGACCTTCTGGCGCGAAATGCCGCCACTTCAACCGTCGGCACATCCAATACAACAGAGCAGCAGGCACAATTGAGCTCGCAGCAGGCGCTGATCGCGCAGCTCGCCGCCGTTCAGCCGACAGGGCGGGTGGTTCTAGCCATGAAGCCCGATGCAAGCAGCGTCGACGACATACCGGCGTTTCCATTGGAAGATGGCGATACGTTTTACGTTCCGCCAGAGTTGAACACCGTACAGGTATCAGGCGCAGTTTACAACGAGAATGCCTTCCGCTATGAGCGAAGGAAGAAACTCTTCGCGTACTTGAACGACGCCGGAGGGCCCACGCGCCAGGCAGATACCAAGCGGGTCTTCCTGATCCGGGCTGATGGAACCGTGATCAGTCGACAAACCCGTGGCGATTTCTGGCGTTCGGATTTTGACAAGACAACCTTGCTGCCAGGTGACGCGATCATCGTCCCACCGAAGCTGAAAGGGCCGAGCACGTTCATCCAACAGCTACCGTACTTCACACAGATCCTGTCGCAAACCGCCCTCACCGGCGCTGTTCTCGGTACGGCTTACTAGCGACTCCACGAACTATGGTGAAACAGAATTCAACGATGGTCGACGAAGAAGTGACCCCGCGCGAAGAAACCTTCTCCGAGGAGCGGCGGCCCGTGTCCGCATGGTCCTTCTTTGGCGCTCTCACACACTTGGCACGCGGCAAGCGGCTGGTCTTGCTGGCTACGGGAATCGCGTTTGTCATCGGAATTGTCATCAGCCTGTTGCTGCCGGTGAGCTACACGGCGACGACCAAGATCATGACGCCGCAACAGACGCAGCCGTCAGCGGCGTTGCTCATGAGCCAGTTGACCCTGAATTCAACCGTTACCAACCCGTTGGCCGGCGCAACCGCCGGCGGGCTGAGCCTGAGGAATCCGAACGAACTTTACCTGGGCCTCTTGGCCTCGCGACCCGTTGCGGATGGGATCATTGCAGAATTTGGTCTCTCCGGCGTTTATCAGGCCAAGAACATGACGGCCGCTCGAAAGGCGCTTGCTGACCGTACCATCGTCACCTCGGAGAAAAGCACGCTAATCGCAATCTCCGTTACAGATACAGACAAGAAGCGCGCTGCCGCCATCGCCAATGCCTACCCCGAGCAACTTCGCAATCTGACGAAGAACCTCGCAGTGACCGAAGCATCGCTGAGACGCCTCTTCTACGAGCAGCGATTGAAGGATGCTAAAGCAGATCTGGTAAATGCTGAGCTTGCTTTCCAGCAGATCCAGAAGCAGAAGGGACTGATTCAACTGGACGCGCAGACCAAAGCGCTGATCACTTCGCTGGCCGATCTGCACGCCGAGGTCGCGGACAAGGAAGTGCAACTGCAAGCGCTGCGATCTTATTCGACCGAGCAGAATCCCGAGGTTCAGTTGCTGGAAAGCCAGCTCTCCTCGCTCCAGAACCAAACGGCGAAGCTCGAAGAGCGCAGCGGCGCGCCAGAATCCGGCGGGCTGGATCTGGCTGACGTTGCCGGCGCGGGTGCAGATTATCTGCGCGCCGAACATGAGCTCGAATACCGCCAGGCCCTCTTCGATCTTTTGCTGAAACAATATGACGCCGCAAGGTGGGATGAGTCCCGAAACGCCGCGGTGATTCAGGTGGTCGAAGAAGCCATTCCGCCTGATACAAAATCCGCGCCGCGACGCACCCTTATTGTTCTCGTGTTTACAGCTTTCGGGTTATTTGGCGCATGGCTTTACATTTTGGGGCGTAACATCCTGGCCGGCAATCCTCACCTCTTGCAGTTACTCGCGGAATTCAAGTCAGTGCCCGTCAACGAGTAAGAACCAGCCTAACGCCGCATTTGATCTTGGAGCGGGAAAACGTCCCAACATCGCAAACATCTCATTTGGTCGTATGTCTCCACTTCGGGAGCTAATGCGCTTCGCGTTGGGCTTGGAGCCGTTTCGGGCCTGATGGTCTCGCGATTGTTGATGCCCCGCGGACGCGGTGAACTGGCGATCCTCCTCTACTTTCCCACGCTGATGGCTGCGTGCTTCAGTCTCGGAACGCCGCAGGCAATCACAGCACTCATCTCCAAAGACCCGAAGCATCCGGAGGAGGTCTTGACGATCGGCTTCCGCCTCGCGGTTGCTCAGGTTTTGCTGGCGGTTCCGCTCTTCATACTTTGCGCGCCGCTCACGCTGACAGGTGACAATCGGCCGTTAGCGATCCCAGTGCAAGTCTCCTGCGCTTGCGGCGCCTTCATGATCCTCGTACCGTACTTCAACGCCATGGCCTATGGCTTGAAGTGCTTCACGTGGGTCAACGCCGTAACGCTCGCCGGCCAGGCGAGCTACGTGGTCGCGCTTCTCATCTTATGGCTTATCGGGACTCTCACGCCTCTCACCGCCGTGCTTTCGGCGCTCGGCAGCCAATTGCTCCAGTGCCTCTTGCATCTTATTCACATCAGGCCATCGTGGCTGAATCGGCGCCTTCCCCATGGCGCCTACCGTCGATGTTTGGGATTGGGAATCCGCTTCGCGGCGCCAAGCCTCGCCGCAGTTGTTCTGCTCAATGCCGATCGAGCCATCCTCATTCGCACAACGACGCTCGAGCAAATCGGTTACTTCGCCATCGCCTTCGCGGTTACGATGCCGATCACGATCACGACTGAGGCGTTCACGCAGATTGGTTTTGTCGAAGTTTCAAGCACAGAAAATGCTGACGCCTCGCTGGCCCTTATGCTGCGCCGGTTTCAGATGGCACAAGTGGTTGCCGGAGCAAGTTTTCTCTTCGCATGCGCTCTTGTGGGCCCAGTGATCCAGTTTGGCTTTGGCAAGGCATACCTCAGCGCGATTCCCGCTGCGTATCCCCTGGCGCTGGCAATGTCGCTCAGAGCCATGACGAGAACGTTGGAGAACAATCTGCGCGGCCTTCGCTTCATCGTTCCTGGCACGGTCGGTGCCGCAATCAACCTCACGACACTGATTCTTCTCAGCATCGCCCTCGTGCCGCGTTGGGGAGCGTTTGGTTTTTGTTGCGCCGTCCTGGTTGCAGAGACGATTTACTTGATCTGTTTGGGGCTATATCTCACAACGCAGCAAGGTGTCCACCTGCCCTCGCTGTGGGGTTTTCGGCCCAGCATTGTTCGCGCCATGGCGCTCGCAATCGCTGAACTGTTCAGAGAAATAGTTTTGGCGGAAAACAGAAACGAAAAGGTAGCAGAGAGCGCGTGCTGAAGACTGAACAAGAGACACGGGCGATTCCATGGCTCCGGCTACTTCTCTCGGTCATTGTGATCGTCACAGTGACTTTGCTGGTGCGGCGCGAGCGTGTCGATGCGCCGGGCGCCGGGGTTCTCGCTGCGCTCCTGCTGGTGGGTTCCGCCGCAATATTGCTTCATGCGGCGGTGAAGACGGGCAGCTTCATCAATGGATATACACTGGTGTGCGGCACGTTTCTGCTGACCTACCCGCTGTCAGCGTTCGTTCACCTCACCGGAACCGACTATATCTCCCTCGGCTTCTATGAAATTGCGGCCCTCGATCGCCATACACAAATCCATCATGTGTATCTGTCGCTTGTGCTCGTACTCCTGGCGCAATTAGCTCTTTGGTGGGGGCTTGCGCCTTCGCGTCCTCAGGCTCTACCCAACGGACCGCATTTAATCCGCGTGCGTTCTACGCTGCTTGTTCTCGTCGGAGCAGTCTTTACGCTCATAGGCGTTGCGGGCACATATCAGCTCTTTTTGAGCTCAGGTGAATTGGTCGAAGACGTAGCGACCATTGACCGGGCAAGGCAACTCTCCGAAGGAACCGCGCGCTATGTCTTCATGTCCACTTGGCTTTCCTGGGGCATCATCTTCTTATTAACTGCGTTCATGGTTTCGCGTTTCAGCAAGAACCACCCAAGGATCTCTCTCGCCGCGCTTATGGGCGGATCCACTTGCATGTTTCTCAATCTCTTCTGGACCGGTAGCCGGGCCGAGAATCTGCTCGCAGTTTTGCCTCTTTTTTTTGTCGTGAACAAGATTGCCCCGCGCCTTTTCCGCCCCTACGCTTTGGTCATCACTACCGGAATCGTGGGGATCGTTGTTTTCGAAACCATCGCGCGTACGGCCACGATGTTAAACGGTGGCCTCGATCTTCTCATTCAGGGCGGAACGACACCGAGCCAATTCGTCGCCAATCAATTGGCCGCTGTCTTCGACTGGCAAATGGGAAGGTATCCGACGATCAGTCTAGCCTTTGACATGGTGAACCGGTATGGCCACGCTCTTGGCTCGACCCTGCTTCAAGGAGTGGCTATGACGGTCAATGCTCCAGCGACTTTGTTGCACATCCCCCTTAAGGTACCGGAGCCGGAAGCGATGACGTCGCTGGTTGGACAGTACATTTATCAGGATCCATCCATCAATGGCGTTGTGCCGGGAACCCTCGCGGAATCTTACTTCAACTTCGGCACCCTTGGTGTACTCGGCGGTTTCTTTATTATCGGAAGAATTGCGAAGGTTTGCATTTCGATGGCGCATTCCGCGGTCGACATGGGAACTTTGCTGCTCAGCTTTTATGTCATCACCCTGCTGTGCCTGTGGACGATACCCATGACCGCAACCATTGGTGTGTATCTCCTGGCCACCAGAGGCCTCCCGATTCTTGTCTTCGTCGCCATTGAGCAGACTCTGAGCAGGTCGTCGAATCTAACGCCGCAAGCCGCCGCACATACCATGCCTGCTTAGCGAACCGGGCAAGTGGTTTTCGGACCCGGAAGTCCCGTGAAGCGAAGCTATTTTCATTGGCACTCCGCATAAACGATCAGGAAATGACCAAACGCTTTTCCATTTGCATCCTTGCGTTCAATCGGCCTGAAGAACTGTCGGTTTTGCTCAAGAGCATTGCTTCAGAGCCGCCGGGCGATTGGGAGATTGTGATCTGCGAGGATTCGTCGCCGAAAAGAAATGAGATTGCGGGAGTGGTTCGGCACTTCGCGCAAGCTCATGAACTGCTGAATGTCCGTTTCCTGACAACCCCCGCAAATCTCGGCTATGACGGGAATCTCCGCTGTCTTATCGATCATGCAGAAGGGCGCTACTGCGTATTCATGGGCGACGACGATCTGTGGTGCGCCGGCGCATTGCAACAACTTACGAAAGCGACAGATGCCGATCCGGACGTGGGCGTAATCTTGCGCGCGTGGAAAACAGTTTCAAAAGACACTGGACAAGTGGTGGGCGTCCATCGCTATTTCCCCAGTGATCGCGCATTCAAGCCAGGACCGGCAACAGTGGCGGCATTTTTCCGAAGGTCGATCTTTATTTCCGGCCTTGCAGTCCGCACGGATGCGGCGCGCGCAATAAGGACCAGCGATTTCGATGGGACTTTGCTTTATCAACTCCACTTGGTCGGCAATATTCTCATGACCATGCCGGGGTACTATCTATCGCAGATGACCGCGATTCGCCGAACCGGCGGAGATCATTACTTCGGGTCAAGCGCGAGCGAGCGCGACCGATTCGTTCCGCGGCAGCTAACCCCGGAACATTCCCTGACTTTTGTCCGTGGTCTTTTCGCGATTACCTCGAGCATTGAATCGGCACACGGCTCATTGGTGGGCCGGTTGATTCGCTCCGATATCGCGCGCTACTCCTACCCGATTCTTGCCATTCAGGCGCGAATGAGCACTCGATCTTCTTTCCAACGCTACGCGGCGGCTTTGTCCGAGCTCGGCTTGGGCAGATACTTGTCGTTTCACTTTTATCGCGCCGCTCTTTCAGTGGCCGGGTTTCGCATCTGCGACCACGCTATCAATGTGCTGAAGCACTTATTCGGTTCCACTCCCGTGATAAGCGGGGCGCGCGGTATTCGTACATCTTGAACGGAATCATTCCTTGGAATACCTATGGCGGCGTCCGGCAGAAATAAAGTCGAATCCGTCTTGCTCGTTCGCTCGGCCTTCGGGGAGATTCATGAGCTAGCCTGGCTTCGGGCGTTGTGCGATCTTGGGATTCAGGTCGAACTCTTTGATACCCACACCCATATCCCGTCGAACTTGGCCGGCCGCTTGGAGCAGCGCTACTTGGCGGGCCCACACATCCGCAAAGTCAACCGGATGGTGCTTGAGAGGGCGCGAACCACGCACCCTGACGTCGTTCATTTCTATCAGGGGCATCACTACACCGTTGAAACGGTGGCCGGCGTTGCCCGCATTACCTTTGCCTCAGGCCTGCATAACGACGATCCGTTTGGACGCCCGGGCCTAAGAGAATATCGGCTTCTCTTGGGTGCTCTGCGGAAGTACGATGGGTATCACGTAAATAGAGAATGCAACGTTACTGAGGCCGCCGCATTCGGGCTTAAACGCGTGCGTGTTCTCATGATGTACTACATCCCGTGGCTGCATTTCCCGTGCTCTCTGACTGCGAAGGAGCAAAACGACTTTGGATCGGACGTTGTTTTCGCGGGGCACATGGAACCCGATCTCCGGGTTGAGTGCCTCTTGGGAGCCATTCGTGCTGGGCTCAAGTGCCGAATCTTTGGCGGATCAGAAGAATGGAAATCCGCTCTGCCTCGCGATGCGTATGAATCGGTGCGGCCCATCTTTCACGCCAGGGGCGCGGACTACCGGCGCGCGCTTTGTGCGAGCAAAATTGGCGCTTGTTTTTTCAGCAAATGGAATCGCGATCGATACACCACGCGATCGTGGGAGATTCCGGCCTGTGGAGTGTTTCTTCTTTCTGAGCGAACCTCCGCCATGCAGGAGTTTTATTGTGAGGGGAAGGAGGCCGAGTTTTTCGATAATTCAGAGGAATTCATCGATAAGGCGCGGTTCTATGTAAACAACGAATCCGCCCGGAAAAAGATCGCCGCGGCTGGATATGCGCGCGTACTAGCGTCGGGAAACGATATTTACAGCAGAATGCGCCAGTGGCTAGCTGATGTTGCTGAATGGCGCAATCAAAAGCGGCTCGAAAGTTGAATCCGGTTCGGGGTCGCCCATAAGTGAGTCACGCGCCAATATGCAGACTTTGCGGCTCGCCTCAGGTCGAGAATGTTACCTTGCAAGAACACGACCTGCGCACCTATCACATCGTGCGGTGTTCTAGCTGCAACCTTATTCAAACAGCCGAGCATTATGCCGATATTTCTCCTGACTATGTCGATATAGAGACTGCCGCGCTCGATGAAGCCCGAATCTGGTGTCAGGGTGCGCATAAGCTACCAGCGTTCAAGCAATGGCTAACCCACGCGTCGCGTTTGGCAGCATCAATTCATCCGACCTTGCTGGACGTAGGGTGTGGTACAGGAGGGTTTCTCTCGTTTGCTTCCGCAAATGGCCTTCGGGTTTACGGCTTCGACGCTTCAAGGGCGCAAGCGGGGCATGCAATGACGCTCTTCCCCGACGTGCGGCACGCGAGTTCCCTTCCGGCTTACCTCGAAACTCTCAACCAGCCCCAACTGAAATTCGATTTCATTACGCTTTGGGACGTCTTTGAGCACATTCGGAACCCTGTTCCTTTTTTGCAGCAGCTCGCCGACGCGCTACAACCGGGCGGCCACCTATTCATCTCGGTTCCCAACGGGGGGGCAATTCCCTGGAAGATCCGGATTCGAAGTGCATTGAATAAGCCTTTGGACCTCGCACCATGGGAGCACGTCTTCTACCACTCGATTCAATCGCTTGAGAGATGCACGAAAGGCGCCTCGCTCGAGACCGTCCGCTGCGGAGCTGTCGCCTGCTATCCAAGGCCCCTCTCACCTTTTGAGGCGTGCCGGCGTGCCGGTTTTTTTGTGCTCAGAGCGATTCCGAGTCTGTCGCCTCAAATCTTTGTGTGGGCTCGGAACCCATCCAGATGACTGAGGCACTCGCAAGGATGAGGAAGAATCGTTTTCGTGGGCGAATGAATGATTGAGTTGGGCGCCGGTCGGAATTCGGAAACGCATTCGAAAAACGGCCAGCCTATATCTCGTCTGAAGGTTGGATTTCTCACCTACGATTTGCAGCGCAACACCGAGGATGCCCTCTTTGAAGTCGCAAGGGCGGCTCCATTTTCCTTAAAGGCTTTCCCGCTTTATGCGCATAGCGATCAAGAGCATTCGAGAATTCCATATCGCCCTGCGACGGCTCGGCCAAAGCATCTAGGGGTTAACGTCCGAGGCAGCACACCTGAGGGGTTTGTTTCAAATCCCGAATGGCGCGTTGGCTTGGCCTGTGCCCGCGAATCCGACATCGTAGTTCTGAAGGGCCTGCTCGGTTTGGGTGCGATCTGGTGCGCGTTTTGTGCCCGTATTTTCGGCCGAGCCGTGATCTCTACCAATCAGACTCTACCGGTTAGGTGGGAGAGAAAGCGGCGCTGGTGGGTTCGATGGTCGAAGCGATTGCTGCTTCGCATGTGCTGTTACCACATTTATCAAAGTCCAGCTTCGTTCAAAGTTCTCACCGAAGTCTATGGCTGCGCTCCCGAGCGGCTGATCTCCGCGCCATACGAAGGCGGGGCTTCGCTATTCAAGGAACTACTCCGAGATGCCAAAAAAGCCGCCGACGCGAGGTCGGATCTCGGCTTTGATTCAAACCTACTCTTTCTATTCGCGGGAAATCTGCACTCCTTCAAAGGAGTCGCCGACATTGTAAAAGCGGCTGCATTGCTTCCCAGTGATCGTTCGTTCCTGTGTGTCTTTGTCGGACCAGAGGAGCCCGCAAGCAAAGCGGGCGCGACGATTGAGCATTTCCTGCAACTTGCGCGGTCGAGCGGCGTCGAGCATCGCGTGCGTTTTCTTGGACCGGTTCCGCCGCCGAAGCTCGCCGAGATTTACTGCGCGGTCGACGTCGCGCTGTTACCTACGCATAAGGATTGCTTTCCGAAGGTACTCGTTGAGGCCGGACTGGCCGGCAAGCCACTGGTGACAACGAGCGCATGTGGATCTGCTGGACTGATCGTTCAGGATGGCGTGAACGGCTTTGTCATCGAACCTGGCGACGTCCCCCAGCTGGCGCAGGCGATGACGAAACTCTGCGACGCCTCTCTCAGGGAGCGGATGGGCGCGCGCTCGAAAGAGATCGTCGAGCAACATTGCAGGATGGATCTCGAAGTTCAGGGCTATCTCGAGGCCGTTGCACGATGCATGGCGAGAGCTGATCTACAGTCCGGTGCCTAACTGCGGCTTCGTTTGCGCGTCTCCTTTAGAAGGCTCTTCCCGTTTGTGACCCATGTCCAGTTCGCAATATCGACTTTCCGTCCTCACCAATTCGATCTCGAGGATGAATGGCGGAATTTTCGATGCCATGCGCAATCTTACGCTCGCGGTTGCCGAGGAGAGGCGATACTTGCCGTTGGTATTCAGCGCTGAGGATGCCTTCACAAAGTCTGATGCGCCGCTTTGGGGCGAGATAACCACCCGCACCTTTCCAGTTCACGGCCCGCGCGCCTTTGGCTACGCATCGGGACTGGCAACGGCCGTGGAGAGAAGCAACGCGGACATTCTGCATATCCACAGTATCTGGATGTACCCGTCAATCGTGGTCTCGCGTTGGGCGGGGAAGACCAAGCCCTACGTCGTTAGTCCGCACGGATTGCTCAAGCGCTGGGCGCTGCGAAATTCTCGATGGAAAAAACGCATTGCCGCGCTGCTCTACGAAAATGAGCATTTGCGCCGCGCTACTTGTCTCCACGCGTTGAATTCTGCAGAAGCGGAGTCGTTCCGCGAGTACGGATTGAAGAATCCAATATGTGTGATTCCGAACGGCGCAACATTGCGGAGTGATGTCGTTCGCAAGCAGCAACCGCACGGCCGATCACTTCTTTATCTTGGAAGAATTCACCCTTCGAAAGGACTGCGTAGCTTGATAGAGGCCTGGAGTGAGGTGCGCAACGATCCGGCCACGAACGGCTGGCGTCTGACCATTGCCGGATGGGACCAGAATTACCATCGCTCGGAACTGGAACGGCTTGCGGGCCGTCTTCAGGTTCGTTCCGGCGTCGATTTTCTCGGTCCACAATTCGATGCCGGCAAGGATCGCTGTCTTGCTGCGGCGTCCGCATTCATTCTCCCCAGCGAAAGTGAAGGCCAGCCAATGAGTATTCTTGAAGCTTGGTCTTGGAAGCTCCCAGTTCTCATGACCCGTGAGTGCAATCTCCCCGAGGGAGCGAAAGCCGGCGCCGCCATCCTCATGAATCCGGAGGCGAGGAGCATAGCCGCAGCAATGCGGCAACTGTTTTCCATGACCGAGGAAGAGCGCGAAGCGATGGGCCTTAGCGGGCGATCTCTGGTTGAGGAACGCTATCAATGGCGGCGAATCGGGAAAGCAATGGTTGAAGTGTACGACTGGATTCTCGGACACGGGCCGAAACCAGGCTGTGTTCTTGCTTGAGAACAGCGGTGTGGGAAGTTGACCTTTCGTGCGTGAAACTCAAAGCAGATCCGAGACCAAACAAATCCCAAATGAATTAACTTCTCACGCAAGAATCATCGTTGTCAGTCAGTTTTTCGGTCCGGATCAGTCATCGGTTGGGCAGTTTCTGGCTGATTTCGCGAATGGTGCTGCGGCAGCGGGACACGATGTGCGCGTAATCTGCGGCGCGAGCGACTATGACCCAGCTGAAAGTTCGCCGCCAGCGCCGCCCCGGCGTCAGATTTCTGAAGTGTCCCCCCCGTGCTCCAGTGGTTGCGGGACAATACGTGTAGTCAGGGTTAGAACGGCGACATTCTCACAAAGCAAGGCGAAGAAGCTTCTCTCCTATGCGACGTTCTACTTGGGAGCGCTGTGGCGAGCTTTGTGGATTCCAAAACCAGATGTTGTTTTAACGCTCACTGCTCCGCCTGGGCTGGCGTGGATCGGTTGGTTAATACAGCGGATACGCGGCTGCCGTCACGTGGCTTGGGAGATGGATGTTTATCCAGACGTTGCCATTGCCTTGGACATTCCCGTTGCGGCGTGGACATCGCGAATGTTGGATTTTCCTCGACGCCGAGCGAACGCGATTATCGCTCTCGGACCCTGCATGAGGACGCGGCTGCTGCAACACGGGATTGCTGGCGAACGAATTATCGTCGCGGAGAATTGGGCCGATGGGCATGCGATCATTCCTTTGCCGTTTCCCGAGCCGCGGCCGCTCCGCGTTCTCTACTCCGGAAACTTCGGGTTGGCGCATGACGTTGCAACCATTCGAGCTGTGATGGATCACATGGCGAATTCTCGCGATCTTCTGTTTACTTTTGCTGGGGGTGGCCTCGCGCGCAGAGAGCTAGTCGGTTTCTGCCGCGAGCGCGGAATAGAAAATGTCCATTTCGCCGGGTACTCTGCTTTGCAGGAATTGGGTGCGAACCTCGCAGAGTGTCACGTAGGTCTGGTTACACAGAAATATTCGACCATTGGCGCTGTCGTGCCGAGCAAGATCTACGGACTGATGGCGGCAGGAAGGCCCGCCCTTTTTATCGGTCCGGCGGCGGCCACGCCCGCGCTTCTCATAGAACGGTTCGATTGCGGATGGCAGTTTGAATGCGGCGATGAGAGCGGTGTGCTGTCGTTGCTCACTCATCTCCTTGAGCATCCTGAAGAGATCCAGGAAAAGGGGCACAACGGACGCAAGGCCTTCCTCGATAGTTATGACAAACCCGCTGGGGTGAAGCGGGTGATGCTCGCCTTGGGTTTGGAAACACGGAACGCGTGCTGAGACGAAGTCACTTCTTGACTCCGGTTGATTGGCGCGATGATCGATGCGCTTCCCGATTGAGCCAGCATGGTTGAACGAGTATTGGTGACAGGTGCGAACGGATTCGTCGGAAGATTTGTCTGCCGGAAACTCATCGCATCAGGGTTTCAACCAATAGCCGGGGTTCGGGACCTCGGAACCTGGCCGGAGCTGCACCGGGAGATTCCGGGATTGTGCGAGGTTTCCGTTCTGGGAGATCTGAGTGCGATTCCGGACCTGCGAAATTCGCTCCCCGGCACGTCCGTCATTGTGCACCTTGCGGCTCGCGTCCACATCATGACGGAGTCCGCCGCTGACCCGTTGCAGGAATTCAGAAGAGTGAATGTTAACGGGACCCGTTCGATTGCTTTGGCTGCCGCCGCCGCGGGTGTTCGGCGCCTCGTTTTCGCAAGCACGGTAAAAATCCACGGTGAGTCAACCTCCGCGAATCCATTTTGCGAGCAAACGCCTTCCAATCCTCAAGATCCTTATGCGATCTCGAAGTGGGAAGCCGAGGAAACGCTTCGCACCGTTTCCAGAGAAACCGGGCTTGAAGTGGTCGTTGTCAGGCCGCCGCTTGTTTATGGCCCGGGAGTTCGTGGAAATTTTCTGCGCCTCATCGAGCTTGTCGATCGTGCAGTGCCTCTACCCTGGCCCAAAAGAGCAAACTGTCGCAGCATGATCGGTGTCGACAATCTTGCAGATTTCCTCGTTCGATGCGTTGCTGATCAAAAGGCTGCCGGTCAAAGTTTCCTTGTGAAAGACTCTGAGGACGTATCGACACGCGAGTTGATGACCCGATTGGCCCGGTTACTGAATCGGCCAGATAGATTGGTTCGCTTCCCAGAGTCACTGATCCGTTTGGCGGCCAAATTCGTATCGCGACAAGACACGTTCAATAGGCTATTCGATTCGCTCGTCATCGATTCAACCCACGCCCAGCAGCTGCTTGAGTGGTCACCTCCCAGGACAATCGACGAAGGTCTCGCGGCGACTGTCCGCTGGTATCAGGAATCGCGGCATTCAGCGCGGGCGAAGCGCAACTGATGCTCGTTTTCGTCGTGCTCTTTCTGGTTTCGGCCCTGATCACTGCCGGGGTTCGCCCTCTTCTCGGGCGCAACGGCTTGATGGATCTTCCCAACGCTCGCAGCTCCCACACAGTTCCGGTTCCGCGCGGCGGCGGACTCGGAATCGTAGTATCTTTCTTGTCGGCAGTTATTTGGACCCTCGAGAAACATCTCGTTCCTGACCGGCTAGCATGGGCATTGATCGGAGGGGGTCTCGTCGTTGCAATTGTTGGTCTGTTTGACGATCGCTTCAAGCTGGCTGCATGGCCACGCATCGTTGTACATTCCCTCGCCGCCGGGTGGGCCGTTTGGTGTCTCGACGCAGTGCCCACTTCGAGGTTTGGTGACAATGGGGATCTTTGGGATTGGGTTCGCAGGTTCGCTGCATTTGCAGCGTTAGTCTGGCTTACAAATCTTTTCAACTTCATGGACGGTATCGATGGATTGGCTGCCATGGAGGCAGTTTGCGTGAGCGGGCTTGGCGCTTGCCTTTTTTTCCGCAATGTTTCGGTGAGTGGCGCGCAGTTTTCGTTGATGCTGTGCGCCGCGAGTTTCGGCTTCCTGGTTTGGAACTGGCCGCCTGCCAAAATCTTTATGGGTGACGTCGGGAGCGGATTCCTCGGCTTCACACTTGGCACGCTCGCGCTCTTCCCGTTAAAAACAAACCCTAAACTGGTTTGGCCCTGGCTTATCCTCCTGGCAGCATTCTGGGTGGACGCCACCGTAACTCTTTTGCGTCGCATGTTCGCGCGTACGCGCTGGTACGACGCTCATCGCACCCACGCGTATCAACATGCCGCCCAGACCCTAGGCAGTCATGCGAAAGTGACGTTGTCTGTCGCTGCCATCAACATCGGATGGTTGTTTCCGTTGGCATGGGCCGCATCGCGCTTCCCTCAGGCAGCAACCATATTCGCTGCAGTTGCTGTTATACCGCTCGTTTACCTCACACTTAGATTTGAAGCGGGAAGGGATCAAGACTCTCCAAGGCTCGGTTCTTAGGATTGACTCGATGGGTAAGTCAATCCAGTTTCATCATCAATTGCTTTCATGGATCCTCTTTCCGAGTTGCGTGTTTTCGAAAGTGAGTGACTGAGCATGAAAAAGGAAACGGGATTCCTCATTCGAAACATCGCTGTCCGCCGAATTCTCATCTGGGCGACGCAGGCAGGGGTCTTTGCACTCTCCGCCTTCGCGGCATTTTTGCTTCGGTTCGATTTTAGTGTGCCGCCTTTTTATCTCCGCTATCTTCCATTCGCACTTGCGATCTGGCTGCCCACTAAGTTTGTCGTGTTTTACGCAGCGAAGCTGGATCGAGGCTTTTGGCGCTACCTATCCGCGATCGATTTGATCCGGATTTCGATAGCAAACGTTACAGCGTCCGTCATTGGTTTTTTTCTCATTCGATGGTTGGCGCCTCCGGGCTTTCCGCGATCCCTCTACGTTCTCGATTTCATGGTCTGCCTTTTGGGGACGTGCGGCCTTCGGCTTGTGGCCCGCGCGACCTCACGGTTCAGTTCTCAGTACAGAACGAGCAGAGCTCCGCTAAAAAGGACGCTGATCTATGGCGCGGGTGATGCGGGGAACACGGTCCTGAGAGAAATCCGCAATAACTCCCGACTGGCTTTTAAGGTCTGTGGCTTCGTCGACGATGATTCCAACAAAGTGGGAATGCGCATCGCCGGCGTGCCAGTGCTCGGAACAGGCGAAACGATTGGCGCGGTCGTTGCGCGGCACAGAGTAGAGGTTGTGCTGATCGCCATTCCGTCCGCTACCGGCGCTGAGATGATAAATATCCTAGAGTCGTGCCAGGCGAGCGGCGTCGAGTTTAAAACCGTACCCGGATTGGGAGAAGTGATTGAAGAGCGTGGCCTCGCGGGCCAGATCCGCGAGGTGGCAGTTGAGGATTTATTGGGACGCACACCAGTGCACCTGGAAGAAGGCTTACTCAGGAGCACGTTGGAAGGGAAGATTGTCCTTGTTACGGGCGCGGCGGGATCGATCGGATTCGAACTGTGCCGCCAGGTTGCACGGTTCCATCCGGCGGGAATCGTCGGATTCGAGATTGCGGAATCCGCGTTATTCGAAATCGATCGCGAAATGCATCAGTCGTTTCCTCACGTTTCGTTTTACCCCGAGATTGGAAGTATTCAGAATCGCGGACGCTTGGACGAAGTTTTCCGGCGGTACAAGCCGGCGGTCGTTTATCATGCCGCGGCGTACAAGCATGTTCCGTTGATGGAAACTCATGCTTTTGAGGCTGTCGAAAACAACGTCTTTGGCAGCTTCAACGTGGCGGCCGCGGCTGCAGAGCATGGTGTCGACGACTTTCTGCTAATTTCGTCGGATAAAGCTGTTCGACCGACAAACGTGATGGGCGCAACGAAGCGCATCGCCGAACTGATCCTAATGGCATTACAGAATGGCCGCACAAAATACGTGGCCGTCCGTTTCGGCAACGTGCTGGGTTCGAACGGCAGCGTGATTCCTATCTTCAAAAAGCAGATCGCAGCCGGAGGCCCTGTCACGGTCACGCATGCCGACATGCGCCGCTTCTTCATGACCATTCCCGAAGCTTGCCAGCTCGTGCTGCAGTCCCTCGCGATCGGCGATGGTGGCCAAATCTGCGTTCTCGACATGGGGCAACCCGTGAAGATTGTCGATCTTGCCAGGCACCTTATTCTCCTGTCGGGGCTCCGTCCAGACGAAGATATCAAGATTGAATTTATCGGCATGCGGCCCGGTGAAAAAATCTCGGAAGAGCTTACGACGATGCTCGAAGATACGGTGGCATCGAAGCATGACAAGATTCGAATATTTGTCGGGGGGGGTCTTCCGGAGAAAAACATGCGGGACTGGCTCGAAATGCTGCACGAAATCTGCGAGACCCGGGACATGGGTCGGCTCGTGATCGCGATCAAGGAACTCGTTCCGGACTACAGCCCAAGCGTCCATCTGCTCAAGCGCATTACTGTGCACGACGAGCGCCGACACGCTACGATCGGGACAAATTGATTGTTCGGGCTATCGAACGCTCAGGTTAACCACACTGAAAGTTGCCGTTCGATCTGTTAACTGAATCGTCTTATAAATTGGGAACTTACTAGATTCTCTTCTGTGCCCACTGATGCCTCATCGAACTGCGGAGCCTGCACCGCAGGGCCGCTTCCGATTTCACAGAAGACTTGCGTTTCGCTGAGAACAATTTGCGCGGGATTTTGAGATATACTTGCCCTGTTGCCCAGATAAACATCGACGACGGTGCTGCTGAATGCGATTGCTCTAAAATGCATCAGTACAATTCCGAAAACGACTGAGAAGAAGTGACAAGCGCGGCAGCAGGTATTGCTAGTGGGACCATTGAAGCTTGTATTGATTTACGAAGTATTCATCGGAGCGTGCGATGTTCGATAGCCCCTGGCGTGTCCTGCACGTGGTCGCGAACCACGAAAAGCGCGTTGCGCAGCATTTGGCGGCCCGTTCCCTGGAGCACTATCTCCCACTTTACTCCATGAAGTCCAAGTGGACCGACCGTGTCGTGGATCTCGAGCGCCCGCTATTCACCGGATACATCTTTGTCCGTTTCGCGCGTGAAGCGCGAATTTCAGTGGTAAGCGCACCAGGTGTTCTGCGTTTGCTTGGAAGCGGCATTGGCGAAACAGTTAGCGCCGAAGAGATCGAGCGAATCCGCACAGGCTTGGCCACCGGCTGCATTCTGCGACCGCATCCCACGGTTTCAGTCGGGGAGGTCGTGCGGGTAAAAAGCGGTGTATTCGAGGGAGTTGAGGGAATCGTGACGGAACTCCGCCATCAATGCAAGGTCGTGATCGCACTCGCTGCAACCAAGCAGTGCTTTTCGCTGGAAATGGATATGGACGACATCGAGGTCTTGCGAAAGACCGTCGCCAGAGAAGCGCTCGAGGAGAGAAGCAAGTCGGCAATCTTCCGTTCTTAACCGATCAGAACTGTAGAACAAAAGAGAGGGCCTGTCTCGGTTGAGACAGGCCCCTTTGTTCTTATCCGCGCAATTGTGCCGGGACTATGCAGCTTGCTCGCCCCCCTCGGGTTCTTCTGTGTCTTTCTTCTGCTCTTCGAGCTGCTTCTCAAGCTCGGCGCGCTTCTTGGCTTTCAGGTCAGCGCGCTTCTGGCGCTTGACTTCAAGCTGTTTTTCGGCGCCAAGCAACTCGATGAACGCCTTAGCGGCGCCGTCTCCCTGCTGGAAACCGGTGCGAATGATTCTCAAGTAGCCGCCGTTGCGGTCGCCGTAGCGGGGAGCCACTACATCAAAAAGCCTCTTGACGGCGTGGTCGGTGCGGAGAAAGGCAAGCGCCTGCCGGCGCGAGTGCAGATCGCCCTTCTTGCCCAGAGTAATCATCTTTTCGACGTGCGGACGCACTGCCTTGGCTTTCGCCACTGTGGTCTGCACGCGATCTTCTTCGAGGACGGATGTGACCAGATTGCGCAAAAGCGCGCGTCGATGGCTGGTATTGCGTCCGAGTTTGAATCCTGCATTGCGATGGCGCATATGAAACTCTCTCTCTTCAAATACAGCGAATCAATCGTGCTTCGTGGATCGTGATCAGGCGTCGAATTGCAAACGATGCGGATCACGAACCACGAATCACGGTCGTTAGAAATTCTCCGTCTCGGTGGGCAATTGCAGATCCACCGAATCCAAAGGCTCCTCTTCATCGTCGAAGCGGCCAAAGCCTGCTGCCAGCGCCGCCTGGGGCGGGATACTGGTCGGGCCCGGCACCGCATTCCCCTGCTCGTCGATCTTCATCCCCAGCGACAATCCCATCTGCGCCAGGATCTCCTTGATCTCGTTCAGGCTCTTGCGGCCGAAGTTCTTGGTCTTTAGCATTTCGGCCTCGGTCTTCTGCACCAGCTCGCCGATGGTCTGAATGTTGGCGTTTTTCAGGCAGTTGTAGCTGCGAACCGAGAGCTCAAGCTCTTCGACGGAGCGATTGAGATTGTCGTTGCGGAGCAGGATACGGCCTTCGTCGCCGCGCGCCTCCGCTTCAATCTCTTCCTCGAAGTTGATGAAGATGTTCATGTGGTCCTTGAGCAATTTCGCGGCGAGACCGATGGCATCGGCAGGCAGCACAGCGCCGTTGGTCCACACCTCAATCGTCAGCTTGTCGAAGTCTGTGATCTGGCCGAGGCGAGCAGCGTCGACTGCGTAGTTGACGCGGCGCACCGGCGAGTGGACTGAATCCACGGGAATGAAACCAAGCCCAAGATCGGAATCGAAATTCTTATCGGCCGAGACATAGCCACGCCCACGCTTGAGACGCATCTCCATATCCAACTTGCCGCTTTCCGACAGAGTGGCGATGTAGACGTTCTTGTCCAGAATCTCGACGTCGCTGTCGGCTTCAATCATGCCGCTGGTCACCGGGCCGGGCTGATCGGCGCGCAGGTACAGCGCCTTGGGTCCCTCGCCCTGCAGCTTGAAGGGAATCTGCTTGAGGTTGAGAATGATGTCGGTTGCGTCTTCCACCACGCCGGTGATGGACTGAAACTCATGGAGCACGCCTTCAATGCGAACGGCGGTGACCGCCGCGCCCTCAATGGAGCTAAGCAGAGTGCGCCGCAGGGCGTTGCCGATGGTTGTGCCAAATCCCCGCTCAAAGGGTTGGGCGCTGAACTTGCCGTATGTTTCAGTAAGCGTCTCGGCATCAACCGCAAGGCGCTTCGGTTTTTGAAATCCTCTCCACAACATATGTCTCTCGTTTCCCGCGCGGCATGTACGTCGCGAAGCATTTTGCGGCGGCCGCGCAAGTTCTCCTTTGGATTTGAGTCTGTAGTTCACAGTTCGTCGTTCGCAGTTGCATCCCGATTGGAAGATGAAATCGTGAACAGCAAACTATGAACTGCCTCTTACTTCGAGTACAGTTCGACGATCAATTGCTCATTGATCGGCAGGTTGACGTCCGCGCGCTTCGGCAGATGCAACACGCGCCCGGACAGGTTTTCAAAGTTCGCTTCCAGCCAGCTCGGAACAGGATTCTGCGCGGCATACTGCGAGGCCTGTTCAACAATCAGCAACTTCTTTGCGTTGTCGCGGACAGCAATCACGTCGCCCGCATTCACCTGATATGAGGGAATGTTCACTTTGCGTCCGTTCACAGTCACGTGCCCGTGGCGAAGTAGCTGCCGAGCCTGGCGGCGGGAGATAGCAAATCCGAGGCGGTATGTCACGTTGTCGAGACGCCGCTCCAATTGCTGGATGAGCAGCTCGCCGGTGACGCCCGCGGAACGACTGGCCTTTTCGTAGTACTCACGGAACTGGCTTTCCAGCGTGAAGTACATGCGCTTGGCCTTCTGCTTCTCATGGAGCTGCAGGCCATAACCTACGATCTTGGCTTTACGATCTTTGCCGTGCTGGCCCGGCGGGAAATTGCGTTTCTCCAGGGGGCAACGGTCAGAGGTGCACTTGGTGCCCTTCAAGAATAGCTTTGTGCCTTCGCGTCGGCAAAGGCGGCAAACTGCTCCGGTATAACGTGCCATTTCTTCTCCTGACTTCGGATGTCGGCCGGTTTACATCGCGGTGGACTTCGTCCCGGCCCAGTTAAAAGTTCTTACACTCTGCGCCGTTTTGGCGGCCGGCAGCCGTTGTGCGGCACCGGCGTTACGTCGCGAATGACCTTCACCTCAATGCCCGCGGCGGCAAGAGCGCGGATAGCTGACTCGCGACCCGAGCCCGGACCGGCGACTCGAACTTCCACGGCCCGCACGCCATGATCCCGCGCCATACTGGCGGCGTTTGAAGCAGCCTGCTGGGCCGCGAAGGGCGTGCCCTTCCTCGATCCACGGAATCCCAGCGAGCCTGAGCTCTTCCAGCTCAGTGTGTTGCCCATTTGGTCTGTGATGGTCACGATGGTGTTGTTGAACGAGGCCTGAATGTATGCAATCCCGAACGGCACATTCTTGCGCTCGCGCTTCTTGAACTTCTTGGTTTTTCCTTTTTTGCCGGCTTCCGGCTTCTGCTCTGGTTTTGCCATTAGGTCTTCGCCGTCGCTTTCTTCTTGCCGGCAATCGTGCCCTTGCGCGGGCCCTTGCGAGTGCGGGCGTTGGTGTGCGTCCGCTGGCCGCGCACCGGGAGCGATTTCCGATGGCGCAGGCCGCGATAGCTCTGGATGTCGATGAGGCGCTTGATGTGCATCGAAACGTCCTTGCGCAGGTCGCCTTCGACGTCGCCTTCGTCTTCAATTACCTGGCGAATTCGGTTAACCTCTTCCTCGCCCAGATCCTGGATCTTCTTGAAGGCATCTACGTTCGCCTTGTCCAGAATCTTCAGTGCGCGGGGCTGACCGATCCCGAAGATATAAGTGAGCGCGATCCGTGCCTGTTTGTTGCGGGGCAGATCGACGCCAGCAATACGTGCCATTCTCGGTTTCCTTCTCTAGGTTGTGTGCCTCCGGCCTCAGCCGGCTCGCACGGGTTAAAAGGAGCAACTTCCGAGGTTCATCGCAAGCCTTGACTCCGGCTAACTAGCCTCCTGCCAGGTTTCAGGTGTCGGGGTTCAGGGGTCGGTTGTTGCTTATACGAACGTCTTTTGTCCGACTCCTGATTCCTGAAACCCGATCCCTTCTTTGGAAGTCTCCCTCTCTTGCCAGGCCTAACTTATCCCTGACGCTGCTTGTGCTTCGGGTTCTCGCAAATCACGCGTACCACTCCGTTGCGAGTAATCACCTTGCACTTGACGCAAATCTTCTTAACCGACGCCCGAACTTTCATTGCTGCTACCCCTCTCCGCGCAATCGTGAAGGCGCGGGGAATCACTGGCTCCTCGCCGTTTGCTACTTGTACCGGTACACAATCCGCCCGCGATTTAGGTCATATGGACTAAGCTCAACCGCCACGCGGTCGCCGGGCAAAATCCGGATGAAATTCTTGCGCATCCTCCCCGAGACATGAGCTAAGACCTCATGATTGTTCTCGAGCTTCACCTTGAACATGGCGTTTGGCAGCGTCTCCAGGACGGTTGCCATGACCTCAATCGCATCTTCCTTCGACAATCAATATCCGTTTCTGGCGCTTCCCGCGCCTTCACGCTTTGGACAAGAGTATTGCTACTCCGTCAGAATTCTTGCTCCGGTCGCGGTTACAGCAACCGTGTGCTCAAAATGAGCGCTCATGCTTCCATCGCTGGCCACGGCTGTCCAGCCGTCATCCAGCACTTGCACATCCGGTTTGCCGGCGTTCACCATGGGCTCGATTGCTATGACCATCCCCACCTTCAGCTTCATGCCTTGGCCGGCTTCGCCAAAGTTTGGTACCTGAGGATCCTCGTGCATATGCACGCCGATCCCATGACCAACAAAGTCCCGCACTACCGAAAACCCTTCTCCTTCGACCACGTTCTGTACTGCTGCTCCCACATCGCCCAGGGTCGCACCTGGCTTTACCGCCGCAATGCCGGCCTTGAGCGAATCTTCTGTGGTCTTCAGCAAACGCGCGGCGTTGGCGTCGATCGAGCCGACCGGCACCGTGATCGCAGCGTCTCCGTAATAGCCGTCGACCACCAGGCCGAAATCGACCGAAACAATGTCCCCTTCTTTCAGAACCCGCTTCGGCGACGGAATGCCGTGCACCACTTCGCTATTGACCGAGGTGCAGAGCACGCAGGGAAAACCGTGGTACCCCTTGAAAGCAGCCTTCACGCCCAATTCATTCACGCGCGCTTCCGCTGCCTTCTCCAAGTCGTACGTTGTGGCGCCGGGCTTCACTTTGCTGCGCACCAACTCCAGGACCTCACGAACCATCTGGCCCGCGCGGCGCATCTTTTCGATCTCCTGCGACGACTTCAGCACAATAGCCATTAATCCAGTTCTCAGTAATCACTGTTCAGCTGTCAGTGCCATCCTGCTGCGGTAGGCCACCCCAACTGACTCCCGAATCTCGATCACGCTTAGTTGTCTTCGCAATGCTCAGATCAGATCAGGCCGTTCGTCGAGCAAAATCCAACTGATCACTGTTCATTGACAACTGTTGTTAACGCACAAACTCGCCGCGACCGTTACGCTGCCTGGCGTAACCGTTCAACGGCGGAAACAATCCCGGCTGCGATCTCCGGGATCGGCCGGTCTCCATCCACTTCTGCAAACCGTCCCAGTGCCCGGTAGTGCTCGACAACGGGCCGAGTGAGGGCTTCGTAAGCGCGCATGCGCTCCTTGAAAACCTCTTCCGTGTCGTCGGCTCGCTGAACCAGCTCAGCACCTTCAACGTCACAAAAACCTTCCCGCTGCGGGGGGCGCATATAGACGTTGTAGATGGTCTGGCAAACAGGACAATTCCGGCGCCCTGTGATGCGGCGCAATAATTGATTATAGTTCACTTGGATGCTGACCGCAACTACCGGCAATGACTCGATTTGCGCCGCCAGTCGACCGTCGAGCCAGTGGGCCTGGCCCAGCGTCCGCGGGAAGCCATCCAGAATGTAGCCCCGGGCCGTGTCCGGCTCCAAAAGCCTTGCCGCGACCATTTCGTCTACCAGAGAGTCCGGCACCAGTTCGCCCCGCGCCATGATCTCCCTGGCCGTCTTGCCAAGGTTCGTTCCGCGAGCCACGTTGCCGCGGAGGAGGTCTCCAGTGGAGATCTGCGGGATGTTCCAAAGCTTCACAAGCTCCTTGGCCTGGGTTCCCTTGCCCACGCCCGGCGCGCCCAATAAAAGAATCGGGCCGGGAACGGTTTCAGATTCCGTGTCCCGGCCAGATTCCCCAGCAGTCTCTGATGAAAGAGATGACGACATTACCAGGTTTTCCTTCCGCGGATGCGACCGGACCGCGGGGAAAAGCCGTCATAGTGACGCATGATCAGCTGCGATTCGATCTGGTTTACCGTGTCCATGGCCACACCCACCACAATCAGTAGTGATGTGCCGCCAAAGTAGAAGTTGACGTTCATTCCGTGAATCACCCAGTTAGGAAGATTCTCGAATAACCTCCCGATAAGCCAAATCTTGTCGAAGCGGATGCCCGATATGAGGAAGGTGGGCACCATTTGAACCAGAATCAGGTAAAGCGCGCCCACCAGCGTGATGCGCGTGAGAATGTCGTTGATGAAGTCGGACGTGCGTTTGCCGGGCCGGATTCCCGGGATGAAAGAACCCGATTTGCGGAAGTTGTCTGCGATATCGTCCGGCCGCATCACGATGGAGACATAGAAGTACGCAAAAAAGATGATAAACAGAATGTTCAGCAGCTCGTACCACGGCATTCCGGCCTGCAGTGACTGCATGACGGGCTGGAGGATGCGGCTGTTCTGCACCCATTCCGACTGGCCAAACAGCAAAGGTGCCGACAAAATCGAGCTGGCGAAAATAATCGGCATTACGCCGCCGGAGTTCACCTTCAACGGCAGATGGCTGGAAGCTCCGCCCATCATGCGCCGGCCCACGATGCGCCGCGCGCTCTGAATGGGAATGCGCCGCTCGCTGCGCTCCACAAAAACAATAAAGGCTACAACCGCTGCCATGCCCGCAACCAGAAGCAGAACCACCAGGAAAGTCATCGGACCCCAGGCGTCGGTCTGAACCTTCTGATACAGATCGATGATGCCGCGCGGCAGGCCAGCAACGATTCCGGCAAAAATCAGCAGGCTCATCCCGTTGCCGATGCCGCGATCGGTGATCTGCTCGCCGAGCCACATGATGAATGCGCTTCCTGTGGTCAGCGTGAGTACGGTCATAAGGATGAAGCCCGGGCCGGGATTCATTACCACGCCCTGCTTGGTCAGAATGGCCGCAATTCCGATCGCCTGCAACGCAGCGAGAACAACGGTCACGTATCGGGTCCATTGCGTGATCTTGCGCCGGCCCAGCTCGCCTTCCTTTTGGATGCGCGCCAGTGGCTCATAGACCACGGTGAGAAGCTGAAAGATAATGGACGCAGTGATGTAGGGCATGATGCCCAGCGCGAAAATCGTCATCCGCCGCAACGTACCACCGCTGAATAGATCCATCAGTCCGAGCGCGGAGCCGCCCTGCGAACCAAACAACAGTTCCAGCTGGCGATAATTGACGCCCGGCGTGGGGATCCACGCACCCAGACGGTAAACGGCCAGTATGCCCAGCGTGAATAGAACTCGCTTGCGCAGGTCGGGAATCCGGAAGATGTTAAGAAACTTCTCCAACATATTGGGGTATCCGCTTCAGGCGCCCGAAGCGCCGGTCGTATCGTGCAATAAACCCATCATAAGGCGATTTCCGGTTTTTTCAGCCTACCGAATCCCGGGAAGCGCAGACTATGCGTTGCGTCACATATCAAAAGTGGGCCATTGCGGTCCAATTCTAATCATGTTGCGCAGAATCCTTCGCCGCCGCGGGCGCCGTCTCGCCGCCCACAACAACGGCCTTGCCGCCGGCCTTCTCAATCTTTTCCGCCGCCGACTTTGAAAACTTGTGCGCGTGAATGGTGATGGCCTTCTTCAACTCACCCGAGCCGAGAACCTTGATCAATGCGTTCTTGCCCGACGCCAGGCCCAGCTTACGATAGTCGTCGAGGCCAACCTCGTCGACCTTTAGCTCGGCGATCCGGTCGAGATTCACGACCGTGTACTCGGTGCGGAAGATGTTGGTAAAGCCGCGCTTGGGCAGCCGCCGGTGCAGCGGCATCTGGCCGCCTTCAAAACCGCGCATCATGTGAGAGCCGGAACGCGAACGTTGGCCCTTGTGGCCGCGCGTGGATGTTTTGCCCATGCCGGATCCCATGCCCCGGCCTACACGCTTGCGACCGGTGTTGGCTTTCTTCGGCGCCCGCAAATTCGATAAATTTCTCGCCATATTCCCCTCGCTATAGCGCCGGTGGGTTTAATTCCCCCCGACTCGCGTTGCGTCCGTGAAGAAGTGAACCAGTGAAGGAGTGAAAAAGTGCGTCAAACTGCTTCACTCTTTCACTTGCTCACTCTCTCACTTCTCTTCCAGAATCCTCACCAGGTGCGGCACAGCCTTCACCATGCCCCGCACCGAATCCGTGTCTTCGCGCTCGACGATCTGATTGAGACGCGTGAATCCCAGCCCTTTGATCACCAGCTTGTGCTTGGTCGGCGTGGCGATCTTGGAACGGTAATACTGAATGCGAATCATTTTGGTCTTCGCCATCACAGTTCTCCCACCTGCTTGCCGCGTGCCGTGGCCACATCAGCCCGGTCACGCAACTGCGTCAGCGCATCGAACGTGGCCTTGATCACGTTGTGCGGGTTAGGCGAGCCCAGGCTCTTGGTCAGCACGTTCTGCACGCCGACAGAAGTCATCACCGCGCGCACCGCGCCGCCGGCAATCACGCCCGTGCCTTCCGGCGCCGGCTTCAGCAGCACCTGGCCGGAACCGAAACGCCCCAGCACCTGATGCGGAATCGAAGTCTCGGTCAGATGAACCCTTATCAAGTTTTTCTTGGCGCTCTCGATCCCCTTGCGAATGGCCTGCGGAACTTCCTTGGCTTTGCCGGATCCATAGCCCACCACGCCCGAAGCCGCGTCGCCCACCACGACCAGCGCTGCAAACGACATGTTCTTGCCGCCCTTCACCACTTTGGTCACGCGATTGATGGACACCACCTGATCCTTCAGGTTGAACTGGTTGGCATCGAGTTTCTTTGTCAACATCGTCATTGCCCTTGTCTCTTCTCTGAGCCTCTAGCTGTTAGCTTTTAGCTCTTAGCTTCTTCTTGCCGAATTGGATGCCATCAACTTCGCACGATGGAGCTAATAGCTAACGGCTAAAAGCTAATAGCTGCTTCTAGAATTCCAGCCCTGCTTCGCGCGCAGCATCGGCCAACGCCTTCACGCGCCCGTGATACAGATAGCCGCCGCGATCGAAGACCACCTGCTTGATTCCCTTGGCCACGGCCTGTTCCGCTACTGTCTTGCCAATTTCCTTCGCCGCCGCGACGTTGCCGCCGCTCTTCAGCTTGATGCTCGACGCCGAAACCAGCGTCTGACCGGTCTGATCGTCGATCACCTGCACGTAAATGTGGTTGAGCGAGCGATAAACGTTTAGCCGCGGCCGCTCCGCAGTCCCCGCGAGCTTCTCGCGAATTCGATCATGGATTCGTTGTCGGATTGCGTTTCTCTTGTGTTGCGTAATCATGTTTTTCTCTCACCTATCGGCGGAACCGCCCCGCGGTCCCGTTCGGATTTAAATGCAGCTCCTAGCTGCTAGCCTAAGCTCTTAGCCCATCCCGCTTCGACCAACGCCATTAACCTCGCACGGAAGAGCTGATGGCTAAAAGCTGATGGCTGAAAGCTGCTTTATTTCGCTCCCGTCTTGCCGGCCTTCTTCTTCAGCCGCTCGTCGGAGTAGCGCACACCCTTGTTCTTGTACGGATCCGGCTTGCGCAACGAGCGAATGTCGGCCGCTACCTGGCCCACCTTCTGCCGGTCGACGCCCATGACGGTCAGATGCGTCTGCTTGGGATCGATCGTCACTTCAATACCCGAAGGCAGCGGAACCTCGATGGGATGCGAGTAGCCCAGCGTGAAAACCACCATTCCCTTGCCCTTCAACTCGGCGCGGTAGCCGATACCTACGATGTCCAGGTCCCTGGTCCATCCCTTGGTCACTCCGTGCACCGCGTTATTCACCAGGGCGCGCGTGAGCCCATGTACCGCGGCCTTGTCTTCGCTCGCGCGCTCCAGCTGCAGATTGCCATCGGCCGTCTTCAACGTGATGCCGTCGGCGATCAACGCCGTGACCTTGCCCTTGGGCCCTTCGACTAGGACGGTGTTTCCCTCAACCGTGTACTTCACTCCCGCGGGCAGCGGGATCAGTTTCTTTCCAATGCGCGACATTCTTTGAAATCCTTCTCTTGGCTTGCGAGTCCCGCAGGAGGATTGCTATTCCGCGTTCCACTGCAGCCTGTAAAGCAGCCTCTAGCTAGCTGCTAGCTCTTAGCTTTTCCCGGCTCACAACGATGCCCCTAATCCCAGCACAATGGAGCTAGCAGCTAGAGGCTAATAGCTAGGAGCTGTTTCTTACCACACTTCGCACAACAGCTCGCCGCCCACGCCCTCGCGGCGCGCCTGGCGACCCGTCATCACACCCTTGGGTGTGGTCAAAATCGCAATTCCGAGCCCGCCCTGAACGCGCTTGATTTCGTCGCGGCCTACATAGACACGGCAGCCGGGACGCGAAACGCGCGCCAGGTCGCGGATGGCCGCTTCAGTGCCACCGTACTTCAGGTACACGCGAAGCACCAGCTTGCCCGCTTCATCCTGAACTTTGTAGTTCGAGATGTAGCCCTCTTCCTTGAGGATGCGGGCGATCTCGGTCTTTAGCTTCGACGCGGGAACATCCATCTTCTGATGACGCGCCCGAATCGCATTGCGAATGCGCGCCAGAAAATCTGCTACAGGATCCGTCAGACTCATTCCTTCTCCTTCATTCCCCGTTCGTCCGCCTGCTACCGGAAACCTGCGGGAATGGCTTAAAAGTTCGCAGTTCTTAGTTCAAAATTCACAGTCCCTGTTTCGCGGTAGATAAAAACTGCGAACAACGAACCGTGAACCACGAACTGTCTCTCTACCAGCTCGACTTATTGACGCCGGGAATCTCGCCCTTCAGCGCGAGCGCCCGGAAGCACAAACGGCAGACGCCGAACTTACGCAGAAAACCCCTCGGCCGTCCGCACAGCTGGCAGCGATTATGTTTGCGGCTGCTGAACTTCGGCTTCCGCGCGTCCTTCACTCGTTTTGCAGTAGTTGCCATAAATTCTCGACTCTCTCCCTACGCGCCCTGGCGGAAGGGCATTCCAAAGTGGCGCAGCAGCGCGCGCGCCTGGTTGTCGTCCCTTGCCGTGGTCACGATGGTGATGTTCATGCCCTTCAGCTTTTCCACCTTCGCGTAGTCAATCTCCGGAAAAATCAATTGGTCGCGCAGTCCCAGTGTGTAATTACCCCGGCCGTCGAAGCTCTTCGTCGAGACCCCGCGGAAGTCGCGCACGCGCGGCAGCGCAATCGAGATCAACCGGTCAAGAAATTCATAGGCCTTGTCGGAACGCAGCGTAACCATCGCGCCGATGGCATTGCCGGTGCGCACCTTGAAGGCTGCAATCGACTTCTTGGCCTTCGTGGTCACCGGCTTCTGGCCCGCAATCTGGGTCAAATCGGCCACCAGCGGGTCAAGCAGCTTTGAATTCTGCGTCGCCTCGCCCAGCCCCATGTTGATTACGATCTTGTCCAGGCGCGGCACCGCCATCGCATTCTCCAGGCCCAGTTCCTTCTGGAGCGCCTGCTTGATCTCTTTCTGGTACTTCTCTTTCAACCTTGCTGCCATTTCACTTCACCCTTCGGTTCAGAGCTTGTCGCCAATTTGTTCGCAATATCACCGCTTCGACCGCGAACTGTGAACTATGAGCTGCGAACCTATTTTTTCGTGGGCAATTCCTGCCCGCACTTCTTGCAAATCCGCATCCTGACGTCGCCTTCGACCTTGTGGCCCACGCGCGCCTCGCCGCAGTTGGGACACACCAGCACCACATTCGACACGTTAATCGCCGACTCCTGCTCGGCGATGCCGCCCTTGGTTCGCTGCCCTTGCTTGCTTGAAACCGTCTTCTTGACCACGCGTACATGCTCGACCAGCAGCGCGTTCTTTTCGGGATAAACGCGCAGTACGCGGCCCGTCTTTCCCCGGTCAGAGCCCGTGAGGACCTTGACCGTATCGTTGCGATGAATACTTAAACTCGGCATCTTCTTCTCCAAAACCAGTTCGGCCACTCCGAACTGCGAACTGTGAACTTGCACCCGCCCTACACCACTTCCGGCGCCAGCGACACAATTTTCAAAAACTTCTTCTCGCGCAGTTCGCGGGCTACCGGCCCGAAGACGCGCGTTCCGATCGGTTCATGATCGTCGCCGATCACCACCGCGGCATTCTCGTCAAAGCGAATGTAGGTGCCGTCGCGCCGCCGGTGCTCCTTGCGCGTGCGCACAATAACCGCCTTGACCACCTTGCCCTTCTTCACGGTGCCGTCGGGCGAGGCTTCTTTTACTGCTGCGGTTACCACATCGCCGAGTCCGGCCTTGGCGCCGAGCCCTCCGCCCAGCGGCAGAATCACTTGCAGCTTGCGCGCGCCGGAGTTATCGGCTACCGCGAGCATCGTTCTCATTTGCACAGCCATGGTTTGCCCTCCTTTCGGCAGCCTTACTTCTCAGCGGGAACTTGCTCCCCGGGAAGCACCGCATCTTCAATCTGGCCTAGCGACGACCGCCGCACAATCTCTTCCAGCGACCACCGTTTCAATTTGCTCAACGGGCGCGTTTCGCGGATGCGGACGACGTCGCCCATACGCGCCGAGCTCTGCTCGTCGTGGGCGTAAAACTTCTTGGTCGAGCGCACGATCCGCTTGTACTTCGCGTGGGCCTTGCGCATCTCCACCGCGACCACGATGGTCTTCTGCATCTTGGTCGAAACCACCTGCCCAACTTTTTCGTTACGCCGCGCGCCAACCGCCGCTGGCGCCTGTGCCTGGGTCTTGGTCGCCGTCATTTGCTCGCCCCCTTCGCCTTCCCTGATTTCTTCTTCGCGCTGCCCGCAGCTTTCTTTGTCTTTCCCGTCTTCGCTTTCGCGGCCGGCGCAGCTTTTTTCACCTTCGCCGCTTTAGCCTTGGCGGGGACGGCGTGCTTCTTGACCTTTGCGTGCTTTGCTTCTTCCGCAGGCGTCGCATCTTTGGTCTTGGCAACCTTGCTCTCCGCAGCCGGCGCAGCTTGCTCGTCTTCCCCGGTCTCTCCGCGGATGCCCAGCTCGCGCTCGCGCGCCACAGTCTTGATCTGCGCAATCTCCTTGCGCAGTTGGCGGAGCTTCTTCACCCCGTCGTTCTGCCCCAGGGCCACCTGGAAGCGGATGCGGAAGAGTTGCTCCGAAGAGGTCTTCTCCTGGTGCTTAAGCTCGTCGTCGCTCAAATTACGAATCTTCGTCAGTTCCATCTTCTTTTCCTAAACTCCGGGCTTTCAGCTTCTCTACTCGGCGGCCTTGACTGCGGTCTTTTCGCTTCCGGGACGCTGCACAAACTTCGTCCTGAGCGGCAATTTGTGCGACGCCAGGCGCATGGCCTCGGCCGCAAGCTCGGGCGTCACGCCTTCCATCTCAAACAAAATCTTTCCTGGCCGCACCACGGCAACCCAGTGATCCAGCGCGCCCTTACCCGAGCCCATGCGGACTTCGGCCGGCTTCTTGGTGATGGGCTTGTCAGGGAACAGCCGCAACCAGATCTTGCCTCCACGCTTGATGAAGCGCGTCATGGCGATACGGCTGGCCTCTATCTGCCGGTCCGTGATGTAGCCGCATTCCATCACCTTCAAGCCGTACTCGCCGAACGACAGCGTAGAGCCCCGCCAAGCCTTGCCCCGGCGCTTGCCCTTCTGCTGCTTGCGAAACTTCACCTTCTTTGGCATCAACATAACGAAAACCCTCAAGAGCAGCCTTTAGCTCTTAGCCTTTAGCTTCATACCTTCCCAACGCAGCCAGTGTGCCCACAGGCTCAGCTAATAGCTAATGGCTAATAGCTAAGGGCTGCCCTTAAAACGCCGTCTTCCCAACCAGCGGGGCCTGGCGGCGCTTCTGCTCATAAATGTCGCCGCGATAGATCCACACCTTCACGCCGATCACGCCATACGTCGTGTTCGCTTCGGTAAATCCGTAATCGATATCGGCGCGCAGCGTATGCAACGGCAAACGCCCCTGCAAGTACCACTCCGAGCGCGCGATCTCATTGCCGTTCAACCGGCCCGAGACGCGTACCTTGATTCCCTTGCAGCCAAAGCGCAGCGCCGAGTCCACGCTCTTGCGCATCGCCCGTCGAAAACTCACGCGCTTCTCGAGCTGCAGCGCAATGTTCTCGCTCACCAGCTGCGCATCCAGCTCCGGCTTGTTCACTTCAATAATGTCGATGAACACGTCGCGATTGGTGCGCTTGCCGAGCTCCGTCTTGAGCTTCTCGATCTCCGCGCCCTTGCGCCCGATCACGATGCCCGGCCGCGCCGTGCGAATCAGAAAGCGCAGCTTGTTGCCAGGCCGCTCGATTTCGACGGAGCTGACGCCCGCCGCCTTCAGCTTCTCGCGCAGCTCGGCCTTCAGCTTCACGTCCTCGACCAGGAGCTTTGCATACTCGCGCTCCGAGAACCAGCGTGACCGCCACGGCTTGTTGATTCCCAGCCGGAATCCGTAAGGATGGACTTTTTGTCCCATATACTTCCTCTCAAAAATCTCCCGGCTTACTTGCCGGACTTCTTCTTGGTCGCCACAGTCTTCTTGGCTGCGGGCTTGGCTTTCGCTGCTTTCGGCGCGGCCTTCTTCGTCTTGGCCGCCTTGGCGGACTGCGCTTCGGCCGCCGGCTCTTCCACCTTTGTCACCAGGCCCGTTGCCGACTCACGCTCCGCAACCGACAGCACAATGTGCGTAAGCCTGCGCTGATAGCGAAACGCCCTCCCCATCGGCGCCGGACGAATCCGCTTCATGCGCGGCCCGTCATTGGCTATCGCCGACTTCACATAAAGGTTGTCCACGTCCAGGTCGATGCCCTCTTCGCCAGCCACATACTTTGCGTTGTCCACCGCCGAAGTCAAAAGCTTGTGCACCACCGGCGCGATTCGTTTCTTGGTAAACGCCGCGGTGTCCAGCGCCTCCTGCACTCCGCGCCCCTTGATCAGTTCCAGCACCAGACGCGCCTTCTGCGGCGACACGCGCTGGAACCTTGCCTCGGCTCTGTACTCCCTTGTTGCCACTGCCATACTCATGCCTTCCTCAAACTTCAGCTTTCAGCGCCTACGCCGCGGGCGCCGGCTTGGCCACCGTCTCGGTTGCCGCCTTGGAGCCCGCGGTGTGGCCCTTGAATGTGCGCGTCGGTGCAAACTCGCCCAGCTTGTGTCCCACCATGTTCTCAGTCACGTACACGGGAACAAATTTCTTGCCGTTGTGCACGGCAATGGTGTGGCCCACGAACTCGGGAAAGATCGTCGATCGCCGCGTCCAGGTCTTCACCACTTTCTTGTCGTTGGCCTTGTTCAGCGCCTCGATCTTCACCATGAGGTGCGCATCCACAAAAGGCCCTTTCTTCGTCGAACGTCCCATAAAACCCAGCTCCTCTACTTCGCTCTGCGGCTGACGATAAATGCGTCCGTCCGCTTGTTATTGCGCGTCTTGTAGCCGCGCGTCGGCTGGCCCCACGGCGTCACCGGATGGCGTCCGCCTGAAGTCTTTCCTTCGCCGCCGCCGTGCGGATGGTCCACAGGATTCATCGAAACGCCGCGGTTCGTCGGCCGGATGCCCATCCAGCGATTGCGTCCCGCCTTGCCGATGGAAATGTTCTCGTGATCTGTGTTGCCCACCTGTCCGATCGTCGCCATGCACTCGACAAGCACTCGGCGCGTCTCGCCGGAAGGCAGCTTGAGCAGGGCATAGTCGCCCTCTTTCGCCACCAACTGCGCCTGCGCTCCAGCCGAACGCGCCATCTGCGCGCCCTTTCCCGGTTTGAGTTCAATGGCATGCACGGTGGTGCCCGCCGGAATGCTCTTGAGCGGCAGCGCATTGCCAATGAGAATGTCGGCCTCGGGACCCGAAGTCACCGTCGCCCCCACCTTCAGCCCGACTGGCTGCAGAATGTAGCGCTTCTCGCCGTCGGCGTAGTTCACCAGGGCGATCCGCGCCGACCGGTTCGGATCGTACTCGATGGTCGCCACTTTGCCCGGCACGCCGAACTTCTCGCGCTTGAAGTCGATGAGGCGCAGCTTCTGCTTGTGCCCGCCGCCTTGATGACGAATCGTCAGGTCGCCCGAGTTGCGCCGTCCGCCGGTGCGCTTGCGCGTTGTGACCAGCGGCTTGTGCGGCGTTTGGGCCGTCAGATCGCCGGTCTCAAGCGACGTCTGAAATCGCAACGTCGGTGTGATCGGCCTGTATGTCTTGATTGCCATAATCGTTTTCCTTGAGTGCCGGCCTATTACTCGATCCGGCTCTCACTTCATTTCCGGAACCGCATCACAGTTCCGATATTTCCCACGGTGAGCATCGTCAGGCTGTGCATTTACTGATCCCTGACACCTGTTCCCTGTCTCTACAGATTGCTCACGTATTCCGGCAACTTTTCGCCGGCCTTCAGTTTCACGTACGCTTTCTTCCAATCGGGCCTGAAGCCCGCGAACTTGCCCCGCCGGCGTTCCTTGCCAGCAAAGGTCGCCGTCCGAACCGCGTCCACCTTCACTTTGAAGAGGGCTTCAACGGCTTCTTTTACTTCCGTCTTGGTCGCGTTCGGCGCTACTTCGAAGACCAGTGTGTTCTCGGCTTCCTTCGCGCCCAAACCCTTTTCGGTGATCACGGGGCGGCGAATGACAGTGTGCAGAGTCGGCATTACGCAACCTCCTTCTCGGCTGCAGTTTTCTGCGCCTCATGCTTGCGTTTGGACACGCTCTTCTCGAGCACCTCCGAAAGCTGCTCAATCGCGGGCTTTGAGAAAATCGCCCGCTCGTAGCGCAGCAGATCGTAAGGGTGAACCTCGTTGTTCAGCACCAGTTCAACGCCCTTTAGATTCCGGGCGCCCAGCACTAGCGACCGCGCCAGCGTCTTGCCGTTTTCCACCAGCAGAGCCGTGCGCGTCACGCCGAGCTTATTCAGCGCTTCGTAGTACAGCTTTGTTTTACCTTCCTTGATCTCGAGCGAATCCACCACTGTCAGCTTGCCGTCGGCCAGCTTCGCCGCCAGCGCTGAGCGCAGCGCGCCCAACAGCTTCTTGCGGGGGAAAGGATACTCGTAGCTGCGCGGCTGCGGCCCGTGCACGGTGCCGCCATGGCGCCACAACGGAGAGCGAACCGAACCAACACGCGCCCTGCCCGTACCCTTTTGCTTCCATAGCTTCTTGCCTGAACCGGCTACCAGCTTGCGATTCTTGGTGGCCGCCGTGCCCTGGCGCTGCGAGGCGCGGTAGTGCTTCACCGCCTCCCACAGCAGAGCCTCGTTCACCTGCTCCGGCGCAAACACTGCGTCGGACAGATCCACCGAGCCCACTTTCTTGCCGCTCAAATTCAATACATCCACTTTTGCCATCGTCTTTTCCAATCAGCTTCGAGCTACGAACTTATACCTTCTTCTTCGCTGCCTTCTTCGCCGCCTTCAATGGATCCACAGTGCCCAATCCGGCAAAGCCACGGCGCTCGCGCGGCGGAGCCTTGGCTTTCGAGATCAGCAAGTAACCCTCGCGCGGTCCAGGCACCGCCCCTTCAACCATCAGCAAATTCTCGTCCACATCGATGCCGCGAATGCGCAAGTTGCGCACCGTCACCTGATCCGTTCCGAAATGGCCGGGCATGCGCTGGCCGGGAAAGACACGCGACGGAAAGCTCGATGCGCCGATCGATCCCTGCACCTGGAACATGTGCCCGTGCGACTTGGGTCCGCCGCCAAACTTGTGCCTCTTCACCACGCCTGCAAATCCGCGGCCCTTCGAGGTGCCGATCACGTCCACAAACTTTGCATCGGTAAAGATGTCCACCAGCACGCGATCGCCAGCCTTGGTCTCTGCCGTGCCCTCGGCTGCTGCTTCAACGTCCACTTCCTTGATCACTTTCACCGGAGGAGCTTCCGACTTCGCGAAGTGGCCGGTCTGCGCCTTGGTCATCCGCGAAGCCTTCACGAACTCGACGAGCCCGATCTGCGCCGCGTCGTACCCGTCCTTCGCCGCCGTCTTCAACTGCGTGATCACGCACGGGCCGGCCTGCAGCACCGTAATCGGGTGCACGTCGCCCTTTTCGTCGAAGACCTGCGTCATGCCGATCTTTTTTCCCAGAATCCCTGTGACTGCCATCTTTCCCTC